>Ga0164315_10000433_pt1 | contig 28923 bp, 17 predicted proteins | sample GuaBasSedimGuay6_FD_113737 | JGI IMG/M metagenome (GOLD analysis project Ga0164315, IMG submission 113737) | Subseafloor sediment microbial communities from Guaymas Basin, Gulf of California, Mexico - Guay6, Core 4569-2, 0-3 cm | ecosystem: Environmental > Aquatic > Marine > Hydrothermal vents... | reverse complement strand
CTTGCTGATTCAGACTTAAGCATATCGGGTCGACTGATAAACGGCCTGTTTTGCTTCAGCTCTTTGAGTATAAAAGCTTTGAGTTTCTCTTTGTTGCCCTTGAGTTGCTCATGGCTGGCTGGCATGCTACTCCCAATCATATCCAGCAAAGCCTCTTCATAATACTGACTGTTCTGTCTGATATCCAGACTGGCCAGGTGGAATCCAAAAATATGCAGGTGACGCAACACCTGTTGAACATCATATTCTGCAATGGACCACGCACCCAGGTGAATGAGGGCATTTTTCAGCAGAGTCAGATCTTCGGCCAGTTCACCGGAATTTCTGTACGAGAAAGTTGTATCATAGAGTTCGAGACCACCCCCTACTCCCTCTTTTACCGGCAGGTTAAGTTTCAGCAGTTTAATAAAATACCTGAATGGTTCATTGCTGACCTGTACAAAAGGTTGGCTTATTTCATGTTCAAGCTTCTCAAGCCGCTCAACAAATTCTGTTGGCAATTCCTCCCTTTCGCAATAAATACTCAGTTTATCGGATAGTTCATCAAGTTTGGAGATGACCAGTTTAAAAGCGTGAAGCCTGAATGCTTCTAACGTATATGCAGTCACCTCCGATGTGACCAGGGGATGGCCGTCCCGATCCCCACCAACCCAATTCCCATAGGTAATGGACGGAAAATCAGACGTATCTTCAAGTGTTCCGGGTTCAAAACCCACCTCTTTCCAGGCCTGTTTCAACCTGAAATCGAGAAAAGGCAATACCTCGGGGAACACTTTGTAATAGTAGTGCAAAACATTTTCAAGCTCAGACTCAACCGCTGGCTTCTCAATAAATATTTCACCAATAAACCAGAGTTTGTGAAGGATGCGTTTTATATCATGTTTTACCTCGTCACGCTCATATGAGTTATACATTGAATTTTCCAGCTTGACCAGCAAAAGATAGAGCTGACGGTAAAGACTCAGAACAACGGGACGTTTGGCCTCGGTAGGATGGGCTGTCAGCACGGGTTCCACTTCAATCAGTCTGAATTGCTCCAGGATTTTATCACCCTTAACTCCTCTCTCTTTGAGATCCCTTAATACACTCCCCCATAGGCCATTGACGCTGTCCAGCCCCCCCTTCTCCTGCTTTTGCCGGCGGTTTTGTACCTCCCCATTCACTTCTGAAAGGTTTAGCAACTGGAATGCAATGGAGTAGAGATGGAATAGCTTTTTCTGGTCGTGATTTCCAAAATCGGGACCGGCTTCGGTAAGCCAGGGGATCTGTTTGGCCAGCCCTTCTTCATTATTCTCCTGCAATACCTCTGAAAGACACTGGAGCAAGAATTCCAGGTCCTGGTATGGTTTACCAAGTAAGGACTTGATCTTTTCGAATTTGACGCTCATGACTCTAATAACACACCAGACTTAAGGCTGTTCACGAAATGAACAAAAATTCGCCTTTCCTGTTTAATGACTTGTAAAACCACTAAAACAAAGCCCTTAAAAAAAATCACCATGAAAAAAGTATTAATCGCACTTGCCCTCATTGCGGGCACAATCTCTTTTACAAATGCGCAGGAACTTGGTGTTCGGTTTGGCAACATATCGGCAGGTAACGTGGCCATTGACGGAATATTTTCCACCGGACAATTCAGCAGGATTCACGCCGATGTCTCTTTTGGAGGTGGGGGTGTAGGAATTGATGCCCTCTGGGATTTTCTCTATCGCCCACTTGGTGATGAAGCCTTTAACTGGTACGCAGGAGCTGGAGTATTCACCTTTATTGGTGACAATTTTGATCTTGGAATAATCGGGGAGATCGGACTGGAATATCGATTTAAAGCGGTTCCAATTGCACTGGGGCTAGACTGGAGACCCTATTTAAAGATCATTGACGAAACCAAATTTGGAGCGGATGGTTTTGGATTAAACGTAAGATGGGTTTTTGGAAGTACGAACTAAAAACACAAAAAATTTAATTAACATGAATGTCATGAAAAAACGTTATTTATTATTTGTATTTGCAGCGGCTTTTAGTCTAATCATTGCCGACCTGCAGGCCCAGGAAAAAAAGGGCGACCGTGTTGGCGGACTCCGTTTTGGCTTTCACGCATCTCAGTTATCAAAGGACGGGAATAAATGGGGGGACCCGGTGCAATCCTTTTATGTGGGTTTTGCCAGAGACAATCAGGTCATGCCCCTGTTACATTTGGGAACCGGACTAGAATACTTTAAGAATGGGGTAAAACTCACCGATGGGATCCAACGAGATTTTCATTATGTGAGCATCCCGCTCAATGTAAAACTGAAACTGGGGCCGGCATTTGCCTTAACTGGTTTCGCACCCAGCTTTAAAGTGGCTGAGCGGTATGTGACAGATGGATCCTCAGAGAAACCATCGGATGATATGAAGGCTGAATGGTTTGATATACCTTTCTTTGTGGGAGCCGGAGTAAAGATCTGGATGCTCTCCCTTGAAGCACGCTACCACTGGGGTATGATGGAAGTTACCGACGGGTATAAATCCCAGTATTTCCAGTTGGGTCTTGGACTCAATTTCTAATTGGGATACCCAAAACAAATAAAATAAGCGTTCACAAAAGAGTGAACGCTTATTTTATTTAAAGTACCTATTTCTTAATCACTTTGATGTGTTTCATCTCAACTCCGGACTGAAGCTGGATGATGTAAACTCCATTACTAAAACCAGTCAGGTCTAAGGTCTCCAGGGAGGTCAGATTGGTCCTTCGTAAGATGGTCTTACCGGTCATATCCATTACCTTCAATCCGTCAACTGGCGAATTGATAACCACTTCCAGCTTTCCATTTGTTGGATTTGGGTAGGCTTTGGCATCAATTTTAGAAAACGCATCATATCCAGTTGATCCGGTTACTGTAACTGTAGCAAAGGCAGAAGTCGAATTACCTGCAGCATCACTTACCTCAACATTCACATTCACATTTCCGATATCCTCTGTGGTAAATGCATACTTGCTTAACGTAGTATCGGTGACTCCACAATTGTCGTCAGCACTTGTTACCAGATCAGCAGGTGAAATCGTGGCATTTCCAGTATCATCCAACTCAATGCTGATGGCCTGAACGGTCAGGGTCGGAGAGGTAACATCCTCAGTAATGGTGAATGTTCCATTTAGATAGGTAAGCGTATAGTTGGGTGCACTTCCACCAGATGCGATGATGTCATAGGTTCCGGGTGCACTCGCCTGGTCGGCCTCGCAGGTGGCTGCCGCCTGTTCAGTCAGATCACTTTTATCTTCACCCTCGGCAAATCCGGTATAGGCAACTGTAAACAGGGGATTGGGTGAACAGGCCTCTCTGCTCTTATCTTCCGCGGTAACCATAAGTTCCTTTGCTTCTATATCAGCAGTCAGTCCGTCTGGCTGTGTCAGCGAGTAGTTGGTACTGCTGTTTCCGGTCAGCGACATGGATGTGGTCACCGCAAGGTCCGATCCTACTTCTGACTGTGAAAAGAGTCCTTGATCTTCATCAACCAGAATTACATCGTCGGTACCCACAACTCCTGTAAGTACTGCTCCACTGATCACCGCATCTGCTGTACCATCATAGGGTTTGTTCTCAGCAACAGTTCCTGTTAGTGTAAGTTCCTTGACGTTTACGACCAGGTCCTGATCCACAGGTGCAGCGGTATCGTACGTGGCATCTCCGTTCTGTATGGCTGTTATCATTGCAGTTCCTGCACCGACGATGGTGAGGGTGGTTCCACTGATGGTCGCAATAGCCTCATCCGAACTAAGAAAACTTACCGGTAAGCCGGAACTGGAAGTAGCCGTTAACTCAAAATCAGCATCTCCGTAGATTTTCTCTGTCAGTGCTTCAAAAGTAATGGTCTGAGCAAATTTCAGAGTGGAAGCTTCAGTAACATTTGAAGCATTGCTCATGCCATTCAAATTATAGGCATTTACACGGTAGTAGTAGGTAGTTGCAGGGGTGAGCCCTGAAACATCCAGCGAGAGCACATTGCCCACATCAATGTTGTTATAGCCGGTTACCCTGTCGTTGAAGTCCATATCGGTAGCTACAGTAATCCTGTACCCGTCCGCCCGCATCTTCTCGGTCCAGTTAGCTGTAAAGCTGGTCGTCTCAATGTTGGTGGCAGGAAGTGTCAGGGGATTCCCCGGAGGATCAATCAAATAACCATAGGCCATCACTTCGGTGAAAGAGGCACGGGCATCTTTAGATGTGATGTAATACCTTATATAGCGTATGGCATCCAGACCAATAATATCGTAATTATACGTACCTGCTGTATCCGCTGAAATATCCCTGATATCGATCCATGTAACTCCATCTTCACTGGTCTGGAACGTAACTGCGCGGGGTAATTCAGTGGCATTCGACAGGATCATTCCAAATCCATGGATGTAATGAAAGGATCCCAGGTCCACCTGGAGCCATCCGGGAGCAGCTCCGGTTACTGAACACCAGGTTGTAAGAAGTGTATCCACAGCTTTCTCAGGTTCAAAACCAACCTCTGAAGCACTGGCTGTGGCCGTTTTAAACGCCGCAACATTTGGAAGACCGCCGGTATATTGCCCCATGGCTGAGATGGAGACAAAAAGCAAAAGGATAAATAATTTGTTGAGATGTAGAGTTGTTTTCATTGTTCTTTATTTTACACGTTTCTACGCTTTTTTAGCTTTTTGGTTTCTTTTTTTACATAAACATGCTAAACAACCTGATCAAAGCCTCTTCACCGGGATTGTTATTCCTCTTTTAGAGATGACTCAATAGATTTGCTTTTTATCTCTTTATTTCGAAGCAGATAATCGTGCCCCAGGGCAGGAAGATCATCCCAGGAAATCACATCTGTCACATCTAATACCAGAACACTCCCGGGCAATTCATCAAGGTTTGTGACTCCGGCGCGACCCATTCGCAGCTTCATATTCATATACTGTGACATGGTCAGGGGCCAGTCCTTCCTGTTCACATAGACAAATACAGAATCGGACATCTGTGTAAGGTTATGAAATCCCTTCCCCTCTTCAAAGGAATCGTGGCCAGCATCACTACCAATGAAAGCGGTTTTGTCGTATACCGGAACCAGGTCAATGCCCTGTTTTTCTCTCTTTATCAGATACCTTTTCAACAATTGGTTTCCCATGGAAGTACACATCAGGTTTAAGGATATATCGTTGGGATTGTTGGCAAAGAATGCAGAATCGGACAGAAAGTCCTCCAGCATCTGTTGAAATATGGAAAAATCATTGGCCGCCCGGTTGGCCGATCGCTTTCCTTTGTAGTAAAATGGAGAGACTGCCTGATCCCCCCAGGCAAAGGTAATGATGGCCGTGTTCGCACTTAAAGTATCCGCATAGACTTTCTGAAGACGAAACATAAAATCATTCAGCTGCTTCTCAAATGTTTTACCATATCCTGGTATAACGAACACAAAATTTTTAATACCTTTTTTTATCCTGAGATTGTCATATATGGTATAGAAAACATTGTTCTCCACAGGCCCGATGGGATATACTTTTTTATCACAGGTTTTAGTGGCCATGTATTTTAAAATGATCGAGTCGGTCTCAAAATTGTACAGTGAAAAATAGAGGCGCCCGGTCTGACGTGTCCAGCGGTTACGAAACGCAACGCTTCCATCGTCTGTCTTCTTGAGGGGTCTGTTGGTGAAAAAGAGTCCGAGAGTCCGCTCCTTATGCGTGGTGGTGTCAAGCAAATGGCTCTCTATCTGTGCCTGCCCTGGTACTGAAATAAGCAAAAGCAAAAAAATGAGATGGACTAATTGCCTCATAAAAAACAAATTTACAAAAAACAACGATTCTACAAGTATATCGAAAATCAGTAAGTTTGTCCTTAGATACAGCCCCTGAAGTTAGCTGGTTTTACGGTCAAAGTTGATAAATAGATCTTAACAGTGAGCAAAATCTTTCGCATTGCGATAAAGTCCCTGTTGTTAATCACTGGATTTGTGATTCTGCTCATTGTCTTTATCAACCTTCCATTTTCAAGAAACTTCGTTACCGGACGGGTCAATGCGCTGTTCCAGAAGCTGGAACTCCCCTTAAACATCCAGACCATTAAAACGGTACGCCTGACAAAGGTACATGTTGAAGGTTTTAGCATCATCGACCCCAGAGGGGACACCATAGTCTATGCCGGAAACGTGAAGGCCCATATTAAGCTTTTGGCCCTGATGAAAAGTAAAGTAGTATTGGATGAAGCAGAACTGAGCGGAATTGGGGTCTATTTGCTGATGAATTACGATACGCACAACTATACGATTGCCGAGGCCTTTAAAAAGAAAACAAAGAAAAAACCGGCTGACCCTGACAAAAAGAGATCAAAGTGGGAAGTCAAGATTCAAAAAGGTGAAATCAATTCGATCCATTTCTTTATGGAAGACTCATTATCAGGGATTCGCATAGAACAGGAGGTGGATAATTTAAGAATTGAAAAATTCAGGCTGGGTTTGCTTGAACGGGAATTACGGGCCCGCGCCATTGAACTTAATAGCGCAAACGGAAGTGTAAAAATTTCACCTAAGCTTGTGGAAAAGAGAGAGCTGAAGAATAGAGCACGATCACCCTGGAATTTTGGGGTAACGGACCTGGCAATGGAAGATCTTGGCTTCACCTTTGAACAAACAAGTGATAGTTTATTTCTGAACCTGGTTCTGGAGAAAGGCGTGATCGGAACCAAAGAGATGGATATTCCCCGGAAAATAATTGATTTAAATGAAATCTCAATTGAAGGTGCCAGCGCCGCCATATTTACGGGTCTAAAACACGGTAATCCGGATGATTCAAATAAAGTTAAGAACAACGATTTTCCGTGGGATCTAAAAGCCCGCAAGGTTAACCTGGAAAGGATAGATTTTTCAAAGGGCAACTATTCCCACCCCCGTGCAGATTCATCGGTTCATGGGATTGGACTGGAAAACCTGGATATGAAACTTCGTGATTTTCAAATTAGTCTCGCACATACGGGTATGGATTTAAAGAAGTTAAGCTTCGATCTTAACAATGGATTTACATTGGAGCAGATGAAGGCCGACTTTGATTCTGATTCTGAAACCACCAGGTTAAACCTGGCCATTGAAACCAGTAACAGCCAGTTTAGTATGGAGGCAGAAGCCAGGGGAAGCTTTTTTGACCTGCTTAAGGATCCATCTGGAACCGGAAATGGACATCTGGTCATAGACCAGTCTTTAATCTCTCTCAATGATATATCCACATTTGCCCCTTCTTTGAAGGAGATCCCCGCATACGAAATGCTTGCCAGTTCACCCACCAGACTTGAAGTCCGAATGGATAAAGAAAAAAATACAATATCACTTTCGGAGTTGAGTTTATTACAGAATAAAAACTTTAAACTGTCCCTTATTGGATCTTTTGATCTTTCTGCCGAACCAAAGAACACCTTTGGAAAGATGGATCTGAAACTATCAGAAATTAACATACGATGGTTGAACGACCTGTTGCTTGCTTCAGGACTTGACCACAGTCTGCCCGATTCCACCGAAATTCTTCTTGAAGCCCGTATTTCTGAAGTATTGAAGTCTCCTGAAATAGGCCTGCAACTCCAAAGCAACATGGGCAACATTGATCTATCGGGCCACCTGAATCTTAAAGAGAAAGAGTATCGTCTTAATTCCAAATTTGGACAAATTCACCTGGGTAAAATAATGGGTATTGAGGAATTGGGTTCCTTAACCGGATGGGCTGTGATTGAAGGATCGGGGCTTACGGCCAAAAACATTGAATCGAACATTGAAGTCCGCATCGATTCTGTGGGGTACAATGGCTATGCTTACACGCAGATAATGCTGGACGGCATGCTCCAGCCTGGTAAATATGAATTCATCCTTCAATCCAGCGATCCCTCTTTTAATAGCAACCTGACTGTAGATCTGTTTCAAACCGACACCCTGTTCAGTGCAAAGGTTACCGGCTCACTATTTGCTCAATTGGATCACCTTCAATTTTTCAACGATACACTCTCTGTTAACACCGGTATAACTGCCACTTTGGTGAATGAACCGAATGCATTTGAATCCCATATACTCTTCGATGGAATCGAACTGACCAGCCCGGAGAAGAGTGCTACACTTCAGCATATGAGTGCAGCTTTCAGGACAGACACCAGCAGTACCTCGCTTATTGGTGAAGGGGACTTCTTCAACTTTGACATCCAGGTGGATAAGTCCATCCATAAACTGGGAACCATTGGGGAGAGCTATAGCAACTATCTGAAGACATTTGTAGATTCTTCAAGGTCAAATGCGGAACAGCGGGTGGCCGAGCTTCCTGGAATCTATGCCACAAGCAATATCACCAATCATGAAGCCCTGGACCTGCTTTTTCAGGATACCGGTTTTCACATATCAAACTTCTATTTTTCAATTGTAAATGATCCTTCAAAACACCGGGTAGAATACAATATCGAGGGATCTGAGATCGACTATAAAATGGTGCATGCCGGAGATTTGGATGTGGAGGTAACCGACTCGGCCGGGAACCTTAGTTTTGAGGTCATTTCCAATAGCAGCTCCTTGTATTCGGGTCCGCTCAGTTCATTTCAGCTAAATGCTCAGTTTGCCAATTTGAAGAATAACACCCAATTATCTATTCTTGATCAGGAGCTGGACACCATTTACAACATAGAAATTGCAGCCGAGATTGATAGCAACATGATGTTCTTCAAAATTCCCCCAAATCAGATCACCATCAACCGTGACCTGTGGCAACTGGATAGACCCGATTTTCTAACCATCGACCTGGAGAGCAGCCGATGGTCTCCGGAGTTTAAGATAAATACGGATTCTTCCTCCCTGCATATTGTGAGCAGTACTGTCGACGGGGAACATACCTTTCAGATTGAAATGGACCAGGTGAGAATCGCATCCCTCCTCTGGGATGACTTGATGGCCAACAAGCCGGCTGGCTCCCTTTCCGGATCAGTCGATTTTACTACAAATGATCGCGCTGAAAAGAGGATCAGCACAGATCTGTGGATAAGAGAAGTAAACTATTCAGATCTTAAATTCAACGAGATCCATCTGGATGGCTTTGCTACAAGCAGCGACTCAGGTGGTTTCTCCACAGAACTATCTGCCAGGCTGGATTCAGCAAGAATTGAATTCGCAACTGAAAACATGTTTGACAATAACCGAACCATTAATGCTGATTTTTCTAAAATCCCATTGAATACCTTACAATCCTTTACACGGGACTATTTATCTGATATGAAAGGAAATATATCAGGGAATTTCAATGTGGCCAGCAAGACAGGATCTGAGAAATTCAATGGAGAACTAAAATTCAATGGAGCACAACTTAGGATAATACCTCTGAATTCTAACTTCAAAATACCGGATCAGGGCATTCAATTCGAAGATGACAGAATGGTATTTAGCAATTTCAGCATCCTGGATTCCTCTAACAAAGCCCTGGTTGTGGATGGATTTGTTGACTTCAGAGGCCAGCGGATCATCACCGACCTGGATATCTCTTCCTCAAGACTTCATTTAATGAATACCACAGAGAAAGATAACGAAGCATTTTATGGCAACCTGTTTGTTGATTCAAAGATATCATTGAATGGACCTTTAACCAATCCAGATATTGATGCTAAGATCCTTCTTTCGAGTGGTACCAAATTGCATTTTAACTCCACCGATAATGTGGATCTGTCGGAAAGTTCAGAAATTGTAAACTTTATATCGGTCGCTGAAGAGGAGGCCCCATTGAAAGTGTCTCCCATTTCAACCCGAAGCAGATATAACCTCTCCACAGTGGAAACCAGTATAGAGATTGAGCCAACAACTCAAATAAATTTCAATCTGTCCAAAAGGATATTCAACATTAATTTACAGATCCAGGGGGGAGGGTTACTTAATTACAACATGCTGAACAACAACCAGGTTTCGTTATCCGGAAGATATGAAATAAGTGAAGGTTCAGCTGATCTCAACATTGTGGGCTGGCCAAACAAGTATTTTAATATTACCCGGGGAGGTTATGTAAACTGGGATGGAAACGTGGAAGACCCCGAATTAATGTTTGAAGCCGTTAACAGGGTTTCCACCACTTATGCCAATCCTGTGGATGGCAAGGCCCGCACTGTAGACATTAATGTGGTACTGCGACTCTCCAGTCATCTGTCGGATCTGGACATTTTGTTCACGATTAATACTGCGGATCAATACCTGATGAGCATCATCAATACCCTGAGTCCCGAAGAACAAATGCGGCAGGCCATCACCATTCTCTTATTCGAAATTATCGACTTGCCCGGGATCTCAAGTTCTACCAACTATATGACCCAGCAGGTAAACCAGATTATATCAAGTCAACTGAACCAACTTACCAAATCAGCCATTAAGGGAGTTGATATTTCCTTTGGCATAGACTCATATTCTCAACAAAACCAGGGGGGTGGCAATCAGACAACCACCAGCCTCTCCTATGAGGTGAAGAAGTCGCTTCTTAACGACAGGGCAGTTATCGAGGTTTCGGGGCGACTCTATAATCAAAATGAACAACCAGGAACAATGGACCAATCACTCAACAATGTTTCATTTGAATACCAGCTGGACTCAGCCGAAACCAAGTATCTTAAAGTATATAATGAACAAACCTATGAAGATGTTTTCGAGGGCCAGGTAACGAAAACAGGAGTGGGCTTCTCATACAGAAAACCGTACCGAACCCTGGGGGATATCTTTAAGCGTCAGAAGAAGAATAAAAAAGATCCCAAAAAGATCGAGGCAGATGAAAATTAAGCATTCCATATTCCTGCCCCTTTTATCACTGATCATTGGGGGGTGTTCCAATACCCGCTTTCTGACCGATGACCAGGTACTTTACAACGGCAAGGAGAAAGTGGAATACGTTACCAGTCAACCCAAACGGGATGTTAATTCTGTAAAAACCCATGTGGGTTCCATCACCCATCAAAAAGTAAACAACAGCCTGTTTGAGCGACGCATTCTTCCGCCCATTGGCTTATGGACGCACAACTACTGGAATATTGAGGAGGCAACAAAGTTTAAGAAGTGGCTTTACAAATCACTTTCAGCTCCACCTGTACTCATCTCAGATGTGAATCCCGACCTGAGGGCTCAGAAAATCCAGAATGATCTTTTCGATCTGGGGTACTTTCAATCCAGGGTGTGGGCCACAGTGGATACAAGTAAACGAAATCCAAAAAAGGCAAGAATAAAATACACAGTCGAACTTCCTCCTCCCTTCCATTATAATCAGATCCAACTGGATACATTATCCGGGCCCATCGACACCATAATCAATCTGGAGTATTTCAGTAGGCAGGTAAAACCCGGCGACCAGTACAACCTGGAGAAATTAAAATCCGCAAGAAATGGACTAACCACGCAGATTCAGGATCAGGGCTACTTCTATTTTAACTCAGATATTATCCAGCTGAATGCGGATACCACCATTGGAGATCATCAAATAAATCTGACCCTTGGGAGAGACCGAGAGCTTCCTTCTGAACTTCTCTCCACCTATGAAATAGGCCGGCTCTTTGTCCATATGTACCGATCCTCGGATACGGGTTATGTCCGGATCGATACCATCCAATATGAGGATCTGACGGTTTTCTCAGCCGGCAATTTCCTGAAAATGGATGTCCTTGATAAAGCGGTCTTTTTCCACAGCGGCGATCTGTATTCATACAAAGCTCATCAAAGTACTCTTACCCGCCTTAATAGCCTGGGCATATTTCGATATGTTAAGATCACTTTTGAGCATCCTGAGTCCGATAGCGTCTCTCCAATTCTCAATGTGAGGATAGATTTAGATATGTCGGATAACATCAGTGTAACCCTGGAGGCCGATATGGTCATGAAATCAACCGGATATATTGGACCGGATCTTGGTGCCGGGATCTCACACGGCAACATATTCAAAGGTGCTGAAAATATGCTACTCTCCTTAAACGGTGGGTTTGAATGGCAGTGGGGACCTGCCACACAAGCTCAGTTGGGAGCTCACTCCTACAATTATGGTATTACATATAGCATTACCTACCCCAGATTCATTCTTCCTGGCCAGAAGGAGAAGATCAATCAGATATTGAATCAGCGAACCACGATGAATTTCGAATTAAATATGTTAAACAGGCCTGCTTACTACACCATGTTTTCTGCCATGACCAATTTAGAGTACAAATGGAAGCAGCGACAGGAGATTCAACATGCCGTTTCTCCCATCTACATAAACTCAGTAAACCTGCTTGCCACTACCGCCGCATTTGACTCGGTGGTAGACGAGAATATCTATATCCGGAAGAGTTTTGAGGAGCAGTTTATCTTTGGAATGAAGTACGTATTTGAATACGACAACACTTTTAAAACCAGACCCCACAATCTCTTCTTCCAGGCTGGCATCAGCACCTCAGGTAACTTAATAGACCTGTTTGAGAGAGTGGGTAAAGATGAATCCGAAAGGCCCTTCTCCTTTTTAAATAACATTTACTCCCAGTATATCAAGCTTACCACCGATTTCAGATACTATATCAACAGACATAATAAAACCCTGGCCATGAGGGTTTATGCTGGAATCGGTCTGCCCTACAGCAACTCGCAGGTACTCCCATATGTGGAACAATTTTTCAGCGGCGGCGCTTACAGCATTAGAGGTTTTACTGCCCGTACCCTGGGCCCGGGATCCTATTATGAACAGGATAACTCCTACATCGATCAGTCGGGAGATGTTAAACTGGAAGCAAACCTGGAATACAGGTTTGTAATCACCAGGATCATGAACGGTGCTTTCTTTGTTGAGACAGGTAATATCTGGCTGATCAATGAAGATGAGGCCAGACCAGGGTCCAAGTTCGATTTCAACACCTTTTACGATCAGCTGGCCATTGGATCCGGAGTTGGTTTAAGGTTCGATTTCAACTTCTTTGTACTCAGAACGGACCTGGGATTCCCTCTCAGAACTCCTTATGTTACAGATGACAGCAACTGGCTAATTGGGCAAGGAATTCTGAAAAATACACTATTCTATATCGCCGTGGGATATCCATTCTAGATACCTCTACTCCTCACTCATTACACTCTTCACAGCAATGAAAAAAAACTTTATACATTTACATCTGAACGTTAAACAACCTTCCAATGATAAAGGCATCTCTATCTTTCACAATCTTAATCTTATTTGCATTCATCCATAGCTGCGAACAGCCCTTGGCACAGTGGCGGGGGCCCGACCGAAACGGCATCTTCCCCGAAAGCAACCTGATGGATCAATGGCCGGATGATGGTCCCGAATTGCTCTGGAAATATGAAGGATTGGGACGGGGCTATGCTGCACCTGCCGTAACTGATGATAAAATCTTTATTAATGGGGAGCAGGAGGGCAAAAGTTACCTGTTTGCCATGGACCTGGAGGGTAACCTGCTCTGGAAATCACCAAATGGAGATGAGTTCCTGGGAGAGGGTTTCTCAAGTACCTATCCAGGCTCCCGTTCCACCCCCACGGTTCATGGAAAATTGGTCTACGCTACCTCTGGCCAGGGTCAGATCGCCTGTTTTGAAACCTCAGGTGGAAAGGAAAAATGGGTGGTGAATATCGTGGAATACCTGGATGGTGAAGTAGGCGAATTTGGATATTCAGAATCAGTGGCAGTGGATAAGGACCGCGTCTACTGTTTTCCGGGTGGTTCAGGATCCAACCTGGCAGCACTCAACAGATTCACAGGAAAGGTCACCTGGACTCAATCGGCCCTCCAGGATACATTTGCCTATGGTTCACCGGTTTTGGTGGATCTTCCCTCCGGTGATATCCTGATTACCACTTCACGGCACCATCTGTCTGTGGTGGACCGAAGCAATGGAGAGCTGCTTAGCTCCTATGTACTGGAGGGCTATGAATACGATGGCGAACACTGCAATACAGCGGTTTACTCCAATGGATACATCTACTTCGTGGCCAATGATATACCCGGACAGGGAGCCATCAGACTTCAGCTCTCTCCCGATGGGAAGAGCATCAAAGAGGTGTGGAGGAACCAGGAGATTATGAATAATTTCGGGGGACTTGTAACGGTCAACGATCACTTGTTTACCACCATTAAAGGAAACAAGCTCGTATCCCTGGATCCCGGGAACGGAGAGGTGGTTGATACCCTCAAGGTGGCCACAGGAAGCCTGATCTTTGCCGATAACAAATTCATATGCTACGGCAACAACGGAACCATTAACCTGGTCAACTACAGCCAGGAAAAACTTGAACATGCGGGACAACTAAAAGTAAGAGGTGGGTCCGGACAACATTTCTCACACCCCGTGGTGGCTAATGGAATTTTGTACATCAGGCGTGGCGATGGATTGATGGCATATCGCATTAAAGAATAGAATTCTTCCAAAGCCTCCTTCACTTCATGACTAAATGGAGTATAATCCCTGTGGTCAGATGAAAGCAGGAAAATTGTATCTTGTCATTTCACAAATAGAACTACTTCCCATGAAAAAATTATCAGTAATCTCAATTACTCTGCTTGTCTTATTCCAGGGACTAATCCTTGCACAATCTGAATCGATTTTCAATGGAAAAGACCTTACAGGTTGGACCATCTACGGTACTGAAAAATGGTATGTGGAAGACGGGGTGCTGATATGTGAGAGCGGGCCCGACAAGGAATATGGATACCTGGGAACAGATAAGCAATACAAAGATTTTGAGCTGACTGTAGAGTTTAAACAGGGTGCCGATGGAAACAGCGGAGTATTTTTCCGTTCCTCAATTGAAGGAACCAAGATTACCGGATGGCAGGTCGAAGTTGCACCTCCGGGAAGCAATACCGGGGGGATTTATGAATCCTACGGAAGGGGCTGGTTGATCAAACCTGATATTGAACTTGACAAACACCTTAAATTCGGGGAGTGGAACCACATGAAAATACGTGTGGTGGGAAACCTGGTGGAAACCTGGTTAAACGGTAAAAAAATGATCACATTTGAGGATGAAAAGATAGGCGGGGCAACAGGAAGTATTGCCCTTCAGATCCATTCCGGTGGTGGAATTAAAGTGATGTGGAGAAACCTGGAAGTCAAGGTCATTGAATAATGAAAAGATTTCTTTCCATCCTGATCCTGGTCCCGCTCATGGGACTGGTTGCATGCACTTCAGCCCGGAAAGGTGATATTACCGACAACTCTGGCTACAGTACTCCTGAAGAAGAAGGTATCTCCTCCAAAGCCATTCTGGAATTTGTGGAAGCACTGGAAGCCTCTCAACCAGACGCCATTCACAGTGTGATGGTACGAAGGCATGGAAAGATCGTGGCAGAGGGATGGTGGTCTCCCTATAACCCTGATACTCCACACCTGTTATGGTCCCTGTCCAAAAGCTTTACCTCCACCGCCATAGGAATGGCTCAGGACGAGGGATTAATAAACATCAACGACCAGGTGATAGCTTTCTTCCCTGATGATACTCCGGAGGAGCCCACTGAAAACCTTAAAGCCATGCGAATTCGCGATCTGCTGAAAATGAATTCGGGGCATCAGTGGGGTACCAGTGGCGGAATGATGCAGGGCGAAAATTGGGTGAAGGGATTTTTGGCACAGGAGGTACAGCACAAACCGGGTACCCATTTCGTCTACAACAGCGGCGCGACCTATATGCTTTCGGCCATCCTTCAGAAGGTAACCGGAATGACCGTACTGGATTTTCTCACCCCCAGGCTATTTGATCCACTGGGCATAGAAAAACATACCTGGGAATCGGATCCCAACGGCATCAATGTCGGAGGATGGGGGTTAAGTATGACCACCGAAGATATCTCAAAATTGGGACAACTTTATCTCCAGAAGGGTTCCTGGGAGGGAAAACAGCTGCTCTCCCAAGTATGGGTAGAAGAAGCCACCGGGTATCAAACCTCCAATGGCAGCAGTCCGGAGAGCGATTGGGAACAAGGGTATGGATACCAATTCTGGCAATGTCGGCACGACGCTTACCGGGGAGATGGTGCCTTTGGACAGTTTTGCATTGTGATGCCAGAACGGGATGCTGTGATTGCCATCACCTCCGGCTCAGACGATATGCAGGGGATTTTGAATGTGGTTTGGGATCACTTGCTACCCGCCCTGGAGGAGGCCCCTCTCCCACCCGATGAAGAGGGGGTGAAGCAAATGGATCAAAAACTAAAAAGTCTGGCTATGGGTACTGTAAAAGGAGATCAAAGCTCTCCAATGGCTTCAGAAGTGTCGGGGAAAACCTTCACCATGGAGGCCAACGATCGCTCCATCAAGACCATCTCATTCAATTTTGACACCTCTCCAGTCCAAATCAAAATTACCACTCATAAGGATGAGTACTCACTCACGGTGGGATACCATGAGAGCGAGTTGAGTGAATTACCAACTCCACCACTGGTTTCCGATAAAGTCGCTGTTAGTGGCGCCTGGGAAGACACCAACACCTATACAGCGCGTTTCATCTATTATGAAACACCTCAAAGCACCAGTTTTACCTTTAAATTTAAGGAGAACAAACTCATTTGGGATACGGAGAACAAAGCATCCTTTGGCCCGAAAAATCCGGTACAAATGACCGGTATTGCTCAATAGCTCCTTCTAAATCTGCCTGGATTAATCCCTGGAATACACGGGAATTAAAATATTCTTCAAAATAATGTCGTGTTTACTTGTCATTATGTATGCTTTACTTATCTTTGTGTATATATTTATTTACAATTAGTATAATTTATCATACATATAAGCTGGAAATCATGTCATATCAAGAGAGACAAAACATTGTAAACATCTTTAGCGGATTGCTAATCACAACCATCTATGCTATAATCGTCTATCAAAGACACATTCAGGGAAGATTTGATCTAACAACTGATTTTGATAAATGGGGAGTTATATTCCTGATATTTATTGGAGTCTCCATTGTGGCGCGCATCATCATCCAGATTATTTTTCACATCATCAATGCCATCGCCACCAGAGAAGAGAAAACGCCGGTTGAAGATGAACGGGACAACCTGATCAAATTAAAAGCCACCAGGAACTCCTACTACGCGTTCACCAGTGGTTTTGTACTCGCTGTTATGGGACTGGCAGTGGGTATGCCCGTTTACGGAGTCTTTATTGCCTTTGTAGGCTTCGGTCTGATTGCCGAAATCATAGACAATGGTTCACAAATTTATTATTACAGGAAAGGAGTCTGAGATGGCTACAAGTAAAATACAAAATAACATCCGCAGGCTGCGGTTTAATGCAGGCGAGATGACCCAGCAACAGCTGGCAGATAAGGTGCATGTATCCCGACAGACCATTGTGGCCATCGAAAAGGGGAACTACTCCCCTTCCCTCGAATTGGCATTCAAGCTGGCGCGTATTTTCAAAACTCCACTGGAGGAGGTGTTTTATTATGAAGCCGAAGAGGAAAAACTGTAATATTTCATAAAAAAAACAGCAATATTTAATGCTCCTCCGGCACTCTCAAAAAGTCTACCAGGCTACCTTTGCGAAAAATTAAGAATCGCAGAAGATGGAAAAAACAGAGTTCGCTCATTTATATGATGAGCAGGATAAGCAAATTCTTAAAGTTGCAGAAGATTCTTTGAACCCAAGGATCGACAGGGTGGATGAGATTATTGAGTATGCAAAAGAAGCTGAGATCAGTAAGCTGGGAATTGCCAACTGCATAAGTTTCAACAAAGAGGCCGATCAACTGGAAGGCATCCTGACGAATGCCGGATTTGAAGTTGAAAAAGTCCATTGCAAATACGGCAAAGTTCCATTCAATGACCTGCTTCCAGGATATAGAGGCACTTCCTGCAATCCGGCAGGACAGGCTGAATACCTCAGGGAAAAGGAGACCGAACTAAATATCATGATGGGTCTGTGTCTTGGACATGATATCATCTTTAATTCCAAGTCCAAAGCACCGGTTACTCCTCTTATTGTAAAGGACAGGAAGCTGAAACACCATACACTCCAGGCGTTTGATAAGAATGATAAGCAAGTTTAAATAAAGTGAGCAGATATCTACCTCTTCTGAAACAGAACAAAATTGTTTAGCTCAACATCCACTTTAAAATAGTCTGGCAGCTTTTCATTCATGGTACTTGTCAGATAGTATTTTTGTACGCTGTCATTCACCATCAGACTCACATTGCCGTACCTTGCCATATACCCATGAAGGCTCCAATCAGTATATAAATCGGTCGAGAGGCTAATTAATGAGTTCTCTTCAACCACCTGAATGATCGCATGGCAGTCAGCTATTTTCTCTTTATCTCTACCCGTCCTCCCCACCTGAGCAACTGAAATTGAGATGGAAATAATAAGAAGCGAGAGGGCAATTATCCTCAACGCCCTGGTTTGCTTCTCCGATATTCTGCTTATAAAAGTCTCTACCTTGAATTGAACCAGCATGCCTAACGAAACTGCGAAAAGCGGGTAAACGGTCAGGATATAAAAGCCTCGTTGCTTCAGGCTGATCATGATAGGCAGGATTCCGGAAAGAACCACCAGAAACAGGAAAAGAGAGTGATTTGTGTTCTCCTTTATTGCGCCTATAGCTTTCTCTCTGTTTTTCCTAATACCCAGAGCCAGAAGCAACAGGGTAATAACCAGGGGAATGATGGAATTTTGAAGGAACTCTCGTGTTATGGCAAATCGGGAATCGACTGTTGCTACATTTTGAATGCTTCCAATGACCTGATGGTTTAAATAATTATTTAGATGGATGGAAGCACTCTCAGAAAATAGGTAGAGTGAAACAATGGGTAAGGCTGTGGCGGAGGCCATAACCAGTGATCTCAAGAACATCTGCACAAAACTCTCCTTCCTGTAGATCAACCAGGCGAAGAGGGGCATGCTCCAGACATAGAGACCTGTAAATCCCTTGGTTAAAAAAGCCAGCGACAAGACCAAACCACTTAATACCAGCATTATATGCCCGTTTTTCTCTCTGCTTTTCAGAAAGAGTAATACCGACAGGCTCACAAAGACGGTCATGGTGTTTTCAAGCAGATTATTGGCACAGGCCCATGAAACCTTGGATACGGTTATCCAGAGGAGTAAAGGAAGCCACACGTATTTATGGGACTTTGTAAAATATTTCCATATATGGATGGTAATTAATCCAACCAGCAGAAATGTAAAGAGGGAGTAGAACCTTTCAATGTAAATCGAGTCTCCAAATAGCTTATAACAGATACTCTGCAGTCCTAATGCCAGCGGAGGATGTTCATAAAACTCAGGGAATAATCCATAGGAAAAGTGGGGTTTCCAGAAACTACCCAGACCAGCTGACATGTTCCTTGATATGGCTGCATAGGTTAACCCATCCGTAAACATCCCGTCAGAAAACAGATTCGGAGCAACTGTTCCCAGAAAAATGGAAAAAACAATGATGAACAGAGATCTGTGTTTCTCAATCTTCCACATGCTCACCGATTCAGGCTACTCATAGTCGTGCATCTCCTTCATAAAAGCCACAAAATCGTCTCTGTTTTCTGAGGCCATCCATTTGAGGGCAGACCTGGGATGCTCATTGAGTGCACCTGTAATCAGGTAGGGAACATGGTATCCCCAGGGTATATCCTGCTGCAAGGGGTGTATGTGATTCTGGATCACATCCAGAAGAGGCAAAAGTCTGTACTTGGGATTTTTTAAGAATGCGATCAAAATCTCCATAGGGCAATTCCCCGCTCCTCTGCCCATACCCAGCAGTGTGGCATCCAGCATATTGCAATTGGAGGACAGTGCAGTGATGGTATTGGACATGGCCAGCTGCATGTTGTTATGGGCATGAATTCCAAGGATTTTGCCGGGGAGTGCTTTTTTATACTTCTCCACAAGATACTGAATGTTCTGGCTGTACATGCTTCCAAAACTGTCCACGATATAGATGATGGGCACCGGGGATTTGCCAATGTCCTGAAGGGCCTCATCCAGGTCCATTTCATTCACCTTTGAAACCGCCATCAGATTGATACTTGTCTCATATCCCTTATCCATACAATCCTGTGCAAGTACAATGGCTTTATCTATCTGGTGTACATAGCAGGCTACCCTGATCATATCAAGTACAGACTCATTGGCAGGGAGGATGTCTACCGGATCGATCCTTCCAATATCTGCCATGGCAGATAATTTCACGGGAGTCTGATTATCACCAACCACCCTGCGAAGATCCTCTTCATCGCAAAACTTCCATGGCCCCACCTCCTCGCGTGAAAATGCAAATTCGCTACTTTTATAGCCGATCTCCATGTAATCGATACCCGCTTCTACACAGGCTTCATAAACTGCACGCACAAAATCGTCACTGAATTGCCAGTTGTTCATTAATCCCCCGTCACGTACTGTGCAATCCAATACCTTTACATCTTTCCTGTACATTTTCTTGATTTTTTAACCGCTTCTCAATGGCATGAAATGCACCACCGTTTCATTGCCAATCCTAAATCACTGCAATATATTGCAAAATGATACAATAAGAAAAGGGAATTGTGATTCCTGTGGTTTCATTGTATGGTTAACTCTGATATATTTACATATCAACTTCGATTCCCATAACATGGACAAGATGGTAAGCGCCCTCCTCTGATGAAATCAAACAGGATATTTATTCTTCTCTTACTCGCTCTGGTTATCATCTCTTTTGTGCCTAATCTTTTGCAGAAGGGTATGTTTGTGGACGGCTTGTGGTACGCCACCATTTCAAAAAACTTATCCGACGGGTTGGGATCCTTTTGGAATCCCTGTTTACCAGAACCATGAACCCGGTATTTCATGAGCATCCACCGCTGGTATTTGGAATCCAATCACTATTTTATGGGGCAGTTTCTCTCTTATCCTGCTGTTATATTTTCTTAATGAAAATGCATCAACATCCATCAAGGACTATCTGGATATTCAGGTGATCTCGGCACTCAAGGGTGAAAGAACCGAAAACATCCAGGCAAGTGTAGCACCCATTATGCTGGTCACCGGGGTAACGCTCATCTCCTATTTCAAATTTGGAACCAGGAATCTTTTCAGGTATAAAAAGGAGATCCTGTTTTTCGCTGTACTTGGATTAACGGGTTTACTCCCTGTTCAACATCAACACGGTAAACAGGCGGGACATGACCCTGCTCGCCGATATGGAACAACTGGATGAGTTCCTGGAGCCAGGAACCACTATGGGTTGTATTACCAAAGAGACTGAACTGTCGCTATATGCCTACTTCATGCGATGTCATTCCATCAGCCTGGACACTTTGAATCCATACAATCATTCCGCAGTCATCATTGAGAAAGAGATGCCCTTCGATTCGATGCGCTACGTGCAAAAGAATTTAAATACGGGAAAGCTCTCCCTTTTACTAAGAAAAGGACACTAAGAGGTTGTTTTTGAGTTAATAAGTTAATAGAGTTCTTACCTTCAGACATTATTAAATTTATTAAATATGGATACTAAGAATAACAAAAGGCCTGAATACCGAAAAGGGATTCGTTCTATGGCCTTTCTCCTGTTCTTTTCGCTCTTTACACCTGTTGTAGATGGCCAGGTGTTGATATCCCTCCTATTGGGCGACGAGCTAAATTCGCCCAAAATTGAATTTGGACTGATGGGAGGAATCAATCGGTCCTATTTCCTGGATGTGGAAACTTCAGAAGGATTAAACAACCTCAACCTGGGTTTCTATTTCCACATCAATCTCAAAGAGAGCTCTTTCCTGAGTACCGGTGTTCTTGTAAAATCAAACGTGGGTGCTACGGGAATGCCTGTTTACCCAATTGGAGATGATGACTTAGACGATGTTTTCAAGGATGGAACACTGACCACCAAAATTAGTTACTTCTATGTTCCCATACTCTTCCACCAGCGTTTCAACAACAGTTGGTATTTAGAAGGGGGGCTCCAGGCAGGCTTGCGAAGTAAAGCCAGGGATTACTTTGATAAAGACTATTACGAAGGTGAACTGGATTATAAAATGGACGTAGGAGATCAATACGCCCGTTTAGATGCGGGACTATTTGCCGGAGTCGGATACAAGTTTAAGAAGGAGCTTAAGAGCATGAGTGTCGGGATTAACTATTATTATGGTCTGGTGAACGTAAGTAAAGTCCCCGATGTCACCATTAAAAACTCCTACATAAACGTCTTTGTCAAAATACCCATAGGGCTTGGCGAAAGTAAAAAGGAGACGCAAGAATAATTGACTACTTTTGAATAGGACAAAACTTCTTTATGAATTTAAGCACTTTTACCTTGGGGCTACGGGTTCCACCATCTTAAGAAGTTTCACTTACAAAGATTATAAGGTCGACCTGGGGACCGAACAGTTCAGAGTTATAATCGGGAAAAGATTTGATGTATCCCCGAAAATTAAAACAAAGTAATCAGCTTTGTAAGCTCCTGTTCATCTGATCGAAGCCTTAGGTAATACATACCTCTGGCTATGTCGCCTACATCAATGGTCTCGGTAAACTCCTTCACATTGGTGAACTGTCTGTTAAAGACTATACGGCCGTTCGAGTCAAAGAGATCAAGGATAAGGTTTTCAGTTTTCGCATAGCTGTATTCTACATGTAGATACCGGGATGCAGGTACAGGATAGACCTTTAGATCGCCAGGCAGGAGGAGATCCTCAATAGCTGTCATGCTTGTGAGGTAGATAGAATCTTTTCCAAAACAACCGTCCGGATCAATAACCTCAAGGTTGTACCAACCAAACCGGGCGGCATCATAGGTCTGCTCACCAGCGTCTCCGTTCCACAGGTAGGCTGCAAAACCTGCTCCTGCATCCAGGGTATAAGGCAGCTGGGTTCCAAGCGTATCGTTAACTCCACCAAGTTCAGGTGCAGGAAGACCCAGGTGTGTAATAATCACATCCAACGTATCGGTATATGGATCCGCATCCTGCCCATAGATGGAATAGGCTGTTACGCTATGATCTCCTTTCGCCGATAAGTCAAAAGTAAAACCGACAATAAATTGAACGGAATCCCCGGGATTAAGAACCTGGGTTAGAGTTCGAAGTACCGTAACCGGAGTTTTATGGTCAACCGAGACAGTGACGCTGATGGGCTCATTATCTATGGCATGCATCCCAAAATTCTTCACATGAAGACTTAGCTCTTCCTGGTCAGTAAGTATGCAACCAGAGACCGGACTCTGGATGGAAGAGACGCCCACATCCCACAAATCAAATCCGATCTTGATATCATCTGAGGCTTCGCAGCCATGTTCATCTGTCACTACAACCATATAAATTGAGTCGGTTGTTTGATTTGCATGTTCTGCTACAAATTGCTGACCGGAAGATCCATCCTGCCACAAATAGTAGATAAACCCAACGCCGGCATCCAGTGTGTATCTTGCCGTATTCACTACGAGATCATCTCCAAGTGAAACTGTGGGTGGAATAAATACTTCAATGGTCTGGTCAAAAAGGTTATTTCCAGGAATCAGATCCTTACTGTAAGCAACATCCACAGAGAACTGATAGCTGGTGGTGCTCTCCACGTCAACCGTTCCCGACGAGGAGAATAGAATTGAATCACCAGGTACTACCTGCTTGTCCACAATAAGTGAATCATATACCAGGCTACCCCCATCAAACTGATAGGTAATAAAGAGCGTATCATTTGACTGGAGGGTATCAGTACCAGAATTCAAAATATAAAATTCCACATGTTCTGAATCAGAAAAACTGCAACCATCAGTAGGATTGGACAGACTTGTTACACCGATGTCAGGTATCAGCATGGTCACAAGTACTGAATCGGAGTTCGCACACATACTTCCTGTCTGCACCATCACCCTGTAGAGTCCGGTTGTATCGATCACCAGGGTCTGCTGATTCGAACCATCCTGCCACTGGTAGGTGTCATATCCTACCCCTGCATCAATGGTATATTCAAATGCCCTGACCACTGTGTCGGACCCAAGATAAATGGGGGTATATCCATAGACCTCGATGCTCACATTGGTTGTATCGTTGGTCCTTGCATCATCAAAGTCCAGATCAGTAAAAGAAGATATGGAGTATGTTTTTATCTCACTCATGTCGGAGGCAGTAGAGAACAAATACTCGAAAACACTGTCGGGAAGAACCTCCACAGTTACAACAGCGGTTTCCTCTATGACTGCATCTGCGTCGATCTGGTATCGAACCGGAATTTCATCTCCAATCTGCAGGGTATCAGTACCAAAATTCTTCAGTTCGATCCTGGGCATAACCGTTGCACCCAACTCACAGCCGGTGACAGGCTCCAGAATATCCGTTACACCCACATCAGCAATAAGGCGATACACATAAGCAGTATCACTGAAGCTACAGTATGTATTGCTGGCAGTCACATGGTATATTCCATCTGCCATTGCCGTCACCTGATAGAGCGGATCGGTGGATCCGTCCTGCCAGAGGTAGGTATCCCCGGCATAACCCGTATTTGCGTCCAGCACAATGGTATCGGGCCTCACCGAATAAATATGTGTGGGCAGCAACACAATGGGGGTCTGTGCCACTTCAAATGATTTGCTTGCTGTGTCATTTGCAGTTTTCGTATTGTAGAAATCAATGTCATCAACCAGCAGTGTATAGGCTTCGATGTCCAACCAACCTACTGTCAGGACCTCCAGAGGTTTTGAAAAAACAAAGGGTGCAGAACTTCCACTCAACAGATTGCTCTCCAGTACAAAGGTATCTATGACTACCGGCTCAGACTCAATTTGATAACCTGCAATCAGCGTATCGCCCACCATCAGTGTATCAATGCCATAATTCATGATAGTCACTGATACATGGTCCCCTATCTCCTGTACACAGCCATTTATGGGAGACTCTATGGATAAAACTCCCACATCCCTCGGGACCTCATAGATGCGTATATCATCAATTCCAATTCCCTCTAATCTTCCTGAAGCGTCACTGGCGAAATGGAATCGGAATTTCACACTGGGCTGGTTCCTGAAAACCATCGTATCCAGCTCTATTCTGGAGGTCTGCCAATCATCTGTATTTCCGGTCCATCCATGCCCACCAGTCAGAGAGGATATGGTTTGCGAATTGTACCAGTTCCAATCATAGGAATCCCCATCTCCAAGATTACCCAATCGAGACCAGGTCTGCCCATTGTTTAATGAATATTCTATCTGAGTTCCATCGTTAGCACTTTCAGAACTGAGGTATAGTTTGCATTCAAATACCGGATAGTCTACCCCTGTAAAATCAAAGCAGGGCCCTATCAGGTAACTATCCTCATTGTTGGCATACTCTCCATCCAGATTGGTAACCCAGGCATTTACGCCTGAGGCCGTGGTATGGATAATGGATCCCATGGGAGCGCCAAACTCAAATGTAGGATTGACCCCCTCCACCCGCCAGAAATCGCTTCCTGTCTCAAAGTCCTGAATATAAGGCAGGGAGTAAGTAGGATCCACATATATCACAGTATCAAATCTGTTGTTTGTGGAATCCTCGTCCACACCAAGAGCGGTTTCAAGAACTACATTATAAACACCAGGTGTGGTTAAGTCCACCACATCGGTAAAATCAAAATCCACCTGGCCCTCAAGAGCAATAACTCCGTTTAGGATATCATCGGTAAAAGTTGATCCCCCGTCAACGGAGTACCTCACCGGTATTTTGTCAGGTGTGGCCCCGGGACCAAAATTTTTAACCCTGATTCTGACCGTTTCTGCCGATGAGTGTCCACAACCCGTCACAGGCGAAAGCAGAGCAACAGGCCCCACATCGTATTCCACATAGTTCCCGGTAATGGAGAAGTTTTCAATGTTCCAGCCAGATAGATGGTCTGTAGCCGTAGTGGGTCCCAGATTAAAACGGACCTGCACCTGGGAATTCCTACTCGCACCAGACAAGTTCAGTGAAAAGGGCTTCCATTCGCCGTCTGTGAAAACATTGTTATCATTGGACCATACTTCGCTCCAGCTATTTCCATTATCCAAACTCATCTCTATGGAGGCTGTATCGTTGTTGGCCACATTCAACCACCTCAGGAAATTCATCTGGATTTCATTGTAATAGAACAGGTTGGATACTGGAGTTTCAGCCAGGTTGGTATATTTGTTAATGCTGGCTTCATAATCACCCATGTTTGAACCCAGACCTGTGAGGTCATTCCCCAGCACCATGGTGTCGCCGGAAGCAAATATCGGATCTGGGTTACCCAGGAAATTCCCTCCCAGTCCGCGAGGCCTGTCCCGTTCAAAATCACCTTCCAGTACCCAGTTTTTGTCGGTAGAAAAATCATCGTAAAATATGGCTTCCTGAATCACCCTGTTACCGGCTGGCGAAACACTACTCCCTGGAAAGGGACCTCCGTTTATACTTATGCTTCCCGCAGCCAACATGGCATCGGCCAGATTGTAATGAGAAGCATCTGCTTTAATGTCATAGGTGACCCACAGGGAAGTGTGACCGCTGGAAAGATCCAGATCCAGAGCACTGAATACAGCTTCACCGGATACAAAAGTGATCGAATCAAGCAGAGTGGCAGCAAAGAAGTTCCGGTTGATGTAATTGTAATATAACTTCACCCCATTGGTTTCAATATCGTCATCGGATGTATTCAGTGAGGTTAAATCCAGTGAATTCAGGGAAACTGTTCCAGAATTGCCCTTTACCGATACATTAATTCTAAGAATGGGATTGTTCTTTGATCCGGTGGGAAGAATACCTGTATCCTCCTGGAATATATCCACCGCCTCAACTTCTCTGAGTTGGATTTCGGTCTCTATCACCTTCACATCGTCTATACCCACGCCCCAGCCATAATTGGTCTTTGCCCTAAATGCAAAATAGCATTCAGGAACAAAGGCCTCTCCTGGCAACTGAACAATCTGCTCGGTCCAGTCATAAACCTCATCTGTAAACTCCGCGATCTTTCTGATCTCGGTCCAGGCACTGTCAAAATGGGTTTTATAGTAGATTCTGAGCTCATCATGGGCAGCACCAAATCCCAGGTTCCCCTCCCGCTGTACGTGCATAAATCTAAGCTCTGGTCTAATGGCAAACTCAAGGTTAACAGGCGGAGTAACCAGTATCACCTCTTCACCCTCCAGGCTTTCAAAAAAATAGAGAGCATTTACCGTACCGCTATAGGCGGACGATGGTCTCCGGCTTCCCGGTATCTCTGGATTCTTTGTACCCCCTCCATCGACAAATTCCCATTTGCTGTCACCAGCCTCCAGTTCGGTGGTCCACCCAAAGGGTTTTGAGCCCGGTGAACTGTCAAAATTCTCATAGAAAAGAGTATCCTGTCCGGCCAGTGGATTAATGAAACCTATTACAAACAGCATCGTATATACAAATCTTAACGCCTTCATTGGATGTGGGGAATTGAATAAATGCTTTCTCATCTAAATCTATTACGGTGAATGATTAGAAATGGTTGCAAATTTCAAATTCAATATTTTTTCATACTACATACAACCATTCCCCGTTTTGATTGGTCCACAAAAAAAGTGCTTACGATATTAATGAGCTTTTAATGCATACCCAACTGCGATATATATATATCAAAAGTTTTCTTCTGGCCATGCTGTTGCTGACTCAGGTCCTTAACAGCCATTCACAGACAGATACTGAATTCTGGTTTGTGGCTCCTGAAATAACCATCGGTCATGGGAACTATCCAGGTGGTGAGCCTGTCTATTTCAGGGTATCGGCCCTGGAACTGGATGCCACCGTAAGAATTTATCAGCCAGCCAATAATGCCGGCATGGATACCACCTTCACCGTATCAGCCCGAACCACCATTTCCATTGATGCCTCTCCATGGATAGATGATCTGGAAAACAGACCGGGTGGAATCGTACTCTACAAGGGGATTCATATCACCTCCACAAACCTGATCACCGTTTACTATGATGAGGATGAATACTGGAACCAGGATATTTTTGCCCTGAAAGGCGGGAATGCGTTGGGACTGGAATTTTATACGCCATTCAACAGTGTCTGGAGGAATGGTAATTACAACCCCCTTCCCTACAGCTCTATCGATATTGTGGCCACCGAGGATAATACCGTGATCGATATTACACCCACCTCAGATCTTGTGGGAGGCCATTCTGCAGGGGCAACCTTCTCAATCACTCTTAACAAAGGGGAGACCTACTCCTGTCTTGCCAGCAGTCAGGCCGCTGCCGGCCACCTGGGCGGTAGCCATATCGTATCCACCAAGCCCATTGCGGTAACCTTAAAGGATGACTCTGTATGGGCAGAACCTCAAGGTTGCAAAGATCTCATCGGGGACCAGACCGTTCCCATTATAAATGCGGAGGGTGAGAGAATTGTGGGTTTTGAATACATTGTAATGCGGGGTAAAATCAACCTGAATAATCCCTTTGCCAATCCCCCGGACCCGGAAGGTGTCGCCACAGGAGAGAGGATCTTTATCATGGCCACAGAGCCAAATACCCAGGTGTCTATAGATGGGTGGCCAATTGCGACCCTGACCAATCCAGGTGAACAGATAGATTACCAGATTCGGAACAACTCCACACATGTGAAGGGCGATAAGCCCATTATGGTCCTTCATGTCGCAGGCTTTGGCTGCGAATTTGGAGGAGCCGTTCTGCCCACCATCGATGGCTGTACCGGATCAGTGGAAGTCAGTTTCACCAGATCCACCAACCGGAACTTCTATCTGAATATCATGACTGTGGATGCTGCCAAGAATGCCTTTACCATGCATTATCAGGATGGAAGCACCTTTGTGATACCGGGAACCTGGTTTGAAGCCGTGGGAACCACAGACTTCGTTTGCCTTAAGAATCTCAACAAGAAATTTGATAACAACAGAGGCGGCGGGGTACCCCAGGGTGAAGTGGTTAAAATCACCAATTCGGTCACTGTTTTTCACCTGGGATTGATTGAAGGGGGAGAAACCAGTGGTTGTAAATATGGATACTTTTCAGAT
>Ga0164315_10000432_pt1 | contig 28984 bp, 25 predicted proteins | sample GuaBasSedimGuay6_FD_113737 | JGI IMG/M metagenome (GOLD analysis project Ga0164315, IMG submission 113737) | Subseafloor sediment microbial communities from Guaymas Basin, Gulf of California, Mexico - Guay6, Core 4569-2, 0-3 cm | ecosystem: Environmental > Aquatic > Marine > Hydrothermal vents... | reverse complement strand
GTCTTAATCGAACATAACTTATTGTTTTTTTTATCTATTGGAACTACAGAATGGCCCCCCTAACCAGTTTTGTCAGACTGCTCCTGCTCGCCGCATTCATGCTGGCCGCAGGCAACTCCAGCGCACAGGACGAATTGCGCAAGACCTTTTTCAAGGACGTCGATGTTTCTCGTGCAGCCGCAGAGGCAGCTAATGCCAAATTGCTGGCACCGAAAAGTTATGAAGACGGCATGAAGGACTACGATTCGGCCGATATCGGCCTGCAACGCGGTCGCAATATCGAATACGTACGCAATAAGGCGGCCGACGCCCAGGAACACTTCGACGCTGCAGCCAAGACCGCCGGCCTGGCAAAAACCGTTTTGTCACAGGTAATGAAAAGCCGACAGGATGCCGCGAACGCCAAGGCACCGGAATTGTCGACGGATATCTGGGACAAGGCGCAGAGAGAATTCGGTTTTGCAATCCGTTATCTCGAGCGTGGCGATCTGAAAAATGCCAAGAAAAAGGACATTTCTGCGACCAGCCTGTATCGCGATGCTGAACTGGTAGCAATCAAAGCTCAATACCTGACCGAGACCCGCTCGCTACTTGAACAGGCAGACCGGGCGAGAGTCGGTCGATATGCGCCAATCACGTTGGGTAAAGCCAAACAGTTGCTGGCGGATGCCGAACGAGAGCTCAGCGAAAACCGCTACGACACGGATTTACCGCGCAACCTGGCGCGACAGGCCAACTACGAAGCAAAACACGCCATCTATTTATCAGAAGTCGTACGCGATGTACGCGACAAGGACCTGACAGTTGAGCAACTGGTACTGGACTGGGAAAAGCCGCTGGCAGATATCTCGGGCGCGGCCGATATCGTGCCGTCCATGGCTAACGGACATGCTGATATTTCGCTGGAACTCGTGACCTACATCGAGAATCTTCGCGCTGCAGAGCAAAGTCTTGTGCAGGAGTCCGAGGCAAATATCCTGCGACTCGCGGATATGGAAGAAGAAGTTCGTGCGCTGGATGAAAGGCTCGGTGGCGCGACAGTAGAACGCGCAGCACTGGTACAACGACTCGAAGCGCAGGCAAGAGTGAAACAGCAGTTTGAGCAGGTCGAGAAGATGTTTGGTCGTAGCGAGGCACGCGTATTCCGCGAGGGCGACCGCGTTATTCTGCGCCTGGTTGGCCTGACTTTCGACAGCGGCAAATCAGAAATCAAGCAAGCGAGTTTCGATCTTCTCGCCAAGGTTGAGAGGGCGATTGACGTGTTCCCCAGCAGTGAACTCGTCATCGAGGGTCACACTGATTCCTACGGTGGCGACGAGTCAAACCAGGCACTTTCGCAGCAACGTGCAGAATCCGTGCAGCAATACATGGTTAACGCAATGCGAATTCCAAGCTACCGGCTGATAGCAACCGGTTACGGTGAAACGAATCCTGTTGCCAACAATGAAACCGAATCAGGTCGTGCCAGAAATCGCCGTATCGATATCGTCATCAAGCCGAATCTCGATCCTGCATAGTCCGGGCTAGAGCCTGCTGACGCCACCAATCACTGACGATTCTTGCGGTTACCTCGTTAACGAGGTAACCGTATTCAGCGTGCACACTTAGTTCACCATCCATATGGTAGTAGTTGTACATCGTGCGATCATCAATGCCCGCTACCAGGCCAAGATCGATCATCTCGCCGAAATCATTGTTCAGTGTCATATCGATGGCCGTCAGTTCACCGATCGCGGCAATGTTGATCCAGTCGAGAATGTTGCCCGGGTAACGCGCTTTACCGCTTGCGGCGTAACCCAGTAAATTACGCTGAATAACTTTTTGTCCGAGTGGGCTGCCCATGGTCAGTAACAAATGCACGCTGACTTCACGTTCGGACTCCTGCGTCATCTGCCAGAGGGCATCGTAAGCAATTACTGATCCCATACTGTGCGCCAGTAACAGTATCGGGCGACCTGAATCGACAGCTTGCTGTAACGGATCCTTTACCGTTTGCCGAGCCATGTCGGCAACATCATTTTTGTTGTGGTTGTAACGGCTCAGATCGTGCAAATGCAGCTGCAGTTCCGCAGTGGTGAAATGCGGCAGCATGACCGGCAGGTGATCTGCTGCGCGGAAAAGCCAGCGCACCAATTTGCGCTTCCACGATGACGCCAGTGCCCGGTCTGCCGCACTGGCCCCCTGTTTTTCCAGGAGCGTGTCGATATCCGCCTGGTCGAGACCTATATCCCGGTGCTCACCATAAAAGTCATAGGTCCAGCTTGCGATTTCGAAACTCTGCTGGTTGGCTTCAAGTGTCGTCGCGACATCCGAATCGATACGCCTGATCCCCTCAAGCAGGCAGCGAAACAATTGGCGCCGGTGCACTACGGGCTCCGGCTTGGGCCGCAGACCGGGGACAAATAAAATAAGGGGATCAGGTGACATAGACGTTATTTTATCTCTTGCCGGCGCAGCAATGCGGCTTCCAGCAGATTGCGCAAGTCAGCCACCGTAGTCACCACGACGTCTGGTTGTGGCAGGTGGTCCGGCCAGATCGCATCGGTCCGGTTCATCCAGGCTGTTTGCATTCCCGCCTCTCGTGCGCCATCGATATCTGTTTCCGGATGATCGCCAACATGCAATATTTCTATCGCAGAATATCCGCTGCGCTCAATTGCCACCTCAAAAATTTCCCGTGCCGGTTTCGCAGTACCAACGTCGGTTGCCGTGACAGAGTCGTGAAACAAATGGTCGATGCCAATCTTTTGCAAGCTGGCATTGCCGTTGGTCAATGCCAGAATCTGGAAATTTTCAGCGAGTGCCTCAAGATTCGAAAGCACGTCCGGAAACAATTCAACGTCGTTTCGCGCGTGATCAAATACTTCAAATGCAGGCTCGACAAGGTCTGTTGCATAACCTGACTCCTGCGCAAGACGCTCAAGAACTTTTTTGCGCATAAAGCGAAAGTCGTGCTGCTGGTCTGCGAACTCTGCCATGACGGAGACGCGAATATCGAGCACATCTGTCGCTGAAAAGCTGGTGGATATCAGCGGATAGTTCTCCGCCAGCCATTGCCAGAGTTTTGCCTCAGCTCGTCGAATAACGGGCCCGATCTCCCACAGGGTGTCGTCAAGATCCAGAGTGATTGCGCGTATACGTTGCAAAACAAGTCCTGTTTCGTGCCAGGTGAAATATCACGGCCGGGAGACCATATAATGATGCAGAGTTTAACGGAAGCACATAGCGGGAAGACGGCAACAATGAAATATCTGCATACGATGGTAAGAGTCAATAATCTTGATGAGTCACTGGACTTTTACTGCGAAAAACTGGGACTCAACGAGCTCAAACGCTACGACAATGACACCGGCAGATTCACGCTGGTATTCCTGGCCGCGCCGGGTGATGAGGAGGCGCAGGTTGAGCTGACTCACAACTGGGATCCGGAAGCGTATGACGAAGGGCGAAACTTTGGCCACCTGGCTTATGCGGTGGATGATATTTACGCCACTTGTCAGCAGCTGCTTGATGCGGGGGTGACTATCAATCGGCCGCCGCGTGATGGACGCATGGCGTTTGTACGGTCGCCGGATAATATTTCGATTGAGCTATTGCAGAAAGGTGATGCGCTGGCTCCTGCAGAACCGTGGGCGTCTATGGAGAATGTCGGGCATTGGTGAGCTCGCTGCTGTGCAAGTAGACGAGCTGTAGGAGCCCGTATGGATAGAGACGTCATACTCCAAGCTTGGTTAGCGTTTCTATCGGGGCGACGGGCGACAAACATTGCAACGCAATGTTTGCAAAACATCAACCCACCGCACCCGCTCAAACGAAATCACCCACCGCGTGGTCAATCGACCATAGCGAACTCGCCCGTCAGGACGGGCTCCTACAGCGCTTCGTTCAGGAGATTACGGTGGCTTCCGGCAACAGTGGCGGCAAGGTATCCGTCGGTCGCTCGGATTGTTCACTCGTCAACACCGAAAACGAACGCATTGCCTTCGCCAGTGCTTCGCCGTCCCAGGATTTGTCACCTGCTCCGTAGCTCGCGCTGGACAGCGCTTCCAGTTGCGTGGACAGGGGCAGTGACACCCGCGTCGCTATGATGCCTATACTGCGCGGCGCGTCGTCCGGCCATTGCAGTCGTCCCCAATCGAGCATAGCTGATTTGATGCCGGCAGCATTGCCGGCCAACGCGGCTTTGCGCGCTGTTTTCAGGAACCGTGCCTGTTGCTTGTGAATCGGTGGAGCCTCAGGCTCTTTCGGTGCACGGGCAGGCTTTCTACCCGACCACCACCAGGCGGTGAGGGTTAACACCCAGACAGCAGCGAGAACTTCACTGACAAACAGCCAGAAATCACTCCGCACAACCCGCGTACCGACGGCTTCGCCTTCCTCCTGCGGAACGGGCTGCTCAGCGATGACCGGCGGCGGTACCGCGGTCGCTGAAGGGAGAATACTTAGTGTCGTACCGGACAACCTGGCAACCTCCCACGCGCCGGTATCGATATTCCACCAGGGCAACTCAAGTGCGGGCAGCTCGACATCACCTGATGTCACACCAATTAATGCGTATTGATCCCGGCGAATTGCCCTTATGCCAGCAGCTTCGGCCGTATCGCGAAATTCCGGTTTGTCAGGGTAGATTTTCACCGCGTCCGACACCGCCGGATCAAGCACCGGGATCTGTGTAGACAACTGGCCCAAAGCCGTAACCGTGATGTGCCGTGTTATTGGCTCACCTGCCGGTAAACTGCCGGGCTCGCGTGACCAGTCCTCGCTCAGGGTAACTGATCGCGCCGGAAACCATGCTGCACTGGCAAAACCGTCGGGCGGTGGGGGAATAGGATTAACAACGACATCGATCGCCGCGGATTCGAAAATCTTGCGTCCCGTGATACGGCCATCACGCAAGACACGCGCTTCGAACCTGGCCGGCGTTATGGATATCTGGCCGCTTTCCTGCGGAAACAGGGCATAAACCCGTTCGACCACCTTGTAGTCCTTACCGTTCAAAACCGCATCGTAACTTCTTTCTTCACCAGCGATTTCTACCAGCACCTCGACACCGCTGATGTTCGGTTCACTCAGTCGTGGTTGCCGGGTTGCGACCGCGCGATACACTTTGACCGTGTAAATAACCTGCGCCTGCACATAACTCTCATCGTGATCGACTTCAGCTGTAACAAAGATGTCTGCTTCACCCGGCAACGCGTTTGACGGTGGCGCTATGGTTACGGGCACGGGCTCACTTTGTTCATTGCCGACGATCACCGGCGGAATTAGCAGGTTGCCCTCACGCTTCGCCATCAACACGTAAGTCCACGTTCGCGAACGACTGATCTGCCCGTTCACAATCGTCGTATTACTTAACTGGCTGCGGTTGCCAATATAAAAATCTGCATCCAGTGCGGATGCGTCAGGTTCGATGTCGATTGCCGTATCGACCATCACCTTGAACGTGAAAGATTCATTCAACTCGACGTTTGCTCGATCGACGCTGGCGATCACCGCTGCGTTGGCTGCTCCCGCGAGCAAGCAAGACGTGATAATCAGTAGCAACGAAACGATGCCAGGCTGTTTTTTATTTTGCATTTTTACCATGGTTGTACCTCATCGTCGGGCCACAGACTGTTGCCGTCCTGATCTTTGCCCTGACGCTGATATTGATATCGAAATTTCCTGCGCAGCAAGCCACCCGGATCATTGGGAATGCGCCGCAGCCATTGCTCCATCGCTTGCTGCTGCTCCTGCTCGCGCCGCATTGCCTCGGCCTCTGCCTGGGTCATGCCCTCTTGTTCCTGTGCTTCACTGCCCTGTTGTTGTGCTTCCTGTGCCGCACGCTCGAGCTCTTCCTGCATTGCCTGCATGTCTTCCTGGTTCATGTTTTCTTCGTCGCGTACCGAGGAGTCGCCTTCTTCGCCCTCCGCACCCGGATCGCCACTGCTGCCTTCCTGGCCGCGCTCGTCCCGCTGGCTGTTACTCTCGGATTGCTCGCCGCCTCCACCTTCTTCAGACTGGTTGTTGTCACCTTCTTCCCCATCCTGGGAATCCTGGCTTTGCTCGAGCATGTCCTGCAGGAGATCACGATTGTATTGTGCATCCTCTGCACTGGGATCTCTTTCAAGCACTTCTTCATAAGCGTCTATCGCCGACTCAAACTCGCCAAGTCGCGCCAGCGCATTGCCAAGATTGTAGAGGCTGTCGCTATCTTCCTGGTCCGCAAATCCGGCAGCACTGCCACCATAATTACCACCACGATAATTCGCTACAGCACGCCAGTTTGGATCATCGAACAATGCTGCAGCATCCCCGGCTTCACCCGCTTCAAGCAGCTGCTGTGCCTGCTGATCGCGGGTCTGCCAGAGATCGTCCCAGACGGATGCGTGTGCCGGTTTCGTTACCGGCATGAGAAACACAACCAGCACCAGCACCAGACCACGGCGAAAAGCCATTGCGGCCAATGGCACCAGCAGCAACAGCAACCACGGTCCCTCCTCCTGCCAGCGATCAGTCGCCAGTGCATTGTCTGACTCAGCACCTGAACCGGTTTCTCCGGAGAGCAACGCATCAATGTCACTGTCATCAGCTGTCATTGTTGCGTAACGCCCGCCACCGCTGGCAGCAAGCCGCCGCAGTGAGGATTCCTCAAGACGCGGCACGGCAAGATTGCCTGAGCGGTCGGTTACGAAACCACCGCCTGCTCGTGGAATAGGTGCGCCATCTTTGGTGCCAACGCCGAGTACTGACAAGGTATATCCGGCATCGCGCAACTCCTCCGCCGCCCGCTCCGCCGCCGGCGATGTGCCGCCATCGGTTATCAGCAATACTTCGCCAAAGGCGGCCCCGGCCTGGTCGAGCAGCTGGTGCCCTTTGTTGATGGCCGCCACCGGGTAGCTGCCACGGCTAGGCATAATATCGGTGCTGAGACTGTTGACCAGCGCCGCAACGGTGTCCGCATCACTGGTCAGCGGCGTTACCGTGAATGCGTTTGATGAATACACAACCAGTGCGGTCTGACCGGCGTTACGCCGTTCCAGAATATCCAGAATCTTGAGTCGTGCCCGGGTCAGCCTGCTTGGCGTGAGATCCTGTGCATCCATCGAGCGCGACAGATCCAGCGCCATGACGATCGATTGCTCGGAACGAAACACGGGCTGCTCCACGCGATTCCAGCTTGGCCCCGCGAGCGACAGTACAGCCAGCGTGCCGCCAATCAGAATCAGCCACCAACGATAATTAAGTCCTTTCACCTGGGATCGGGACAAGACGTAGGGTGCCAGCGCCGGATCGATGATTCGCTGCCAGCTTCCTGCTGCGAGCCTGCGCCGCGCCAGCGTGAAAGTTGCCAGCACAATGAGCGGCAACGCCCACAACCACTCCGGTCTTAGCCAGTGAAAATCAGCCAGCATTGACTTTCACCTTTTGTGCCCGTGCAATTTGCAGACCTGACAACAGGTTCATCAATGCCAGAAACGACGCGAGCACAAATGCCCCCGCCAGCGGCCAGTAATAAAGCGAAGTCACCGGCCGAAAGCCAGCCTCGGGTTCGGCGACCGGTTCAAACTCGTCCAGCAAGCGATAAATGTCCTGCAAGCCCGCTGTATCTTTGGCGCGGAAATAACGACCACCCGTCAGGTCGGCAATCTGCGTCAAAGTGGCTTCATCAAGATCGGCTGACGGATTGACCCGCCGCATGCCGCCGGTGATCGACGACACAACCATTTGTTCAGCACCGATTCCGATCGTATAGATTCGCAAGCCGATTTGTTGTGCAAGTTCGGCCGCCTTGATCGGGTCAATTTCACCGGCAGTGTTGGCGCCGTCGGTCAGCAAAATCAGGACCTGCTCCCCGCCTTCGCCGCCCTGATCGTAAATGCGTTTAACGGCCAGCGTAATGGCATCGCCAATCGCAGTTTTCTCGCCGGCCAGGCCGATGAACGCTTCCATCAATAATATATTTACGGTCTCGCGGTCCAGCGTCAGCGGAACCTGCAGGTAGGCACGCTCACCGAACAGGATCAGCCCGATGCGATCACCCTCACGACGATTGATGAAGTCTCCGGCAACCGCTTTGGTTGCAGTGAGGCGATCCACACGGCGATTGCCCAGCTCGAAATCTTTCGCATCCATACTGCCGGAGAGATCAACGGCAAGCATGAGGTTGCGGCCGGATACCGGCACATCGAGTTCGTCACCGATCCGCTCCGGTTTCGCTGCGGCGAGCACCAGTAATATCCAGGAGATGACAGCAATCCAGAAACGCCAGTTCATTAACTGCTCGACTTCGGAGCGATCGCTTAAAACCGCGAAACCCTTAAAGCTTGGCACCTTGAGACCGGCATCCTGTTTACCAAGGACCGGTGACATCACGGCGCGCACGATAAACGGCAACGGCAATGCCAGGAGCATCCACGGCCAGGCCAGCGAATACATTACAACGCCCCCCTGGCCAGTGGCACACGCAAGCGCTGTCGCACCGCTTTAATGAGGCCATCAACGTCGACGTCATCTTCGATCTGCTCGCGATTTTGATACGGCAGAGATTCGAGCACCTGCCCCGACCCGTTAGTGAACGGTTCGCCATCAAGACCGTGGTCCAGCCATTGCAACCAGCGTTTGCCCGTCAGGCCGGCAACTTCGTCACGTTGTGCATAGGCAAGCATTGTCCGGCGCAACAACTCCGAGAGTTCCGTTGCCAGCGTTACGGCATCGAGGCCACTTTGATATTCACCCTGTACGCGCGCCAATTCTCTGAGTGCCATGCGCCGCGCCGCGTTCCAGCGCCACTTGAGGAACGCTTTGTATAACAGGTAGCCGAGACCCAGCACAGCCAGCGCGATCAGGAACCACCAGCCAGGCGCCAGCGGCCACCAGCCGATCACCTCGGGCAGGTGTAACTCGCGTAATGGTAGCTGTTCGGGATCCATTCTTTAAATAACGCTCTTAATTAGTGCGGCGGCCCAGCGCCTGTTGCAGCAGCTGTACCGGATCATCGTCAGTCGACATTGGCATCAGGTGAATACCGTACCGCTGGCAAAACTTTTCCATCTTTTGCCGGCGTTCCTCGAATACATGTTTGTAATCGCTCCTTGCGCCACGGGCATAGGTATCTATGGCCATCTCTTCCTCGTGGCTGACCAGCCGATAGCGGCCGGGGGGCGGCAGCTGCCGCTCCAGCGGATCACTCAGGAACACGGCGAGCACTTCGTTATGCCGCGCCACCTCGGACAAATACGATTGTGCGTTGCGGGACAAGCCAATGAAATCACTAATAACGATAACGAGGCTGCCCGGGTGTGTTACGCGGCGCAATGCTGACATGGCGCTGGTCAGCGGTGGCTCCTCATCGGTAACCGCCTGGTCAGTGCTCGTGCTCCAGTCTGCGTGGTTAACGAGCTGGTGCACGTAGTGCAGTGCGGCCTGTCGCCCGAGTCGTGGCCGCAGCTCGCGATGCTTCGTGTCACCAAATATGATGCCACCCAATCGATCACCGCGGTGATGTGCAGCCCAGGCCAGCAACGCTGCGGCACGAGCCGCATTAACGGACTTGAAACAACCCTGCGTTGCAAAATGCATGTTGCTGCGCAGATCAGTCACGATCAGTACCGGCCGCTCGCGTTCCTCGCGAAAAAGCTTGGTGTATGCCTCGGTGCTGCGCGCTGTTACCCGCCAGTCGATGTTGCGTGGGTCATCGCCGGGCTGATAGGGGCGCGATTCGTCGAACTCCATACCGCGGCCTTTGAAATGCGAAACATAGGCGCCGGTCTGCAAGGAATTGACACGCAGTACATCCAGCGCGATGACACGCGCAGGTCCACTCAGCCGAATCAGGCCAGCCTGGCTGACGCTGATTGGTGATGCATCTGCATGTAACTTGTCGTGGCGCACCAGACTAGGACCTGGCAGCCGGCTGAAGAATTCTGCTTTTCTCAGCTTCGCGCACGGTACAGGGATGTACCGTCATTTTTAATGGCTTCAAGCCATTAAAAATGGGAGCGAACCGAAAATCGCATTTTTCGGTTCGCGTCGTTGAAAAATTCATGGATGATTTTTTCAACATTGGATTAAGGAACGCCGACACCATCAAGCACGCCTTCGATAATCGTATCGGGCCCGACACCATCTGCTTCAGCCTCGAAGCTCAGCACCAGCCGGTGCCGCAGCACGTCTCCAGCCACGTCCTGGATATCTTCCGGCCCGACATAGTCGCGACCCTCGAGCCAGGCGCGAGCGCGCGATGCCCGGTCGATACCCATACAGGCTCGCGGGCTTGCGCCATACATGACCAACCCTTCCAGATCCTTGTTAACAGCGCCGGGGTTACGCGTAGCAACGACGACATTGACGATGTATTGCTCAAGCTCATCGGACAGGTGCATGTTCAGAATTTGCTGGCGCGCTTCCATCACGGTCGCCTCCGACATCAGCTCGGGTGGCGCGAATGCATCCCGTTCACCGGATTTTGCTTCATTGCGATTCAGCACAAGAATCTTGCGCTCGTCTTCCGGTGTTGGGTAACCCACCTGTGCATGCAACAGGAATCGATCGAGCTGGGCTTCAGGCAACGGATAGGTGCCCTCCTGCTCGATCGGGTTTTGCGTTGCCATGACCATGAAAAGTTTCGGCAATTTGTAACTGCTGTCGCCAACGGTAATCTGGCGTTCTTCCATTGCTTCGAGAAGCGCCGACTGCACCTTGGCTGGCGCACGGTTAATTTCATCCGCAAGAATAAGGTTGTGAAAAAGCGGCCCCTCACGAAACTCGAAGGTGCCATCCTGTGGCCGGTAGATATCCGTACCGGTCAGATCCGCAGGCAACAGGTCCGGCGTAAACTGCAGGCGGTGAAAATTACCCTCGATGCTCTCGGCAAGCACCTTGATTGCGCGGGTTTTTGCCAGCCCGGGCGCCCCCTCGACGAGCAGGTGACCATCACAAAGCAATGCAATCAGCATCCTGTTAATCAGGCGCGACTGGCCAATGATCAGGCTGTCTGCATGGGCTTCGAGCTGTTGAAATTTTTCCGAGACACTCATTTATTAACTCCGAGGCAAAAACGGCGTGCCATTGTAGTAGTGATGCGCCAACAGTCCAACTCGTCTGGCACTATTTGTCTCGTGTGGTGATTCCGGACAAATACGCCTTCTGGTGGTAGCACAACACCGCTTTGGCGATAATGTGTTCTTGGGACCATACAAAATGCCAAATATTGCAGGAATTTATGAAATTTCCTTACCCGGGAAACACCCGGATCCGTAGCGCTGCCGCGCTGTTATTGACTTTCCAGTGCCTGCTGGTGGCTGCGTGCGACGCGCCGCCGATTGCAGCAGATGAGCCACCGCTAGCGGATACATCGTTCCCTGGCTGTGAGGTGGACGGGCAGTTAAGCGCAGAGCTTTACGGCGGCATTCGCGCGAAGCTGGCCTGGGGCGCGGACGTTCTCGACTGCGATGGCATGATTCGGCCAGACGGCGAGGGAGCAAGACTTCGCTTTGCCGGCCCTCTCCCGACAGGGGAATCTGCTGAGGAGCAACGCTCGCTGGCATTTATTTTCGGCCTGCCGGATTTGCAGCGCGGCGAAACCGCGAGTGAGTTGCCAACCAATGTGACCCTGATCGAGGTGGGCGCTGGCAGGTTTTACGGTACGCAGGACACGGAAAATTGCTGGACTGACATATTGAGCCAGGAGCAGATCGGGGCAGAAAATGCAGCCGAATATCGAATCACTGGTTTGCTCTATTGCGTAGCTCCACTGGCAGAACTAAATGGCAGTTCCAGTATTTCCTTCGCCGACATAAAATTCACTGGTCGGCTTAGCTGGGAGGTCCCTGAATGATTATTGCGCGAATCGTTGCCATCCTGGGCATTGGATTGCTACTGAGCGGTCAATCCAGGCAGAACGATGATCTCGATGCCGCCTTTGATAAGGCAACACTGGTCATCTCTGCCGGCGAGCACGCCTGCTACGCATTCGATATTTACCTGGCACTGGATCGTAAACAGCAGATGCGTGGACTCATGCACGTGCGCCACATGCCGGAATTCACCGGCATGTTGTTTGTTTACCGCGATGCGAATATTCATTCGATGTGGATGAAAAACACGTTCATACCGCTGGACATGTTGTTCATTCGTGCCGATGGCACGGTATCTTCGATCGAGACAGATACAGTGCCGCAATCACTGAAGTCGGTCAGTTCAATTGAGCCGGTGAATTTTGTGCTGGAATTGAATGCGGGCGTTACCGAAAGATTGCATATCAACACTGACAGTATTGTCTATTTTCCTACCGGCGAATAATCACCGTGCCGAATCGGCAGAGGGTCTTATGGCGAAGTTTGCAATCGCGGCGGGACGCCGCTCCCACGTTATTCTTTGCAGGATCGTGGGAGCGGCGTCCCGCCGCGACTGCAAAATTCGCTGTGATGAACCGGATTATTTTCTTACGGGCTAAAGAACGGCGGCAATCGACTCGGACAGATAGCCCACATTATCCTCGGTAATCCCGCAGACGTTGATACGACTGGAATCCACCAGGTAGATCCCGTAGTCCTGCTTCAGGCGTGCTACCTGATCCGCGGAGACGCCGAGGTAGCAAAACATGCCGCTCGCTCGCACGACATGCGAGAAATCATGCCCCGGAGCGGTCTCAGACAGTGCCGTAACAAGCAACTTCCGCATGCCCTGTAAACGTTGCCGCATGCCGGCAAGCTCTGTCAGCCATGTCGCCCGCAATTCGCTGTCGTTGAGAATATGAGCAACTACCGCGCCGCCGTGATCGGGTGGTACGGAATACAGGGTTCGAACGATATTCTGCGCCTGGCTATCTACGATAGCGGCTGACTCAGCACTCGCGCCGACTATGGACAGCGAACCAACACGATCACGATACAGGCCAAAGTTCTTGGAGCAGGAAGTGGCCACGATCATCTCAGCAAAGCGCTCAAACATCAGGCGTACCGGATAAGCGTCTGCGTCAAGATCAACGGCAAAACCGTGGTAAGCAAAATCTATGAAAGGGATGAGGTTGCGATCCGTGAGCACATCGGCAAGTTGCTGCCATTGTTCTACTGTCAGATCCATACCGGTCGGGTTGTGGCAGCAACCGTGCAAAAGCACGAGATCGCCTGCGGCCGCCTGACCAAGCGCTGCGAGCATGTCATCAAAGCGGATACAATTATTATCATTATCGTAGTACGGATATGCCTGCAGTTTGATACCAGCTCCACCCAACAGCGGCACGTGGTTATTCCAGGTCGGGTCGCTCACCCACATCGTGACATCAGGCATGGCACGCAGGATTAATCCGGCCGCCACACGCAATGCTGCTGAGCCGCCCGGTGTTTGCAGGGTCGTAATTCGCCCATCCTGATCCGAGCCATCGCCGAAAGTCAGGTTCTGGATCGCTTTGCAAAACTCCGGATCACCGGCGCAGCCAAGATATGCCTTGCTCGCCTGGTTATCTACCAGCCATTGCTCGGCTGTTTTGACCGTATTGAGAATCGGCGTAATACCGTCTGCATCGCGGTAGACACCGACTCCCAGGTCGATCTTGTTCTCGCGCGGATCGTCGCGGTGTTCCGCGATGAGTTTCAGGATGGCGTCAGCCGGTTTTGCTTCTAGTGTTTCGAACAATGGATCGCTCCGCAGAGGCGTGAGCCGCAAATTGTACACAGGGAAGACGACAATGCGCTGCCGGATGACGGCAACGCATTAAAATCAGCGGTCAAAGTCCAGCTAACTGGCGCATCGACCCGCAAAAGTTATTCCGCCCCGCCCGGGTTCGGGCGGGGCGGACAATACTCAGGCTTTTGGCGCCCAGACCGAACACCAACCGTTGGCGTTGACCGACTTGCCAGGGAAAATCTGGCAGGGTCGCCATGCGTCCCCATCTGCGCCCTGTATCAGCGCGCAATTTGCGCAATTCTGCTCGGCGGCGGGATTAGCCCGTGATGCGGCATCTACCGTACTGGCGTCATGCACATATTTCAGGGATTGTGCGACCGGGTCGCTTTCCTCAATTTTCGGCATGTCCTGGGCATAAGCATCTGCACCCGGGCGCACGAGGCAACCTGCGGCTGCAACGGCTGATAATTGGATAAACTGGCGTCTGGCAATCTTGCTCAAAGGATTCTCCCTCAGTCTTTTACGAAATTAGTGCCCAAACCACAGGTCGGGCGTCGCGTATCTTAATCGAAAATCGGCCTCTGCGTGCAACCGAATTCGCGAAAATTCTTCAGTTGAGAATGGTTCGCATTTTCATTATAAGTCAACGGGATACGCACTGCCTGTAAGCATACAGGACGAAGCTGAACGGCAGCCAAACGAGCCACTATCAGCGGCGCTCAGGACAGAAAATGTGAACGCATCCACACAGCCGTGTTCCAAAGATTTCACAACGAAGTCGCTGCTGCATAATTGATCGCATACGACATCGCCTGCCCGTCAGGCGTATTGTTAGCTTTGCGCAGATAACCGAACAATAACCATCGATTTTTGACGAGAATAGCGATTTTCAATACTGGCTCAGGTTACCGGCAGTTTTTCAGATGGCTCATCGCTATCGCGGCTTTATACGTCGGCGGCAGTGCGTTTGCGGCCTCCGTTACCCATCGCTACACGGTGACTGTCGACTATGCATTAAGCAGGTTGTTCATCGAAGCCAGATTTGAGAAGCCGGTGCAGAGTGTCACTGCGCGGTCTCGTGAAGCTGGCAAATTTCTGCTCGATGTACGCAGTTGCGGAGACGACCAGCAGATAAAAATGCGCAATCGCCGCATGCTGCTGCCCGAGCATGGCATTAGCTGCCTGAATTACACCGTAGATTTGCAACGCGCCGCCAGGGAAAATCGCAACCGCAAATTACTACTGCCAGGCAACATCATCGCATCCCCCATTTACTGGCTCTGGCGTCCGGAACTACAAAACGGCACCAGTATCGAGGTAGAGTTCCGCCTGCCGCAAGACGTTCAGGTATCCGTTCCCTGGCAACGACTCGACGACTCGAACTCAACTTACCTGCTAGGCAAGTCTCCGGAGAGCTCCTATGCGCCGGCGATATTTGGCAACTTCGACTATCGGGAACTCGAGGTACCTGGGGCCGTGCTGCGGGTCAGCATTCTCAATGGCATAAACGAGATGAACAATGACGACATCGCCGACTGGATAGTCGCTACAGCGAATGATGTCAGCCTTACTTACGGGCGCTTCCCGAATCCATCACCGCAAATCGTTGTGATTGCCGTTGGCGGCGGCCGCGCAAACAGTCGCAGCGCGGTACCTTTTGGGCGCGTCGTTCGTGACGGTGGCGAAACTGTTGAGTTGTTTGTTGACCAGACACAACCTCTGCAAGCATTGCTCGCAGACTGGACCGCGACACACGAATTCAGTCACCTGATGCTGCCCTATCTCGACCGCCGCCAGCGCTGGATTTCGGAGGGCTTTTCACAGTACTACCAGAACGTGCTGCTGGCGCGATCCGGCGCCTACGACGATCTGTATGCCTGGCAAAAACTCTATGAAGGATATGAGCGCGGCCGCAGGGCGCGCCCGGAATTATCTCCTAACGAGGCGACTGTCCGCGGTGTCAAGGGCGGCCTGATGAAGGTTTACTGGAGCGGCGCCGCGCTGGCGCTGATGGCCGACGTTACTTTGCGTGAGCGTTCCGCTGGCGAGGAGTCGCTGGATAAGGTTCTGGATAAATTCCAGGCTTGCTGCCTGCCCTCCGATCGGGTCTGGACTGGCGAAGAGCTATTCATGAAGTTCGACTCACTGGCAAGTACCCCGATATTCATGCCACTTTACCGTCGCTATGCAGATACTGCAGGATTTCCCGATACCAGTGACCTATTCGAGCGCCTGGGCGTCACTGTATCTGACGACGTCGTCAGCATGCACAGCAACGCAGAATTGCAATTAATTCGTCAGTCAATCACAGAGACCGACACAGTAGCTGCCGGGCGGCGCCAGCAAATCGCTGGTTTCTAGTGGGCGTCCCTGAACCTCTGTTCAGAAATATCTATATCAACAAGTAAACCCAGATGATCCGAACCTGGAATTTCCAATATTCGTGCTCGCTCCGTAGAGAGCTTCCACAGAAAACAATGATCAATTCGAAGCAAGCCTCTGATCCCCAGCCAGGGCAGGTATGGCCATGTTCCATTGAAGCCCAGCTCCAAACCGCCGGACTCCCGTGCACCATCCACGAATCTGGCTGACATCTTTTTATAGACGGGCCAAATTGGCGAAGAATTAAAATCGCCGAATATCGCGTGCGGCGTGCCTGTTCTACGTTCACTGTCCTCCAACAATGCTTCAAGTTGTGCCTTTCGGCGTACCAGACGTGGAAAGTAGGGCCATAAATGCGGACCAGATATGTGCACATTGATAACTTCGATCGGACACGGAAGTTTTTGCCAATTTCGTGGAGAAAGCCTTGCAACCCAACCATCCCGTTTAGGCATGCGAATACGGTCCGTAGCAACGGGGTACCGACTGGCTATACCATTTCCCCGGTGAATCTGGTCGTGGGACATATCACCATAGGGCAACAGAGCTGAAATAGATTGCGCAAGCTCAACAGACAGCTCCTGCGCACACACGAGATCGATTGACATCTTTTCGATCAGCTCCGCCAACGCATCAGCATTTGCCCTGCCCGAAAATAGATTACAGCTGAGAATCCTTAGCCTCGTACTCATGAAGATTTTTCGAAATGTGAGAGTGGCCCCAGTTTACCGACAAACCGAATCTCCTACTGAGAATGAAATCAAGGTCAAGAAATCGTATCCGGCTCCTTCTTATAGCATCCCCTGAAATTGAATCCTGACGTGGCAAGGCCTTTGTGTCTTAGCGCCTGGCGTGTGCTCTGACAATTTTTTGCATCGAGTCCGTCAGCTGCAGCTTTGCGGCCCGTTGCCAAAACTCGCTGGCAAGCGCGTGGGCCTCATCCCAGACAGCGAGAGTATTCGCGGCCGCATATGACTGCTCAACCGCTGAGTTCCTGAAATTGCCACTGGAGGGCGGTGCATATGCCATCGGCAACTGATCGAACGCTGGAGCGACATCATACCCGGCCCGCGTCGGGTACAACGAAATGTTGTGGTGGTGGCGATCCGTATTCGCAATCAAGGATCCGTAGGCATCCAGGAGAGCGATTCGATGAAAGCCGTTATCGTTCAGTTTGCGCTGTCGTTGCATTTCTTCGGCAGAGTCTGTCCAGGTTCCGTGGAGCTGGTCAGATGCGGCTGCTAACGTCATTACGGCGCGCCGGCCCATGTCACCGATACGATCGAATCGATCGACGATCAGACATCTAAGTCCATTCAGGTCGAGCAGCTGTGATTCTGCCGCATCTATTCCGGCATCCCGCAGTGTTTCCAGTGCAACGTGCTCAAGCGCGATAAGATCCTGCCAGCGCCGTGCGTTGTCTGTTGCGTTGGTCGCGAACTTGACGATTCGGTGCTGACCGTTGACGAAGGCAGTGAATTTCGGTTGCTCACCACCGGCGGAAGAACCTACGTGATCTCCTGCTATTGCGTTGTCACTTAGTCTTTGAAAATCGTCCGACGTGTGGGTTTCGTGTCGCAACTGTTGAAATCTGTCGAATGATTCCCTGCCAATTACCAGGTTGCCGGGAAGGTCCTCTCCGCGACGACTAAGTGCAATAAGAATGTGGTTGTCGGACCAATTGGCGACGTTTTCAGGCAAATCAAGATCAGCGTGACGTCGGCTGTATGAGCGACCAAGGAACCCTCTGGGTGCTACGTCATGCATTTCAGGAGGCAGCCCATCGATGATCGTTTCGTCAGGAAACCAAACCGACTCGGTGGCGACAAGCGTCACGATTCGACCGGCCGGCTGGATTGCGCCAGCCTCGTCAACCCGGAACACCGGGAATTCGTCTGTATTGAGTCCGGGTAAATTTTGCCGGGCCGCATAGCGCGTGGCCCGACCCTGCCCCAACCTGAGAATCTGTCGACTCTCTCTGTCGTAGGCAAGAGAAAGTCCCTCACGCGAGAGTCGAACAGCCCCACGTAACTCAGCGCTGGTCAGCGCACCGTTCATCAAATGTGATCGCAAATCCGGCATTATACTTGACGATTATTTTGGCTATAACTGTTTGTATTATAAGTATAATAGATACATATTTCAATAATCTATTGACAATTTACTTGACGATTACATTGACGATAAACAAATCAGTGGCAACTCCACGGGCAAAATCGATATTCCCGGGCAACATCACCACCAGGCACTGAAATAAGGGAGCAAGCGCCTGATATATACTCCGTCGTCCCGATATATCCAGGCAGAATCATGACCGGCAGCAGCCTCGCTATCGACATCAGCAAAGTCGACGACAAGACGCGTACAACGGCACGAGATTGCATTGCCGTTGAAGAGCCGCTGGAAATTCAACTCAGCTCGGCCACTGCTTCGGGTTCTGCCGCCAAATCCATATCGATCACCATGCGCACACCGGGCGATGATGGCGAGCTTGCGCTGGGTTTCCTGTTAACCGAGGGCATCATCCGGTCCGCAGACCAGGTTGCGTCGGTAACGCACACCGGCCCTGACGATGAGGACGGCTTGCAGAACACGATACGCGTCGAACTGCAGGCGGATGTCGACGTCGCGCTGGATAAACTCGAAAGACACTTTTATACGACCTCAAGTTGCGGCGTTTGTGGCAAGGCGTCGCTGGATGCACTACACGTCAGCGGACAGGAGTCGTTGGGTCAACACACAACAACCTTTCCACGGGACGTAATCATTGCGTTGCCGGATCGCGTACGCTTGCTACAACCATTATTTTCTGCCACTGGTGGACTGCATGCGGCCGCAATATTCACTGCGGATGGTGAAATCGTGATCGTTAAAGAGGACGTGGGGCGGCATAATGCGACGGACAAGGTGATCGGCGCATTGCTTATCTCCGGTCGGTTGCCAGGCAATAAATTCGGTCTGCTGGTTTCCGGACGTGCAAGTTTCGAATTAATGCAAAAGGCGCTGGTCGCGGGAATACCGTTTCTGGCTGCGGTAGGCGCGCCATCAAGCCTTGCGGTTCAGACGGCACGAAAATTCGACATGACACTGGTCGGGTTTTTGCGCGATAGTACATTCAATATTTACGCAGGCGCTGCACGGATAGGCAATTAATAATGACAACAAAATACACGCCGACCATCGCGACAGAGATCATCCAGGAATATTCCGCCGCACCGGAAATGCTGGTGCAGATTCTGCACGCCTTCGTCGCGCGCTTTGCATATCTGTCAGATGAAGCAATAAGGCAAATTTCGCTTGAGCTCAACTTGTCGCGCGCCGATGTGCATGGGGTGGTCAGTTTTTATCATGATTTCCGCACAGAGCCGCCAGGAGAGCACATCGTAAAGATCTGCGTGTCTGAATCCTGCCAGGCGATGGGCAGCAGGGAGCTCACAGCGCAAGCCGAAGAAAAACTTGGCATCAAAATCAGGGAAACGACCGGTGATGGCCAGGTAACGCTCGAGCCCGTTTACTGCCTTGGCAACTGCGCCTGTTCGCCAGCAATTATGATCGACGAAAATGTTTATGGTCGGGTTGATGCGAGCAAGCTCGACGGCCTCATCGAAAAATGCGGAGGCTGAACAACCATGACTGAATCAGTAACCGTATTTGTACCGAATGAGACAGCCGCCGTTTCGTTAGGCGCGAACGAAATCGCAGAGCGCATCGCTGTCGCTGCCGAAAAGAACAACGTGGAAGTCAACATTGTTCGCAACGGGTCCTGGGGCATGAGCTGGCTTGAGCCGCTTGTCGAAATTGTCGTTGGCAATGATCGCATTGCATACGGTCCTGTAAGCGTTGATGACGTCGACAGCTTGTTTGTCGCCGGCTTCCTGCAAGGAGGCGAGCATGATCTGAAGCTTGGACCGACTGCCGATATTGCGTATTTGAAAACCCAGGACCGTTGGACCTTTCGCCGCTGCGGCTTGATTGACCCGCTATCGATCACCGAATTCCAGGCACATGGTGGATTCGCGGGATTGAAAAAAGCGCTCGAATCCGGAACGGAGCACGTACTCGAGCAAGTGAAGACTTCCGGCTTGCGTGGTCGCGGTGGCGCTGGCTTCCCCACCGGCATCAAGTGGCAGACAGTTGCCAGTACAGACGCTGGGCAAAAATACATCACCTGCAACGCTGACGAAGGTGACAGCGGAACATTCTCTGATCGCATCCTTATGGAGAGCGACCCGCTGACGGTTATCGAAGGAATGATCATTGCGGGTTTCGCGGTTGGTGCAAGCAAAGGCTATGTTTACCTGCGTTCCGAATATCCACTAACGCAGCAAATCTTCGGCAAAGCACTCAAGGTTGCACGGGAAAGTGGCTGGCTGGGTGAAAACATACAGGGCAGCAACTTCAGTTTTGATATTGATCTGCACATCGGTGCCGGTTCATATGTCTGCGGTGAAGAAACTGCGATGCTCGAAAGCCTGGAGGGTAAAGCCGGCTTAATTCGCTTCAAGCCGCCGTTGCCGGCGATCGAAGGGCTATTTGGCAAGCCGACGGTAGTGAATAACGTCGTAACACTGGGCTCGGTGCCGGATATTGTTGCATTGGGCGGCAGCACCTACGACGAATACGGTGTCGGCCGATCGAAGGGCACACTCGCCTTTCAACTTGCGGGCAATATCAAACGCGGCGGCCTGGTCGAAAAAGCGTTTGGTCTGACACTGCGGGAATTAATCGAAGACTGGGGCGGCGGAACCGCGAGTGGTCGCGATGTTCATGCTGTGCAGATCGGCGGTCCCCTGGGTGCCTATTTTTCTGCAGATCAACTCGACACACCGATGGACTACGAAGCATTCGCAGCGGTTGGCGGCATGATTGGTCACGGCGGAATCGTGGTGTTCGACGACACCGTGGATATGGCAGAGCAAGCGCGATTTGCCATGGAGTTCTGCGCGATCGAGTCCTGTGGCAAGTGCACGCCCTGCCGTATTGGCTCGGTACGCGGAGTGGAAGTCATTGACCGTATCGTGGCGAATGACGATCGGGAGAAAAATATCAATTTACTCAATGACTTATGCGATACGATGATTGACGGCTCCCTATGTGCAATGGGCGGAATGACGCCCTTTCCGGTGCAGAGCGCGCTAAAATACTTCGCAGAGGACTTCAATAAATGAATCCGCCGACCGAACCTGATCTTGGTACGCCGGCCAGTCCGCTCGAAGAAACCGTAACCATCGAGATCGACGGCCTGCCCGCCACCGTGAAATCCGGCAGCACGATCATGCGTGCCGCACGTGAGTCCGGTGTGGACGTACCGAAACTCTGCGCCACCGACAGCATCAAGCCATTCGGTTCGTGCCGCCTTTGTGTGGTCGAAATCGAGGGCCGCAAAGGTTATCCCGCCTCCTGCACAACACCGGTCGAAGAAGGCATGAAAATCCGCACACAGACGGATTCGCTCGCCAGGCTGCGACGCAATGTCATGGAGTTGTACATCTCGGATCATCCGCTTGACTGCCTGACGTGCTCCGCCAATGGTGATTGCGAATTGCAGGACATGGCGGGGGCCGTAGGGCTGAGAGAGGTCCGCTATGGTTTCGATGGCGAGAACCATCTCGATGCAGAAACTGACACGAGCAATCCCTATTTTTCGTTCGACCCGAGCAAATGCATTGTTTGCTCGCGTTGCGTACGCGCCTGCGACGAGGTTCAGGGGACCTTTGCATTAACGATCGAGGGCAGAGGTTTCGATGCCAAGGTTTCTGCTGGCATCGGCGAGAATTTTCTCGATTCAGAATGCGTTTCATGCGGCGCCTGTATACAGGCCTGCCCCACTGCAACGTTGATGGAAAAATCCATCATCGATAATGGCCAGCCGGATCACAGCGTTCTTACAACCTGTGCTTATTGCGGCGTTGGCTGTTCATTCAAGGCAGATATGAAAGGCGACCAGGTTGTGCGCATGACGCCTTACAAAGATGGCCAGGCTAACCAGGGGCACAGTTGTGTCAAGGGACGCTTCGCCTGGGGTTACTCGACACACAAAGAACGTGTTCTTGCCCCAATGATCCGTGAATCGGTGGATGACCCATGGCGCGAAGTAAGCTGGGATGAAGCCATCGACTATACGGCAACGCGATTCAAGGAAATTCAGAAGAAATACGGGCGCAAGTCGATTGGCGGCATCACCTCATCCCGTTGCACCAACGAAGAAGTTTATGTCGTGCAAAAACTCGTGCGCGCTGCGTTTGGCAATAATAACGTGGATACCTGTGCCCGCGTTTGCCATTCGCCGACCGGCTATGGACTAAAACAAACACTTGGCACATCAGCTGGAACACAGCCATTTGAAAGTGTGATGGATGCCGACGTCATCCTGATTATCGGCGCCAACCCAACCGCAGGGCATCCGGTTTTCGCATCGCAGATGAAGCGCAGATTGCGCCAGGGCGCGAAGCTGATAGTCATCGACCCACGCAAGATTGAAATGGTGCGCACACCACATATCCAGGCTGACTATCACCTGCCACTTTTACCAGGCACCAATGTTCCGGTCGTCAACGCGCTCGCTCACGTCATCGTCAGCGAAGGGCTCTGCGATGACGATTACGTCGGTAAACGTTGTGACCTGGATTCTTTCGCGGCGTGGAAAGAATGTATGTTGAAAGCCGAGAATTCGCCCGAGTCAGTGGCGGAAATATCGGGCGTACCTGCCGATGACATTCGTGCCGCTGCCAGGTTGTACGCAAAAGCGGATCTCGGTGCTATCTACTACGGACTGGGCGTCACCGAACACAGCCAGGGATCGACCATGGTAATGGGTATGGCCAACCTTGCCATGGCCACCGGCAATATCGGTTTCTCGGGTTGCGGCGTCAACCCGCTGCGTGGCCAGAACAACGTGCAAGGTTCATGTGACATGGGCTCGTTTCCGCACGAACTCCCCGGCTATCGCGCGGTCGAGGATGACGCAGTTCGTGGCACCTTCGAGAAAAACTGGGGCGTCGAGATCGATCCCGAACCAGGATTTCGCATTCCGAACATGTTCGATGCCGCGATCGCCGGAGAGTACAAAGGCATGTACATCCAGGGCGAGGATATTGCTCAGTCAGACCCGAACACACAACATGTTGAGGCTGCGCTTGGCAACATGGAGTGCATCGTTGTTCAGGACCTGTTCCTGAATGAGACTGCCAAGTTCGCACACGTCTTCCTGCCCGGCACCTCGTTTCTCGAAAAGAACGGCACTTTCATCAATGCCGAGCGACGTATCAACCGGGTACGGCCTGTGATGAAACCGCGCCAGGGCATGGCCGAGTGGCAAATCACACAAAACCTGGCCCGCGCACTGGGTTATCCGATGAACTACGCGAAAGAAGCCGAGATTATGGGTGAAATCGCTACGCTGACACCGACCTTCAGCGGCGTATCCTTCGATTTCCTCGACGAAGTTGGCAGTGTCCAGTGGCCCTGTAACGAAAGTGCGCCGATGGGCACACCAATCATGCACGTCGATCAATTCGTGCGTGGCAAGGGACTATTCGTCGAAACCGACTATGTGCCAACCGAGGAACGAACCAATCGCAAGTTCCCGTTGCTGTTAACGACCGGCCGCACACTCACGCAATACAACGTCGGTGCACAGACCCGTCGCACACCGAACGTAGTCTGGTACAAGGAAGACCTGCTGGAGATTCATCCTCACGATGCAGAAACACGCGGCATCAACGAAGGAGACCGGGTCTCACTCACAAGCCGCAAAGGCGATATCACCTTAAGTGCAATTATTACTGAACGCGTACAACCCGGCGTTGTTTACACGACCTTCCATGACCCCGAGACCGGCGCCAACGTCGTGACAACGGAATACAGCGACTGGGCAACCAGCTGCCCGGAATATAAGGTCACGGCAGTACAGGTGGCACCCGCCGTGCATCGCTCGAAATGGCAACAGAAGTTCGACAAACGCGCCAGTGAACAGGGGAAGATTCTCGAGACTTCGTAAGTTGGGAATCGCCCGTGCCGATTGTCAGACGATCAGCAGAATTCGCTGAGCGCATCTATCGTACGGCGGGCGAATTGTCATACCTTCGGCTGATCATCTTCATGAAACAGCCATTTCTCAACTGGCTCTTTCAGAAGTTTGTTGAAGATCACGGCCATCAGCACGAAAACAGCGATTCCCCATGGTGGTGAAATCTGAATAATGTAGACGGGCCACATGAATGCCTTAATCGTGTTCACGAATGACTCGCCGAGGTAGCGAAATAACATTTCCAGCAATTGCTCACCGAAGAAATCGGCGATACCTGTCGCCTCGGCGATGTCCTCGACAAACATTGTTATTTCGAGCCAGATAAAAGTCAGTACAAATCCGCAGGCGTAATATCCGCCGCCTCTTGCGTCCCAGATAGTACGAACGGAACGCCGTATAACCTTTAATAGTGCACCGGGAAATGCCCGCGGTTCATTTACCAGTAACTGGCCGAGACTTTTGAATTCCCTGCCGCGGCTCGCCATGCGACTAAGAAACGATGGCTTTTGCGGTTTTGACTTGGCTTCCGGCATTTTAATTTGGCCGTGTTGTTATTGTTCCCGGTGACACTTGCCGACCAGTCATCAGAATAATTTACCCGTGGGAGCGGCATCCTGCCGCGATTGACCTATATCGCGGCGTCTTCGCTCTCGTACAAATCTTGGCACTACGGCCTTGCTCGATCGTTTAGACTGCCGCTCCCACGACCAGTATCAGCCCGGTCCGAACCTGGTTTGCTATTTTCTCTCGACCTTTGTGATTTTCGTACCCTCAAGGGTCAGGTTGTACATCAATCCCTTCGAGCCAAAAATAAAGCCGACAACAGGATCTTTAATATTATGTGAGTCGATGGTCTTGCCGGCACCGAGATCGATCAGCGCGACTGATCCATCGACGCCAACTTTCCAGCCGGAGCTGTTGACAAATTTATCGAGCGATTCCTTGGTCATGAATGCGATAACGATAGATTTAGCCTGTGCGCCAAGTTGCAGGCCGAACGATCCTGCCGAGGTACGGTAATACCCTGCCGTCTTGCCATTGACACGCAGCGCACCGTCCCCTGTTTCTCCACCTATGCCAATGCCAAGCTTAATCACACGAGGAAATACCAGGTAGCCTGCCGCCTGCCCGAGAAATACCTCGGATCCGTCCACTTCTTTTTCGAAGTTGGCTATTGCGTCGTTTACCTTGGCGTCCACAACCGCTGCAGAATCGACGGCCAGTGCCGTCACCGGCATAACGAAAACAGCCAACAAAATAGCGCTAAGTAATGATTTGTTTAATTTCCTCATGACCCTGGATTCCTGTTACGAATTAGAATGATCGTTGAATAATAGCCCGGACCCCGGGCACGTTAATAGATGTCGCAGTATGCGGACAGTATGCTGAAGGGACGCTGAATATAGCGCCGTTATGCACGGTCCTCAACATAACCGCTGGCACCTGTATCCAGCGACTCTTTTCCTGCCTGTATAAAGGCATTCATCATGCTCCTGATACTGTCAGCCAGTTTGACCGCCCGGTCATCCTGATAGCTCAATGTTTTTTCGTCCATGTAATTGCGCTGGGATAACTCCAGTTGAACTGCATGGATGCCACCGCCGGGGTCGCCGTACTGCCGGGTGATGAAACCACCGCGGAAACGCTCATTGAGGACCACAGAATAGTCCGACTCGTTTGCTGTGCGCATTAGTGAGGTAACAATCCCCTCACCGCAGCTTGCGCCATCGTTGCTGCCAAAATTGAGGTCGGGCAGCACACCCTTGAAAAGCTTGGGTACTTCGCCAGCGATTGAGTGTGCGTCCCACAGCAGTGCATAACCATGTTTTTGCCGCAGTTTCACAAGCGTCGTTGCTATGCGTTCGTGATAGGGCCGCCAGTACGCACTGACCCGTTGCTGTCGCTCCTGGGAAGAAACTGTCTCGCCGGAATTGTAGATATCTTTGCCGGCAAACGTTTTTTCCGGAAATAAGCCGGTCGATACCTGATCCTCATAAAGTGCCGAGTCATCGGTACCGCGGTTGAGGTCAACAACGTAACGCGAATAATTGGCGGCAATAACACTGGCGCCAAGTTCATTGGCGAAATCATAGAGTTTTCGTACGTGCCAGTCTGTATCCGGCAATGCGCGCCCCGCTTGGGTCATACGATCCGCCTGCCCGGGTGCCAGGTGGCGACCATCGTGCGGGATACTGACCAGGAGCGGCGAGTCGCCGTCACTGAAGGTAAAAACATCTGTCATTCGTTGAAGCTCGGCAAAATCGTCTGGTTATGCGCACAGAATTGGCCAGCGTTAATCATTTGCGAAACGCTGTCAATATCCGTTTTCAATGATCGGTCCTCTTCGTATGGTGGTGACACCTCGCGGATTTTCGCGACGACGCTCTCAAGTGCTGCCGAGCTTTGCTGCGGATGGTGGAATTCAATACCCTGCGTAGCGGCCAATAGCTCAATAGCCACGATGAACGCAACATTATCAAGCATCGTATGCAGGCGATTGGCGGCAAAAGTCGCCATGCTTACATGATCTTCCTGGTTTGCCGATGTCGGAATACTGTCGACGCTCGCCGGATGCGCCAGCGCCTTGTTTTCCGAGGCAAGCGCTGCTGCCGTAACCTGCACCATCATAAAGCCCGAGTTAAGACCGCCCTCGTTTACCAGGAACGCTGGCAACCCGCTCAGATTCGTATCGATCAGCAACGCAATGCGCCGCTCTGACAGCGAGCCGATCTCGGCGATAGAGAGAGCCAGATAGTCGGCCGCAAACGCGACCGGTTCAGCATGAAAATTACCGCCGGACAGAATCGCGTCCGTTTCTGCAAAAACCAGCGGATTATCGGTAACGGCACTGGCTTCCGTTTGCAGGACATCGGAAACGTGCCGCAATACATCCAGGCAGGCACCGATGACTTGTGGCTGGCAGCGAATTGAATACGGATCCTGCACCCTCTTGCAATCGACATGTGAGGCTCGAATATCGCTGCCTTCAAGAAGGGCTCTGAGTTGTGCTGCGACGGCAATCTGACCGGCATGTCCGCGCACCTGCTGCACGCGATCATCGAACGGTGTGTCTGAACCTTTAATAGCATCAGCAGACATGGCGCCTGCCGTAACCGCAGCAGCAAGCACATGCTCGGCGCGAAATGCAGCAGCGAGTGCCAGCGCCGTCGATACCTGCGTGCCGTTGAGCAGCGCAAGGCCTTCCTTCGGCGCAAGCGTAATTGGTTCCAGTCCGGCACTGACAAGAGCCTGTTCGGCCGGAAGCTCCTGCCCGTTGATCCGTACACTACCGATGCCTATTAGAACTCTTGCCAGGTGCGCCAGTGGTGCAAGGTCGCCGGACGCACCGACCGAGCCCTTGGACGGAATTGCCGGATAGATATCGTTATTTATCAGCGCACAGATAGCATCTATCAATTCTGGTCGCACTCCGGAGTGGCCGCGCGCTAACGCTTTGACTTTCATGATCATGACCAGGCGGACCACATCATCGGAGAGCAACGGGCCTACACCAACAGCATGTGAACGAATCAGGTTCTTTTGCAGATGCTCGAGTTCGTCATCGCTGATACGAACCTGCGCCAACTGACCAAAGCCAGTGTTAACACCGTAAACCTGCTCGCCACTTTCGAGTACCGCTGCAACTTTTGCCTGCGCCGCCCGCACCCGTGCCAGGGCGGAATCGCCCAGCGTTACCCTGACCGGTCCTTCCCAGGTCTTGCGTAATTCGCCGAGGGACAACGGCTGATCATCGATCTTGAGCGTTGAGGTCATTCGCCGGTCTCCGCGGTATTGATCATTGGCAGATCGAGGTGCTTTTCGCGCGCACAATCGATTGCCTCCTGGTAGCCGGCATCGGCATGGCGCATGACGCCACTGGCGGGATCGTTCCACAACACACGGGCAATCCGCGCATCCGCTTCCTTGCTACCGTCGCAGACTATGACCAACCCGGCATGCTGCGCGTAGCCCATGCCGACACCGCCGCCATGATGAATGGACACCCAGGTCGCGCCACCGGCCGTACTCAAAAGTGCGTTTAACAACGGCCAGTCGGAGACTGCGTCTGATCCGTCCAGCATGGATTCTGTTTCCCGGTTCGGGCTTGCCACCGAACCACTGTCCAGGTGATCCCTGCCAATCACAACCGGCGCTTTCAATTCACCATTGCGCACCATTTCATTGAACGCAAGGCCAAGGCGGTCACGTTCTCCGAGTCCTACCCAGCAGATTCGCGCTGGCAAGCCCTGGAACTGGATTCTTTCACGCGCAGTATCCAGCCAGTTGTGTAAATGGGCGTCATCGGGAATGAGTTCTTTGACCTTCTGATCCGTCTTGTAAATATCTTCGGGGTCACCCGAGAGCGCGACCCAGCGAAATGGACCTACACCGCGGCAAAAAAGCGGTCGCACATAGGCAGGCACAAAACCGGGAAAGTCGAACGCGTTCTTGACACCTTTGTTGAATGCCTCCTGCCGAATGTTATTGCCGTAGTCGAAAGTCGGCACGCCGTCGTTGTGGAACTCGAGCATCGCCCTGACATGCACTGCCATCGATGTCTTTGCCGCAGCAGCGACAGCATCCGGATCAGATACCCGTTTTTCGTGCCACTCCTCAACCGTCCATCCGCCCGGCAGGTAACCGTTCGCCGGATCATGTGCTGACGTCTGATCAGTGACTGCATCGGGTCGGATACCGCGTTTTAGTAACTCCGGCAAAATGTCCACGGCATTACCCAGCAGGCCCACGGATACCGGTTCCTTGCTGGCGACTGACGCATCGATAATCGCCAGCGCTTCGTCCAGTGTATCGGCGCGCTTGTCGATGTAGCCGGTCTCCAGGCGTTTCTCGATTCGGTCAGCCTCGCATTCAACTGCCAGCATCGACGCGCCTGCCATAGTCGCCGCCAATGGCTGCGCACCGCCCATTCCACCGAGCCCCGCCGTCAGGATCCACTTGCCGGCC
>Ga0164315_10000431_pt1 | contig 28991 bp, 30 predicted proteins | sample GuaBasSedimGuay6_FD_113737 | JGI IMG/M metagenome (GOLD analysis project Ga0164315, IMG submission 113737) | Subseafloor sediment microbial communities from Guaymas Basin, Gulf of California, Mexico - Guay6, Core 4569-2, 0-3 cm | ecosystem: Environmental > Aquatic > Marine > Hydrothermal vents... | reverse complement strand
ATCTGTAGTCCAGCTTAATGAGGTGCTTTCACCCACCATGATTGAACTCAATGAGGCATTGAAGTTTGTAATTGTTGGAGCGCTGTCAGAGCCCTCAAAGCCATTTTGGAAAATTGACGATGCAAGCGCCTGGGCACTAGCTGAGTTGGCCCTGACGACATGATTGGCTTGAAAGGTGCCGATGTCTTTCTGGGTGGACAGTGTGATGGTATTGGAAGAAGAATCAACTCCCCAGGCTTGCAAGGAAAGCATGGTAAACACAAGCATCAAATTTACTTTCAGGGTGTTCATCTTGAACATTTTCATAAGGAATCCTTTCCTTTGACATAGCGTGACCATGATACAGTAGAACAACAAAAATGTCTTGATGTACGTCAGGTTGAAAAGAACAATAAGCTTGGACACCCATTCTCTTCAATCATAAATAGTGAACCGCCCCGGGGTTACCGGAGACTGCAAACTTTGAGTGGAGTGCTAACTTCTGCTATTTGGCGAGGCTGTGTGAAAATTATTTGACCGCCTCTATTTTAGTGGCTTGAACTTATATTTCTGTCCGCCGATGGAGGCCTCGTACATCAAGCCGCCCTTGGCAAGGGAGTAGATAGCCATGCCACGTTTCCACGATCCCGTTGCCTTTGTATCACCTGCACTCGCAGAAGCACCCTGGGTGTTGGCACCTGCTGCCACGCCATAGGTCAGTGCAACTGCCGTGGCATCAGCCCCGAATTCGAAATTGCCGTTGGTAAACTCCTGATATGTGTCTGCATTCTTGAACAGGATGATCTGACTGTAGGCTTGACCGCCTAATTGAAAGCCGATTGTGACCTGGCCCATTGAAACTTTGCCGGTGTGCTTACCTTGAGCATATACGCATCCAGTACCCCCTGCAGCGCCGATACCTATGCCTCCTTTGCCAATGGTCGGCAAGACCGCGTATCCATAGGATTCAGCCATCATTTTGGGCACATTACCGAGTTGTTTGAATTTTGCCAGGGTTGCATTGCATTCATCCAAAGTTGCAGCAGCGTGCGCAGTTGTAGCAAACATCAAACAAATACTCAAAATAATTATGTTTTTGAATTTCATAATAAAACCTTCGATTAAAGTGGGGTTTCCAGCATGCATTTTGACTGCCGCGGCTTCACTTCTCTGCTATCGGCCAGCTCAATCCATAATGGACCAACAATCCGTTCTGGTCACTTACTTTGATGTATTTAGCGAGTGCAACATTGACGTGCACCTAGCCCACAAAGCCGATCACACAAAATGTCCGGCACGCAGCAAGGCATTTTTGTACCACTTGATGCTCCCTTTTGCCCGCTACCTGCTATACGCCATAACCTGAGCCGAGGGGTCGGTGCCGAGCAGTAAGCGGTTATTCACCGGGTGTGATTTTTAGCGATGCGACATAGTGCTATCGGCCAGAAACCGCCATTCATGGGGCATGACTCGAGTCTGTCGAATGTTCTTTCAGTTGGTTGGTTTCGCTTCTAAGCTTTCCTAAGTAAAAAATCACATCTTCATCAGGTAATTTAACCTTCGTTTCTTAATACTCAGGTTCAAAGCAGTTTGTTCGCCGGAGGTATAACATCATTCACTTTACCCCCTTTTATCGATTCGGGTGTATTCTATCAATCAGAGAAGAAAAGATTTCCAGTATGAATCTTTTAAAATTGTTCGTTGTCGGTTTGATGAGCATTGCAACCACTCCACTGGATGCTGCACCCACTGATGATTTTATAACCACCTGGAAAACAGACAACCCCGGCACATCCAATTCCACTTCGATTACGGTTCCAATGATAGGTGGTCCGTACGATGTGGACTGGAATAATGATGGGGTTTTTGACCAATTCGGTATTTCGAACTCTGTCACGCATGATTACGGGGTTGCGGGAACTTACACGATCAGGATTTTTGGTTCTTATGATTCCATTCGCTTTGCCGATGGTGGAGACAAGGGAAAAATCCTCTCACTGGATCAGTGGGGAACCGGGTCATGGACTTCCATGGAGAGCGCTTTCCATGGGGTGGTAAACCTGTTGGTTCCGGCGGCTGATACGCCCGATTTTTCAGTAGTCACCGATATGTCAAGGATGTTCTATTATGCTACCTCAGCCAATCCTGATACCAGTGGTTGGGATACGTCAGCGGTAACTGATATGGTAGAGATGTTCCGCAATGCCTTTTCCTTTGATCAAGATCTCGGCTCATGGAATGTTTCGTCACTAGAGTATGCAGCGCGTATGTTTGATGGTGTTACCCTCTCCACCGCAAACTATGAAAGTCTTTTAATCGGTTGGAACGCTCAAACACTTCAATCCGGTGTCACCTTTAGTGGCGGAAGCTCAAAGTATTGTTCTGCTGCTGCGATTACAGCTAGAGCCAACATGGTTGAATCAGATGCCTGGATAATTACAGATGGGGGAAATGATTGTACGTCGGTGTTCAAGATAAACGCCGGTGTTAATGATGCCTGGTACGACCCCGAAACAGACGGCCAAGGATTCTTTATAACGGTTTTTCCCGACCTAGATGCAGTATCACTGGCATGGTTCACTTACGATACCGAACTTCCAGCAGAAGATGCTACCGCAAATCTGGGTGATCCCGGCCACCGTTGGTTAACAGCAGTGGGGCCAATTGCAGGCAACCAGGCGACTATGGATATTGAAATGACTTCTGGTGGCCTTTTTGATACCGCTACTGTCATCGACCGTACCGACCCACCGGGTTGGGATGGCTCCATCATATTGACATTTACCGGTTGTAATTCAGCTACCGTTGAGTACGACATACCGTCAATCAACAAGCAAGGAATTGTACCCATACGACGTGTTGCTAATGACAATATCGTGATTTGCGAGGCGCTCAGCGCAGACTGACGGGTTTAATATTCAGAGGAGAAACTGTAATGTTCAGAAATTTATTGAAAACTATTTTATCTACATCAACGGTGGTCCTACCCATTTTCATTTCGGTAGTGGTTCTGGCACAGGATCCACCAAGCACGGCAGTAGAACAAGGCGCATTAGCATACAGTAATTGGACCAAAACCGATGCTGGTGGCAGTGGTGCACTTCCAATTGGCGTAGAAAGTCAGGATTACATCCGTTGCAAAGCCTGCCATGGTTGGGATCGCTTGGGTATGGATGGCGGTTATGCCAGACGGTCACGTGAGAACAGCCGTCCTAATGCTGGTGCAGGTGACGGAGACGTTACCTCAAGGGTCATACGAGGAACAATCCCGAGCTTCGTCTTGGTCGTGGAAGTGGTATATACCAACCCGGATACTGGCAACATTGACTGTAATGACATTAACCAAAATGGTATTTGCCCCGAAGAGTATTTCGTCCGGCGCCCTTTTGATTATGTAACAGCAGATATGGTCACGCACGCAGGTACCGGCAGGGATTATATTGATGGTGGGGCAAGCTGGGTTGCGTTGGTTTGGCCGCATTCAGCGGAAAACAAAGCTGCACATGCTTACGGCTACACGCTGGGCAATCAACACCCCGATTTCACAATCGCAGGTGGCTTAACACAAACTCAAATCGATAACCTGGTCGCATTCCTCAATTATGAGGATGGCAAACCTGGCGCGTATTTCTCAGACATAAACCCTGCCATGAACCCCGTTTTATACACGATTGTTGATTCGGCAGATGCTACAGCGGGCGAGACTTTTTACGATTCCAACTGCAACGACTGCCATGGCGACCCGGCGACTGATCATGATGGCCTTAACGACGGTCACCCGGATGGTGGTCTATTGGCTTATCTTGCCAAAGATGGAAAATTCAGCGAATTTTCCCACAAAACGCGTTGGGGCATTCCCAATTCCATCATGAATCGTTCAACCATAGGTTCACCCACTTCGCAGAACATCGCCGATGTAATGCTGTACCTCCAGGAACTCGGCGGAACCGGCTTCGTCATCAATTCCGGCCTCAGTGGTACCTGGTGGGGTGGTGCAACACGCGCTGGTGAAGGTTTCCTGATCGATGTCGCAAAGAGCGGCGATGGGGACGCCATTATTGTTGTTTCATTTTATACCTATGACAGTTTGGGTAACCAGGTATGGTTAATCGGATCAGGACTAATCAACGGCAATACAGCCGTCATCGATCTGGCAATCCCTTCAGGTGCAATGTGGGGTGCAGTTTTCAATCCTGATGATAATACAGAAACGCCATGGGGAACCGGAACCTTTACCTTCACTACCTGCGGTTCGGGCAATATAGCGCTGGTACCGAATATGGAAATGCGAAATGCTTTCTTCACCGATCTCGCGTATGCCATCAACAGGGACATTCTTGTACCGGATGTTACATGCCCGAAATAGGCAGAATAGTTCTTGATTAGTAAGGAGAACACCGGATCGCATGTGCAACGATCATGTGGTGCTTTGTGTCCACGGCGGTTTGTACGTTGTAACCGACGATACCGGTACCCCGTGTCTTCATTGAGCGGGCATCCGGGTCGGTTAACGAAATCTGCTTGTCCGGTGCTTTAAGCATCCGGGCTTCGAGCTTTTTTAGGTGTGCCATCTCCTTCCTCATGGCTGCGATCTTATCCTCCAGTCGCTGCGTTTTATCTTCCGCAGGCTCTGCTTGATCCGCGGCAGCTAACTGCTCCAGGTAACGCTCGATACTTGCATCCACCTCTGCTAACCGCCGTTTCATCTTGGCCCGAGTAAAGTTACGGTCTCGATTGTTGACTGCCTTGAATTTGCTGTCATCAATGGCCACGAAAGCGTTGGCAAAAAGATTGAGCTTACGGCACAGCATCACGAACTTGCGACACACTAGGCGGATGGCTTCGCCATTGTCTTTGCGGAAATCGGCTATTGTCTTGAAGTCCGGTGCCAAACGACCGGTCAGCCACATCAACTCAACATTGCGCTGGGCTTCGCGCTCCGGCGGCGACTCGAATGCACGCGGTTGAGATAACCGTATACAAACAGCTTGAGCATGGTTGATGGATGGTAGGCTGGTCGACCCGTATCGTTGGGCTGAGTCTTAAAGCCCAGGCCGGACAAATCCAGGTCATCCAGGAAGACATCAATTACGCGGACTGCGCTGTCTTCTGCTACGTAGTCATCGAGGCGTTCGGGAAACAAGGTGGCTTGAAAGCGATCTTCACCCTGGATAAATCCACTCATCCGATGGTCCTTCAGCGGGAAAGTGTCATTATATCGTGAGTGGAGTTTTCACACAGTCTGGGCCGATTCCGCCAGTTCAAGGTTTCCAAATCTCCGGTTATTGAATAACTGCTCTATGCCATATAGCTGACGGTCATCCGTCAGTATCGCGTATAGGCACTATCGGCCAGGAACGGAACTGTAAGGGCACAAAAAGGGGCGACGAAAGCGACGGCCCACTTCCATAATGGTTAAGATTATAAAAGATGAATGATTCGGGATTCATACGATGAGATTCACCAGGCTCAGTTGCTTTGTTCTGATCACCCTGAGCATTAATTGGGTAAACGCCGACAATCTATGCCCTTACCACGACTGGTTTCGCTACTCTATGCTGCACCTGTAAAACCGTTACTTGACAAACCCCGGACCGAAAGCTATAAACAAAGCAGAAGCCTTCCCGACACGGCCTTGATCCATCTTATTCGGAGAGATCAACATGACGGTTTTTCAGATAGATCCCCTATGGAGTCCCGGCGAGTTGCACTACGAGTATTTCGAGTCGAGCGGCAAGGATACGACAAAGGTCGAAACTGTCATCAAAGATATAAATGATATCTACTCTCCAAAGCACGGGGGCAGTCTCCTATTGACTCCAAAAGGTAGTAAGGTTGTTGATGCGAGCAAGGTTCTGAGAATCAAGCACGTCGACAGCGGAGGAGGATCGGCAGGCATCGGAAAGACCGATAGGTCGGATGAAGTCCTGACTGCCAACTTCAATAAAAAAACTAACGTGCTTCACGAAATCTTTCACGTTCTCGGGTTTGAACACGAGAACTATCATAAAAACTACTCCACATTGCTAAAAATAATCGGCGCCTACTGGGGTGATCCACTCGGCGGCAGGGCGGACTTCAGAACGCTGACCTTGGTACAAAAACGGATACAGTCGATTCTTCGGTTCATGCCTTCCAACAAGGCGGGAGCCGGCTGCACAACGTACACTTTCAATGATTATCCGGTTCCAAAACCAAGGAGCGGTGGTCTGAAGCTTGAGAAGAAAATTATCAGTTGGGCAGGGGATCAGCTTTTAATAGCAGCGCGAAAGAAGCAGAATGCGAGCAAGTTTTACCATTCGCCGACCTTCGATCCAGGCACCGTGATGCTCTATGCACGGCACAACAACGACATTGTCAAGATCATTGATAATTACAACCAGTTCCTGGCGGTAGCTACGAATTTCAACGGCACGGACTTCAAGGCAATGGGAATTGAGTTCTTCAACAGAATCGCCAAATACCGATTCGTGTCCGGCATCTCACAGGTCGCGAAAGCGTACAGGATAACGGCTAACGAAAAACAGGTCCTGCAAGATTACTGATTGCCACCGCACACAGTCTGGGCAGAAGAAACCACTCACCAAGGCCGGCAAGTGTCAGCCGCTGCTGAAGTCGCTCGCCAGTTCGCTTATGGGTCGATTCCTGGCCTTTAGACTAATTATAGCCCAATGACCGCTTGTGGCCTATTCCGCCATTTCGCGACATCAGGATTATTGGCTTTCGTATGACCGCTATCAACTAGAGAACCGTCCTTGGCGAGGGGTATTGATTTGGGTCAATTGTTGAAGTTGATTAAGGCAGCGTAACTAATTCGGGGCTGTCAAATCGCTGGCGGCCCTTATTTCCCCGAAAGCTACCCTAATTGTTACCCACATACAAAAAAAGCCACCCGAAGGTGACTCTTTAAGTGGCGTTAATTCTTTCACAATCAATGCCTTGGAGATGGCGTCCCCAAGGGGATTCGAACCCCTGTTGCCGCCGTGAAAGGGCAGTGTCCTAGGCCTCTAGACGATGGGGACAGTGGTGGAGCTAGACGGGATCGAACCGTCGACCTCTACAATGCCATTGTAGCGCTCTCCCGGCTGAGCTATAGCCCCGCAAGGCGCGTGATCTTAAACAGTTATTGCTGAAGTGTCAAACCCATTTTTCACATTATAGTGAACGGACCGATTCTTTGATCGGAATTACCTGTTTTCCGCTGATCCTGTCGTCGGCTGGCTGCATGGTGGTGATGCTGTGTCCCTGGTGTAAAAGATAGCTTAACCACTTGTCCAACGCCTGGTTTTGTCTCCAGCAGCGCTGAAATAATTGTTGTGGTGGATAGCCGGGATGGGCCTTTCGTGTGAAACCCTGTTCCGGATTGAATGCTGTCACTTCGGCCAATCGCGCATCGTTGTACATGCGGATATGCGCATCGGGGGCAATCTCCCTGTCTTTATTTTTCTTGAACTCGTAGGTCAGACGCAGGAAGTGGGTGTAGGGATGGCGTTCCAGTATATCCATTCTGAGCAAAGGAGATCCGGATACCCGTGACTGGAACGAATCGTAATGAACAACCTGGTCTGGTATTAGTAATTGTAACTGTCGATATATTTCGGTCTGCAGATTCTGTAGCCGGTTGAGTTTTGGCGGCAGAAGCAGCTCGTTTTGTTCAGTGAATGAAACCATGAAAAAAGCATATCACATGTTGTGCAGGGGTTATGGTCTTGGCAAGTTCAATCAACTTGATCCATACTTCGGCTTTTCAGGTTCAAAGGGTCGTTCATGCCGTTGTTGATTCTTGCAGCATTGTTTTTTGTGGCTGCCGTAGCTTACTCTTCGGTGGGCTTTGGAGGTGGTTCAACCTATAACGCTTTGCTGATTCTGACGGGTATGGATTATCGGTTGGTTCCCGCTATTGCGTTGAGTTGCAACGTACTGGTGGTAAGCGGTGGTGTTTATCATTTGTCACGCGCCGGTCATTTATCCTTCAATAAACTGATGCCCTTTATCGTCCTTTCGGTGCCGATGGCCTGGCTGGGGGGCAGTCTGCCGGTATCCGAACAGGTTTTTATCGGTCTGCTGGGTTTCAGTCTGCTGGTTGCTGCAGCGCAAATGTTGTCCAAAAAACACACTTCAGCCCCATTAAAAGAATATACGACCAGTCGCTACTGGCTGATCGCTACACCGGTGGGTGCTTTGATCGGTCTGCTTGCCGGTATCACCGGGATCGGTGGCGGCATATTTTTAGCACCGGTTATTTACTTTCTCCACCTGGCACCAGCACGTACGGTGGCCGGTATTACCAGCAGTTTTATACTGGTCAACTCTATCGCCGGCCTGGCGGGCCAAATGATGAAAGCCGGTGATTACTCACCAATGCAGGGCTGGATTGGGGCTTGGCCATTGTTTGTGGCAGTTATTATTGGTGGTCAGATTGGCAGTCGTCTCGGTGCCTACCACCTGTCTGAAATGTGGGTTAAACGACTGACAGCCGTACTGATGTTTTATGTGGCAATAAGGCTGATTTGGCGCTGGATCGGCATGTCCCTGCTTTGAACGATTCCAGCTATATTGACAAGAGACTGTGTTAATCGGGAACGACAGGTTAGAATTCTTCTTCTTTTTCATCCAAAAGCCCAAGGTTTTGGCTCGCAAATACCACAAGCAAGGATTGTAACCCCTTAATGCCCATCAAAGACACGCTGGCCAGACCGCTGAAGGACCTGAGGATTTCAGTTCTTGATCGCTGCAATTTACGTTGTACTTACTGTATGCCGGAAGAATCATTGCACGGCAGAGGTATTTTTTTGCGGCCACAATATTTGCTGAGTGATGGTGAAATCGAATTCCTGGTTCGGGTCTTTGTCCGACTGGGTGTGCACAAGGTGCGTTTGACGGGTGGTGAACCTTTATTGCGCCCGGGTTTTGTCGAATTGGTCGACCGTATTTCTGCCATTGAAGGCATAACGGACCTTGCATTAACCACCAATGCTGTTTTATTACCCCGACATGCACAAGCACTCAAGAAGGCAGGGTTGGGCAGAATTACAGTCAGTCTCGACAGCCTGGATGAGACTGTATTTCGAAAAATGGCCGGTGAGCGTGGGTCGGTAAAAGAGGTCCTCGATGGCATTGAGGCGGCCGGGCAGGCTGGTTTCAGCAAGCTTAAAATCAACACCGTCGTACAGCGCAATATCAATGATCATACCGTTATGGATCTGGTGGGTCATTTCAGAAATAGTGGTCACACAGTCAGGTTGATTGAATTTATGGATGTGGGTAATGTCAATCAATGGAGCCGGCAACTGGTCGTGCCCAGCGCGGACCTTTTGAAAGTCATACATGACCGTTGGGCGTTACGCCCGGTTGCCAAACAATCGGTGGGCGAGACTGCAAGGCGTTATGCATTTGCTGACGGTGCGGGTGAAATTGGCTTCATCAGTTCCATTACCGAGCCATTTTGCGGTGATTGTTCACGGGCCCGGATTACGGCAGAAGGTATGTTTTACAATTGCCTGTTTTCTGCGCGGGGAACGGTATTACGCGATAGAATTCGTGACGGACTGAGTGCCGACGAGATGACAGAAGAAATTCGTGAGTTGTGGACAAAACGTGCAGACCGCTACAGCGAATTACGTAATGAATTGCCACGTACTCAGCCGCACGTGGAAATGTACCGGATGGGTGGCTAATTGAAAACTGAAGTTCGTTATTTTGCGCTGTTCCGTGAGCAAACCGGCTGTGCGTCAGAGACTGTTGATTGGTCAGGTGGCACAGCCGCAGAACTGTTTCAATTGATGAGCGAAAAGCATGCAGCACTGAAAACTGAAGCCGCCGCCCTGGTCGCTGTCAATGACGAAATGACAGGTTGGGAAACCCCTTTGAAAGAAGATGATGTCGTGTTGTTTTTTCCTCCGGTGGCGGGCGGATGAGGTTTTCAGTCAGCAGTACAGCGATTGATGTAGCAGTGGCTAGAAAAGCGGTCGCTGACCAAAGTTGTGGTGCGCTGGTTGTATTTGAAGGTTGGATTCGCGACCACAACGAGGGACAGCAGGTCGAACGACTGGAATATGAAGTGTATCGACCGGTGGCGGAGAAAGAGGGTGCACGTATTATTGACGAGGCCCTGGAGCGTTTTGGCGTCAGTAACGCTATGTGTATACACCGCGAAGGACTGCTCGAACTCGGTGAAATCGCCGTTTTGGTTTGTGTCTCCTCGCCTCACAGGGGCGAAGCCTTCGATGCCTGCCGGTACATCATTGACCAGACCAAGACCCGCTTGCCCATCTGGAAAAAAGAGCACTATGTGTCTGGTATCAGCGAATGGGTAAATTGCGAGCACTGTGCGGCAGCGGGTCATTCTCACGGTAGTCAATAATATGTCTGATGATCGAATGCAGCACTACAGTGAAATCATCATTGAGCACAGCCAGTTTCCACGCCATCACGGCACGATAGAAAATCCAACCCACCAGGGGCAGGGCGAAAACCCATTTTGCGGGGATCGCGTCAAGTTGCAATTTGCGGTTGATGACACAGGTATTATTGAGAAGGCTGCAGTTGAGAGTGTCGGTTGCGCCATTTCAATCGCTTCGGCTTCATTGCTGGCCTCTCACTTGCATGGCCTCAGCTTGAAACAGGCAGAAGACCTGTTTGAGAAAATCCGCACGGTGATTACAGAAGGCCTTGATGAAGAGAAAGAAGTGGAGTTGGGCGAGTTGGCCGCGCTGGCATTTGCTGGGCGTTATCCATCGAGGGTCAAATGTGCGACATTGTCATGGCATGTCTTAAAGCACGCATTAATGCAAGATGAGACAGTTGCCAGTACCGAGGGTGGGTTATGAGCAGTCTTTGCAGTCTGGAGTTTTTCTGATTTTGAGGGATTGCCATTGCCAGTTAGCGGCATCGAATAGGTGGAGGCCTGGAGGTGGTTGCATTCCGGCGAGGCTCGAAAGTGCAAAGTGTGCGGCTGATGCACCAATAATACCGGCTACCGGCGCAAAGATTCCCGCGCCAGGGCAGTCTTCCAGCGTATCCGGGGCCCTGCCATAGGCACAGCGATAACAGGCAGTCTCCGGCAGGTCAGGGCGTATGAACATGATTTGCCCTTCCATGCGGATACACGAGGCCATGATCCAGGGGATACCAAGGCCAAGACAGCTGCGGTTGACAGCCAGACGCGTGCCATAATTATCACTGGCATCAATGACAAGGTCGCAGGAAGGGAAAAGTTGCTTCATGTCCCTGTCGGTCATGCGTTTGGCAACGGATTGCAGGCCGGTATAAGGATTGAGGTTTTGCAATAATTCTGTCGCAGCTTCTATTTTGGGTCGTCCAAGATCAGTTTGTCTGAAGAGGATCTGCCTGGACAGATTGCTTTCAGATACCTCGTCAAAATCACATAGTGTCAACTGGCCGATTCCGCTTGACACCAGGTATTGCGCGGCGGCGCAGCCCAGACCGCCTACACCGATCAGGGCCACATGGGCATTTGCAATACGTTGCTGGCCAGCAGCGCCTATACCGGCCAACGGCAAGTGAGCCGAGTAGCGCAGCATATTTAAGTCAGTGCTCATCCAGAATGGCTTGTGCAGTGGAGGATAAACCGTCCGGGTGTACCCAGTCGCCGCGCTTGCCTCCGGATTTGTATTGCAGCCTGATGTCGCTGATTTGTAATGCGGCATTGATGGGCTTGGTCAGATCCCAGATGGTCAGCAGGGCGATATTCAGGCCGCAAAGAGCCTCCATTTCAACACCGGTTTTGGCGTCTATTTCCGCCACTGCATAAACATCCACAGCGTACTCTTCCTGCATTAGATGAGTGTGTATCGAGACCCGGTTCAGGGAAATCGGGTGGCATAAGGGGATCAGTGAAGGTGTTTGCTTGGCGGCCTGGATACCGGCAAATTCCGCTAGTGCCAGCGCATCGCCCTTGGGTAGCGATTTATCTCTTAGCAGGGTGAATGCTTTCTCACCTACCGTGATTCTCCCACTCGCCAGTGCCAGGCGGTAGGTGACGGGCTTTGCAGCCACGTCAGCCATGGAGTAACCCTGTTGTAAATGATCTGATTCAGACATTGGCTGTTTGGCTCCTGCTACGATCAGCGCATTGCTTGAATGCGATCGAGATGTACTTGTTTTTCGTTTTGGGTAAGAAAGGATGATTCAAAACCGTTGATGGTCAGTTGAAAAATCTCATCACGTGTCAGGCCGGTTGCATCGATCAGGGCATAGAAATTCTCATTCATATATCCGCCGAAATAGGCCGGATCATCCGAGTTGATGCAGGCATTCAGACCGAGGGCTAACATTTTCCTGATTGGGTGATCAGCCATGTCCTTAACAACCGCCAGACGCAGGTTGGATTGCGGACACACAGTCAGTGGGACTCTTTCATTAACCAGGTGTTGAACCAATACTTCGTCTTCAAGTGAACGGTTTCCGTGATCAATACGATCCACGCCGAGCATGCCCACGGCTTCGCAGACGTAATCCGGTGGACCTTCTTCACCTGCGTGAGCAACGCGTTTAAGCCCCATTTTTGCTGCTTGCGTAAATACACCGGCAAACAGACTGGGTGGTCGTCCCATTTCAGATGAGTCCAGACCTACACCTGTGATCCTGTTGAGATAGGGTTCTGCGGCATGCAATGTATCAAACGCACTCTGTTCATCCAGATGACGCAAAAAACACATGATCAGCTTGCTGCTGATACCCAGTTCAGACTGGGCCCTGTCCAGCGCACTACAGATACCGAACATAAATGTTTCAAATTCAATACCACGTTCGGTATGACCCTGGGGATCAAAAAATATCTCGCAATGCACAACGTTCTGTTGATGACAGCGCTGAAGGTAAGCCCAGGTCAGGTCATGGAAATCCCGCTCTGTTTGTAATACTGACATTCCTTGATAATATAGATCAAGAAAGTCCTGTAAACAATTGAAATTATATGCATTAGATATTTCATTTATGTCTGCATAGGGCAGGGTGATGGCATTCCTTTCGGCCAGCTCCCACATCATTTTCGGCTCAAGACTGCCTTCGATGTGGATGTGTAACTCAGCTTTGGGAAGCTGTGCAACCAGTTGTTTGAGATCAGACATCAGTCTATTTTCTCCGTTGTTTTGCGATCCTGCAATGTGTTCTGCCACCGCCAGGCATCGATACACATATCTTCGAGCGTCCGACTGGCCTGCCAGTTCAGCAGGCGGTTGGCCAGTCGGGTATCAGCCCAGCACCTGGCAATGTCTCCAGGCCTGCGACCGGTAATGCGGTAGGGCACCTTGCACTGATTGCTGTTCTCGAATGCGTGGATCATTTCCAGAACAGATACACCCTGACCGGTGCCGAGATTGACGGTTAACATCTCGTTGTTGTGATTCAGATAATCCAGTGCAGCGACATGGCCGTTGGCGAGGTCGACCACGTGAATATAGTCCCGTACGCCACTGCCATCAACGGTGTCGTAGTCATCACCAAAAACGCTTAATTCATCACGCAGACCGGCGGCAGCCTGGGAGATAAAGGGCATCAGGTTGTTGGGAACACCTGTTGGATTCTCTCCAATGAGGGCGCTCTCATGGGCGCCGACCGGGTTGAAATAACGTAAACGGGCGAAGCGCCAATCAGAATCAGCCTGGTACATGTCCGCCAGTATATTTTCAATCATCAGTTTGGTGGCACCATACGGGTTGGTGCTTGAGCGTGGGAAGTCCTCGCTGATGGGCACACTGGCCGGATCACCATAAACAGTGGCGGATGATGAAAATACCATGGTTTTTACACCGGCATTTTGCATGGCAGCCAGCAGGTCCAGGGTTCCACCCACATTGTTCTCATAGTATTCCAGTGGTTTCTCAACCGATTCACCGACAGCTTTTAAACCGGCAAAATGTATGACAGCAGTGACCGGATACGTTTCAAACAGTCTGTTCAGCAAGGCCTGATCGCGTATGTCACCTTCGATAAACGTGGCTTCACGACCACAGATTTGCTGGATGCTTTGTACGACCGAAGCACAGCTATTGCTCAGGTTGTCCAGCACCAGTACATCGTAACCCGCTTCAAGCAGAGCTACGCAGGTATGTGAACCGATAAACCCTGTGCCGCCAGTGACGAGTATGGTTTTCTTCAGATCTGTTGCCATATATTGAATGTCAGTAATTGGATCAGTTCTGATAATACAGGTTCCGCTTAATTAGTGTAGTGTAAACCCTATACTAGTGGGAGTAAGTTATAATTGCCTGATCAAAACGGAAGCTTAAAAGAATGAAAATATTAGTCACCGGTGGTGCCGGTTTTATCGGTTCGGCGGTTCTCCGTTATCTCGTTACGGAGACCGATTGCGAGGTCATTAACCTGGACAAGTTAACTTATGCAGGAAACCTCGATTCCCTGCTACCCGTTGCACAATCAGACCGTTACCACTTTGAACAGGCTGACATTTGCGACCGTGAAGCGCTGGACGCCATTTTTGCCCGGTATCAACCGGATGCAGTCATGCACCTGGCCGCGGAAAGCCATGTTGATCGATCAATAGACGGTCCGGGCGATTTTATCCAGACCAACCTGGTTGGTACTTACACCCTGCTTGAAGCCAGTCGCAGTTACTGGTCCGGCCTGGATGAAACCAGCCAGGACAGGTTCCGTTTCCTGCATGTCTCCACTGACGAAGTATACGGTGACCTTGCCGGTTGTGATGACCTGTTCAGGGAAGACACATCCTATGATCCCAGTTCACCGTATGCTGCGACCAAGGCGGGTTCGGATCACCTGGTCAGGGCCTGGGGTCGTACCTTCAAGTTTCCCGTGCTTATCACCAATTGCTCCAACAATTACGGGCCGTACCAGTTTCCGGAGAAATTGATTCCACATATGATCTTGAACGCTCTGCAGGGTAAACCTCTACCGATGTATGGCGACGGCAGCCAGATACGTGACTGGTTATATGTGGATGATCATGCACGCGCGCTTTACCGGGTACTGACCACCGGAACCCTGGGTGAAACCTATAATATTGGCGGTCTGAACGAGAAAAAGAACATCGACGTGGTGAAAACCATATGCGCCATCATGGATGATCTGGTCACGGATAAACCGGAAGGTGTGAACCGCTTTGAAGAACTGATCACGTTTGTGACGGATCGTCCTGGTCACGATGAGCGATATGCCATTGATGCCAGTAAGATCAACGCCGATTTGGATTGGAGACCCGCTGAGAATTTTGAATCCGGAATCCGAAAAACAGTCAGCTGGTATCTGGATGATCGTGAATGGTGGCAGCGGGTTGTCGATGGCAGTTATCGTCTGGAGCGTCTTGGCACGGGTAGCTGACTATCCCGCATATTGGGGCTGGCCGAACGGTAACTCAACTTATTCAGGTGTTATTTAGAAACCACTTGTAAGTATCTGTAATTCCTTTGTTTAAGTCGATCTTTGCATGCCAGCCAAGTTTTGACATGGTCGAGACATCAAGCAGTTTCCGGAGGGTTCCGTCCGGGTAGTCACTGTTGTATTCAATCTCACCTTTGTAGCCTACGGTGGACTTGATGAGCTTGGCGAGTTCTGAAATTGACACGTCTTTGCCAACGCCGATATTTAACTGGGACAGTCTTGGCTTGATATGTGATGCATGCTGGTTTTTTGTCAGGCATGAGACAAACAGACAGGCATCTGCCAGGTCATCAACGTGCAGGAACTCACGGCGGGGTTTGCCGCTACCCCAGACTTCAACAACGGGGACATTGGTGACTTTGGCTTGATGGAACCGGGCCAGCAAAGCCGGTAAAACATGGCTGGTTTTCAGGTCAAAATTATCATTGGGGCCGTACAAGTTGGTTGGCATTACGCTACGAAAATCTGTGCCGTATTCACGGTTATAGGATTCACACAGCTTGATGCCGGCGATCTTGGCAATTGCATATGGCTCATTGGTTGGTTCAAGTACACCGGTCAGCAGGCAGTCTTCCTGCATGGGCTGCGGGGCGTTTTTGGGGTATATACAGGAACTGCCAAGGAATAACAGACGACGGACCTTTGCCTCCCAGGCCGCGTTGATCACGTTACCGGCGATCATCAGGTTGCTGTAGATAAACTGCGCAGGGTAGGTATTATTGGCATGAATGCCGCCAACCCGGGCAGCAGCCAGGAAGATGTAATCCGGTTTTTCAGTGTGTATGAAATCACGCACCTGTTGCTGGCTTTCAAGATCAAGCTCGGAGCGTGTTTTCAGAAGCAGGTTTTCGCAGCCAGCTTTCTTCAACCGCCGTACCAGGGCAGAACCCACCATGCCCCTGTGTCCGGCCACATAAATCTTGCCTTCTGTGAGAGATTCCAGTTCCCGCTGTTGTATTTCAGTCATAGAGCTGTCTATTCATGGTGGTCGAAAACTTTAAATCCTTGCTTGGCGACGATGGCATCACGTTGGGCGATTTCCAGGTCTTCGTTGATCATTTCCTTAACCAGCTGGCCAAAGCTTATCCTGGGTTGCCATCCGAGTTCTTTTCGGGCTTTGGAGGCATCACCCAGCAAGGTCTCAACCTCGGTTGGACGGAAGTACCTGGCATCGATCCGTACAATAATATCGCCGGCTTGCGGGCCGCTATCGTCGTCGTTTTCGATGACCCGGCCAATCTCGTCAATACCGCTGCCTTCCCAGCCGATTTTGATACCCAGGTTTTCAACTGCATGTTCAATGAAATCCCTTACCGAGTACTGTTCTCCCGTTGCAATGACATAATCGTCGGGTCTTTCCTGCTGGAGAATCATCCATTGTGCTTCAACAAAATCCCGTGCATGACCCCAGTCACGTTTTGAATCGATGTTGCCAAGATGTACGGCTTCCTGGAGACCGGTTTTGATACGTGCCAAGGCGCGGGTGATCTTACGTGTGACGAATGTTTCACCGCGGATGGGTGACTCATGGTTAAACAGGATGCCGTTACAGGTATACATACCGTAGGCTTCACGGTAATTGACCGCGATCCAGTAGGCATACAGTTTTGCCACCGCGTAAGGTGAACGTGGATAGAATGGTGTCTTTTCGGTCTGCGGCGTCTCTACCACCTGACCGTAGAGTTCGGAAGTGGAGGCCTGGTAGAAACGGGTTTTGTCGGTCAGGTTCAATAAACGTATCGCTTCGAGTAGCCGCAATGGTCCCATCGCATCGGTATTGGCAGTGTATTCAGGGGTTTCGAATGAAACCGCGACGTGGCTCTGTGCCGCCAGGTTGTAAATTTCATCCGGCTGGACTTCCTGTACCACCCGAATCAAATTGGTCGAATCGGTCATGTCACCGTAGTGCAGGATAAAATCACGGTTGGAAACGTGTGGGTCCTGGTAGAGGTGATCTATCCTGTCCGTATTAAAGGACGAGGCGCGTCGCTTGATGCCGTGTACTTCATAATCCTTGCCAAGCAGGAACTCTGCCAGGTAGGCCCCATCCTGACCGGTAATGCCTGTTATAAGTGCGCGTTTTTTCAATTTGAATCCCCCGGGGTTTATTGCCATTGCGGTTTAAACAGAATTGTACCTCACCGTCACCGAGCCTGCCCATACAGCTTTGGGAATCACGCTTGCAGGGGTTGTAGCCTCGCCGTGAAATGCCTCAGGGACGCAGGTTCCCAGGTGACTTCCAGCCCCGGCACATTGGTGATGTTATTTCTAAGTTCCGCGAAGACCTCGATAACGTAATCGGCCTGGGCCTGGGTATAAACGCGGCGGGGCATGGCCAGTCTGACCAGTTCCATCTGTGCCGGTTTTTCACTGCCATCGGGTTGGCGGCCAAACATAAAGGTGCCGATTTCAGCCGTGCGGATGCCACCCTGGATGTAAAGTGCAACCGCAAGCGATTGACCGGGGTATTGCAAAGGATGGATGTGCGGCAGCATTTTCTTTGCGTCGATGAATATGGCGTGACCACCCGCCGGTTTCATCACCGGTATGCCCAATGCATCGAGACCTTCATTGATGTACTGGATGGAACGGATACGGTATTGCAGGTAGTCCTCGCTGATGATTTCTTCCAGACCGGTGGCTATGCACTCCATATCACGACCGGAAAGACCACCATAAGTGGGGAAACCTTCGGTCATAATCAGACGGGTACGGGCCTTTTCTGCCCATTCATCATTGTTCAGGGCCAGCCAGCCACCCATGTTGGAGAATGTGTCCTTTTTAGCACTCATGGTCATGCCGTCTGCATGGGAAAACATTTCACGGACGATTTCTTTAACCGATTTATGCTGATAACCTTCTTCGCGTAATTTGATGAAGTAGGCGTTTTCTGCAAAGCGCGCACTGTCAATGATCAATGGCTTGTCATATTTGGTGCAGATTGCCTTTGTTCCACGAATATTGGCCATGGAGACAGGCTGACCTCCACCGGCGTTATTGGTGATGGTAATTTCGACCATCGGTATATTGTCCGCTTCGGCCGCCAGTAGTTCTTCCAGCTTATCAAGGTCCATATTGCCCTTGAACGGATGTTCCAGTGCCGTATCGAGGCCTTCTGGAATGACAAGGTCACGTGCATCAAAACCCGCATCTTCAAAATTAGCCCGCGTGGTGTCGAAATGCGTGTTGTTGGGGATGATTTTCCCTTCGCCATGTCCATTCGAAACAATAAATGTAAGGATATGTTCGGCGGCCCGGCCCTGGTGGGTTGGGATCACATGTTTGAATGGCATCAGGTCTTTGACGGCGTTTTCAAAACGATAATAGGAAGGTGATCCTGCATAGGATTCATCACCTTTCATTAACGCTGCCCACTGGTTAGTGCTCATGGCACCGGTGCCTGAATCGGTCAGCAGGTCAATCAGGACATCTTCCGATTCCAGCGAGAACAGGTTGTAGTTGGCTTTGCTGATAAGTTCTCTGCGTTCTTCAACCGTTGTCATTCTGATCGGCTCAACAGTCTTGATCCGGAAGGGCTCAATAATGGTTTTCATCGGTATTCCTTGGCGTTGGCAGGTAGCCGGCAATAAAGCGGGCCTGCCCGGTGATTCATAAGATGCATGGTACCGCGGGTACCATTGGTGTTACCAGTGTAGTGTCAACCCTATAACGCAGGATCAGGGATCAAGCGTAAACTCATCTTCATGCATGAAAGCGGCATGTCTCGGCGCACGCTTTGTCTGGCTCCATTCCTCGATCATCGCCGGTGCCACTTTATGCAGTTTTTCAAGTGCTCCGGGGCGCTCTATGTTGGCGCATAGTTCCAATCGGTGACCATTGGGGTCGAAAAAATAAATGGATTTGAAAATGTGGTGATCGGTGGGGCCGATGACATCCACGCCTGCTGCTTCGATGTGTTTTTTGGCCGCAAGTAATGCGTCCATATCGCCAATTTCAAAGGCAATATGTTGCACCCATTCGGGTGTGTTTTCGTCCCGTCCCATGGGGGGGGAATTGGGGATTTCAAAAAATGCCAGTACGTTGCCTTGTCCGGCATCTAGAAATATATGCATATAGGGATCGGCTGCCCTGGTGCTGGGGACAAGGTCTTCGGCAATCGCAAGCACCAGGTCCATATTCAGCACATCCTTGTAAAAGGCGACCGTCTCTTTTGCGTCATTGCAGCGGTAGGCGACGTGATGAATTTTTTTGATATTCATATATTTCTCCTTACCGGTTTCCGCTCAAGTATCACTGCTGATCGTCAGTGCTGATGACACCGCGACGTAGCTGGTCGCGTTCCATGGATTCGAACAGTGCTGTGAAGTTGCCTTCACCAAACCCTTCATCTTTCTTACGTTGAATAAATTCGAAAAAGACCGGGCCGACCATGGTTTCAGAAAATATCTGAAGTAACAGGCGCGGGTCGTCATCTTCGGTAGAGCCATCAAGCAGGATGCCACGGGTTTTCAGTTCTTCGACCGGTTCACCATGACCGGACAGGCGCTCATCAAGCATTTCGTAATAGGTGTCGGGTGGTGCTGTCATAAACGGCAGTCCCCTGGCTTTGAGCACATCCCAGCATTCGATCAGATCATCGCAGATTAATGCTATATGCTGAATGCCCTCGCCGTTATAGGCCATCAGGAACTCTTCGATCTGGCCAACGCCCTGTGAAGCTTCCTCGTTGAGCGGAATGCGAATCTTGCCGTCGGGTGCGGTCATGGCCTTGGACAGAAGCCCGGTATATTCACCCTTGATATCGAAATAGCGAATCTCCCGGAAATTAAAAATACGCTGGTAATAATCAGCCCAGAAATCCATGCGTCCACGATAGACATTGTGGGTCACGTGGTCGATCAACTTGAAACCGCAACCCTCCGGGTGACGATCCACACCTTCAAAAAAGTTAAAGTCGATGTCATAGAAACTTAGACCCTGTTCATAACGGTCGATCAGGTACAAAGGTGCGCCACCAATACCCTTGATTGCCGGTAAACGCAACTCCATGGGGCCCGTGGGTATGTCAATCGGTTGGGCACCTTTCGAGAGTGCATGTTGGTAGGCTACATGGGCGTCTTTCACGCGAAAAGCCATGCCACAGACACAGGGTCCGTGTTCTTCGGCAAAATAGGCTGCATGACTGCGTGGTTCTTCATTCAGGATGAAGTTGATATCACCCTGGCGGTACAGGGTGACTTTTTTGGAACGGTGCTTTGCGACCGCTGTAAAACCCAGGGTTTCGAACACGGGCTCCAATACGCCCGGGGTAGGGGATGCGAATTCAATAAATTCAAAGCCATCCAGGCCCATCGGGTTTTCATACAGGTCTGCCATTTAATAGAACTCCTTTTTATGCCAATGGTTCGAATCGTGCCTGGAAAAAGCGCAGGTACTCAGGCTCATAGACCATTTTTAAGCCCTTGATACTGTCGCGTTTTTCAAATACACGCACAACGGATTCTGCCACCACGTCCATATGGGCCTGGGTGTAAACACGTCTTGGTAATGTCAATCTTACCAGCTCAAGTGCTGGTCGGCGGTTCTTGCCGGTTTCCGGATCCCGCCCGGCTGATACATTGCCGCGCTCCATTGTACGTATACCTGCTTCCAAGTATAGCTCAGCGGCGAGCGACTGGGCCGGGTAGTGATCCTGATCCACATGCGGCAGGAATCCGCGGGCGTCAATGAAGATGGCATGGGAACCGATGGGGTTCACGATTGGTACACCGGCGCTACGTAGCATATCACCGAGATAACGTACCTGGCCGATACGGGAGGCCTGGTGCTCTTCCATAACGGCTTCCTGAATTCCAAGTGCCATTGCTTCCATGTCGCGCCCGGCCAGGCCACCATAGGTATGCAGACCCTCGTAAACGACCACAAGGTTTTGTGCCTTGCGGAAAATCGTCTCGTCATTGCAGGCAAAGAAACCACCAATATTGACCAGCAGGTCCTTCTTGGCAGACATCGTACAACCATCGGTCAGGTCACAGATTTCACGCAGGATCTGACGTACAGATTTTTCAGCATAGCCTTCTTCGCGTTCTCTGATGAACCAGGCGTTTTCGATGGTGCGGGTGGCATCCAGCATAATAGGGATGGAGTGTTTGCGGCAGTAGCTGTTCAACTCACGCAGATTAGCCATGGAGAAAGGCTGGCCACCTGCCATGTTTACATTACCCTCCAGGCTGATATACGGAATGTGTTCTGTGCCAACTTCCTGCACCAGCCGATCCAGTTTTTCGATATCAACATTGCCTTTGAACGGATGCCTGCTGGCAGGATCATGTGCCTCATCGATAATCACATCGACAAATGCGCCCCCCGCCAGTTCCTGATGCAACCGGGTCGTGGTGAAGTACATGTTGCCGGGTATGTAATCGCCGTCCTTGACCATGATCTGCGACAGCAGATTTTCGGCGCCACGACCCTGGTGGGTGGGTACGAGATATTTATATCCGTAATGCTCCCTGACCGCATCCTGCAAGTGGTAGAAGTTTTCACTGCCAGAATAGCTTTCATCACCCATCATCAGCCCGGCCCATTGCCGGTCACTCATGGCCGAAGTACCGGAATCGGTCAGCAGATCGATATAAACATCACGGCTGCGAATCAGGAAGGTGTTATATCCGGCTTCACGGATTGCCTGCTCGCGCTCTTCACGCGTGGTCATTCGAATCAGTTCTACGGATTTGATCTTATAAGGTTCGGCCCAGCTGGGACGTTGGCTTGAGTGCATGGTCATGATGTCACCTACTTGTTTGATGTTTAAGGCTATGGGTGTTTCCTGTTAATCATTATGTCCATATATTCAAAACTATGTGTTTCTTATTTGACAATACATCAGGTATATTGAAACAATAGTTCTCTGAAATATGCTTAGGTGAAATATATGTACAAAAACGATTTATCTGCCTCCGACCGTAAGTTGCTCAAGGCTTTGCAGGAAAGTCTGGATCTCAGCCAAATTGAACTGGCAGAGCGATCGGGTCTGTCGCGAACATCGGTTTGGCGACGTGTCCGGGAGTTGGAAGATGCCGGCATGATAAGCAGCAGGGTGGCACTATTGAACCCGAAATCCCTGGGTTTGCAAATCCATGTGTTGTTGTCCGTCAGCATGGTTCAGCATTCAGATAAGATCAGACAATCGTTTGAGGCACATGTGAAACAATTGCCGGAAGTGATGGAGTGTTTTTCCGTATCCGGTGAACGTGATTATGTGTTGCAGATCATATCTCGTGACATGGAGTCATATAACGAGTTCTTGAACAGCAAAATTCTTCATCACGATAGTGTGCACTCTGCGAGTTCAAGTTTTGCACTTAGACGTGTCAAATACACAACCGCTCTGCCATTTTGAAGTAGTTCTGCGTTGGCGGACACCATTCCATTTGGTTGTTTTTATTAGTACTTAACTGCTGAAATCATGTAGAATACGTCCGCTGCATGTTGCGGCGAGTGATTGAGTGTAAATTCTGTACAGGTAGTAATGATTCCTTCCAGATCTATCCCGGTCCCGTTCTTCTTCAGCACAGTCGCTGCCGAAAGGTGGTTTTCCAACTATATATAGTGAGTTAAATATAATGTCAGATTCAATTACAGGAACCGTTAAATGGTTCAACGACGAAAAGGGTTTTGGTTTTATTTCACGTGAAGGCGAGCGCGATGTTTTCGTTCACTTCCGTCAGATCATCGGCGACGGCCGTAAAACCCTCAAAGAAGGCCAGCAGGTTGAGTTCACCGTTGGTGAAGGCCTCAAAGGTCCTCAGGCAGAGAACGTAACCCCTCTGTAAGGATTCTTAGATCTTCAAAAACCCGGTCCGGCATTGATGCCTGGCCGGGTTTTTTTATGTTCAGGATGAACGGCGCGATTGTTTCACCTATACTAATTAATAGTGGCTGATAGCCGTGATGAATCCTGATCACAGCATGAAGGCCATACGTTGGTGCAGACAGGAATGAAGGATCAGGCCTGTTTGTATGGAAATTGATAGCAATCTGAAAGTCGAGGGTGAAGGACCATGCTCAACTACACGAACGCGCTTGTCCCCCAAAAAAGCCAATCAGGTGGTTTCACACTAATTGAATTAATGATCGGTGTCGCCATCATGGCAATCATCGTGGCATTTGCGGTTCCTGCCTACCAGGATTACACCGTCCGTGCCAAGGTCTCTGAATGCATACTGGGTGCAGCTCCAGCCAAACTAAGCATTTCAGCATACCGCGCGACCATTAATACATGGCCGCCGGATGAAGATATGGCGTCTTTAAGCAGTAACGGGGTCTCAGAATTTTGTAACGGTTTTGTTGCTTATGATCCTTCCACAGGTTCATTTCAAGTAAATATTAATGAAATGGCCGTTAGTGGGGCCGACGGGCTTGGGCAGTTGCAACCGCAATTAACACCGCAATTGACCAGTGTTTACGAAGTTTCGTGGCAGTGTAGTCGTGGTGCAACACCTTCATCATTGGCAAAATATCTGCCATCATCTTGCAGAGGTATCTAAGCCCGTTTATTGATAGCAGAAACGGATTCTTGAGGTTGAGTCTTACTGCGTCGTCACCCGCACGGCCTCCAGTCCGGCAGCCGCCGCTTTTTTGTTGAAGGCGGCCACGTCGTTATTCATTACCTCGCTTAATCGGTCTAATTCGGCATCTATCGCCGTTACCAGTTCGTCACGTACAGCAATTGCTGAATCTGATGGTGCATGGTCACCAAAACTGGCGAGGGACATCAGTCCTGCAAGTTTGTCATTCAGACGGATGGGAAAATTGAGCGGGTCCTGGCGGCTCTCCATTTTGGTCTGATACAGGGTTTCTTCGATATTGCTGAGAGTCAAATTGAGTTCAGTCGCCGACTCAAGAAGATCGGCAAATTGCCCGTCTCCCCTGACTCGGTTTTCTATGTCAGCCAATTGTGATTTGACCTCGCGTATACGGGTAATGGCACGATGGGTCTCAGTCAGTTTATGGTTGAGTCCGGTTAAGAAATCATATTGTGCCTGGTACACAGCTTCGGTAACCTGAAGACGGGGATCCGCCAGTATTTTGATATTGACCGTCTGTTGTGAGTCGCCGACTTTCAAAGTAGCCTGATATTGTCCGGGAATTGCACGGACACCTTTGAGCGAGTCATTCCATAACACCAGATCTTTAAATCTTTCTACACCGGAATAACGCATATCCCAGACAAACCGGTTCAAACCGGCGCTGGTATCCAGTGTCCGGTCGTCATCTCCAAGGATCTCTTTTTCATCTTTACTGTCCTTGTCGGGTTTGGCTGTAAAGGAACGGGTGACACCACCACTTTTGTCGGTGATTTCAAGTGAAATATTACTCTCTGCTGAGAGGTCTTTAGCCAGCCAGTAATACAGGACCACACCCGCTGGAGGGTTGCTTCCCATGTTCTCCGGTTCCTCGGTGGCACCATTGCGTAAGCGCCAGGCAGAAGCGGGCTCAAACAGATGTTGTGTCTGTTCAAATACGGAATTATCCGCCTGGGCCAACACCGTGACATCATCGAGAATCCAGTAACCACGCCCCTGTGTGGCTGCGATCAGGTTACCTTGCTTAAGGGCCAGGTCAGTAATCGGTACCACTGGCAGGTTGAGCTGAGCACTTTGCCAGTGCTGGCCGTCGTCCCGGGATATGTAGATTCCTGACTCGGTGCCGGCAAACAAGAGACCTTTTGATTCGTGGTCGGCACGGATGACGCGGGTAAAATGGTCGGCGGGAATACCGTCGGTAATTTTCTCCCAGTGTTTACCATAATCGGTGGTTTTAAACAGATAAGGTCTGAAGTCATCACCCTTATATGCAGTTGCTGCGAGATACAAACCACCGGCCTCATATGGATGTGCCTCAATTGAGTTGATCTGGATCTCTTTTGGTAAAACGTTGCTGCGACCCCCGGGGGTAACATCTTCCCAGTTTTGGCCGCCATCCCGGCTTATGTGTACGAGGCCGTCATCGGAACCCGTCCAGATGACGCCCTTTTCAAGCAGGGACTCTGCCACCGCAAAAATTGTCCCGTAGTACTCAACACTGGTGTTGTCTTGGGTTATGGGACCACCTGATGAACCCTGTTTATCCTTGATGTTTCGGGTCAGGTCAGGACTGATGGCCTGCCATGTCTGACCTTCGTCCGTGGTTTTGAACAACACATTTGCTGCCGCGTACAAGGTGTCGGGGTCATGTGGCGATATCATCAGCGGGAAATTCCAGTTAAAACGGTATTTCAGCTCTGCTGCACCCCATCCCATGGGGTTATCCGGCCAGACATTGATAGCGCGGGTATCACCATTGCTATGATCATAACGAATCAGATATCCCCCGTATGAACCGCCATAAACGATATCCGGATTGTCCGGGCGGGCAACGACATGACCACTTTCACCACCGGCAGTCGGTTCCCAGTCCCGTGTACTGATGGCGGAATTAAATGCTGAGCGTGACCGTATCCTGATGGCAGAATTGTCCTGCTGGCCACCCAGTAAGTGATAGGGGAATGCGTTGTCAGTCGAAACCCGGTACATCTGGGCGGTAGGCTGATTGGATTGTACCGACCAGTTTTCGCCACCGTCATAGCTGATATTAGCGCCGCCGTCGTTGGCCTCAATCATGCGTTTTGGGTCATTGGAGTCGATCCAGAGGTCGTGGTTGTCACCATGGGGTGTAGAGATCTTCTCAAAGGTTTTACCACCGTCCTGGGACTTGTGGAAACGTACATTCATCACATAAACAACATCTTCATCCACGGGATCGGCCTGAATCCGGGTGTAATACCAGGCCCTTTGACGTAACTTGCGCTCCTTGTTCACGCGTTTCCAGGTTTCACCACTATCTGTGGAGCGGAACACACCACCGTCTGCCGCCTCGATGATGGCATATAGATTATCCGGGTTACTTTGCGAAACGCTTATGCCGGAAATTCCCAGTGGTGGTTTTGGCATGCCTTCGTTTTCAGATATGGAGTGCCAGTTATCACCACCATCGGTGGTTTTCCAGATTTTTGACCCCTCGCCACCTGATTCAAGACTGTAAGGCGTACGTATGATCCTCCAGGTACTGGCATAAAGAATCCGCGGGTTAGTTGGGTCCATCACAAGATCAACGGCACCGACTTCATCATTCACATAGAGAATTTTTTGCCAGTTTTCGCCACCGTTGGTGGAGCGGAAAACGCCACGCTGCTCATTGGGACCGGACAGGTGACCCATCGCAGCCACGTATACGATGTCGGGGTTTTTGGGGTGAATCCGGATACGCGGGATACGCTGACTATCCCTCAATCCGATTTGTGACCAGGTCCGTCCGGCATCGGTGGATTTCCACACGCCATTGCCACCGGAAACATTACCGCGTACGGTTTTTTCACCGGTACCGACATATATTACATTTGGATCCCAGGAAGAAACGGCGACTGCACCGATCGAGCCACCAAAAAAGCCATCAGAAATATTCTTCCATTTGCCACCGCCATTGGTAGTCTTCCAGACACCACCACCGGTTGAACCAAAGTAAAATGTCTCCCTGTCCTGTGGGATACCGGTGACTGCGGCTGAACGCCCACCACGGTATGGGCCCACTTCACGCCACTTTAGCGCTTCTAGCTGGCTTTCGTCCCAGGCGGCTGTGGCAGTCTGGCTGATGATGCAATAAACCAGTACCAATAGAGTTGAAAGACGTGACATTTGAGATTCCTTATTTTTCTTGTGAAGTGCAGGGGGGAGATTATGGCAAATTTGGGGACTGGGGTCTTTACATTGCTATTCGAAGTGATTGGTAGTTGTTTCCTGCTTGCCCCGGTTTTATCTGGTTTGGCCACGAAACCGTGGGCTTGGCAAATGAGTGTCTTGCTAATTGGGCCGGAAGGGGGCGCTGCGGCGGGTACTAACTTCCGGGGCACGCTGCAAGTACGTCCTTGTAAGCTCGGAATTTTCGTCCCTGAAAATTACGGTCCCGGAAGTTAATACCCGCCCCAGCTTTGCACTCCGATGCGCCAAAATGGCACGGCTATCTCGCATTTGACATTTGAACTGCTGCAAATCCCCGTGCATGCATGGTCAAAGTGACAAGAGTTTTAGTAAGTAGCGCATCAGTGGGTCAGGTACAATTGTTGCGGATTGCCAAACAGGGACGATGACAAGTGGGATATTGGATATTTGTAGTATTGGTATTGGTAGCAATAACCATTGCACTGCTATTACCGCGTTACCGTCTTAAAAAGGCAATTGAGGCACCATTCCCAGAAGAGTGGGTGGCAATTGTCGAGCGCAACATCGCTGTCTATCGTAACCTGCCGATGCCATTGCGTATGCAATTACGAAAGCTGATCAAGCAATTTTTGCATCAGAAACATTTCAGCGGTGCGGGCGGTCTGGAAATTACCGACGAGATTCGCGTTACGATTGCAGCCGAGGCCTGCATGTTGCTGGTGAATCGTAATACCGGTGTTTATCCATCATTGCGTTACATTATCGTCTACCCGAGTGCATTTGTTGTTGACCGGCCTCAGGGCGGGGCAGGTGGCATCGTCAGCGAGGGTCGCAAGGGCTTGCTGGGCGAATCCTGGAGCAATGGCAAAGTGATCCTGGCCTGGGACAATGTTTTGCATGGGTCGAGCAATTTTGTGGATGGACAGAACGTAGTTTTACATGAATTTGCTCACCAGCTGGATAGTGAATCCGGTAGTACCAATGGTGCACCGATCCTGGCCGGTAAGAATTGTCTACGCACGTGGGCGGCAACACTTTCTGATGAGTTTGATGAGCTGCAAAAGGACGCATGGAAAGGGAAAAGGTCTCTCATTGACCACTATGGCGCGACCAATCCGGCTGAATTCTTTGCCGTGTCTACTGAGACTTTTTTCGAGAAGCCCGAGCAGATGGCGAAGCACCACGAAGAGCTATTCGAAGTGCTTAAGTGCTATTACCGGATTGACCCAAGAGATTGGCACTAACAGCCATAAGCTGTGCCTGGGTTTTTTGGGCCAGGTTTAGTCCCTGAAGTTTTTGTATTGCAGCGGTGTTTCCACGTCGGCATTTTTTAACAGGGCAATCACTGCTTGTAAATCATCCCGTTTCTTACCTGTGATCCGCAACTGTTCACCCTGGATGGCAGCCTGTACCCTGGTCTTGCTTTGTTTGATCATTTTGACCAGTTTCTTTGCTATCGGGGTTTCAATACCCTCATTGACCTTGATCGTCTGTGTTGCCGTTCTGGCCTGGATAACGGGCTCGCCTTTTTCCAGGCAGGCAATGTCAATTTTGCGCTTGACCAGTTTATTGCAGAGCATGTCGTACATTTGCTGTAGTTGGAATTCAGACTCGGTGTTCATACTGATCACCTGGTCGGATAGTTCAAAATTAGAACCGGTGCCCTTGAAGTCAAAACGGGTTGTGACTTCGCGGTTGGCCTGGTCAACACCATTTTTCAATTCGTGGTGATCTACTTCGGAAACTACATCAAAAGAAGGCATGGCAAAACTCCTGTCTGTTATAAATCAATTAACTGTTTGAGGTCTGACACAACAGCATCAAGCTCATTATTATGACAATAAACACCGGTCTAAGGGGCAAGCGTCATTTGCCAGAAACGGGTGGTTAATTCGCTGATGCCACTGCTTT
>Ga0164315_10000430_pt1 | contig 29011 bp, 44 predicted proteins | sample GuaBasSedimGuay6_FD_113737 | JGI IMG/M metagenome (GOLD analysis project Ga0164315, IMG submission 113737) | Subseafloor sediment microbial communities from Guaymas Basin, Gulf of California, Mexico - Guay6, Core 4569-2, 0-3 cm | ecosystem: Environmental > Aquatic > Marine > Hydrothermal vents... | reverse complement strand
GAATTTATACGAAAAAAAGTAAAGACAGATAAAGATGAGTTTGAAAAATATATTATTACCAATATTTGGCATACTGAAAATTTATACAATGAAAATTTCGGCATGTTTTCAACTGAGAATTTTAATAAATGGATTTCAAACAAAAAAGAGTCTAAAAGTTTTACAGCCCTCGAAGTTTACGATTACAACCCTGACAGTTACACCGTTCGCGAACAAATAAAAGAATGTAACGGAATAGAAAACTATCCGGGACAGATTTTTTATGCTAAAAATACAATGGAAATTTACCAAACGGCAATATACGACAGTGTATTAGATGACATTCAAACCGAAGCCGAAGCCAAACTATTTTCTATTAGCAATTTGCAAAATGGTTTTTCAGCAAGTGGAATTTTCAAATATCCTGCAAATTTGGATAGTAACGAGGAATTTAAAGAAGTCAAAAAAAGACTAAATAATGTTAAGGGGTCTGCAAATGCAGGGCGGTTCTTAACCGTTCCGTATCTACCCGGAACGCCACCAACAACGGCACTGTTTGAAAATATACAGCAAACAGATATTGATAAACTTTTCACAAACCAAAGGGCAGATGCAAAGAATAATATTTATGAATTGTTTGCACAGCCGGGCATAATCAACGGCAAAGCAGATGCCGGAATGTTTAATCAACAGAGCATGCAAGATGCTTTTAAATTCTATAACAGTGTAACAGCACCAGCCAGACAGCAATTAGAAATTGAATTAACAACACTATTTAGTAACTCGAATTTTCAAAACGAAATTGAATTACCAATTAAAATAAATCCTTTACAATATGGAACTTATTAATATACAAGACGTTAGGGTATATAGGCAATTATCAAAACAAGTGAATGAAGACAATTTTAAAGGGCATGTAAAAAGTGTTCAAGATATTGAATTATATAACTTGCTCGGGCAGGCTTTGTTTTCAGATTTTTTCGCGAATATCACAGAACAAAAATATATTGATTTGTGGCACGGAAAAGACTATATAAAAGACGGCAATACAATAAAATACGAGGGACTTAATGGTTTTTTAAGTTGGCATTTTCTAGCATCCTACATCACAGACGGCAACTTAAAACAAGCCGATGTAGGTAATATTAATATACTTGGTGATATGTTTTCAGGTGCAAATAGCTATCAATTAAAAGATGCCAAAAGTGAGTATTTACAAAATGCACAACGTGAAAGTAATAAAATAGTTGACTATTTGAATGCAAATAAAACAGACTTTGCATTGTGGCGGGGTGGTGCAATTCAGCAAACAACCGGGCTTGATTTCGGTATTAATTAACAAAAAAAAAAGCGACTTTTTAAGGTCGCTTTTTTAAATTTTAGGGGTTTTTATTTATTTAATATTAAGAAATTCCTTTAAATCTTTTGTTTGTTTTTCTGTTAGCGAAAATCTAAAATCTTTTGCGGTATATTTACCGGAGTCAATTAATTCTACAATTTCGGTAAGTTGTGCATCTGTATATTTGCCCGCTTTTAAAATTTCCTTTTGCTGACTTTCGGAAATTTCAAAATCTTTGTATTCAGATTTCACACCAGAAATAAGTATTTCAAAGTTTTTCAACTTTTCAAGTAAAATCTTAAATTCCGTTTCGGGTAGTTCTTTTTTTTCAATTTCTGTTATTATTTCAGCGTCTTCAATTACATCACTTTCGGCATCCGTAGGCTTTGCCTGTCTTACTTCTGCATCTGTATAAGGTAAGCCTCCGATTGCACCAGAAAAACAAAGTCTAAAACTTTGAGACATGCTAACCTTTTTCAATTGTTGTTCTAACTTCATCCAGAACTCGGTAAGCGTGCCATCTTTTTTCTTTTTCGCTTGTTCTGAAAATTTAACTGTATGAGTAAATGGTTCTTTAAAATCTTTACGATATATTGTAGTAGTTACTTGCAAGTCGTCAATTTCTGAAATATTGCCCTTATTGTCAACTTTTGCAGTTTTGCATTTTTCAACATTTCCAACGTGCCAGCCTGTTAGCAGGTTAGTCTTTTCGGCACGTTCCAAATATACTTGAAAGCCTGTTATAATTGAGAAAGTTCTATATTTACCTTGCCCATAAGCTACAATGTGAGCTTCACGATTAAAGGGATTTAAGTTATTCATTTGGCAAACTTTCAAAAATTGCCCTTTTTCTTTCGTGGACAGGTCGGAAAAGCCATACAAGTCAAGGAAGCTCAAAACGTCTTTTTCTGTTATTCTTAATGCGACTTGTTTTTTTTCTATTTGTTTTAATTCTTTACTCATGTTATTTGTTTTTTTTAATTTTGTAATCTTTTCTATTTTGCGAGTCGAATGCCGGGTTTGTTTGGCTCGACTTTACCGCCTTTTTAATTGTCCTTTTTGCGGATTTTTTACTATTGTAACCGCCGTCATTAACAGTTACATTTCTGTTTGTAATTCTAAATTTTTTCATTATTGATATTTGTTTTTTGTTTTTTTTTTAATAAAAAAACGGAAGTGATACGCAACGCTTTAATTTACCGTCTCATTTTTAATACACCTTTGCAAATTTAAACTTTATTAATTTAACTTCGTATGCTGAAAAACATGTTTTCATGTTTCTTTTTTATGTTATAAAACACGTGATGCGAATTGCAAATATTTTCATTACGCAAAGCTCCGTGTTATACCCAATTAAAAAAATCATACACCTGTATTTTGCTTTTACCCTTTAATCCTTTTTCAACGTGGTAGCTATTTTTAGTCCATTCTACTGTCTTAAACCCTCTGCTAATTTGAAAATGCCAATACCAAAATCTTATGTTTATTATTAAATTACTCATAGTAAATTTTTTAAAAGGGTATAACAAGCGGTATAAATAATGCCTATTAGTACCGTGTTTAATTTGAATAGTTCTACATCGGCACTATTCATACCGCATCTACGTTATAGGCAATTTTGATACGCAATTTGACTGCCTATTTGAATGTAATCAATTGAATTAGATTTTGAATATCTGTATTTAGCTTGATTCCCATTTTTAGCTTCAATATTTTCTGGATATTCAGGGAAATTTCTATCCCAACAAAGGAAATATTTCTTCCCATTATTCCACTCTTGAAATTTAGCAAACATTTCTTCAATAGAATAGCTGCATCGGTGGTGCAATTCCATTGGTGCATACTCGTAAAATTTCTTGTCCCCATTAACATAAAAATAAGATGCTCTATTACAAAAGTAATGAAATTTACGAAAATCTGTATCTATATTTGATATTTCGCAAAGGTTTACAAAAATCTCATAATCTTTTTTCTTTTCGTTTTTTAAATAATTGTTTATACTCATTTAGTTAATTTTATATGATTAATATTTTAGATAATACAATGAAATAGAAGCCTATAACATTGTATTTAATTTAATTTTTGTGAAAAACAAAAACGTAAATAAATACATTTTCGTTATAGCTAACTTAGTAAGTCGCTATTTTCGTAGATATTACCGATGACAATAAAAGGGCTTGTTAAATATTCGATAGCGTGCCATCCTCTTCTATCATTCCAATTTAAGTCTATTACAGACCAACAATGTTCAACATCATTCCACGCTACAATGCCTTGATGTTATAAAACATGTTTTCTTTAACCTCCAGTCACCCCAAAAATACAGGGCTTTACTTCTTTTCGAGCCAGAAATTATATTATCTATTTTTTTTATTTTCAGTTGGATTTCTTTATCATAGGGTAGTTTTGATTTTATTATATTTTCAACAATTTTACGCCCACGCAAAGCCGTTGCGTGGTCTTTGTATAAAACATCGCCCGCTTCTTGAAGTGTATAATATAGATACTTAATAAGAAAATAAAATAAAATATATCTTTGCGTTGGCAACGGTCGGGTGTGTCCGCCTCTTGCCAGTGCTGTAAATTCGACTTTTAAGACCTTACATACTGTATTGATTACCGTGCTTTCATTTATCATATTTAATTAATTCTATTGCTTTGTTTATTAACTCTTTTTCGTTCCTTAAATTTTGCATGATAATAGTTGCCCACTTATTCACGTTGCCTTTTTTTTCGGAAATATTAATATCATACTTGTATATTTTACCTTTTAAAATTTTACGTAAATTTTCAACAATTTCATTTTTATTATTTCCAATATCTGAAACAATTAATTCCGAAACGCCGTTGTTTTCTTGTATATGTTCTATTAACATCGTATTAAGGTAGGCATCACAATTAAAATTATATTCAATAAATGTTTGGTAGTTCTTTATTGTTGTTATTCCTTTTATCATAATGCTTTATAAATATTTTCAATTGTTTTAAAATCACCAGTTTCTCTGGCTTGTTTTAGCAAAATATCAATATCATTGTTTTGCATATTCCACTCCGCAAAACATTCTTTGCAGATTTTTATTTTTCTGTTAACAACCTTGCCCTCTACCAATCTAACCGACCCCGCGAGAGTCATTATTACAGCGTTGCCGTTGTTTATTTCAGCTCCGCAATTTTCACATTCGTTTTTTTTTCCCATTTTATAAAATTTTAATTGTTATTGTTATTGTATTTATTTGAATAATAATATAATTGTCAGTAATATTATTAATAAGTCTATTGATTAACTCTATACTTGTATGCTTCGAGCTGAAAAATATAATTGTATTTTCGTTTTCTTTTTTGAAAATTGGAATACTTACATTGTTTAGATTACATTCACTAATTAGCGAATGTATTAAATTTTCTATTTTGTCCATTTTATCCATTTTAAAGGCTTTTATAGGTTGCTTGCATATCTTTGTCATCTTGCAATAGTTCGGACTGACAGACAGGGCAAAAGACACCATTAAAATCATTATTAACATAATCACTGTCAAACTCTTTTTCGCACATTTCACATTCTATATATTCAATATTTTCCATTCTTTATAATTTTAGTTTATTAATTCTTTTGCAAATTAAATCTAAATATATTTAAAAATACGATTTCCCAGCATGTTACATAACATATTGTAAATACTATTTATGTTTTTATCTTTGTAAAAATTATAACAATTGAATTTAAACTTAAAAAAAAAGAAAAATGATAAAAAGTAGCGTTGAGAAAATTGCGGGAGTCATAGGATTCGAGATAGGGGCCAGCGATGATATTGTGCAAGCAGACCTTATTAATGGATTTTGTGCGGGACTCCATAACACAAACAGAGATAAGCGATTACTAGAAACCCAAATATCTTATATAGTTGATAAATTAGATAAAAAATCTGAATTTATTTTGCTCGAATTGGTGGAATTTATAAAAGTAAAAAATAAAAATGTTTATTGAAAAAAAATATTCCAATATGAATAATCTAATAAAAAGACTAATAGCAATTAATTACTTAGTATTAATACTTGCTAATCTATTGTATTACCAAAGGTTACAATTCTTTTTTATTGCATACACTTTAATTTTTTCTTATGCAATTATAACCGATTTTTTAGATTTGAAATTTTATAAATAATATTATTATGAAAAAAGTAGATAAATTATTAAGAATTGCTGACAGGACAAAATCTTTAATTGACAGAACCCCCCGAAGCAAGAGAAAAGGTGAAAAATTCAATAGGCAGATGACTCAAAACATTAATGAGTATAAGCGTATTCGCGAAAAAAAAGGTTTATTAGACAGGATATTAAGACGAATAAATAAATAAGTAATAACATGATTTTAAGACGTTTAGGAAATAAAAAGAAAATAGCTAAAAAGATACAAGCATATTTTCCACCGCACAAAATTTATATTGAACCTTTTTTTGGTGCTGGCGGGATGTTTTTCAATAAGCCAAAGGCAAAATATAACATTGTGAATGACTTGGACAGCGATGTATTCAATTTATTTCAAGTTGTTATGAATAATAAAACAGAACTTGAAAAGGCTTTTTATCTTATGCCGATACATTCTGATTTATTAAATTACTGGAAAAAGAACAAAGAAACCGACCCAATAAAAAGGGCTTTGCGGTTTTTATTTTTAAGCAATTTTTTAGAAACTACTTCGGGAAATATCCAGCGAAAAGTCTATGATAATTCAAAAAAAATAATTACTGATAGACTAGAAAAAACATTTGATTTTTTGCAAAACGTAAGATTTGAGAATAAAGATTTTGATAAATTTTTAAAACATTTATATTTTAATCCAGAGCGTCCCAGAGAGCTTGAAAACTCTTTTATTTATTGTGACCCGCCATATATTGGAACGGCTAACAATTATAGTAATTCATTTGAAAAAAGCGACCATTTAAGACTGCATGACAGTTTAGAGAAAACAGGATGTAAGTTTGCAATATCTGAATTTGACAATGAATTTGTAATTTCCGAAGCAAAAAAAAGAAACTTAAATATTATAACAATAGGAGAAAGACACAATTTAAAGAACCGCAGAACCGAAATATTAATAACTAATTACAAAACCAACCCTACTTTATTTTAATATGAAAAAGGAATATAAAATATCGACAATACAAGATATGATTAATGTAGTTAATGAATCTAATCTTAATAATTTTATAACTGATTTAACTGCTATTTTACAAATAGCTATTGACGTTAAAACGCTTACTGGTAATCATGTAGAGTGTGATAATTACATTTGGATTGGTGACCGTAAGAATGGGATTAAGACTATATTAAGTGAAAAAAAAGATAACTAAAGTTTGTGTAATCAAATTTAATTACTAATTTTGTGAGTGTAATACAACGAAACAACCAAATGAAAACAGAATTAATAAACATAGTATATCCGGCAACGGACAAATTTAAACGGTTACATAGCTTTGGTTGGCTTGTTGTTCCGTTTTTTTTTGTTTGTGCCGGATTTTTATATTAATAGCTATGAATTTAGGATATATAGCATTACATAGAAGCCTTTTAGATTGGGAATGGTACAAAGATACCAATACTAAAAGTCTGTTTATACACTGCCTTTTAAATGCGAATTTTAAAGATAAAAGCTGGCAAGGTAATATAATAAAAAGAGGGTCTTTTATTACTAGTTTGAAAAGTTTAGAAGCAGAACTTGGGCTAACAAACCAAAAGCTACGTACTTCGATAGGAAAACTAAAACGCTCAAAAGAAATTGCAGTAAAAACAACAAACAAAAACACTACCATAACTATCTTAAACTATGATAGTTACCAACAAGTAGAACAAGGCAAGCAACAAACAACTAACAAACGAATAACAAACAAACAACAAACAAATAACAAACAACTAACAACTACTAATAATGTTAATAAAGATAATAATGTAAATAATGATAATAATAAAAATATATACAAAAGTTTTAATCATTTAAAATTATCAATTATTGATTTTGAAAAATTAAAACTTGATTATTCCGAAACTCAAATAAATGAAGTTTTAGAAAATATAGAAAACTATAAAAAAAATACCAATTACAAAAGTCTCTACATTACTGCCAAAAATTGGCTCAAAAAAGACAAGGAAAAAGCCACCTCGAAAAATCAAATTAAAGGGTATAATTCCATAAACGAATTAGAATACAAAGAAAAAGCAAAAGACCCGAACCGAAATAAATTTTAAATTATGAATATAAAAGAAATTTTTGCCAAAGGGCAAGATTGCGAAATTGAAAATATAATAAAATCAATTTCCGTAAACTGGAATGAACACGCAAACGGTATTTTGAATTTAATAAAATCAAACGAGCCAAACTATGAGATGACTGCAAATCATAAATATTTGTTAAAAGAATTACTCCTATACTTCACTGGTAATAGTGAATTTAAAGGAAGTTTGAACAAAGGCATATTACTGACTGGCAGTGTCGGAGGTGGCAAGAGTTTACTATTAGAACGTATTTTTAAGCATTACACGTCTGTAATTAATCAATTAAACTCTTACCATTTATTCAACTTTAAAGAACTTTCAGAAGACTTTAAAATCAAAGGAGATATTGCACTTAACGAACTGAAAGCAATTAAAACTAACAACAAAACCACCGTAAAACCTGTATTAATTGATGACTTAGGGTCGGGCAATTTTCTTGTTAAGAACTACGGAAATGATATTAATCTAATTGATACGATTATTGATATAAGGTATTTAGTTTTAAGTAGATACAGAAAAATAACTCATGCAACTTCAAACTTATATATATCTGACTTTAAGACAATTGTAGATGACAGAACAATCAGTCGAATGTCTGAAATGTTTAATATTTTGGAATTGGAGGGCAAGGATTATAGGAAAAATAAATAAATTATGAAAACTAAACAAGTCGCAATAAAAACGGATGCACGAACTAAATATTATGATTTCGTGGCTGGTGAAATGTTCACAATTTTAAATGAGTTCAAGGATTTTTACGGTAAGACTTTTTACAGTTTAGAAAATAGCAACGGAGAAAAAATAGTAATCAATGCCGAAAATATAGAAATAATAAAATCATGAAACAAATAGAACAATTAAAATTAGAATATCTATACCAATTCAATCAAGTAATTCCTAAAATGATTTTTGACAAGATACGAAATTATAAATCAAAAATTTACAAGAAAAAAAATACTATGGAATTTGAAGGAAAAGATGTTGAGTATTTTACCGAATGCAAAGATGTAAAAGGATATGCTTTTGAAAAAAACCTTGACTGGGGCAAGAAAAGGAAAAGTTATTTTTGTCAATACGAAAATAATACAGGCTTATTTAAGAAAAAATATATAGAAATTGTTTACGATAAAACTAATTTTCATAAATATTTTTTATCAATAAGAGCCGAGCAATTTTTTACTTTTTTGCAAGGATTTGACAATGAAATTTTCACGGAATTAAAAAAAATAATAGATAATTTTATTCAAACGGCAATAGTTTTTTTCAAAAAAGCAATTGAAAAAATAAATAACAATCCTACTTTTTATCTTGAAAAAGTCCGTGAAATGAAAAATCACGAATTTTCAAAAATAGACAATAATAAATTAATTGTCACGACTTATTCTAATGAATTAATTTTTAATATTGATTACAAAAAAAACATTATTGGTTTTTTTTACGATGATAAATTAGAATTAGAAATAAACTTAAATGATTATAAATTTGATGATAATTTTAATGATATTTTAATGATAAATTCGTTAATCTTTGATATAAATCATTTCCTTTTTAATTAATCTTAGTACGGAGCTTTACGTAATGAAAAAAAAATGCAACTCGAAAAAATAATTATTATGAAACAATTTTTAAAAGATTATGGATTTGTAATTTTGCTAATTATTTACAGCATTGCTTACTTGTTGTCATCCCCAATAATTGACGCAATTAAATTTCTTATAAGAAAAATAAAAAAATGAATTATGAAATTATCATAAAAGATATTCCTAAGCTATCATTTAACGTTTACAACTCCGCCCACTGGAGTAAAAAGACACGATTTAAACATACTTTACAAGTATTATTACTGTCAGCATCAAGGTTAAAATTAGAGGGCGGATATTCGCTTAAATTTGATTTCTATTTTAAAGGTCGCAAAATGGACAGTGTGAATACTTTCCATTACTGTAAAATTTTTGAGGATGTAATTTTCAAAGAAGACAAAGAAAACAGACAGATATGCACCGAAACGCACAAGGACTCAAAAGAAAATAAAGTAATAATAAAAATAATTGATAAATAATTGATATATTTGTAATTATGGAAAAAAAGAAAAAGAACGGAAGACCCTCGAAACTAACAAAAGAATTAATTACAGCACTCGAAAAGGTGGTTAAAAATGCTATCTACTTGACTGATAAGGATTTAGTTTTTATGTTAAATTTGGAATTGCCTGTAAATCAGCAAATTAAATACCAAACATTTAAAGAATACAAGCATGGTATCAGTCAAGGTGAAAACCCTTTAATTGAGGAGTTTACAACTCTTATAAAAACTGCCTTAGTAAAAGAAAAAATAAATTTACTTGAAAAACTTAAAAAAGGTGAAAATGGCTGGCAGTCAAAGGCATGGATTTTAGAACGCAAATTTTCAGAATGGAATTTAAAAACCATCTCCGAAACTGATATAACAACCAAAGGGAAACCGCTAAATAGTGATATTACAATTACTTACGATGCAATAAATAATGAGTAATGAGAAAAAAAATGTACCTAATCGAGTATTATGGCGGGTCTTACGATGATTTTTACACTGTAAAAATATTTGCAACGGCAAATAAGACAACTGCTACAAAATATGTTACAAAATTTAATAAACTACTAAAAAAATGGAAAAAATATTATTCAAAATATGAAGAGGATTCTTTCGGTATAAAACTTTTTGCAGAAAAATATATTGATTATTATGATAGATATTCAGCACTTGAAAATATAACTAAGTGCTATTATTATGAAATAAAAACCCGCTAAATGAAAGTAAATTTTGAGCCGACCTTATTCAATCCTTTGTATTTTCACTTACGTAAATACATGAATGATAGTAATATAAGAACTATATTATTTTACGGTGGCTCGAGTTCTGCAAAGTCTTATTCTGCAATGCAGATTTTAAGTATTGAAACGCTTGCAAAGAATTACAACACCCTAGTAATGAGAAAGGTTGGTAAAGATTTAAAAGATAGTATTTATTCCGATTTTAAAAGTTTCAGCAACAAGCTGGCAAATGACTTGCCGGGAGTTTATGAAATAATTGAAAATGAAATTAGAGTAAATAATAATCGTATTCGTTTTAAGGGACTGGACAACCCGGAACGAATAAAGGGGATTTCGGAGTTCACAAAGATATACCTTGACGAACTTACGGAATTTTATTATAAAGATTATTCACAGATACATAAACGGTTAAGGGGTCGCAAAAATCAGCAAATTTTAGCAAGTTGGAACCCTGTTAGTAGCAAACATTGGATAAAAAAGAAACTAATTGACGTGCAAATTTGGTATGACTTGCCGAAAAAAATAAAGGATATTGAATTTTCGGAACTAAGCGAAAATTCTTTTGTAAGAATAAACGAAAAAAAAGATACAATACTAATTAAAACAACGTTTTTAGATAATTTTTGGATAGTTTCACACCCGAAAAATAAAAAAATAGGTTTCTTTGACAAACATCAAATCGCTCACTTACAGGGACTTAAAGAATTAAACGAAAATGATTATAAAATATATGCTTTAGGTGAGTGGGGCGAACAGTCTGAGGGTCTGATATTTAACGAAGTAAAAGACTTTCAAAACATAAGTAAAACACTTAAAAATAAAATTCTTTGGACAAAATATATAACTTTGCCAAATATTGATTTTTGGACAGGCTACGGCTTGGACTTTGGCGGTGGCGGTAATGTTACGGACGAACCAGACGGAAGTAGTAAGACGGTCTTTTTACAGGTTAATATCAATAAATCTATTAATGTGATTTACATTAAGTTGCTGGTTTATAAAGGATATATTGAAAGTCATAATTTAATTGAAATCGTAAAAGAAAAGGCGGGCTTTCAATTTGAAGTTTTGGCAGATAATGCCCGAGCCGACAAAATAACAGAACTGCAAAATAAAGGAATTATGATTATACCCGCAAAGTCAAAGGAGGGCAAGAGTAATTCAGTATTAAGCGGTTACGATATTTTAAAGAACTATAAAATATTTGTTCACAATTCAGATATACCAATACATACTGAATTTAATAATCATAAATGGAAAACTAACAATATTACAGGCGAAACAACGGAACAACCCGAAGATCTATATAAAGATATACCAGATGCTTTACGTTACATAGTTACCTATTATCATTTGAATTACAATATTTAAGAATTATGAAAAAAGAATTAACACCCTTAATTTTGTTTCTGTCGGCATTCATTTTGTTTGGCTTATTGTCAGGCGTTGGAATCATTGCAACTTATATTTTAGGGTTGCTTTATTTCTGGAAAAGTAGGAACTTTTTAAAGATGTTTACTTTGCCGTTTATGTTAATATATCAACTTTGGAACGCTTGCAAGTATGTTTTATATTCCTTAGCTGTTGGGCTGGATTTGCTGGGCAACGTTGCCGTTGGTGAGCTTATAGAGTTACTTGTTACCGACAAAAGAAATACTCTTTTAGGAAAAGGAAATATTACAATTTCGGCAAGTTTAGGAAAATTGCAACTCGAAAAAGAATTAAATAAAAGAGGCTTGAAATTCTCGAAATTATTAGATAAAATTTTTGAACAAAATCATTGCATTTTAGCATATTTAAAATATACCGAAAATGAAAATAAGACTAAATAATAAAAAGTTTGAAATACCGACCGCCGAAAATTTGACTGTTGGGCAGTATATTGAACTGTCAAAGTTTGATAAATTAAATGTTGCAAATTACTTAGCAGTTGTAACAGGGCGGCGGGTTTTAGAAATTGCAACGCTCAAAATGAAAGATAAAAATTTGAGACGTTTATTAAATTATATTGGTAACATTTCAGATTTTAAGGAACTTCAAAATTTAGGCAAGTCGGCAAAAACTTTCATTTTTGACAATAAAGTTTATACGAAAAGTTTTGACTGGCAAACGGTCGGCGTCCGTTTGATGCTGGAAAAAAAGGCAGAACAAACAAACGAAGTTTTGGAACTTGCAACGTATTTACTTGCAATTTTAATATCAAAAAATTTTGATGCTGACAAAATAGAAAAGAATTACATCAAACTGTTAGAATATTCTTATATTGATATTTTGCCCTTTGCAATTTTTTTTTTCAAAAAGCTGAATCGTGGTTACAGCAAAGAATTACCATTATTGCAACGTTTACGAAAAATAATAAGAATGCGTATTCAAATGAAATAAAAAGTTTTGACAATGGTAGAACTAAAAAACTAAGTTTTATTAGCGAAATTACCAAAATTATAAAGATTTTTAATGTAAATTTAGATAAAGCGTTGCAACTTAATGATATTTACGTTACATTTGCATTTATAAACGAATCCGTAGAGGCGGATATTTCGGCAAAACTTACGGAATTTGTCCATAAAAAAAGGTAAAATGAATATTTACACAGCAATAACAAATATCTTAACAGCAATAAACAGCAACGCCGTTTGTTATGTTTTGGAAAAGTCAAGATTTGAAGCTGAGACCCTAAATATTACAACGCCCGCAATAAACATACAGCCAAACATTAAGGGTTCGACAAAGCTCACAAAGGGCGGGGAGCTAATGAATACAGCGACTTATGACATCCTTTTCCTAAGTCAGGATGAGTTTGATAATTCAGATAATTCAGCAGATGTTTTAAAAAAATATACTCAAAACAGCATGGAAATTGTCGAAACGATGCGAATTTTGGCAAATACAGTAATTAAAAACCTATCACAAATCACAAATGTAAAGATTTACGAATTTACTTATACGAATGCTTTACGTGTCAATAGTAACACCATGACAGGTGTAAACGTCACATTAAAATTAACTTATTCAGATAACATAATTTGTAGTTATGAATAATTGCACCACCGAAATAATAGGAATTAATAAAATTGAACTTTATGAGTTTGATAAAGTTGTGCGTTTTAATTTTCCAGATATTGCAAAAATTACTGAAATTGATAATATCATTCAAACACCGCACGCAAAAACTACAATTTTAGAAAAGTCGGCAACATGGCAACGGAAAACAAACTATTCAGGAAATTACAAGCAAAACTTTACAGATATTTTCAGGGCAACTTTGCAAAATTCAAATAAAGAAGTATTAGACTATTTAAGGCATTCGCGGTCTGGTTTTATTGTCGAACTGACAAAAGAAGACGGCACTATTTTAGTATTCCCCTCACCTGTTTTTATTTCAAAAATCTACGACAAAAAAGAAAACAGTAACATCATAGAAATTGAGCTAAGTTACAGGGTATCAACGTTTAAAGACTATTTTACAAAAATATAAAAGAATATGAAACAATTAAATCATGCAGACGGCACAGCTATTTTAATCAAAACAATAGATTACAATTTCGACACGGTAACTATTGAAAAATACGAATATCCAAAGACTGGAAAAGTTGAAATTGAAACGGTAACATTAACAGGCTTAATTGATTATGAAGCTCAAACAGTTGAAAATTTTGACGCTGTTTTATCAAAATTACAAGTATTATACCCGGAGTATGTAGTTAATGAAGACGCTCAAAATTGGACAATGCCGACAGGAACGGAGGGCGAGCCAACTAATTTGCGGGTATATATGCCAGCCTGTTTGTTGAACGCTAACCTTTGGCAAGATACCGATATAGGATTACTTATTGAAAGTATGAGAATTTTTAAAGATTACAAGCAGTCCCTTGCTTGGGGCGGTATGCAATATCTTAAATTTTTGGAGCCAGACGCGAGGGCGATACTTGAAAGTTATGCCGACAAAGGTGTGATTATTGAAAATAAAGCATTATAATCATGTTTCTAATATATATATTATTTGGATTTTCAGTTATGATATTTTCAGCAATTAAATTGACAATTAAATTTTTATTAAAGAAGTTATGCAGGATGTTTTAGAGAAATTAAAATATATTATAGTGGGTATTTTGCCAGTCATGTCGAAAATGATAATTGATTATCGCAAAAACAAAAAAAAAGATGTTCGCGAACATGAATTAATATTTCAAAAATTTGATGAGTTTCAAATTGAAAGCATAGAATTAAGAAAAGAAGTATCTTTGATTAGAACGTCTCTACTTGTAATCCAGGACAATGACAAACATGAAAGTTTTACTAAGTCTTTTATTGCTAGAACGCAAATAAAAAGTTTAGATTTTATTTATTCGCTTGTAAAAGAAAATAAAGAATTACAGATTTTTTTAAGTTCTGGAATAAAAAAGGCAATTTCAATTTTTAAAAACATTTTGAATATTGGTTTTGAGGATGTTTCTGAAAAAATGGTTTATACATGGTTTCAAGTCGCTGACAAACAGCTAACACAGGAGTTTACAGGTAAGGAGTTAGCACTTGAAAGTAACACAGTTAGGAAAATAATTGCAATTCAAAGGGATGTATTTATGCACAATTTACACACATTAATCAAAGAAAAAGAGAATGGAGTCAGGCGTGCAGGTTTTGAAAAAATAAGCAATGATTTTTTAACAGAAATTATAAAACAAATTGCAAGTATATGAGTTCGGTAAGCGAATATATTATAAGTGAACTATACAAACTAAACAAGTCCATTGCCGACACTTTGGACGGTAAGGATATTACCAATACAGGGAATGCAAAGAAGTCTTTACGAGTTGAACAAGACGGTAACCATTTTAAAAGTATAGGGATATTTTATTTAGAATTTTTGAACACCGGGCGGGGTGGCGGTCGGTTTCCTCCGACTCACAAAATAGAACTTTGGGTAAGAACTAAACTAGGTATTACAGACGAAAAAAAAGTAAAACAGGTTACATTTTTAGTCAGCAGAAAAATATCAAAACTTGGAACGCAAATTTTTAAAGACAATTCAAAAGGTATTCAGCTTGAAAAGAAAATAAATGATTTACGAGCCGAAATAAACCAAAATTTAGGGACTTATATTAAAACTGATATTGTTCAACAATTAGACAGATTTACAAAAAGATACAATTTTTCAATATGATAAATTTAACAAAATATCCGGTAACATTTGATATTCTCGAGGGCATTTTTAAAGATACTTTTGCGGGATTTCAGGATGTTAATATTGAAATGAAAAGAGAGGATGCAAAAATACTTGAAGTTTCGCAAGCTATTGACAATAAGATAAATGTAAGCATAAACACAAATACAACCGAAATTTTAGTAAATGATTATGTATATATTTATAGCAAAGATGATGGTTTTTTATACGATGGCTCTTTTAAAGTATTAGAAGTAATTACAGGCGTTCCTACTAGACTTGTTTTGGACGGAAATTTTATAGGAGTTACCGAAGGTGGATATTGCAATTATAAACAAAATTATTATGTTGAAGCAAAATTAGTAAACCCGAATAATAATAAGATATTAGTGTACCCTGTGCCGTTTGAAGTGTCGGGCAGTAATTCAGGTAATGTAAAAATAAACGTTAGTCAAGTTGTTGATTTTCTTAAAGATACAGGGCTTACTGAAAGTAAAGAATTAACAAGCGGTCGTATTGAATTGAAAGTAATGTATAGGGAGGTATGGAAAAATAATACTTCAAATAGTTTTATTCTAATCGACAAAGAACCAATTAAGATAGTTTATGCAATTGAAAATACTGAAATTGAAAAGTTTATAAAAGGTTTTGAAATTCCAAACATTTATTTTGATTACATTTTTAGTTTACGCTTTTTGCATTCAAATCTAAACTATCAAGGGCAAGCAATAGAAATATATTACAGTGAGCTTGATATTAATAAGAATATTCTCACAAATGATAATTTCCTTAAAGACTTTAATACTAAGGAATTTGGGCAGTTACAAGTAATATTTGATACTAAAAATTTAACAATAAACGAAAATACACAATTTATAAAATTCACAGCGAAGGAAGTCGATGCGTTCGATTATAGAAAAATAGATTATGAAACGCCAGACTACTTAACAATCTCATAAACATACAATTATGGCAGTAAAGAACAGAAACGAAACAATAATACAAGTCGATGCAAAGATAGTTCCAACGGTAACTAATATCGTGCATAAAGACCTATTAAACAATGATATTGTTAACAGTGTTGTTTTTCGTAAAGACGTAAAAAAATCTTACAGTGCCGGGGCTATACCTCCGGGCGGTGCAATTGATTTTTCAGATTGTGACTTTATAGCGATTGTGGTAACACACACAACATCAATAAATCCAGTAGGTTTGGCGGATGGTGATGTAAAATATTTGCATGTAATAAAGCCAACGCATGAAGATATTATTTTCGTGCATGATTTATCTGAAAGTCCGTACGCCTTAGCGGAGTCTAGTAATGAAGTTCTTTATTCTATTTTTTCAAAAAATAATGTAATTTATGCAAAGGCATTAACGCCGTCAGTAAAGGAAGCGGATATTGTTGACTTTAATAATAATTCTAGCTACAAATTTGTAACTCCCAAAATTTTCAATACAAGAACTGAGGTCGCGATTACTAAAATCACATTAAGTGTTGGTTTTAAAGCAGGGAGTTACGCAATGATTACACGGACTTACGCAGGTTGGGATAGTATTAATAATAAGGAATTATACGCTTATGATATAGGTATATATCTGTGGCTGAATGGTAGTATTGGCATTGTTAATTTAGATTTTCAAGGGGTTAACCTTAATGCAAATGCACCGTGGCGAACGTGGGATGTAAGACAGTATGGACATGGTGCGAACTACCGCGAGTTAACAGTAAATGCCGAAGCTACTAATAATGGTGATGACTTTTCTATTCAGATGTACAGAGCAGGGGGGTCTAATTTACAGGACAATGACAAATTATATTATTATCGGAGATTTTATGAATCTGAATTACACATGTAGATTATGACAATATTAGATACATATACTTGCAAACTTGTAAGACCTGACAGTCTAAGCGATGCGACCGCCGAAACATACGAATATATGTTATTTTGGATTGGTGCAAACGGCTCGCCAAACTATTGGCTTTTTGAGGATTTTATAAAAAGTTTAATAGTCAAAGGAACGGTAATTAATACCGAAAATGAAAATATTAATAAACTTTTTCAAAGTGCAAAAAATACCGTTTCATTAATTGCGGAGGATTTGACTTTGAATGAAGTTGAAAATATTGAAACTATTTTAAGGGCAAAAGAATTGCGTAAATATTCCAAAGATAATACCTTTGAAAAACTTGCAATAATTACTTCAAAATCAAAATATATGCAGTCAGATTTTAGGTATAATTTTAAAATTGAAATTGCAGAAATTGACAAAAAAACTTATTGAAAATGCAATTAAAAATTAACAATATAGAAGCCGATTTAATTAATAATATTTCATTTAATAAAGTCGGTTTTGTTTTAGAAAATTGGTTAAGCAAACAAATTACTTTTTCAAAAACTGTAAAAATCGCGAAATCTGATTTGCTTGATAAATTATTTTTAAGACCTCAAAATTTAGAAATAAAAAGCAATTCGTTTGCTAAATATTATAATTTTGAAGTTTCTGAATTTGGACAGATAGTGTATCAAGGTATTGCAATTCTTATTTCAGTTACACAAAAAAAAGATTATGAAATTCAATTACTTGACAGTTCGTATATTTTATTTAAAAATCTTAATAATGATTTGAATAAATTGAATTTTGAAAGTTCTGATTTTGTTTTTAATTCTACTTCATACGCAAATTTAAAAGATGTTAATGGTTCCGTTTGGTTGTGGGCGGTTGCTAATTTCCACGAAAAAAGAACTTATGACAATAATATTTTGTCTGGAAATTTAGCATTTTCGAGACCGTTTTTTTCTGTTAAGAAAATATTTGAAAAGATGTTTGAAAATCAAAAATGGAATTATAAATTAAACGGCTCGACTTCTTTTATTGAAAAATTGCTACTCACTTCTAATGCCGACAATTTTTATTTTTGTTCTTATGAGAAAAGTTTTGACGGCAATTTCAATAGTGATTTGGATTTTGATAATTACAGTTTTCTTAAAAATGACACGGTAAGCGGTTCAATTTTAAAACTTCATTATGATACTTCTATTCGTATTCGTGGATATATCACGTCTCAAAATGATACAAGCATAATAATTTCGGGTGTAAGCTCTGGCGGTGCTGATAGTCAAAAAGAAACTTTGACAATAAATAAAGGAACGCATTTTTATGACTTTACAAGTAATGAATTTGTAACCGATGACACAATTTATAATATTCAAATTGAATTAACTGGAATATTAGATTTTGATAATGTTCTAATTTATACGAAAATTCAGGAGTCAAGTTTTGGAGATATTTCTGATGTTAATTTTTTAGATTTTAAAGTGAAAACTTTTGATAATTTGCCAGAAATAAAGCAAATAGATTTATTCAAAAATTCACTAACAACGGTCGCGGGGTTCTTTAATTCTAAAAATTTACAGAAAAAAATTAACGTGCATTCGCTTACTGATGTATCTAATCTGTCAGCAATTGATTTTAGCAAAAAGTTAATTCAAAATACTTTAAATATTGAAACTTTAAAAGGCTACGGAAAAGAAAATCTATTACAATACAGCAATGAAAACAATTTAGGGCAAGGTAATTTTGCAATTTATAATGAAACATATACAGATAAAAAAGTTGTTTACAAGTCGATTTTTAGGGGAAGCAAAGAAGTTAATATCGACAATATAAACATGTTAGATATACCGATTTATAATGATATTGATAGAATAAGTTTTGAAACTTCACTATCTTATTTTGAGCAAAAAACAAATTACACCGTTGCACGATTTGAACAATTAAACGGCAATACTTTACTATCAAAATATTATGATAAATTAATAAACTCCCTGAAAAAAGGCAAGTTGGTAACTGCAAATTTTGATTTAAGTAAGACTGATTTTTTGACTTTTGATTTTACACGATTAATTTATTTAGAGCAACAGAAATCAAACTTTTGGGTTTTGGAAATTCAAAACTATATTAAAGGAAAAACAACAAAATTAAAACTTTTAAAATATTAGACAAATGGCTGATGAACAAGTAATTATAGATATAAAAGTTAATGATGCCGATATTTTGCAAGCAAGCAAAACAGTCGATATATTAGATAATAGCATAGAGGATTTAAGCGATACAATCGGAACGGCAAGGAAGCAAAACAAAGAATTTAATGCAACGCTAAAAAGCAATGAAAAGGCTTATAAACAGAACAAAATCACTGCAACGGAATATTTAAAAGCAAAAAATAATCTTAATATTGCTATCCGCAAAAATAATTCTGAAATTGCGAAAAATACTATTGACTTGCAAAAACAAAAAAGGGAGCGTAAAGCAAACTTAAATATTTTAAGCAAGGAAAGTTCTGAATATGATAAACTTAGCACAAAATTAAACGAAACACGTAGGAACGCTAAAAATTTGGCTGTAACATTTGGCACCTCTTCAAAGGAATTTTTAAAAGCAAAAAAAGAAGTTACCAAACTTGATAAAGAATTAAAAAAAATTGATAACGAACTAGGACAAAACCAAAGGTCGGTAGGTAACTATGCTAAGGCTTGGCAAGGGTTTAAAGGCTTTGCCGTTGCTGGGATTACAGCGGTCGGGGTTTCTATTGGTTCGCTTGTAAGTCGTGGTTTACAACTTTCAAAAAATCAAAAAATAATTGAAAAACAATTTGATTTGACTACAAAGTCGGCAAAAGATTTGACTTTGCAAATGAGCGGACTTTCAAAGACTTACGGCAAAGAATTTGACGAAATAAAACAAGCAACCTTGACGGTTTCCAAAGAATTTGGAATTTCTGGAAAAGAAGCACTAAAATTTATAGAGGAGGGATTTTCAAAAGGGAGCGACAATTCAGGCGAGTTTATTGATATGCTCAAAGAATATCCGGCACAATTTAAGGCATCTGGAATAAGTGCGGGGCAAATGTTTGCTATCATAAATAAAACAGTCGATGAAGGCATATATTCAGATAAAGGTATTGATGCAATAAAAGAGGGCGGTTTACGGCTTCGAGAAAACACAAAGGCGGTGCAGGATGCTTTAAAGCCTTTGGATGACTCTATTAAGAAACAAATTGAACAAGAGGTTCAGGCGGGTAACTCATTCAAGGCTATACAGTTAGTAAGTGAGGCACTTAATGACAGTTCACTATCTGCAATGGAGACGCAAACAATTATTGCGGATGTTTTCGGAGGGGCAGGTGAGGATGCTGGACTTCGATATTTGCAAAGTTTAAAGGATATTGATGAGAACATGAATAATGTAGCCGTGCAAACCACCGGCACGCAAACCATTACTCAAAAATTTGTTGCAATATTTGATAAAATTTCGCTTGCCTTTGGCAACTTTATTAATGGAGTCGCAAACGGCGAGGGGGTATTTGGCAAAGTCTTTGGCGGTTTGGTTTCTCTTTTAGGTGTAATTTTTGATACTTTGGCGTTCGTTGGCAATGCTGTTAGTTCGTTCTTTTCATTGTTTGAAAGTGCTCAAAACACTGCACAAAAGGCAGTTAGAGACTTTAATATTGAACTTGCAAAAGAACAGCAAGAATTAAACAACGTATTTGATGCACTGAAAAAAACAGAAAAGGGAAGCAAGGAACGTGCCGAACTTGTAAAGAAAATTAATAAAGAATATCCGGGTTACATAAAAAATATTAACCTCGAAAGTGCTGGCTTACAAGAGATTGAACAAGCTCAAAAACAAGCTAATAGAGAACTTGAACGAAGTATTGCACTGAAAACAAAGGCAACTGCATTAGAAAAAATTAATACTGAAGCGATTGCTTCACGTATGGAAATTGTGGGCGGTGTGGTTAAGTATGTAGCAAGCCAAAACGCTAATTTGACGGCACAGGCGGGTAAAGATGCTAATAAGTTAATTGACAATGCTATAAAGTCGGGCAAGGTCGGAATTAAAGAAATAAACGAATTTGCAAAAAAATACGATTTGGGCGGTTTGGAGGTTGGCACTTTAAAAATGGCGGTTGCAAAAACTATTGAAATTGAACAAAATAAAGTAAAAGAATTAGCCTTAATTAATGCTACTTTTTCAGGATATACCGAAAAAGAGGAAAACAAAAGATTTGATTTATTTAAAAAATTCAAAGACAAAGCATCAGAAATATCAGAACAAGCACTGGCAGAAACAAAAAAAGGAGAAAAAGAATTAACAGATGCACAAAAAAACGCATTAAAAAAACGGCAAAACGAAAAAGACAAAGCCGACAAAAATTATTTAAAAGCCCTTAGTAATTTAAGTAAAAAAACAGAAAAAATAAACCAAAGTTTAGTTGATGACAAAATTGAAAAAAATAAAATTTCACATAAAAACGAACTTCAAACTTTAGAAAATTCTTTTGCAAATTTGACAGAAACGCAAAAAGAAAAAATCAAAAAAACAACGGAATACAAAGAAACTATTTTATCAATAAATGATAAATATTTTAAACTTGATTTGCAACTCCGTAAAGAATTTTCAGATAAAGAAACGGAATTACAAAAGAAAAAAGAACAAGAAAAGGCGGATATTTTGCAAGCATCAAATGATAAAATGAATGATATTGCAGATGCTAAACAACTAAAATATTTAGAAAACAAACTAAAAGAAGTTGAAATATACGGAGGCACAGAACAGGAAAAATTAAAAATTCAAAATGAAATTAATGAGACTTTTATTCAGCAAGAAAAAGACAAACTTACAATTTTACTTGAAAATGATAAATTAACACAAGAACAAAGGGACGTCTTAACAGCAGAACATGATTTGAAAGTTCAAGAAATTGAAATTGAAAAAGAGCTTGCAAGTGCAGAACGCGAAGTTGCAACACAGCAAAGAATTTATGATACTTTTGCCGAAACGCAAAGAATTACTCAGGAATTTGCAGGCAATGAAATTGCTATATTTGGCGATATTTCAAAGGCATTAATTAAAGGGTTCGCAAAAGGAAAACTTTCAATAACTGAAACATTCACAGCGATTGGTGAAGTATCTGCGAGCATATTCAGTGCTATAAAGTCAGGGCAGGATGCACAGCTTACGAACTTACAATTAAACAAAGAAAAAGAGTTGTTGGCGGTTGGTGATAATAAAGAATTGCAAGCACAAATAAATGAAAAATATGCAAAACAAGAAGCTGATTTAAAATTGCAACAATGGAAAAGCGACAAAAAAAGTGCATTAACACAAGTAGCAATTAACACGGCTCTTAGTGTTGCAAAAACTTTGGCAACTTTGGGAGTTCCAATTGGAATCCCCGCCAGTATCATTGCTGGTTCTTTGGGGTTGGTGCAGGCGGGTATTATTGCATCAAAACAACCTCCAAAATTTGAAAAAGGAATATCCGATATTGTAAACATAGGAGGTTCGCATGCAAGCGGTAACGATGTATCTGTTTACGGATATGACAATACAGGGCGGTCTCAATTTTTCGGTAAAGTTGAACAAGGCGAGGCTATGCCAGTGATTAGAAAATCAGCAGTTAATGAATACATGGTAAGCAAGTTAAACAATCAAATTGCACCGCAAACGGCAAGGGCTGGTGTTTTTGCAGACGGCACAAATGATATAACTGCAAGTCAAAATAATACGCAAAATATTGATATTAGCGAACAAATTGCAACGGCAATGCAAAACGTAACTATTGTTACAAAAGTTGAAGACGTTACAAGTCTGCAAAGTGCAAACAATCAAATTGTTAGTAATTCAGAAATATAAAAATAAGGGACAAATTAACCGACTTTTTAAGCATAAAAAAAACCCGCAAATTAGCGGGTTTTTGTGATTATACGGCGGGCGTTTTGTCTTTGTTTTTTTCTATTTCAAGTCTTCTAAATAAAATTTGCTGGACTCTTATGATAGTAAGTGATAACTCCACTATTCTAGCATCGTTCGTTTCTGTCTGTTTTAAACCAGTTAGGTTGTCGAATCTTTCAAGTAATTCTTTGTATAATTCTTTCATGATTTTATATATTTAAGTATTTAGCAATTTTGTAACCTTGTTTATTTTTTTCTATTCCGTTTGAAATTCCTTTAAAACTTTCATTACTCATGCAATTCTCATGCAATTGCAAGTATTTTTCAAACATCCTAGCACCCTCGTGTCTTATTAGCGAACCTCCAATTACTTCATAAGTATAACTGCTAATATCCTGAATAAGAATATCATAAGGTTGCTCTTTTAAAATCCAAACCAAAATAAAAGGCTTTAATATTCCAGTTCTTTTAAATTCAAAATATTGATACATAGAAGCCGAAATATGATACCCTAGTTTGAATATCTTATAATGTAAACTTTTCAAATTCCAGTCATTTTTAGCAACCGATTTGTAGTCAAAAATATGCGTATCTGTTAGGATGTCGGGTCTTATTTTGTATTTTAAACCGCTGTCAGTTTCAATAAAAATACTTTGTTCTGGTGTTCCGTCTGTAAGGAAATCAGTAACATACCCGGCATAATTGCCGTTTATCATTTCTGCATAAATATCATTACACATTTTTAATTCGCTTTCAATTATTGGTTTTTCTATCCCAAAAAGGGCGTCTTTATATTTTTTAGTGCCGGACCCGTAAGGCTTGCCAGTATTTTCATTCACTGGTGCATCAAACAGGTTGTAATCAAAACTATTACCATGAAAATGTTTGCCCTCTAAAAAGTCATGTATTAAAGTGCCAACACGCATTGCATCTGTCTGTTTATTTTCAGCAATAAATTTTTGATAATACGCTTCTTTTGGGCTTACCTTATAATTTTTAATATTCGAGCTACTCCAATACTCTTTATATTTTTCGGAATTATGATAAATTTCATTATCAAGGTTGTTTATTGTTTTAAATTTCATTATGCTTCAATTTTAAAATAGCGGGACTTTCACCCCGCTTAATGTTCCGCAAGAATTTAGCGAAAACTTACGAATTTGCATTACGTAAATCACTCCAGCTCATTTTACTATCTGATTTTAATTTATAAATATTAGCAGGAGCGGGATGTATTTCATTTGCGAAAAATACACTTAATGCTATATTTTTAGGTGCATTTTTTATAATTTCTTTCTTTGATTTAATTTTATTCTCTTTTAACATTTTTTCAAGTTTTTGCATTTCTTTTTTTTGAAAATCTTTAGGGGTTTGAATTGATTGAAAAATATTATTTAGTTTTTTTAATTCAATAGAATATTCACTTAAAATTTCATCGGCTTCTGGACTTATTGCGGTATTCCAACTGAAATATCCTTTAGCTCTTCGGTATGAAACTTCTGTTATATGATTACTCGGTATATTTAACCCATTCTCTGTAAAATATTCTACTCTTGAAAATCCAGCACCTTTAAGAGGACTTGCAGGACTTTGTAATTTATTTAATTGTTTTTGAAACTTTACAAATCTTCGGCTTATTTTAGCTAAAGTTTTTTTAATTAAATCAACCTCTTCGCCATAACCTTGTTTTCTCATCGCTCTGAATAATTGACTTTGAGTTTCTATTTTCGAGCGTCCTTTTAAAATAAAGTCGCTTGCTGTTTCTTTAATCCCTTCTTTTGTGTTGTTGAATAATTTTCTCATTTTGCTAAATTTTTTAATTAATATTTCTTTATTTCTATACTGCAAACATACGGCTAATAAATAAGAATGAATATGTTGCAAAACATGTTTAGCAAAGTTTCTTTTTATGCTACAAAACATATACTTAAAATCAGTAGGTTACAAAGATTTTATGTTATATAACATGTTTTTTTTGCAATTAATTAAATATTTTTGTATTATTGCAGAATATAACTATTTGATAATATGAATATTAATAAAGATAAAGACAAAGCAACTCTACTTGTAAGCGGTTTTATAGGTATTCCTTCATTCATGCAAAATGATGATTATCAAGGCATTGTATCTACAAAAGAAGATTTACGCAAAGAATTAAAGGCAATTGAAAATTTAAAAGATGTAAAAATTTTAAATATTGAAATTGATAGCTATGGTGGAGACGTTGCCCACGCTTTGGCAATTTATAATATTTTGAAAAGTTTGGATGCTGAAATCTTTGTAAAATATATTGGTATTTCTGCAAGTGCAAGTACTGTCATAGGTTCCGTTGCAAAACTTGAAAATATAAGCGTTGCAAATAATATTCCTATTTTAGTACATGAAGCAAGGGTAGATAGTTACGGCACAATTTCGGACCACGAAATAACAATAAAAGATTTACACACCATAAACAACTCTATTGCAACAACATACTCTAATTTGAACGGCAAAACAGTTGCCGAAAATTTACAAATTATGAGTATAAACAACGGTGAGGGCGAATTATTAACACCAGAACGTGCCAAAGAGCTTGGTTTTGTTGGTAAAATAATTGATTTTAAGAGCAATAACAAGCCGACAACAGACAATGCAACGGCAAGTATAGAAAACTTAAAAGCGTGCGGTTGGAGTTGCCAAAATATTGAAAGACTAAATAAATTTAATAATAATCTAAAAATTGAAAACATGGGACTTTTTAATAAAGAAAAAAAAGATACTGTTTTAAACACTTTACCTTTTGGCGAAAATATTTTAATTTTCGGCAAATTAGAAAAAGGTGAAAATGTAGAACTGGCAGGAACTGTCAATAAATTTACCGGTAGTTTTGAATTTCAGAACAATACAGTTACAGTCGCGGATGGTGAAATTACTGAAGTTTCGGAAATTTCTGAAACTGATAAAGAAATTGAAACTTTGACAGCCGAAAATGAAGACTTAAAAACTCAAATTTCGGAGCTAAAAAAAGAAATTGAAACTTTAAAAGGTGGGGCAGAAAAAGAGACAGAAACAAAAGAAAATGAAGTTTCGGAAATTCAAAACGAAATTGAAACTTTAAAAGCTGAAAATTCTAAATTACAGGCGACTGTGGACAGTGCAAGACTCGAAGTTTCAAATCCTAAGTTACCAACGGCGGATTTTAAAAACGACAAAAACGGAACTAAAAAATTTACAAGCGTGCGAAAAGAAGTAATGCACGGTCGCAGATTTAAAAAATAAAATTTAAAACTTACTTGAAAAATTAATTAACAATAAAAATAAAATTATTATGAGTTTAGAGATTATTACAGATTTTGACGGCGATTATTCAAAAGAGATTTATAAAGATTTGGCAGTTGGGAATGAAGTTGTTGAAAAAGGAATCGCATTTTTAGAATTAGATGTCCCTCAAAAAAGAGCTTTGCGATACGCAAAACAATCCGACAATCCAATAGGTGGCTGGATTGCAACGCCATTACCGGGAGATGTTACCGTAAGCAGTGAATTTAATTTCAGGGAGTTAGACTTAGTAAAGTCAATGATTTATGAAAGGTTTAGTCCTGTTGATTATGATTTAGTAGAGGAAGACTTACGAAGCGTAGGAAGTCAAACAGAACATCGCGTTGCACCTAAGGTATTAAGCGAAGTTATGCAATTATTAGTTCCAAACGCGGGAGCTCAAATGTCCCATACTTTTTTCCACGGAGTGACTTCAAACACTGGCGAATTTGACGGAATTTTCACAGAGGCAATTGCAGACGGTAACACTATTCAAGTAACGCCAGCGGGCTTAATTAATATTAATAATGTTATTGATATTATTTCGTCAGTAATTGACAGTATTCCAGACAAAGACTATTTGAATGAAGACTACAAAATTATGATGTCGGTTGCTGACTATCGTATATTACAGCGATACAACACTCTTACAAAGAAAAGTCATGATGGCGTCTTGGAAGACACTTTTAAGAACATGATGGAAAACAAGCAAATTATACCGCTTGTTGGAATTGATAAAAATCATATTCTTTGCACAAAAACAGGGAATACCGCAGAAAGCAATTTACATTTTGGTTTCTGGTTTGATGAGAAAAACGAATTTGCAGATGCACGTGTAAACCGTGTTGCGAACGACTCGGAAGAGTGGTTTTTACGTGTCAACTTCAAAATGGATGCAAACTATAAATATAGTGAAAACTTAATTTATTACATACCGGAATAACTTTAAAAAATAGCTACTCATTTATTTGAGTAGCTTTTTAAAATAAATTTACAAAATATCAAAAAATAAAATATTATGAGTTGTTTAATAGACAAAGATTTTATACAGGATTGCGGAGATATAAACCCATCCGGCGTTGGTGATAAGCTAATGATTTACAACAAGGAAGACTGGGATAGTATGAAAGCAAACGGCACTGTTATTTTTGACGGAACTGACGGAAGTATTTCAAGTATTGCAAACGAAACGGCAAAAAGGGCTTTTGAATTTGACGTGCCTCCGGGAGCGTTCAAACCAACATCTGCACCTGTTGTAATTGAAGGAAATTATACGATGTTTGAACATTCTGCAAATTTTCCTATCATAGTAACCGACCAGGATGCAAAGAATACAGCACAAGCACTTGCAAACGGTAAGGTTGTTATTGTATATATGAAATATACTGGAAAAGGTGAAGTAGTTGGAAATGAACAAGGTTTAAATTTGCAAGCCGGAACATACGAGCCGGGAAATTCAGATACTGGCGGGACTTTACCGCTCGAAATGAAGTCGGCACGTAAAGAAACTAAAATGCCTTTGACTTATTTCAATACAGACGAAGCCACGACCTTAGCTGAATTTAACAACTTGAACGTTGCAGGCGTTTAAAATAATTTCTTAACACTAAAATACAAATATTATGTCAAAAGTTACATATATTTCAAAAATAGACAAAATTTTCTCCGTAAAAGGAAAATTAGTAAAAGTAAAAAAAGGCGAAAAAGTAGATACCGATTTTGTAATGCTATTCTCGGAGGGCAAAAGTAGAAATTCACGTTTCGAGATTGCACCCGAAAAAAAAGAAGTCTCGAAAAAAGAAATTAAAAAATAATTTCAAAATAATCTTTTCACTTTGTTATATTTGAGGGCAGTTATATAAATGTAACTGCCTTTTTTAAACTAAAAAATTATGTCAGATAAAAGAATTGCAACAACTCCGGTTAATAGTATTGATTTTGTTACTCATGTAGAACGCCTTAGCGTCCATAAGAGCAACGCAAACGGCATTTATTTGTATGGTAGTGATAATAATTATCCTTACAAAATAAAACAGTTAGGTTTACGTTCCGGCAGTCTTGTAACCGCCACAAATACCTTTGCAAAATTTATACAGGGCTTGGGTTTTGCAGGTGCAACCGCCACCGATGTAATGACAGGCAACACTATTTATTTGAACAAAGAAAAATTAACACCTTACGACTTGCTGAAATATGCAACAAGCGAAAAGGCTCACATCAATTTCGCCGTGCATATTAACTATAATAAACTAGGTGAGGCGGTCGAATTTACACCTATACCATATGAATTTATACGAAAAAAAGTAAAGACAGATAAAGATGAGTTTGAAAAATATATTATTACCAATATTTGGCATACTGAAAATTTATACAATGAAAATTTCGGCATGTTTTCAACTGAGAATTTT
>Ga0164315_10000429_pt1 | contig 29063 bp, 24 predicted proteins | sample GuaBasSedimGuay6_FD_113737 | JGI IMG/M metagenome (GOLD analysis project Ga0164315, IMG submission 113737) | Subseafloor sediment microbial communities from Guaymas Basin, Gulf of California, Mexico - Guay6, Core 4569-2, 0-3 cm | ecosystem: Environmental > Aquatic > Marine > Hydrothermal vents... | reverse complement strand
CACCGAGAAGCGTGTCCAGCGCATCAATATCGTTACGGCCGATCTGCATGCGCTCTTCGCGGCTATGACGACCCAGCCCCTGGCCATGAAGGCTTTTTTTCAAACTACGCCGAATTAGCGGCGGCACAATCACCTGCAGCGGCTTGGGTAATGCTCCAAATAGTGTAGGCCGCACCTGCTGCCAGCCAGACTCTTCCATCCAGCGGCAGTGCAGCAACACCCAGTAAAAGCTGTCATGCATCATCCGGGTAATTAGGTGACTTTGCGCCTGTTGCGCAGGCGTCAGATCACCATCTACCGGGTCACCAAACTTCTTTTTCAGGTGCTCAATAATTAACTCAGAATCACCGATGGTCTCGCCGTCGAGCTTTATATAAGGAATTTTCCCCTTCGGTGCCTTGCGGGTATCCCCATCGATCACGCTTACATATTCGATGCCGGCCATTTTCAGCCAGAGCTCCAGCTTCATGCAAAACGGACTGGCATCCGGAAACCCCCACGCAGGCCCAAATTGATAAAACTCCAACATGACTCACTCCTTAAATTGTTTTAGTAAAAATTCAACCACGATGACAGGCCGCGAAAGAAGCGAGCCACCAGCGTCATAATAAGCGGTAAACTCAATATACTAGCGATTAGGCGGTTAGCGCCTCAACTAGGCGTGGTCGACCCGTATTTATTAAGGTGGTGCAGAACAGATACTGGAGGAGAGAGCAGTGGCTGGGTTACATCAGGCAGTATTGAGAACGGACATCAGCGGAATGCCCCTGGAGTGGATCAACTACCAGGAGGCGGCGAAGCTTTACCACGACAACCGCGTTGCCTATACCTGTGGCAGTTTGCTCTATAAAATCCACGGTGGCATTAACGCGGCCTCGCAGCAGCGCAGTGTGATTGAAGTCAACTCGATTATCGCTACCAATGGCACCCATCGAGCCCGGTATCGTAGCGGGGCCCATTACGCACCGCCACTGAACAACCCCACCCTGTTTCGGCGCGATCAGCAGATATGCCTGTACTGCGGTGACCGTTTTCGTAGTAGCGAGCTGTCTCGCGATCACGTCACCCCCATCAGTAGCGGTGGCACCGACACCTGGAACAATGTTGTCACCGCCTGTCGGCGCTGCAACAACCACAAGGCTGACCGGAGCCCGGAAGGCGCGGGCATGCCGCTGTTGGCAGTACCCTTTACGCCAACTCATGCCGAGTACATATTCCTTAAGGGGCGCAGAATTCTCGCCGACCAGATGGAATTTTTAAGTGCTCACTTTCCCCGTACCAGTCCGCTCCATCAGCGGCTTGGGGCAGCCAAAGCCATCGATCCATTCCAACCTGTCACTTAACCAAGGAGAAAGTAATGTCCAGCAATCTGATCGAATACCGTAACGAAGGCAAAATTGCCATTATCACCCTGAACCGCCCTGAAGCGATGAACTCGATGACCGTGGGCATGATGGAAGAGCTCACTGCTGCAGTGAAACGCTTTGATCGGGATGATGACGCCTGGGTCGGGATTCTAAACGCTAATGGCCGCGCTTTTTGCACCGGAGCCGACCTGAAAGAATCCCTTGGCCTGATCGCCGAAGATGCTGGAAACCTTTACGAATTGCCTAAAACCGGCATGGCCACGGTCACCGCCATCGCCAACCTGAAAAAACCGACCATTGCTGCGGTTCACGGCCACACGGTGGCGGGCGGAATGCTGTTTGCCAATGCTTGCGCGCTTATAGTGGCGGCAGAGTCCACAAAATTCGCAATGCCAGAGGCGAAAGTGGGGATGCCAACCCTTGGATACCTGGATATGTGGAAAATAGTGGGGCCAAGGCGCTTTATGGAGATGGCACTCACCGGCAGCAGTTTCAGCGCTGAGGCAGCCCTGCAGTATGGCCTGGTCAACAAGGTGGTGCCCGACGACAAGCTGCTGGAAGAAGCCCTGGCGATGGCCAACAAAATCGCCCGCAACTCGCCAAAATCGGTCGCTGGCCACCTACAGGCGGTAAAACTTTCGGTGAAATACAACAAAGAACTACTGGAAGAGATGGCCACCACCATCTGGGACGATGTGGTTTACAGCGAAGACCTGCAGGAAGGACTACGTTCGTTTGGCGAAAAACGGGCGCCGGTCTGGAAAAACAAATAAACCGGGCTTAATCGAGACTCCGAGTCCGGCCCATTACGGGTCGGACTCGGACATCGCCACGGCAGTCGCTGCCGCTTCTACTCCGTATAGAGCGTAAACACGCCGCTGGAACCCGCATCACGCAGGGGAATCAACTCAGCATATTCTGGCGAATCCCACCAGCTACGAAAAGTCGCCTCGTCGGCAAAGCGAAATATCAGCAGGTCGCCATCATCAGAAATTCCTTTCAGATCTTCCTGCTTCTTCGCTTTTACCACCAATTCACCGCCCCTGGCGCGCACCATCGGCCCAACAACCTTACGATACTCCGCCAGTTTTTCGCCATCTTTCACCTGCATGATCGCAACCAGCAATATGCTCATCTTAGTATCTCCAATCTAATTTTTTACCGGTCGGCGAAGGCCCCTAACCATCTAAACAATATCTAACTGCTGCAATTTGCCCAGCAGCCGCTCACGCTCTCCACTGGTCAACGATTGCACGGGTGCAGTGACCGGACCAGCGTGCAACCCAAGAAACTCACACCAGAGTTTAATCACGCCAATCAGCCGGGCATACGCCGCCGTCTTGCCCAACGGACCCATGAATTCATCTTCATAAACCGCCCAGATCGGCCGCAGGCTTTCCCACTTCGCCCAGGCATCATCCCAGTTGCCAGCTAATGCATCGTTGTAGTACCCCCGTAGCACCTCGCGCTTTTTGCCGTAAAGTAGGTAAGAAAACTCGGCAAACAGCACCTGCCCACCCTGGCGCAAATCATCCACAAAAAACTGCTCGATAGGGTCTGACACAATAAAATCGTCGCGCAATTCTCTACGTAGCAGTATCGACTCTGAGCGGTTTAGATGACCCTGTTTGACGCAGACCACAGTCTCCAGATCCACTAGCCGCTTCATTAACTCCAAACTCAGCACCTTACCGGATACCGGCGTGCGGTAGAGGCAAACTGCCAGGTCAGAGCGATCCGTCACGTATTGGAAAAAATCGAAAATTTCGCTATCGGTACGCAGCTGAGTCATCGGATTCATCACTTCGGCACCGCTGTATCCCAACTGCTCTATATGAGCCAGTTTGCGCACACAAAAATCTGCCGATGGATCGAGAATAATGCTCCACAGGTCAGTGCGCCCAGCCACCGCATCGGCGACTATGTCGTGATAGCGAAACCACTCTTCCGGCTGCATGTTCCAGGTTTCGGCGGCAAAACCACCGACCACCAGCCCATCTACGCCCCAGTCGATATAGGTATCGATGTTCTCGCGCAGTTGCGCTTCGTTAATTTTGCCGTCGGTAATCGGCGTGATCGGCGCTGAGTAAAACCCTCTAATGGTTTTCTGGGCCCAGGTCTTTGCTTCGCCACGGGTGAAATCTGCCATATTCCTCTCCTTGATGATGGTGTTATCGTTTGTTTATCAGCGAGAATACTACTCGGAATTAGCCCTAGCTGGGCCACACACTGACAGCCATCGATAATGCCTCATTGGGAGATAAAGGTGAACTACAACGAACCAGACCACATCCGCATGCTGCGGGAAACTTTGCAGAAATTTGTCGAAAAAGAGATGCCCCGGGAACTGGCACGGGAGTGGGACCAAACCAACGAGTACCCGGCGGAGGTCTTCGCCAAACTCGCCGAGCTGGGGGTAACCGGCATGGTCATGGGCGAAGAATACGACGGCAGCGGCCGGGATATTCAGGCCACCATGGTGATCATTGAGGAGCTCTCCAAACGTAGCATGGCAGTCGCCGTGCCCTACATCATGTGTACCTGTTATGCCGGCATGAACCTGGCCGAATGCGGTAGCGACGAACAAAAAGCAACACTACTGCCAAGGGTGGCTACTGGCGATTTGTTGTTTGCCTATGGCCTCACGGAACCGGATGTCGGCGCCGACCTGGCCAGCGTGCGCACTACTGTCGTTCGCGACGGTGACGAACTGGTTATCAACGGCTCCAAACGGTTTTGTAGTGGCGCAGAAATTTGCGACTACATCTACACACTGGCCTGCAGCGACAAAGAAGGCCCCCGCTACGGTAACTTGTCCTTTGTCATGATCCCGCCGACTACCCCCGGTGTCACCATTGAACGTATCGCCACCATGGGCATGCACGGCGCTGCGACAACCGATGTCACCTTCAGCAATGTGCGGGTGCCACTCAACGCCCTAATGGGCGGCGAAGCTGGCTGGAATAACGGCTGGAAAATGCTCGCCGGCCCCGGCCTCGATGTGGAAAAACTGGAAGTCGCCGCGATTGCCGTAGGTGTTGCCGCCGCCGCAGTTGAAGACGCCTGGGAATACAGCCAGGAGCGCCAGCAATTCGGCAAACCGATCTGCACCTACCAGTCGATCCGCCATAAGCTGTCAGATATGCAGACAAAACTGCACGCCGCGCGGCTAATGATGTACCACGCAGCCGACCTGGTTCAGTCAGGCGAACCGGCGGGCGTTGAAACCTCGATGACCAAAATGTTCACCACTGAAACCGCCAAAGAGCTGGCCCTGGAATGTCAGACCATCATGGGCGCCTACGGCTACGTGAAAGAATTTGATTGCGAGCGTTATGTTCGAGAAGCGATCGTGTTGCCTATTTTTGGCGGTTCAACCGCGATACACCTGAACAACATCAGCAACTGGATGGGCCTGCCGAAAAAGTGACCGGCTGGACAGCAGTAATCAGCGAAGAATAACTGCCACCTTCGCAATAACGCATCGCTAACCGCAATTTAACCAACGCCCAACCTCAGGGTTGGTTAAATTTTGCGCTGTCTGGGCCGACAGCAGCGCAATGGATACCTCAACTGATACGACTCCGATCCCCCGCCCGCCAGTCATGGCAGGGGAGCATGCCAACCTGCCTCAGGGAATGGCGGTCAGCACTCGAATTAACCTGCTCGGCTATCTGGGAACGCTTGGTAGCAGCGCAGTTATCGGTGTGCTCTGCTTTCTACTTTCCGCTCACGCACTGCTGCAAAATAGCCGGGACGATGCCCAGGCTGCGTTAGAACTTATCGCCCGGGAGAATACCGTCCTGATCCGTTCTGACGATCTAACGTTTCTGCACAAGAGGCTTGAGCAGATTGGTCAGTTCCCGGGGGTGGCTGGAATACTGATCAATGACAACAACCAGCGGCCCATAGCCAGTTTCAGCACTGAAGGTCGCAGCTGGAATCCAGGCGACCTGCCAGAAAATAGCACCTGGCGCTCTACCTGGGGGCTGTTAGAAATCCTTACCGGTCCGCCGTGGGCAACTCTACAAACCCCCATCCTGTCTGGTAATCAAAAAGTGGGGACGCTCTTTCTGGTCTGGGATTTATCTCGCATACATAGCCAAATTCGCCAATTGTTAATCGCAGTATCAGCTGCTTTTCTAGTAATTTTACTGGTAACAGCGGCACTCACCAAAGCCCTGCAGCGATCACTTGGCAGGCCGGTCAAAGAACTGTTAAACGCAATACATGGATTCACCGGGGGGGTCTCTACCGCCCGCTCCGCCCGCGTTTTTGCCAGAGACGAACTGGGCGAATTGACTGCTTCTTTCAACGCGATGTTGGCGCGTCTGCTCGAACAGCGCCGGGAACTACACACGGCTCGCACGAAACTTGAAGAGCGAGTGGCAGATCGAACCGCCGAGCTTGAAACGAGACGCCGTGAAGCAGAAACAGCTCAACATGAATTACGCCGCATAACCGACCTGTCACTAGATATTTTGCTGCTAATCGACGAGAACGGCTGTGGGGTGTCGGTCAGCTCAGCGGTCACCGACATTCTCGGTTACAGCGAGGCAGAGCTTCTGGGGAGGAACATCCATGAACTCATGTATTCAAAGGACCGTGTTGAAACAGATGGGGAGCAACTACGTGTACAGGAGTTTCTGCAACAACAGGGCGGCCAAATTCATAATGTCGAACGACGGTTTGTCCACCGAAATGGCCAGAAGGTATGGATGGAATGGAGCCTGACACTACTGGACGATAACCGCGTATTCATGGTCGGCCGCGACATTCAAGACCGAAAAAAGAAAGAAGTGGAATTGATGGTCGCGCATAAAGCCGAAACCATCGCCCGTAAACGCGCCGAGCAGATCGTTGATATATCGCTGGATGTGATCGTAACCCTGGACTCCTCGGGGCGTTATCTGGAGGTTAGCCGGGCAAGTGCACAGATGTTTGGCTACGCTCCCGATGAGTTGCGTGGACGATTATTTACCGACTTCATCGCCGAAGAGGAATTCGATGCAGAAAACATCGGGCCCAGCCTGATCGAAACGGTTAGAGAGGCTGGAGGTAGCCTGGGCGGACAGATACACAAGTTTCGGCACAAGCAGGGTCACTGGGTCTGGGTCGAATGGAATATCGCGCTGCAGGAAAATGAAAACGCAATGTACGGTATCGCTCGCGATATCACCGAACGCCGCGAATACGAACAGGCACTAATTACTGCCCGTAACGAAGTCCAACAGGTCATCGACATGTCCCTGGACCTGATCGTCACTCTCACGCCAGACGGTACAATCCTGACCGTCAACGCTGCCAGTGAGCGCTTGATTGGATATCGACCGGAAGAGCTCATCGGCTTTGATATCCAACCCCTGATAAACCAGGATGACATGGCCCTACATTCTGTTCACAAGCTGTTCGACAAAATAAAATCCGACGGCGGTGAGCTCAATGGCCTGGTCCGCCGTTTTCGCCACAAAACTGGTCGTTGGGTTTCGGTGGAGTTAAATTTTGTTTTGCATAATGAGGGCAAAGACACCCTCATACACGCTACCGGTCGCGACGTTACCGATCGCATCACCTACGAACAGGAACTCATCACCGCCCGCGAAATCGCCGAGGCTGCTACCGCCACCAAATCTACCTTTCTAGCCAACATGAGCCACGAAATTCGCACGCCATTAAATGGTGTGATGGGCATGTTGCAGTTACTAAACGAAACCCAGATTGATATCGAGCAAGCCGGCTACCTGGGTACCGCTCTCAGTTCCAGCGCTACCTTGCTAACACTGATTAATGACATTCTCGACTACTCTAAAATTGAAGCCGGCAAACTCACTATCGAAACCCAGCCGCTGAACCTGTTGGAACTGCTTGAAGATGTCATGGCCATCTTTGGCAAACCTGCTGCCGACAAAAGCGTCAACCTCTCCGCTATTCTAAGCCCCCAAATTTCGACCCATATTTTTGGTGATGTAACCCGTCTGCGGCAAGTACTGACCAACCTGATTGGTAATGCAATGAAGTTCACCGAGAAGGGCGAAATCGTCTGTCACGGAAGCCTGGAGATGGCCCAGGGAACCACCCTGCTGCGTATCGATGTCAGCGACACAGGCATCGGCATTGCTGCCGAAAAACTCAAGACAATTTTTGACTCTTTCTCCCAGGCCGATGATTCCACCACTCGCCAGTACGGTGGCACCGGGTTAGGACTGGCCATTTCAGAACAATTGGTAACGCTGATGGACGGCGCAATCAGTGTCACCAGCACACCCGGCAGCGGCTCTACATTCACCATCACCCTTCCGCTAGTCACCGCAGATGCCCCGGGGTTTGGGTATCCGGGGATAGAATCTAAACGAGTACTGATAATTTCAGAAGCGGCCTCCGTCCGAGAAGCCATTGGTGTCATTTTCGCCCGTGCGGGCATGCAGGCGACGATGCTGCCAATCTGGCAGCACAACCTGAAACACCTTCTTCTTGATGGCTCTGCTTTCGATCTTGTTGTTGCTGATTCAATGCTCCTGACCGACGATATGGGCATCGAGTGGGTAGCGAAACCAACGCTCCCCACTCTGGCGATTGCACCTTACGGCAGACCTCTGAGCGGACTTCCTGATCAGTTTCGACAAATATATAAACCCATTAGCAGTAAGCAGTTACTCGGATTTTCTGCGGAACTTCTCGGTCTTACTCAAGATATCCAGGTATTTAAGAGTGAAGAAATCAAACCTCCGTCGGCCAGAATTTTGCTGGTTGAAGACAACGCCGTTAACCGTAAAGTGGCCTCTCGGATGCTCGAAAAACTAGACATGCAAATTGCCGTCGCCGAAGACGGGCAGGAAGCCGTCAACCTGCTCACCAATGAATCGTTTGACCTGGTGTTAATGGACTGCCAGATGCCCGTACTTGATGGTTACGCTGCTACCATGCAAATTCGAGCAGCTGAAAAAGAAACCGGCTGTCATCAGACAATCATCGCGCTCACCGCCAACGTCGAAGGCAAATACCGCCAACGATGCCTGGATGCAGGCATGGATGATTTCCTGGCCAAACCCTATCGGAAAGAGGCGCTGGCAGAAATTCTCAACCGCTGGCTAGAATCGGTACCCCCCTCCACCTACGCAACCAGGCCGGTTCGTAGCGCGACAGCCTGATCCCCTACCTATAAGCGCAAAATAAACTCTCACAGATAACAGCGCAACGGCTTGTTATCCGCTAACGCCCTGCGGTAGTCTGCACAGCATCATCTACCGCAGGAGAAAGCCATGAGCTGGCAAACATTACGTGCTGATCGATTAGGGTATGTCGCCCTCAAGGTCACTGATATGGACCAATCCGTCGCCTTCTGGACCGATGCGGTTCAGCTGGAGGTAACAGAAAGGCGTGACGACAAAACCTTCCTGCGCGGAGGTATGCAGCATCACTGGATTGCCCTGCACCAGGCAGAAGAGTCGGGGCTGGCAAGAATCGGTATCGAAGTGGCAGACAGGGAGACACTGGCGCGGTTTGAACATGAACTGACAGGTGCAGGGGTCACGGTTGAGAACGGCCAGGCCCTTAAAGAGGACCATATCGTTGAGTACCTGCGTTTCGAAGACCCCTCTGGCAACCCGTTAGAGCTCTACGCAGACATGGTCTCTATGGCCACCCCACCCAGGCCAATTTCAGTCAATCTCCTGGAGATTCAGCACGCCGTAGTCAACATAGAGCACCTGGGTAACACGGAGGAGTTTTATTGCGGATTACTCGGCATGCGAGTCTCCGACTATATTGGCAAAATGATGTTTTTTGCCCATTTTCGTAACGGCTGGCACCACGGCATGGGCTTTGCCATGACCCCGGGCCAGACCAGCGGATTTCATCATGTCTGCTTTCAGCCACCGGACCTGGACAACGTCATGCGCGCTCGCGCTCGGGTGAAAAAGCTTGGCTACGAAATCACCCTCGACCTGTTACGCCACGGGCCATCCGGTTCGGTCGGCTTCTATTTTGTCGGCCCCGACGGAGTCGCCGAAATGAGCTACGGTGCCCGCCTGTTTGGCGAAGAAGAGCTTTTCAATCCCCGCCAACTATCGATGAGCCCCGCAACCATTGATGTCTGGCAAACCGGCCTCGACGACGAAGGCGCATCCGCCGCTGACGGACTTAAATCCCTCGGCGGTAATTCATAGCCCCTACTAACAATAGAGAAAACCAAAATGAAAGCTGCAAGAATCTGGATGATCCTGATGGGGGTTTTTTACGTACTCAACCTGGTCGCTATCTGGCCCAGCATCTTTGCTCCACAACTACCTGGTATGTACCCTGGGGTAGAACTCCACCAGGGGACTGACTCTTTTCAACTGCTGCTCGATGCCTGGCTAATAGTCGGCATCCAGCTCGCCGCCATCGGCGTGGTCTTGCTCTGGGCCGGCACCCTCTCCAAACATCCCCAACGTTACATCGGCGTAATCTGGGTCGCTATCGTCACCGAAATAGTCGATGGCATCTGGGATATCTACAGCGTCGGCAGTGGTCTGGAAGAGCCAATGATCGGCTACACCACCGTGGGCATCCATTTAGTCTGGATTGCCAGCGCCTTCTGGGTACTGGGCAAAGTTAAAAAAGAGCTGGGGTAGAGAGCGTTCCAGGCCAGGTTTTTTACACATTTTTTGTAGGAGCGACTTCAGTCGCGACCAACGGGCTCCGTAAGCCACCGCTGTCGCGACTAAAGTCGCTCCTACAAAATAAACCTGCTAGCGGATGCCCGCACCACCACCGGAACAATGCATCACTTCACCCGTCACATAACCGGCATCGGGTGAAGCCATGTAGGCAATTGCGGCGGCCAGCTCATCCGGCGTGCCCATACGACCCATTGGGGTATCTCGGAAAGTCTGATCCATCACCCCTTTAATACCGTCGGCATCGACCTGATCATAATCGGCCAGGCCTTTATTACGCGCGACTGCGCGCTCACCACCATCGACTCCGCCGGGGGCCACGCAGTTAACGCGAATATTGTACTCAGCGAGCTCCATCGCTAAACAGACTGTCGTTGCCGCCACGCCACCTTTAGCAGCAGAGTAAGGCACGCGGTTGATGCCCCTGGTGGCTACTGAACCGACATTTACGATCGACCCCGACTGCTGCTCAATCATCTGCGGAATCACCGCCCGGCAACACCAGAGAGTCGGCCAGAGCGAGCGCTGAATCTCTTTTTCAATTTGGTCAATCGGGTACAGATGAAACGGCTTAGCCCAGATAGTGCCGCCGACGTTATGCACGGCCACATCAACCCGGCCGTAGCGCTCCACGGCAGTTTTCACGACTGCTTCCGCCCCTTCCCAGGTTTCCAGGTCGGTAGAGACGACACTTGCCTGGCCGCTACTGGCGGTAATGAGATCGGCGACTGCCTGTGCTTCTGGCTCAGCACGGTCGGCAATCAACACGGTGGCCCCTTCTGCGGCTAGACGAATCGCCGTGGCCTTACCGATACCCTGGGCACCGCCGGTGACAATGGCAATCTGACCGTCAAAACGACGGCAATTGGGTTGTGATGAATCGAGTGACATAGTGTTTTTCCTTCCTTGAATATAAATGTGATGCTGTTTCCCTTCTTTCACACAGGGACATAGGACTAAAGGAACCTCTAAAAAAGCAGAGAACAACTAACCATTAATCAACCCATAAACCCGCTCAGCAGTCAGCGGCAAACTAAACGCTGGCTTACCAATGGCGTCCGCCACGGCGTTGGCGATGGCCCCCGGCAAAGCCACGTTTGAGGCTTCACCCACTGGCCCTAGATTAAACGGTCCAGGACCTTCATCTCGTTCTAACAGAATGGTTTCTAGCGGCGGGATGTCTTTGATATTCGGCAGTTTGTAATCGCCCAGGTGTAACGATTCGGGTTTGCCTTCATCGAATTTTTGACCCGACATCAGCGCCATGCCCATGCCGTAAATCATGCCGCCTTCGAGCTGACCAAGATGCGCCACCGGATTAATAATCGTCCCCACATCGTGGGCGCTGACGACCTTTTCCAGCTTCACCTGGCCGGTCTCCATATCCACCCGCACCTTCACCACCTGGGCGGTGAAATTGGTATCGACCATTTCTGGCTGCAGGGGCAGTTTGGCGTATTCATCGACGATGATATCGCCGCCCTGTTTAGCGCAGGCGTCTGCGGCCAGTTCAGCAAAGCTCAGCCGTTGGTCACCCGCCATCAATGTGCCGCCCTGCCATTCGCCGCTTAGGCCCGCCGAATCGGCTAGCTGGGCCTTGAGTTTATCCAGGGCATCGATGGTGGTTTTGCCCATGGTAAAAGTAGTCCGACTACCGCCAACTCCAAAATCAAACGGCAGATTGCTGGTGGAAACCGGCTTGATAGTGACCTGGTCGAGCTGACCATCAATGGCTTCGGCCACCATCTGCTGCACGGCGGTATAGGTACCCTGACCAGGATCAGGAATCGGCACCTCAACGGTGATCTCACCTTTGTCAGTCAAGATCAACCGGGCACTACAATCGCCGCCGATGGTGCCGCGTTCGTACATACCTATGCCGTAACCAACACCAGTACCGCGTTCGCGCTCGTTCCAGTTAGCTGCATCCAGGGCAGCCTGCAAGGTCTCTTTGGCGCGCACGGTTACCCACTGCTGGCCGGTTGGTGCGGTGTCGCCCTGGTCGAGCAGATTGAGCATGCGAAACTCCGCCGGGTCCAGATTCAGCGCTTTGGCGATTAGATCAAACTGCGCTTCCACCGCAAACATCACCTGGGGACCACCGGGGGCACGCATATGACCGGCGGGCAGAGTATTGGTGTAGACAATATTGCTGTTCAGGTCGATCGCCGGGATGCGGTAACAACTGCCAGCCTGGTCGACGCCGTGCAGATTCAGCGTTGGTAGCGGCTTGAATGCCGCATAGGCTCCGGTGTTAAACCAGCCATCAAGGTGCATCGCGCAGATCTTGCCGCTATTGGTAACCCCGGTGCACAGTTTAATTTTGCTGGCGTGACGGCCATTGGCGGCCATCAGCTCTTCGGTGTAGGTCATCACCACTTTCACCGGTCGACCCGTGGTTTTAGAGAGCAGATAGGCCACCGGCGCATCAAACGGATTGCCCTTGCCGCCGAAATCACCACCAATACAATTCATGTGAACCTGAAAATTCTCCGCCGGCAACTCGAAGCATTTCGCCAGCTGTATGCGCAACATATAAGGGCTTTTGTTGCTCGACCAGATATCACAACTGCCGTCGGCTTTAACATCCGCCACCGAGGCGTTCGGCTCCAGGTAGCCGTGGTGCTCAAACGGGGTCTCGAACTCGTGCTCGAAAACTTGGTCTGCTTCCGCCATGGCCGCATCCATATCGCCGTGCTGCCAGTTCATGTAGGCGCTGAGGTTCGCTACTTTAGGGCTGGCGGGGTGGTGAAAAGCGCCCTCGTAGCCGGGCATATCCTGATGCACCGAATAAGCGTCCTCGGCGATGGCTTCGTCGATGGTAAATACCGCCGGTAACTCTTCGTATTCCACCTCAATCAGATCGAGCGCGCGCTCGGCAATATCAGTATTTTCTGCGGCAACAGCAGCCACACGGTCACCGATAAAGCGCACTTCGCTGCCGGCCAGCACCGGCAGGTCGCAAATCGCGCGACCAATTAGATATTCCTTCTCCTGGCCGGTGATAACTGCGTGGACACCCGGCAGCGCCTCTGCGGCAGAGGTGTCGATACTAAGGATACGGGCATGAGGGTAAGGGCTGCGCAAGATTTTACCGCGGAGCATTCCCGGCAGGTCCACGTCTGCGCTGTACTGGCTTTTTCCGGTGACTTTGGCCGGGCCATCCAGGCGTGCCGTGGCCTGGCCTACAAATTTGCGTGTCATCTCTGCTGTTCTCCCCTCGCTATTTTATCCATTTGCCGCATCAGGCAATTAATCACTGTTTACGCTTTCCACTCGCCGACAATGCACACTATCATAAGCTCGCCGGCAAAAAATTATGTAACCAATTCACCGGTCACTGTCATTGAGGGAGGGAGGAACACAATGGACGGTAGCGCAGACCAACACCTGGTCGCCATCGAAGTCACTGTCAACGGCGAAAGCCGCCAGACCACAATACGACCAAACCTGCTATTGGTCGATTTTTTACGTTATGAGCTGGGACTGACCGGCACCAAAGAGGGGTGCAGCGTTGGCGTATGCGGCGCCTGCTCAGTGCTGGTAGATGGCAAGATCACAACCTCCTGCCTGACGCTGGCGGCGATGACCGACGGCTGTGAAATCACTACTGCCGAAGGGTTGGCGGACCAGGATCAACTGCTGCCGATTCAGCAGAGTTTTATCGACCACGGCGGTTTTCAGTGTGGCATCTGCACCTCTGGGCAGGTCATCGCCGCCAAAGCGCTGCTGGATCAAAACACCAATCCGACTGAAGCTGAAATCAAAGACTGGATGATGGGCAACCTCTGCCGCTGTACCGGCTACTACGGCATCATCCGCTCTATCGAAAACGTGGCTGGAGAGTGATTCATGGAGAATTTTGAGTTTCACGCCCCCCGGGCACTGGCCGAGGTTTACGCCCTGCTCGACGAGCACGAGTATGACGCCCGACTGATCGCCGGTGGCACCAGCCTGATCACCTTTATGAAGCAGCAGCTGGTGCAGCCCGACCATCTTATTCACCTCGGCAAAATTGACGCCCTGCGTGGGGTTGAAATCGTCGATGGCGAGATGGTGGTGAAAGCACTGACCACTTACCGCGAGCTGGAAACCCATCCGCTAGTACTTGAGCACGCCCCACAGATCGCTGAAGTATTTAGTCACGTGGCCACCATGAGAATTCGTGAGTCCGCCACCATCGGCGGCGGACTAAGTCAGGGCGACTCAGCCCAGGACGGTCCCGGCCTGTGGCTGCTGTTAAACGCGCGGGTAGTGCTTTCCAGCAACAACGGCGAACGAGAAGTTGCCATGAATGAATTTATCGAGGATTACTTCACCACGGTCATCGAACCCAATGAAGTGCTCACCGAGATTCGTATTCCACTGCCGCCAACCCATGCCGGCTTTGCTTACAGTAAATTTCTACCGCGCAGCGAAGATGACTACGCGGCGGTATCTGTGGGGGCACTGACCACCCTCGGTACCGATGGCAAAATCGCTTCTGCCAGGTTAACGCTTGGTTCCGTCGCAGCGATCCCCGTGCTTGTGCCCGCGGAGATGCTTGTCGGCCAGCCCACCGATACTGATCTGATCAACGCTGTCGCCGAAAGCCTGCGTGAACTTGTCGACCCACTCGATGATGTGCGCGGCAGTGCCGCCTACAAAACCGATATGGCCGTAGTGTTTGCCCGCCGCACGCTACAGTCGTCTTTGCAACGCGCTATCCGCTAAATAGACAGGACCACCCATGGACTTCGATTTTCGCTTCACCATCCCTGCCGATCGGCAAGTTCTCTGGCAAAAAGTTACCGACATTGAAACCGTAGCTTTTTGCGTACCCGGTGTCACCGGCATCGAAAAACTTGAAGAAGGCCCACCGGTTGAGTACGAAGGTACCCTGAAAATTCGTGTCGGCCCCATCGGCCTGCAGATGAAAGGACTGGTCATCATCTCCAGCATTGATAACGACCAATGTGCGATGGCGCTAATTTGCGAAGGTAAAGATCGAAAAATTCCCGGCACCATCAAGACAGAAACTACCATGGGCCTCGAAGCAACTGAATCTGGAGAGCCTGGCACCGACCTGGTGATCCACACCCATGCAACCATTATGGGTAAACTTGGTGAATTCGGGCAGTCGGTCATTCGTAAAAAGACCGCAAAAGTACTCGCCGAATTTGTAGCTAATCTAGTCACACAACTAGAAGAAGAGGCCGCAGCCTGAACGGTTGAGCGCCCAAAAATATAAAAATTAGTCGATTATTGAGGAGAAATTGAAGATGGGAACATACAACACGATAGAACTATCTATCGACAACGACGTGGCACGGATTAATTTCAACCGCCCGGAAAAACGCAACTGCATGAGTCCGGAGCTGCACGCCAACATGGTTGATGCCCTCGATGAAATTGACGCCGCCAAAGTCAAAGTTATCGTCATCACCGGTAACGGCCCCAGCTTTTGCGCCGGCATGGATCTGGAGCAGTGTTTCCTCGAACCCTTTGACGACCCTGAAGCAATGGCCGAGATCAACGGCAACGCCTTCGGCTGGTTTAGCCGCATCAAAAAATCCACAGCGGTCACCATTGGCAAGGTTAACGGCTACTGCTTCGGCGGCGGCATGGCCCTGGCCGGCGTACTCGACATAGTGGTTGCCGCTGACGAATCAATCTGGGGCCTGTCCGAAGTGAACTTCGGCATCTTCCCCGGCGGTGGCACCACCTGGACTGTTTGCAACAACATGAACCGCAAGAAGGGTATTCACTATTCGGTTACCGCTGAAACCTTCACTGGCAAGCAGGCAGAAGAATTGGGTTACGCCACCTTCTCCGTGCCCCTGGCCGAGCTGGATGCCAAAACCGAAGAAGTAGTTGGCAAACTCACCAACAAGGGTCGAGCAGTTTTGACTAAAACTAAAGAAGTCTATGAAAAAGTACTCGGCATGGATTTTGAAGCAGCCATCGACTACGAAATGGCTAAGTTCTGGGAACTCTCTCGCGAAACTAACGACGACTGGGTGCGCACCGCATTGGCATCGTTTAAACGGCGGGAGTTCAAGCCCGGCACCCAGGCTTACACGCTGGTCAACGATGTGTAGCTGAACCGATTACTGTTAACAGAAGAAGGCCCGGACACTGAGTACCGGGCTTTTTTTTGAATAAGAGAAATGTAGGAGATCAGATGAGAATTTGCATCCTTGGTGCCGGCGGACTTGGTTCAGTGTTTGGGGCACTACTGGCCAGGCAGGGGGTTGATGTCACCCTGATCGGCCGTGCCGCCCACGTCGACGCGATCAACCAAAACGGCCTGCAACTACTGGGGATTCGCGGTGAGCACACCATCAAAGAGAACCTCACCGCCGTCACCGACGCCCGCGATACTGAGGGTGAATTTGACACCCTGATGCTCGGCGTTAAAAGCACCGATAGCGAAGCCGCCCTGGCCGGGGCAAATTGCCTGCGTGACCGGGTGTCCGTGGCTCTATCGTTCCAGAACAACATCATCAAAGAGACCCAGCTGGCCGACTGGCTCGGCGATGCCAGTAAAGTGATCGGCTTCTCCACTTTTGAAGGCGGATTGCTGGAAGGACCCGGCCGGGTCAACAACAACATGACCCTGGAAACCAGCAGCTACATCGGCGAGCTAGATGGCAGTGCCAGCGACCGGGTAACAACCCTCGCAGAAACCCTCAACAATGCGGGCATTACCACCCGAGTCATGGACAACATTCAGCAGGTAATGTGGGAAAAACTCACCCAGATTGCCAACGCTGCCGGCTGGTCAGTCAGCTGCGAAATCGGCAACCCCGACCTCACCTTTGCCGATGCCATGGTGCTGCCCGAAGGGGCCGAACACTACCTGGCGGTAGCGCGTGAGGTACTCAGCGTATACAAAGCCATGGGCTACACCCCACAAAATTTCTACACCCCCGTGTCGAAATTGAAAGAACTGGATTCACTCGATGACGAGGCGGCCATCGCCACCATCACTGCCATCGGTCAGGCCATGCTAGACGGGGGTTACCGTAGCCGTACCTCCCTGCACGACGACATTCTGGCCGGCAAAAAAACCGAGGTGGATTTCATCCTTAAACCCTTCATCGATAAGGCGACCGAACTCGGTCTGGAAGTTCCTACCGTGACTGCCTGTTACCGGATTATCAAGGTGCTGGATAATTATTTGAAATAGGCGGTTAACACTCCCTTATCCACCCAAGTTAATCGGCAGCGATTTGACTACCACCTTTGGGAATACCTCCTCCCGCCCGGTCTGTCTGCTCCAGAAAGTGCATCGACTCTGGCAACGCAGGCCACTGCGGCATCATTAACCAGAGTCGCAACAGGTGGCGGGCCAACTTAGGATCAGCATGGTCCTCGTAGTCAGTGCGGGCATGCAGAACCCTACGGTTATTCAAAAACTGGATATCCCCTGGTTGCAGGTCCATCTTCAGGCCAACCGCTGGGCGCTGGGCAATTTCGTTAAAGTGATCAAGCGCTTCTAGCTGCTGCCCACTCAGATATTCGCTGTCTCGCCCGGACCAGCCGAGGATCGCCTTCGGCAGGTAAAAACAGACCGGGCCATCGGCCTGATCAACCAGTACCGGCAAGCGGTGAGCGGTTTGAAACCCCCCGGACTCGCCGCTGGTGCTGCCATAATGAAACCCCTCATAAAGAAGTGCCAGGTGCGCAGGATTCTCTTCAAGCAGGATATTGCGCACTAACGCCGGGCTCATAATCCAGCTCTCACCGCCCTGTTTCGCGTGGCGCAAGCAGAGTAGTCCGACCACATCGACCGGGTCCATGTGCACCTCTATCGGACCGCCGGCGGTGTAGTAACGGCCAACGCCATCGATATCTTTTACCTGCCCAATACGATCACCCAAATGGCTTTGTGACACCCCAGCACCAATGTGAGTACCGATACCCCAGAGAATAATCTCAAACTCTTCGTCGCTGTATTTTTCGATCGGCAGGCCCTTTAGCATGACGAAGCCACGGCCGGAACCAAGTATCTCGCTCATGTTCTCAAGGTCATCCGTCAACGCGGGTAGGGCAAAGTCCTCAGCGGTGATGTCGTCCAGCTGAAGCTGCTTCTGGCGGACCCGGTTGATAGCCTGATCAATATCGGCAATAGCACCGGCAGAGAAGTGGTAGACCCACTCCCTGTCGGTCGTATATTGCCCGCCGGACCAGACGGCTGGGCCGCTAACCGGCTGTAGTTGTGCGGTCATGATGAATTCCTCCCCTCCAGAAGATCAGGGGCAACATTACACCTTTTCGAAATGATAAGTACCTCATTCTCCGCTAATAAATTCCATAATCGATTGAAATCGCTGGACTGATATGGAAGAACCACGGCCTAATTAGCCGGCTAAAAAAATAATTATTAACACTACCAACTTCGAGGAGAGGAGCATGGGGGAGAACCCGGTCGGCGTTATTGGACTCGGCAGCATTGGTGGCAGTATTGCCCTCTGTCTGGTGGCGGATGGTCTACAGGTAGTGGGCTTTGATAGTGATGCGGGGGCGCTGAAAGCGGCAGAGCAGGGTGGCATCACTGCCGCCGACTCTCCGGCAGCCGTCGCGCAGCAAGCTGGCATCATTCTGCTAAGCCTGCCTGATTCGGATGCGGTCGAGCAGGTCTGTTTGAGCAATGACGGCATCATCAATTGTGCGCATGACGGCTTGCTGGTGATCGATGCCTCCAGCGGTTATCCCCAACAGACACGAGAGATTGGCGAGAAACTCGCGACTGCTGGAATAGCAATGATTGATGCGGCCATTACCGCACCCGGCGGTGGCGCCAATATGGTCAACGACCGCAACCTGACATTTATTGTTGGCGGCGACGAGACCGCTGTGACCACTGCCCGGCCCTTGCTTGAGCGGCTCAGCGACAAATTGTTCCATGTGGGACCATTGGGTGCGGGCCAAACAGTCAAGTTGGTTAACAACATGTCTGCTGGAGTGGCGCTGATTGCCACCCTGGAAGGTCTACAAGTCGCCTCGAAACATGGCCTGGACCTGAAACAGAACCTGGAGGTGATGCGAGTAGGCACAGGCCACACCGCATTCGCCCGTTTCCCCCAGCTATTCGATGATCGCCGTCGACCCGGGGCACACATCGGGCTGATGATGAAAGACCTGGAACAGATGTCGCGACTGGCACGGGAGAGCCGTATTCCCAGCCCAGTAGGGGACCTGGCCGCCCACCAGTTTCGCGCCGCGGCCCAGACGCTGGGTCATGATGCCTCCATCATGCAAATTGCTGATGTGCTCGAAACCTGGTCGGGGGTACTCCTGGATTTTGATCATAAGGTCAAAATTGGTGACCTTGAACCGGCAGAGATGGAATCAATTCAGCAAGTGGGTATTATCGGTCTCGGCAACATCGGTGAAGAGATCTGCAAGATTTTGATTAAAGATGGGCTCGAAGTTTTCGGCCATGATATCGATGCCGAAAAAATCCAGCGCATGACTGACATTGGTGTAAAAATTCCCGGCACGGCAAAGGCGGTAGCAGAGTCAGCCGGACTGGTTATTCTGGCCCTACCGCAATCAGCAGTGGTCGAACAGGTGTTATTCGAAACCGACGGCGTCGCCAGCGCTAACAATCCCGGGTTACTGGTGATCGACACCACCAGCGGTTACCCGGATCAAACCCGCGAATTTGCCGACCGCCTGGCAACCCACGGCATAACCTTTATCGACGCGGCCATCACCGGCGAACGCGGTGGCTCGTTTGCAATCCCCGACCGCAACCTGACCTTTATTGTCGGCGGCAATGCCGCCGATGTGCGCCGGGCGCGCAACGTGCTTGATCGCTTCTGTAGCCACCTGTTCCTGCTTGGCCCATTAGGCGCCGGACAAATTGCCAAAATGGTTAACAACATGGTCTGCGCCGTGACCGGCGTCGCCCTGCTGGAAGGGCTGCTGGTGGCCGCTCGCCATGGCATTGATTATCAGGCCGCCGCCGAGGCGCTTGACCACGGCACCGGTGCTAATTTCTGGACCCATAACCGGGTAATGCTCAACCCAGAGCCAATGAAAGGCGGTTTTTTTGTCGGCCTGATGACCAAAGACCTGCGGCAGATGTCGCAAATATCCCACGTCAGTGGCGTACCGAATATGCTCGGCGAGCTGACCTATCATCTCTACCAGCTATTCTCCCGCGACCTCAGCTATTACGGTGGCATTGCTGAGAAAATTGATGTCATGCAACGCTGGGCAGGCATCACCCTGGACGGTCGGGAACTGGATATTGAAAAACTGGAGTAGGGGCCGTACTTTAGAAACGCCTTAACCGAACTGCATGAGAGAATAAATGAGGATTTGCGTCTTCGGTGCAGGCGAACCTGGCTCAGTTTACGAACTCCGCAGACCAAACGGCTAAATCAAGGACACAGCTTATTCTGGTATTCATCTGGATTGGTAGCGCGCCGGCACCTGTACGCTATTCGTGCTGAATTTATTCGCCATGACCCATCGGCTAACCGCCGCAAATCAACTTCGTGCCAATCGCCGCTAACGGAGTCGTCCAGAAAACCCCCTCGTATCCAAACGATTTTCGTGGCATCTGCGCCCTCACTGCGGTTTTTCATTTCTTTCAGAGAAAGTGACTGCACCTCTACGTCACCGCCAAAGAGGTGAAGAACTAGTTGAAGGGGGCTTCGCGGCCAGGCCTCTTTAGCTACAACGCCCGCTGCGACCTGCTCATTTAGCTCTTTTACATCAAGCGTTGCCCAGGATTGCGGTACGCTCTGCAAATGACCAAACGTGTTACTTCCCGAAGGGACACAAGCTGCCAATAACAGTGCTGCGCCGAGAACGTATAGGCCTTTCATTCAGCGTGACAGGGAAGAAGAATTAACCTCGCTGCACCCTTGTCTTCGATGAGTCGATAAAATCGAAAAATTTGTTGGAGAATTCATTATCCATTTCAGACAGTTCCAGCAGCACCTGTTCCATCGAGCCACTCGACTTAAACACACACTTGAATGCCCGATATATCTCTCTGATTTCACTTTTTGAATGGCCGCTACGCTCAAGGCCAATTTTGTTTATGGTCATCACCTTAGCCGGAATCCCATCGGCGATACAGTAGTGGGGCACGTCGTTTGCCAGCTTGGCGAACCCGCCGACGAAAGCATAATCGCCAATTCGGACAAATTGCACGACCCCGGTCATGCCGCCAAGGATTGCATTTTTGCCCACTTCAACATGGCCGGATAATTTGACTCCGGTACTCAGAATCACATCGTCGCTCAAAATACATTCATGGGCCACGTGTACATAGGCCTGAATCAGGCAGTTACTGCCAACAATGGTGTAATCGCCCTCTTTCGTCGCACAGTTAATCGTTACGTATTCTCGAATTGAGTTATTGGCACCGATTTTCAACCCGGGGTTTCCACCCTCATATTTGAGGTCCTGCGTCTGTTTGCCTATACACGCATAGGGGAATATCTCGTTACCATCACCCAACTCGGTATTGCCATCGATGGTCACATGGGAGTGTATAACGCAGTTTTTACCCAACTTGACCTGCGCGCCAATAAAACTAAACGGTCCAATTTCGGTGCCCTCGCCAATGATTGCTCCCTGTTCAATCACCGCTGATGGATGAACACTCATCTTAAAAATCCTTCTATGTTTTTCATCGCTTGATAAAATCGACTAAAGCCAGAATACACTACTGATACCCGTCATTAACGGCAACAGCTCGTTTTACCATCCTTGGTCAACCCCACAAGCTAGTCGCGGCTCGATTTATCACCAACTTCGCTCGCCAAAAACGTTTCCCGATTAAACCTCGGGAACTAACTTCGCCGAGATACCCGCTGCGCCAGGCCTGATTGTAGAACACCTCAATGCAATCGAAAATATCTAGGCATCAAGTCTCATACCTTGCAGGCTCTTCGTCGGCCAGTAATTGGCCAGTCCAGAAATAAGGAACCGATGCACGCATCGCTGAACCAAGCGCCCGACTAAAATACCGGCAATTGTTAACGATTCGAAAACTCGACCGGCAATGGATAATCCGTAACCCATGAAAATTGTCTCTTTCAACATCAATAGCCTGCGCGCACGTCTGCACCAACTTGAGCAGATTATTCAATTGCACCTGCCCGACCTGATTGGGCTACAGGAAACCAAGGTCCACGACGATCAATTCCCACTAGAAGCGATCGAAGAACTTGGCTATCAAGCCCACTTTCATGGCCAGAAGGGGCACTACGGCGTGGCCACCCTGACCCGGCAAACACCTCTGGCGGTGAGCAAGGGATTCGCCACCGATGACGAGGAGGCTCAGCGCCGACTGATCAGCGTGACCCTGGAATGCCGCGATGGCGAGCCAGTGACGGTGATCAATGGCTATTTTCCCCAGGGAGAGAGCCGTAACCACGAAACAAAATTCCCGGCCAAGCAGAAATTCTACGAAGATCTGCAACAGCACCTCATTAACAACCACACACCCGGTCAGCGACTGATTGTGATGGGCGATATCAATATCTCCCCCGAGGATCAGGACATCGGCATTGGCGATGTAAATCGCAAACGCTGGCTGCGTACCGGTAAATGTAGTTTTCTACCCGAAGAGCGGGAGTGGTTTCAGCGACTACTCGACTGGGGCGTAACCGACAGTTACCGACTGCATCACAAAGATGTGAGTGACCGCTTCAGCTGGTTTGATTACCGCAGCAAGGGGTTTGCTGACGACCCCAAACGCGGTCTGCGCATCGACACCATTCTGGCCACCGAGTCACTGGCCAAACTCTGCACTGCCGCCGATATCGACTACCAGACCCGCGGCATGGAGAAACCCTCCGATCACTGCCCGATCTGGGCAGAATTTTCCTGCTGATTTGCTAGTCTGAATTAACATGCAACTACCTTCCCTTACGCAGGGCGTTCTGCATCGCCGCTACAAGCGTTTTCTCGCCGATATCACTCTGGATGATGGCCGCGAGATAGTCGCCCACTGCCCTAATACCGGCCGCATGACCAGCTGCTGGCAACCAGGCGCCCCCGTGCAGGTGAGCCACAGCGACAACCCGAAGCGCAAACTGGCCTGGACCCTGGAGCGCGTAGATATGGGCGGCGGCTGGATTGGCGTGCACACCGGCCGGGTCAATGAGGTAATCGCTGAAGCGATCGCCGCCGGTGGAATTGAAAGCTTAAAGGGTTACCAGACTCTTAAGCGCGAAGTGGTCTTTAACACCGACGATCACCGAGCACGACTAGACATACAGCTGAGCGACGGCAAGTCTGCCGATGCCTGGGTAGAGGTTAAAAATGCCACCCTGCTCCTGGGTGACCAGGTGCAATTTCCAGACGCAGTGACCGAGCGTGGCCTGAAACACCTCAACGTGCTCGCTGAACTCGTGGCAAACGGCAATCGGGGAGTGCTGGTATTTGCCATTAACCGGTCTGAAGGAACCAGCTTCTCAGTAGCGGATTCGGTTGACCCAGCCTATGGCCAGCGGTTACGCGAGGTGATTGAACTGGGGGTAGAGGTGGTCGCGCCACGCCTGATTCACCATCCACAATCGATAACAGTGGAAGGCACCCTGCCTGTAACCTTGCCGTCGGCGCTAGAATAGGCAGAGCAAACCCCTGCTATCACACCAATTCAACACTAGAACAAATGACTGATAACCGAGTTTTTCTTTACGACAGCACCCTCCGTGATGGTCAGCAGACCCAGGGAGTAGATTTCACTGCCGGCGACAAAATTGCCATTTCCCGTCAGCTCGACCGACTCGGGTTTGACTACATTGAGGGCGGCTGGCCCGGCGCGAACCCGGCGGACGATAATTTTTTTAGCCAGTTACCTGAATTACAAACCGCCCGGTTTACCGCCTTCGGTATGACCCGCCGTCCCAAGCGCGCGGCGGCTGACGACGCTGGTCTGCGAGCATTACTGGCAACGAATACGCCGGGAATCTGCCTGGTCGGCAAAACCTGGGATTTTCACGTTAAAGTGGCCCTGCGCACCACTGAAGAGGAAAACCTGGCGATGATCGCCGATAGCATTGCGCTGTGCGTGGCGGAGGGTCGCGAGGCGATCTTTGACGCCGAACATTTTTTTGATGGCTACAAAGCCAACCCCGATTTTGCATTGAGCTGCCTTAAAACCGCCCTCAACGCCGGTGCCCGTTGGGCAGTCCTGTGCGATACCAACGGCGGCACCCTGCCAGACGAAATCAGCGATATTGTCAGCGTCGTCACTGCCAAACTACCGGGGAACCAACTCGGCATCCATTGCCACAACGACACCGGCAACGCGGTAGCCAACTCTTTAGCGGCGGTACGCGCCGGGGTGCGCCAGGTTCAGGGCACCTTAAACGTTCTCGGTGAACGCTGCGGCAATGCCAATTTAATCTCAGTAATGCCCTCACTTATGCTGCGTATGGGTTATGAGACCGGCGTCAGCGAAGAAAATCTGAAACAACTGGTAACTACCTCAAACCTGGTCGATGAGCGGCTCAACCGCAATCCGGATCGTCACGCCCCGTTTGTCGGCGCGAATGCCTTTGCACACAAGGGCGGGCTACATGTGTCAGCAGTGCAGAAAGACCCGCGCAGTTATGAGCATGTACCGCCAGAGACCGTTGGCAACCAGCGTAAAATCCTGGTTTCGGATCAGGCCGGTCGCGCCAACGTACTGGTACGGCTGGCTGAGTTGGGCATTGAAGTGGCCAACGATGCACCCGAAATCAACAAATTAGTCGATGAAGTCAAACAGCGCGAGCACCTGGGTTACGCCTACGACGGCGCCGCCGCCAGTTTTGAGATGCTCGCCCGACGCATGCTTGGCCAGTGGCACGATCACTTTAGCCTACAGAGTTACCGGGTTACTGATGAACGCCGTAGCACCACCGACGGCAGCATAGAAACCCTCTCCGAAGTGACCATGAAGGTAACCGTTGACGGCATTTTGCACATGACCGTAGCCGAAGGTAACGGGCCGGTTAACGCCCTCGATAACGCCCTGCGCAAAGCGCTGTTACCGGCCTATCCGCAGCTGGTCGATATGCAGCTGGTCGATTACAAGGTTCGCATTATGGAAACCAGCGCCGGCACTGCCGCGGTGACAAGAGTCATGGTGGAGAGCAGTGACCAGAGCGGCCACCGCTGGAGCACGGTAGGGGCGTCGGGCAACGTTATCGAAGCCTCTTATCAGGCCCTGTTTGATGCGGTGAATTACAAGCTATTTCTCGCCACCCACGCAGCATGATCCTGCAACCAGAAACCAGCACGCCGTAACCGTGCGTCTGCTGACCTATAACATTCACAAGGGTTTCAGCGTCGGCAATCGGCGCTTTACCCTGGAAACCATTCGCAATGCCCTGCGCGAGGTTGAAGCGGATATCGTTTTTTTACAGGAAGTGCGCGGTCATTCTGACCACCACCCGCTGCCCCTGATTGAGACACCCGGGGGTGATACGCCGAAGAGTGATGCACCGAGCACCGCACAGTTTGAATACCTGGCCGATCAGCTCTGGCCCCACCACGCCTACGGCAAAAACGCCATCTACCGCAGCGGTCACCACGGCAACGCCATTCTTAGTAGCCATCCGTTTAGCGAATGGGAGAACATCAACGTCTCCAACCGCAGTTACGCCAGCCGTAGCCTGCTGCACGGTGTTATTAAGACATCGGCCGGGGCTCCGCTACATCTCATTTGCGTTCACCTGGGCCTGTTTGAGAGTGAACGCCGCGGCCAGCTGCAACGGCTGGTGGAACGTATTCGCAGCCACGTGCCCGATAATGAAGCACTGATTATCGCCGGCGATTTCAATGACTGGCGCAAACAGGCCGATGAGTACCTGTGCGGCGAACTGGGCCTGGTAGACATTTACGCGGCGCAGCATGGTAAGCCTGCCCGCACCTTCCCGGTTTGGCGGCCACTGTTAGCCGTTGACCGCATTTATGGCCGCGGCATTACCGCCGTCAATTGTCATCGCCTGCACGGCAAGCCGTGGACCCGGCTGTCTGACCATCTGCCACTAATCGCCGAATTTGAACTTGGAAATAGTTCTACTTATTAGCGCTGGTAGCCGTGAACCTCGAAATTATTCAAGCTGACTTTGTCCAAACCGCCCTGATCACGGTCATTGCCTTACTGGTAGTGATCACCTGCGTCCATGCAATGCTGCATAAAACCGACCCCCGCAGTGCGGCGCTGTGGATTGTCATCTGCCTGCTGTTTCCACTGGGCGGGATCGTGCTCTACCTAGTTTTTGGTATTAACCGCCTCAATCGCCGCGCCCAACGCCGGGCAGCGGGGGATCGACGAACGGCTGAAACTGCACCCCCATTATCAGATATTGCACCACCGGATTTGCTTGATTACGAGTCGTTAATCCGTACCACTCTCCGCGTGACCGGCCTGCCACTGGTAAGTGGCTGCCATTTACAATCGCTGTTTAACGGTGACGAGGCTTTCCCAGAAATGTTGGCAGCCATTCGCCGAGCAAACAGCTGGGTCTATCTGAGCATCTATATTTTTGATCATCGCGGCATCGGGCGGAGCTTTATCAAAGAACTGATCTCCGCCCATCAACGCGGAATTCAGGTACGCGTCATCATCGATGGCATAGGTGAGTGGTACGACGGCGGCAAAACCCGCCGTTTGCTACGCAGGCAGGGGATCGACGCCCGCAGTTTTCTACCACCCCGACTACTGCCACCGCAGTTGGCAATCAATCTGCGTAACCATCGCAAATTGCTACTTGTCGATGGTGAAGTCGGCTTTGTTGGCGGCATGAATATCCGCCCACAACATACTCACCGCCCGAAAAAACCACTGCAAATTCAGGACATGGTAGTAAAAATAAACGGGCCAGTACTGCAGCAGCTTGCCCAGGTAGCGGCTGATGACTGGCGCTACGTTACCGGCGAGCAATGGACGCCGGTATCCGCGACCGGACCCGCTTCGGGCACAAGTTTGTGCCGAGCCATTCCTGATGGACCAGAGCAGTCGCTAGACAAACTGCTGGCAGTCCTGCTGGGGGCAATCGCTAGCGCCCGCAACTCGATCCGTATCATGACACCCTATTTTTTGCCGCCGCCTGAGCTTGATGCTCTGCTACAGGCAGCGGCCCGTAGCGGGATTCAAGTGACGGTAGTTTTGCCGGAACGCAGCGATCACCGGATGATGCACTGGGCCAGCCTGCACCGGCTGCCGGCGATGATCCGCGCTGGCATCAATGTATATTTTCAGCCACTGCCATTCGCCCATACCAAGTTGCTGGTCATTGATAACCAATATGTACAGTTTGGCTCAGCCAATATCGACGCCCGTAGTTTGCGGCTTAATTTTGAACTCATGGTAGAGAGTTATGATGTGACGTTCGCCACCAAAATGATCGACCACTTTGACCGCATTCTCGACCATTCGCAGCAGGTTAAATCAACCTCTCTTAACCATAGTCCCTTGTGGAAACGAATTCGCAACGCTGGCTGCTGGCTGTTTTCACCGAATCTGTAACCCTACAAAGCAGCAGCGCCCGTTAGCCATCTACTGGAGCAAAAGATGAAAGATATTTACATTACGGGTGTCGGCATGACTCCATTTGGCAAACAGCCGCAGCAGACTGTAAAAAGTCTCACCAACACGGCCGTCTCTGCGGCGTTAGTCGACGCGAGCCTTGAACTGGCCAGCCTCGGTGCCGCCTATTTTGCCAACACCGGTCAGGGCCTCCTGGAAGGCCAACAGATGGTTCGAGGGCAGATAGCGCTGCGCGCCATGGGAGTGCAGGGCATCCCCGTCATCAACGTCGAAAATGCCTGCGCCAGTGGCAGCAGTGCGTTGCAGCTTGCCTGTCAGGCCGTCGCCGCAGGGCAGACGCCCATCGCCCTGGCGGTCGGCGCAGAAAAAATGGTCATCGACGACCGAGAGAGGATGTTCTCGCTGTTCGACACGGCCTGGGATGTCAGCGTTGCCGATGAAAGTTATCGCCGCCTGCAAGCAATGGTAGAGGACGCGGATACCGATCCTGACAACGTCGCCACCCGCAGCCTGTTCATGGATATATATGGTTTTCTCACCCGGCTGCACATGGCGCATTTCGATACTACTCAAGAACATTTAGCCATGATCGCAGCAAAAAACCACACCCATTCAGTGCACAATCCGTTATCGCAATACAGGCAAGCGATGACGGTGGACGAAGTTATGGCCGCCAGACCCATCAGCTGGCCACTCACCCTGCCCATGTGTGCACCGGTCAGTGATGGCGCGGCGGCGGCGATTGTTTGCCACAGCGATGTACTGACCGAAGAACAGAAACAACGGGCGGTACCGGTACTAGCCTGTGAAATCGGTATCGGTAGTGACCGCCAGCCCGAACAGTTCGATCAACACTTATGTCGACTCATCGCTAATCGTGCTTACGAACAGGCGGGTGTCGGACCCGCCGATATGTCGGTGGCAGAGGTACACGACGCCACCGCTTTTGCGGAACTGCAACAGACCGAAAACCTCGGTTTTTGCAGCCTCGGTGACGGCGGGGCGCTAGTAGCATCCGGCGCGACAACACTCGGCGGGCAAATTCCAGTGAACCCTTCCGGTGGTCTGCAATCAAAAGGGCACCCGATTGGCGCAACGGGACTTGCTCAAATTGCCGAACTGGTCACCCAGTTACGCGGAGAGACCGGGAAACGACAGGTTGAAGGTGCCCGCTTCGCCATCGCCGAGAATGGCGGTGGGTTTCATGGTTACGAAGAAGCCGTGGCGGCCATCACTATTTTGGGACAGCCCCAGGGACCATTTTAATCCGGCAACTGAATCAAATCTGGACGCTACAAAGACCTCATCAATCAGCGCCGGCTCATCAGATACACTGAGCAGAGATGCATACCACCCGTTCACAGGAATCCTTGAAACAATGAGTTCAAAACCATCAATACCCTTCTTGCGATTGTTATTGCTGCTATTTGCTGCCGTGCTTATCGTCTTTCCCTGGCTGCCCGGCACTGATGATTTTAGAAGTAACGAGGTATCGTTGAACCTGATGGCACCCATCACCATGCCAGTTCTGACCATGTT
>Ga0164315_10000428_pt1 | contig 29082 bp, 25 predicted proteins | sample GuaBasSedimGuay6_FD_113737 | JGI IMG/M metagenome (GOLD analysis project Ga0164315, IMG submission 113737) | Subseafloor sediment microbial communities from Guaymas Basin, Gulf of California, Mexico - Guay6, Core 4569-2, 0-3 cm | ecosystem: Environmental > Aquatic > Marine > Hydrothermal vents... | reverse complement strand
GTTGTCCAGATTGATAAATAGCAGAGCCAGTGGTTTTCCGTTGCGCTCGTTCAGGTCTAATAGCAAGCTGAGTTGCTCGCTGAACAGGCGCCGGTTGGGCAGGGAAGTCAGGCTGTCATAGTAGGCCATCTGATGCAACTGGCCTCTGGTTTCGGTGATTTCATCGGTCGCCTTGTGTAGTTCCTCATCGCGCGTAGACAGCTTGGACGCAGTCTCGTCTACCTTCGAGGTTAGCAGCTTATGATCCACCTCAATTTCTTTCTTATAGTTGCTTACGCCGCCTATCACGCCATTGAGCACCGTTGCGATGTCCTTGAATTCTTTGCCACCTTCAATTTCAACGTATTCCCTGAGTTTGCCAGAGGCCACCTGGTCCGCCAGTTGTGCGAGCTGTGACAGTGGCTCTGTAATACGTCGTGTCATCAACAGAACCGCCACTGTGCCAAGTAAAATGAGTATCAGGCTACTGTAAAACACCCGGCTTACGGTGGGATGAATGCCCTGCAACAATTCTTCCCGGTCTATACCCAGATGTATGTAGCCAATGGCAACAAGGCTGTTTTGCGCGCCGGGCTCTGACAGGGCCTTGACAAAATCCAGGGTGGTGAGGCCCTTTTGAGTTGGGTTGACTGGTGAAAATACAGGCATGGTCAGGTGTATCAGCGATTCTCCCGAGGTCAGTGATGACCAATAACCGGTGCCGGCCGGTTGCCGTTCGGGGCCGAGGCCAATCAAGCCTGGCTCAACGGCGGCAATATTTGCCCTGACGGCCGCAAATGGGGGTAGATTGTGAGGCGGGGAGTTGGCCTGGTCGCGTCTGGCGAGAATCTCGCCAACACTATTGTAGGCAACAGCTACGGACACAGTGGCGGGCTGCAAAAATTCACCCAAAATTTGTACCAGCCTGGCTTCATCCTGGTGGTATATATCCACTTGTAAATCCGGGCGGCTCAGCACTTTTGCCAGCGACCCCTGAACCAGTTGGTCGAGATCGGCCTGGTACTCATGGTGAGCGGTATACCCTGTCAGAACACAGCCCAGAAATATGGCAGCGGCAATAAAGAGGATGTTGATCTTGCCCACAACTGTCATTTCTCTGACCTCAGATCCAGAGTGCGGCGGTACTTTGGAGGGCCGCCAGATCCGGTGCGAGCGGCCAGAAAATTGTGAAGCATCATGTATTGGACTTCCTTCTCGTTCTTATCGTGCGGTCAGTCTGATTATAGTGAGATTTGCGAAACCTGCTAAATAGAGTAAACCTGTAACGGTACACTAAGTGTTCGGAAATAAAACGCAACAATTTACTATCTCTAAAGGAGACTGGATATGAAGTGAAACCCCGAATTGGTAAAAAAAAATGAGAAGGGCCTGCCTGACGATCTGGAAGTGTGGTGGCCAATTGTTGCCAGACCTGTAAATGCCATCCGGGAACAGCCGGTAAAAATAGCTGTTGACACCGTGCAAGAGTCTTGACAATATACAGACCGAACGATCGGTAGACAGGTGGGCAACGGGGTATCAAACATTGAGCGCAACAAAGAAGCCGGAAGCAACCGGCAATACACGGGAGCAGATTATCGAGACCAGTCTGATGCTGTTCGCTAAAAGAGGCTTTTGTGGCGTCAGCATCAGTGAGTTGGGCCGGGCCTGTGGACTGGCTAAATCGTCCGTACTGCACCACTTCTGCAATAAGGCCAGGCTCTACAGCGCCGTTCTCGACCGGGTAGATGAAAGCCTGGAATCCATTGAGGAGTCCGTTCTCAATAATCCCGGTGATATCCAGGAGAAAATAAGAAGCTTGATAGCCAGCCTCTTTCTGTGGTCCGCCGAGCAGCCCGAACATGCCTGCCTGGTCGTTTTCGAACTCCTGGAATTGCGTTCTCGAGAAAGAAAACCCAACCACTGGAACCTTGCGCCTGCGGTCAAGAAGTTCCTGAAATTGATTGAAGAGGGCCAGAGTGCAGGTGTTGTATATGAGTGTGAGCCGGCCGCTGTACTGGAACTGATATTGGGAGCGACCACCTACCGGGTCCTATCGGAGCCAGTCACCGCGGCCATGGTCGGCAAGCCTTACGGTAGCAGGATGCAGTCGAAGCTGAACGGGGACGTGATGGCCCTGCTTGAGAGAGCGATTATTCAGTAACTGTATCTACACTAGCAGTCAATCAGATGTTTTACTTAATTTAAAAATCAAGATACACGGAGACCAAGCTATGAGTTATGAGACTGTCATCTACGAGGTGAACGACCATATCGCAGTTCTTACCTACAACCGACCTGAGCAGCGCAACGCCATCAACCGCCAGATGAATAGTGAGTTGCATGACGCCTGGCAGTGCTTTCGTGATGATGACGATGCGTTCGTCATGGTGATTACCGGCGCGGGGGATTCCACGTTCTGTGCCGGCTGGGACCTGCAGGATGCCGCCGAGTGGCCCCTGCCTGATTGGGATCAGTACCGCAAGGAGCTCTACAACCTGCCGGGCGTTTGCGGCTATACCCGCAAGGTGGATATCTTCAAGCCAATTATCGCCGCTGTTAATGGCTACGCCGTTGCTGCCGGCCTGGAGACCGCCCTGCTGGCCGATATACGAATCGTGGCAGAGAACGCGGTCTTCGGTGCCCTCGAGCGACGCTGGAATATTGTCGGCGGCGATGGTCTCACCGTGCGTCTGCCACTTGTCGTGGGCTACGCTCGCGCTATGGAGATGATTATTACCGGGCGGGCAGTTGATGCTGAAGAAGCGGAGAAATTCGGGCTGGCTAACGAAATTGTACCAAAAGGCAGGGCCCTGGAGCGCGCGATGGAACTGGCCCGGCAGATAGCCGCACTGCCCCAGGGCGGGATCCGTACCGACAAGGAGTCTGTTATGCGTCATATTGGCCACACCCTTGAGGAACGCCTGCGTATTGAGGCGGAGGCTACCCTTTCCATGTGGATGCGCAAAGACTCCCACGCAATTGGCGCTCAGGCCTTCAAAGATGGCACCAGGCCAGAGTGGCCTAACAATGGACTATAATGAACTCCAATGGACTACATTGAATTTTAACGGCACGACTTTTAGTAGGAGTATCCTATGGACTTTTCTATGAGCGAGGACGCTCAACATATACACCAGCAAGTCAAACAATTCATGGACGAGTTTGTCAATCCGGTAGAGGATGAACTGCACCAACCGGTAAAGGGCGATCACTGGAGCATCGCGCCGATATTGGAGGAACTGAAACAGAAGGCGAAAGCCCGGGGCTTGTGGAACATGTTTCTACCCCCTTCGTTTGATGGCAGTGGCCTCAGTAACGTGGATTACGCTCCTATCTGTGAAACCATGGGGCGGACCTTCGGTGCACCAGAAATTTTCAATTGTAGTGCTCCCGACACCGGCAATATGGAAGTGCTGCTGCACTTCGGCAGCGAGCAGCAAAAAGAGCAGTGGCTGACGCCGCTGCTGGAAGGCGAAATCCGTTCCGCCTTTTCCATGACCGAACCGGATGTGGCCAGCTCTGACGCGACCAATATCAGTACGCGCATAGAGCGCCAGGGCGACCACTATGTTGTTAACGGCCGCAAGTGGTGGACATCGGGAATCGCAGATCCACGCTGCGAACTGTTGATCGTGATGGGCAAGACTGATCCGGAGGCGTCCAGGCACCGGCAACACTCGATGATTATCGTGCCGCGCAACACACCCGGTGTGGAGGTGGTGCGCAACCTGAGCGTGTTTGGCTTCGACGATGCGCCTCATGGTCATTCCGAAGTGATATTCAATAATGTAACAGTACCCACTGAAAATATATTGCTCGGGGAAGGTCGGGGTTTTGAGATCGCCCAGGGGCGCCTGGGGCCGGGCCGTATTCACCACTGTATGCGCGCCATGGGCGTGGCGGAGCGAGCACTGGAATTGATGTGTTTGCGAGCCAAAAGCCGTGAAGCCTTCGGTGGGCCACTGTATAAAAACGATGTGGTACTGCACACTATCGCTCGATGCAGAATGGAGATTGACCAGGCGCGATTGTTGACCCTCAGGGCGGCGTATATGATGGATACCGTCGGCAACAAGGCGGCGCGCAAGGAAATAGCCATGATCAAGGTAGTGGCGCTGCAGGTGGTTTGCTCGGTAGTCGATCGCGCAATTCAGGTACACGGCGCTATGGGGGTCAGTCAGGACACCTTTCTGGCGCACGCCTACAGCCTTCAGCGAGCCCTGCGTCTTGGCGATGGCCCCGATGAGGTCCACACGGCAGCGGTGGGAAAACTTGAGATGCGACAATACCTGTAAGCGAGCTATGTCAGCAGGGGAGCACGGGCGAACTTGAAGGAAAAAGTGCTGTTGTAACCGGTTCCGGCAGTGGTGTCTGGCTGCCCCACACACAGGCCAATGCCCTGCGTATGGATTCCGTGAAAGATCAGCTATAGTTCTGGATAGAAGCCCAGGAGATCGACGGATGCACAGTGCATTGGCAGAAGAGTTAAAAGCCGCTTTGGAAAGGCAATGGGCGCGCCCGGTTGATATCGATGGGCTGGAGCGACTGTCTGTCGGCGCCTCCCGGGAAATGTGGCGATTCGATGCGCTTTCCGAGGGCGGTACATTCCCGCTTATCCTCCGCCATCCGCCGGCCGATGTGACAGAAGCGGAGTACGAAACCGCGCTGGTGGCGACAAGATCCTGTGAGCGTGAACTGCAACAGGCTCTTTATGAGCAGGGCGTCAAAGTGCCTGAAGTCATTGTCGCCCTGGGAGGTGAAGACACCGAAGTGCGCACCGGTGGCTTTATCATGGAACGCCTGCCAGGCGAGGGAATGCCCCAACGAATCCTGACAGATTCGACTTACAGCAACAGTCGAAGGCGGCTGCCACAAGATCTCGCAGAGGCGATCGCCACCGCACACGGCGTACCTGCCAGTGCCCTGCCACCACTCGCTACTCTCAGCGTCGATACACAGATACAACTGTTTCAGCAACTCGCCGAGCGCTCCGGCATGGAACACCCGGGGTATGAATGGGCTCTGTGCTGGCTTAGGGAGAACAAGCCCCCGGAGGTTCCGGTGACGCTAGTGCACGGGGATTTTCGTTTGGGTAATTTTGTGGCGGACGAAAATGGCCTGAGCGGTATTGTCGACTGGGAACTGGCTCACCTGGGAGACCCCATGGAGGATCTGGCCTGGCTCTGCCTGCGTTCCTGGCGATTCTCCCGCCCCGATCTTCCCGTCGCCGGCCTCACATCCCGGGAGGCACTGTTTAAAGCCTATGAAAAAGTCTCCGGAGCAACTGTGGACCCTGGCCGCGTACACTTCTGGGAAGCCCTGGGCAATATCAAGTGGGGTGCCATCTGCTTGATGCAGAGCAATCGCTATCACACCAGCGAGGATAAAAGCGGTGCTATAGAGAACGCCGCCATAGGGCGCAGGTTTGACGAAGCCCTCTATGACTTTTTTCATGTAATTGACAAGGTACACTAGCCATGTATAGCGCACCGCCCCATGCCCAGGAGATGATCTCAGCACTGAGCCGGTTTATCCGCAACGATGTCATTCCGCAACTTCAACCCTATCAGCAATTCCAGAGCAAGGTCGCCATCAATTTGCTGGAGATTTTACGACGGGAGTTTCACTCGCGTGGCGAGATCTCCGAGCGGCAGCGGCAACGCCTGCAGCGGATTCTTGACAGTGAAGTGGATGACCTGGCTCAGCTCAACAGCCAACTGTTAGACAAACTGCGCGGCGGTGACGTCACCTGTACTGATATGCTGGTCAAGCGGCATATCCAGCAGAGCCTGGAAGAGAATCTCTCTATCAGTAATCCGCGCTGGCTCGAGCCATATTGACCCTGGTGCTCCAACCCCATGCCATTTGCGCCGATAACAAAATGCTTGTGGAGCAAGTAACCCCGGGGCGGGGAAAATACTGCTCGCAGTTCAGGCACATTTAATCGTGGCAAAAACTCTCTAGGGCATATGGTGTTCGGTTGTGCTAGTCTGGTGCACATCCGAAAACACCAATATTTCCCTGGAGTGTCATTCCCGCCTGCGCGGGAATGGTGATGGTTTTCGGATGCGCTCTAATCCAGTATCACAATTCAAACAGTCTAATTGGTAATCAGCATGGATCTTTCATTTGGTAGTGAATACACCGTATTTAGAGAAGAAGTTTGTCAGTTTGTGCAACAATATAAGGACAAACAACCACCGCCAGACAGCCAGTACGGCAAGGAGACGCTGGCGTGGCAGAAGCTGCTCATCGAGAATGGTTACCACTCTCGCACCATCCCGAAAGAATATGGCGGCTACGGTGCCGAGCCAGACATCATTAAATCCAGGATCATCACTGAAGAATTTGGTGCCGCCCGGATGAATGCCGGATTCGGTGGGCAGGGTATCTCCATGCTGGTACCCGTACTTCTTGAAATGGGCACCGAAGAGCAAAAACAACAATTTATAAAGCCGACAATTCACGGTGAATTGCTCTGGTGCCAGGGATATTCTGAACCCGGCGCAGGCAGTGACCTTGCAAGTCTGACTACCAAGGCTGTATTGGACGGCGACGAGTGGGTCATCAACGGTCAGAAAATCTGGACGAGTACCGCCCACATGGCTGACTGGATATTCTGTCTGGTGAGATCAGAACCCGAAGCTCCCAAGCATCAGGGGATTTCATTTTTATTATTCAAGATGGATACTCCGGGAATTGAGGTTCGTCCACTTGCGGACATGACCCTGAATGCAAATTTCAATGAAACTTTTTTTACTGATGTTCGCGTTCCGCAACATCAGATCGTGGGTGAACGTGGACAGGGCTGGATGGTTGCCAATGCTATCCTCGGTCATGAACGAGGTTCACTGGCCCCGCCGGAAGTCGCACAGAACAGGCTTGATGGTGTTATCAAGTTGATGCAAACAGAGACAATCAATGGTGAAAAATTAATCGACAATCCAGCCTTCCGGGATCGGCTGATGAAACTGCAGGGGCGTGTAATGGCCATGCGCTACAATGATATGCGGCTCCTATCGGCGCGCATCAACAAAAACAAGGATGCCATGTTTGCCGGGATGATTGTGAAACTCATGGGTACAGAGCTGCGACATGAGATTGAAGGGCTGGCTATCGATGTCATGGGCGAAATCGGACTGTCCTATGAAGATAACCCCTATACACGTGGCCATGGTAGCTGGCAGTACCAGTACATGTTCTACCTGGGACTCATCATTGGTGGTGGTACATCGCAAATTCAGAAAAACATCATTAGTGAACGGGGTCTTGGCATGCCGAGAGAACCTAAAGTTGAAGCGAAATAGGAGAATTAGATATGGAATTTGGTTTATCTCAGGAGCAGATTCTCCTGCAGGACAGTGTTAATAAATTCTTAACGGATCAGGCGCCGCTTTCTGAAGTCAGGGAAATCGCATCTGGCGAATCCGGCGATGCCGATATCTGGCGCGGGTTGGCAGAGCTGGGCATTACAGGGCTGTTAATTCCCGAGGCAAACGGAGGTGTTGGCCTCGGCTGCCTGGATGCCGCTGTTGTTGCGGAATGCCTGGGTTATCATGTAACGCCCGGCCCTTTTATTACCTCAGCGGCAATGGCGCCCATCTCCCTGCTGGCTGCGGGAAAGGATGAACTCCTGGCGAAGATTGCAGCCGGGGAACATCGGGTCGGTATCGCATTTGGCGAGGCCATCGGTGCCAGAAACGATGCCGGCATTACGGTAACAGACGCAAGCATGACGGGAAAATGTATTTTTGTTCTTGATGCGGATGCAGACAGTTACCTGATCGCGACCCCCGATAAGAAAATCTTTCTGGCAAATGCAGATGCTGTAGAGCGAAAGCCGCTGACAACTGTGGACAAGACCCGCTCCACTTGCGAACTTATTCTGAATGACGTAGTGGTGGAATTAATTTCAGATGACCCGGAGGTTTACGAGCGCACGCTGGATATTGGTAGGGTCATGCAGGCAGCGGACACACTGGGTGCGGCACAAAGTATGGTGGATCAGGCTGTTGCCTACGCAAAAGAACGCAGGCAATTCAACCGTGTCATTGGTTCCTTCCAGGCTGTTAAGCACATGTGTGCGGAAATGGCAGCCAACCTTGAGCCCTGCCGTTCTATGATCTGGTACGCAGGTCATGCGATGGATGATGTCCCCGAAGAAGCGCGGCTGGTTGCCTGTCATGCCAAGGCACATTTGTCAGAGGTGGGTAAATTCATCTCCAAAACAGCAACAGAAGTGCATGGCGGTATGGGTTTCACCGATCTGGTGGGCTTGCACTACTGGTTTAAACGAATTGGTGCAAATCGACAATTGCTGGGTTCGCCTGAACTTGTCAGGGAAGAGGCTGCCCGTTTGCAAGGGTTGGCGGCTTAAGAGACTTTTGGGGTCAGTGCGCGAAATAGACAACTCTGTAATTTATTAGGTAGATACTGTGACAACTATAAACTGGGTGATTCTTGCAATTTTCATGCTGATGGGTTCTGTTGCGCAGGCGGATTCACAAGCGCAGTTGCATAAAACTCTTGACGGCTTTCACCAGGCGGCGATGCAAGCGGATACGGATCGCTACTTCGCGACCATGGCTGATAATGTGGTTTTTCTGGGCACCGACGGCAGTGAGCGCTGGCAGGGACAGGCCTTTCGTGATTTTGTGCAGTCCCATTTCGCCGCGGGCCGCGGCTGGGCCTATACCGCCGTGACACGTAACATCGTCATCGCAGATGATGGCCAGACCGCCTGGTTTGATGAGTCACTGCACAACGAGAGGCTGGGTTTGTGTCGCGGCAGTGGTGTGTTGGTAAAGTCCGGTGAGGATTGGAAAATCGCCCAATACAACCTGAGTGTGCCCGTGCCCAATGCCATGGTGCATGACGTGGTCGCCGATATTGCGGCAATGGAAGAGGGCGGGGTGGCTACCAGTGATGTCACGGTTGACCCCGCAGCGCCTGAATCCGCAGCAGCCGGGTCAGCGCCGCCTGCCCTCGCCGCTGACGCGGTAACTGGTGAGCCTGCGGCAGACGTGAAACAAACCGCCGATCACTGCAATAGAAAACGCTTTAAAACCAATCGCAAGGCGGGTTGCTGACGCCCCAGCTGTATCTTCGGGTTATTACCCTTGCGCATCAGCAGGTCAAGCTGACAAGAAACACCAGCGGATCGGCAAATCACACAATTTTCAGGTCGATCAATGCTGCTGCAAGAGATTCAGCCAGCCTGATCCGGTTCGTCGGGTGAGTAATACTGTCACAACTCCAGACCTCGTCGGCACCGGCGAGTTTGATTCGCTCCAGTGCGTCGCCAACAAATAGCGGATGCGTCACCATGACAGTGATGCTGGCCGGCTGATAGGGTTTAAGCTCCCTGCACGCGGCTTCAAGGGTGTGACCTGTGCTGGCAACATCATCAACCAGGACGACGTGCCGCTCCTGGTAATCGGCGACAGGCAAAGATACCCTGACATCACTGTCACCAAAACGGTCCTTGTGGGCCACATGGAATTCAAGGTGATTTTGCCGTGCAATGGCTGCGACCCATTGTTCTGATTCTTCGTCCGGGCCTATCAGAATAGGATTTTGTAGCCTGCCATCCAGATAGGCAGACATGGCATCGGTGGCAGCAAGTGCCAATGCACATGCAGCGGGTACCGCATCTTCGAGTCGATGTACACGATGCAAATGAGGGTCCACGGTAATTACTTCATCGAACCAGGTGGCGAGCAGGTTTCCTACAATTCGCTGGCTGATCGCCTCACCAGGATGAAATGCCTTGTCCTGCCGCATGTAGCATAGATAGGGCGCAACCAGAGTAACTTTTTTTGCCCCAAGCTCTCTTGCAGTGGATGCCGCTAAAGCGAGTTCTACCAGTTTCCCGTTGGGCTGATGCAAACTCCGGCATATTAATACGCGCTGTGGAATATGTTCCGGCAGGCGGATACGGCTCTCCCCATCGGGGAAGTAATGTACATCGATCTCTGAAAAATCCAGGCCTGCAGCCGTTGCCAGGTTTCGGGCGGGGCCGCTGTATTCAGGAAAACCGAGTAACAATCCTTTTCTGTTGCTGGAACGCGTCAAGCTGCTTCACTCAAGTGCAGGTGTAGCTCAAGGTCTCTCGTCATCATATTTTTCACCTATATTAAAGCCTGAATCCTGCTCGGCTGACTCTTTGGCAAATTCAAAATCGGCCGGAAACTCAGCGTAAATAGAGTAAATGGACTCACCGACGTTGACTGGATCACCGAGTTTTTTATGCAAATCGACACCTGCGCCCTTGTCCATCGGAGCCCCGGCCAGACGAGCGATATGGGCCAACTGCAGATTATCGATGGCGGTGATATATCCGCTGTGACTGGCAGGCACAGCCTGACGCAGACGACCGATTTGGGGAGGGGTCGGATTTCTTCCCTGCGCATTGATAATTGCCTGCATCTTCGCCAGTGCTCTTCCAGAGTCGAGAATATCTCGGGCAATGGCATAACCCTGCCCCCCACGTATATCAGGATCAAATTCAAGAATTCTACCGGCCAGGTGCAGGCCCTTTTCTCGCAGGTCTACCGGAGCCTGCAGGTCGTTTTTCAGCACCTGCATGATATCGCGCGACTCCAGGACGGGCCCGATACCTCGGCCAACAGGTTGTCGGCCATCTGTAAGCACAACTTCAAGGTTCAGACCGAGATGATCTCCGACATATTCGAACAGCTTGCGCAGTACCAGTGCACCATTGCGACTGCGTACTTTGGCCGTTGCTCCAATGGGAATATCAATGATCAAATGAGTTGCCCCCGCTGCTATTTTTTTGGCCAGGATTGATGCAACCAGTTGACCAGGCGAATCCATTAACAACGGACGTTCAACGGATATCAGGATATCATCCACGGGTGCGAGCCCCGCGGTACCTCCCCATCCCAGGCATGCTCGTTGACTGCGCACGATCTTATGCAGCTGTTGTGGGGAAAGTTCTACCCGGGCCAGCACCTCCATGGTATCTGCCGTACCGGCCGGTGAAGTGATGGCGCGACTGGAAGTCTTGGGTATCAGCATGCCATGCGCAGCCACGATAGGCACGATAAGCATGGTAGTACGATTCCCCGGAATTCCACCAATGCAGTGTTTGTCAACTACCAGGGGCTCGCCCCAATCAAGACGCCTGCCGGTCTCTATCATGGCCTTTGTCAGGTACAGCACTTCATCACGCTCGAGACCAATTTCAGTACACGCTACCAGGAAGGCCGCTATCTCTATCTTCGAGTAGCGGTTTGCGACAATATCCCGGGTAATACCCCGGTAATCATCAAAACTCAGGCGATCTCCGGCGATTTTTTTGTGTACGGATTTGATTGAGTCAGGTATAGGGGCGTGAGCAATTCTTACTGCTACGTTTTCTTTTTTTCCAAATTGACTAAAAGCCTGTTCACACAATCCGAGCTCACCAGGTGCAGTGATAGACTCATCGTCGACGACATTTAGTATGGCAATGATCGATTGTCCGTTCTCCTGGTTGTGAATTTCGATCTTGCTCAGTGCCTGAAAGCCCTCACTGCGATACACTTTGCAATCCCGATGCAGGTAGGCGACGTTCTCCTTATAAGTATCTATAGCAACTTGGCGAAGGAGTAGAGTGCTCATTATGAATCCTGTCCAGCGAAAATAAAGTCATTTGAGCACAGAGGGTCAGACCCGTAAAGCGCGCCATCCAGGCGGGCAACTATTTATCCCGCCTGTACTGATCAGGTGGTGATGATCAAGCGCAATGCCTGTAACTGCAGGTTGGCGTGCTGGATGTGAACAGCGCATTCATCTATACGGTAACGCAGGTGTTCCAACTCTTCCTCGCGGATGGAGCGATTCACCTTACGCAGCGCTTCCAGGCGATCTAATTCAGCGCCCAGGCCGGCACGCATGCGAAGCTCGGCTTCTGCCAGTATTTCCTGCAGCTGCGACTCCGCTTGTGTGGCGGCCCGTATCATTTTGGCCTCCACCTCTGTGTGGACCTGTTTGATGATCGCCAGGGCGGTGTGTTTCTTTACTTTCTCGATCAAGTTATTGAGTCGCTCGTGGGGCACCAGTGTCGCCAGGTCTTTGCCGCGGGCGTCCACCAGCAGTCGCATGGGGCTCAGGGGCAGGAAGCGTTCTACCTGCAGGGCGCGCGGCGCCACACAGTTCACCGTATAGAGTGCCTCCAGCAACATGGTGCCCGGCGCCACACCTTTGAGCTTGATGGTGCCGATGGCGGCGTTGCCCAGCTCTGTGGAGTGCACCATGTCCATTGCTTCCACGATCATGGGGTGCTCCCAGGTCAGAAACGCCATGTCCTCCCGGGCCAGGGCTTTGTCGCGGCTGAAGGTGACCGTGGTGCCGTCTTCGTGCACGTAGGGGAAGTGCCCGGTGAGCATATGCTCGGAGGGGCGCAGTATCAGGGTCTGATCCGAGTGGAACTCCTGGTCGACACCGAAGGCTTCGCACAAGGTTTCCAGGTAGTTTTCCAGGTCATCGCCAGTTTCATTGGCGATGATTTCCTCAATCAAAGCGGCGGCGACCTCGGGTTTACAGGAGTTGCGCTCCAGCAGCCGGTCGCGGCCCTCGCGCAGCTCCCGCCGGGTTTTCAGGGTAAATTCAGCACTGTCCACCAGCAAACTGTCAAACGCATCCGTGCGTTGCTCGAGCTGCGGCAGCAGGCGCTCACGAAAGGTCTCAAAAATCATGTAACCCGCGGAGCAGCTGTCGCGAAACAGGTCCAGGCCGCGGTCGTACCAGTCCAGCAGGGTTTCCTGTGCGGTTCCGGCCATGTAGGGTACATGGATATCAACGTCGCACTGCTGCCCAATCCTGTCCAGGCGCCCGATACGCTGTTCCAGCAGGTCCGGGTTCATCGGCAGGTCGAATAAAATCAGGTGGTGGGCAAACTGGAAATTGCGCCCCTCGCTGCCGATTTCCGAGCAGACCAGGGTCTGGGCGCCGTTGGTCTCATCGGCGAAATAGGCGGCGGCGCGATCCCGTTCAATGATCGACAGGCCCTCGTAGAAAGCAGTGGAGCGAATGCCGGCCCGCATATGCAGGTGGTGCTCCAGGGCCACCGCTGTGTCCGCGTGGGCGCAAATCACCAATGCCTTGGCGGGGCGCAGTTGCTTGAGGATGCCTTCCAGCCACTGCACGCGGGGGTCGAAAGATAGCCAGCTGTCATCGATATAGGGCAGTTCGGGGTGCAGTCGCTCGTCCAGTTCCACCTGGGCGTGGGCGTATTGTTCCGGTACCGGCAGGGGATGGCGGTACAGCTCCCTGGCGGGAAAGCCTTTGACGGCGGCCCGTGTATTTCGAAACAGCACACGGCCGGTGCCATGCCTGTCCAGTATTTGTTCGATGAGAGTCTTGGTCGGCGCCTCGGGGTCCAGTCCTGCGGGCAGGTCATCGGGCTTCTCCCCGGCTTCCAGGGCGTCGACCAACTCACTCCACTTGCGATATTGCTGCTCTTCCTGCGCGAAGCCCTCAAGGTCGTGAAAGCGGGATGGGTCCAGCAATCGCAGCCGGGCGAAGTGGCTGGCCTGGCCGATTTGCTCCGGTGTCGCGGTGAGTAGCAGCAGGCCGGCGGTTTGCTGCGCGAGGGCTTCCACAAATAAATAATCTTCACCCACAGCCTGTTCTGACCAGTGCAGGTGGTGGGCCTCGTCGATGGCCACCAGATCCCAATTGGCGGCCAGGGCCTGTGCCCGGACATCGGGCCTGGACTCGAAAAGCCCCAGGCTGCACAGCACCAGTTGCTCCGCCTCGAAGGGGTTGTCCTCTGGCATTTCGGCCAGGCGATCCGCGTCAAACAGGGCAAAGTGCAGGTTGAAGCGGCGCAGCATCTCTACCAGCCACTGGTGTAGCAGGCTGGGGGGCACCAGTACCAGGATGCGGGATGCCCGGCCGGTCAGCATCTGTTGCTGAATGATCATTCCCGCCTCGATGGTTTTACCCAGGCCCACTTCGTCCGCCAGCAGTACGCGTGGTGCATGGCGCTGGCCGATCTCATTGGCAATGTAGATCTGGTGTGGCAGCAGGCTGGTGCGTGAGCCCATCAGGCCGTGGGCGCTGCAGCGCTGCAACCTGTCCGCGTGCATGAATGTCGCGACGCGCAGGGCGAACTCGTCGTTTTTGTCAAAGTGACCGTTGAGCAGGCGCTGCTGTGGGGTGGTCAGCTGTATGAAAGCATCCAGGTCCAGCTCGGAAACAGTGAGTTCTTTTTCATGATGATCAATACCCGCGTAGACCAGCAGACCCTGCTGTTCGTGTACCTCGGTAACCAGCAACTCCACGTGATCCACGGTGGAAATATGGTCGCCGGCCTTGAACCGCAGCCGGGTGAGGGGGGCGCTGTCGGTGGCGTAGGTGCGTTCTTCCCCGACCGCCGGGAAGGCCAGCGTGACTCTGCGGGGTTCCAGCTCGACGATAATGCCCAGACCAAGTTGGGCATCTGCATGACTAACCCAGCGTTGTCCGATAATGTAATCCATCAGTGGCGTTTACCTGCGGTTTTTTTCGCTGAGCGTAGCGCAAGGGGCGCGTAGTTTACCACCGAAACGTGAATTGTTAGTGGCAGGTCGTGTATTCATTGCGCGTAGCGATCGATAATTTGCTTGCCCAGAGCCATCTGGTGTACCTGGTCGGGGCCGTCCGCCTGGCGGCACCACCTGGCGTAGTTGAAGGCTTCGGCCATGGGGTAGTCCTCCGTCAGGCCACCGGCGCCATGTATCTGCATACAGCGGTCGATAATGTTCTGTACCATCAGGGGCACGCTGGTCTTGACCGCGGCGATCATGTCGCGGGACTCCTGGGCACCCACCGCATCCATTTTTTTGCAGGTTTTGAGCACCAGCAGGCGCGCCATCTCTATTTCCGAGAAGCATTTAGCGATATCTTCACGCACAGACTGGTGCTTGCTCAGCGCGCGGCCAAAGGTGGTGCGCGAGACAGCGCGTTTACAGGCGTATTCCAGGGAGCGCTGCGCGGAGCCTATAAGCCGCATACAGTGGTGCATGCGCCCAGGGCCGAGGCGGCCCTGGGCAATTTCGAAGCCCCGGCCCTCACCCAGCAGGACATTCTCTGCCGGTACGCGGACATTGTCGAAAACCAGTTCCGCATGACCCAGGGGCGCATCGTCATAGCCCAATGTGGTCAGCGGCCTGATCACCTCTATGCCGGGGGTGTTTTTGGGCACCAATACCTGGGTTTGCTGCATGTGCCGATTGCTGTTGTCCGGGTCAGACTTACCCATCACGATGAAGATTTTGGTACGCTCGTTCATGGCGCCGGTGATAAACCATTTGCGTCCGTTCAGGACCCACTCCTCACCTTCGCGAACAATACTCAGTTCAATATTGGTGGCGTCGCTGGAGGCCACCTGGGGTTCGGTCATGGCGTAGCAGGAGCGGATCTCCCCCTGCAGCAAGGGCGTCAACCAACGCTCCTGCTGGGCCGCAGTGGCGTATTTCATCAGCACTTCCATATTCCCGGTATCGGGGGCATTACAATTGAATACTTCCGGGCACCACAGCACGCGCCCCATCAACTCCGCCAGCGGTGCATAATCAAAGTTGCTGAGCCCGCTGAATTCACTGAATCCGGCATGAGCCGGTGGCACAAACAGGTTCCACAGCCCGTCAGCCCTGGCTTTGTGTTTCAGTTCATCCATTAAAGGAATGGGCGCATAGCGGCTCTTCGCCAAGTTCAGTTGTTTGGCGTAGACATGTTCATTGGGGTATATGTGTTCGTCCATGAACGCGCTGAGTCTGGCTTGCAGGTCTTGTGAATTTTCGCTAAATTCAAACATGGGGGGGCTCCTGTGGGCTGATAAACATGATTATTGAATTAGGGGTAGGTGAGTTTGCAATTTTTTCAGGTGCATTGGACTATTGTCCTTCGAAAAAAAGTGCCAGGCTGTTTTGGTAAGCCTGTCGCAGCAGATCTTCTATATCCACTTGCTTAACTTGCGCCACCTTTTCCGCAATAAAAGGCAGGTAATAGGGTGAATTGGGTTTGCCTCTGTAGGGTGCCGGGGTCAGGTAGGGCGCATCAGTTTCCAGCAGGATCTGTTGCAACGGGGTGGCGGCGACCACCTCACGTACATTGTCCGCCTGGTTAAAGGTCGTAATGCCATTGAAGCCGAGCATAAAGCCCTCCGCCAGGCAGTACTCGGCCAGTGCCAATCCGGAAGTGAAACTGTGTATGACACCTTTGCGGGAGAGCGTGCCACTAAAGTTTTGCAGAATGTCGCGCGTGTCCTTGTCGGCATCCCGGGTGTGGATGACCACCGGCATGTTCAGGTCCACAGCGGCTTGCAACTGTTGCTCAAACACCGAGCGTTGCACCGAGCGATCCGCGTGGTCGTAGTAGTAATCCAGGCCAATTTCGCCGATGGCCAGTATTCGTTCATCGGCCATGCGCTGGCGAATAACCGTGTCGACTTCCGGGTTGTAGGACTCTGCTTCGTGGGGGTGTACGCCCTGGGTTCCCCAGATATTTGGCGCCTGGCGGGTGAGCGCCCTTATCCGGTCAAGATTTCCGGGGGAGACGGCGATGGTAATGATTCGCTCGATGCCCACTTCGGCTGATTTGGCCAGGGTTGACGCCAACTGCTCCTCGTCCAGGTAATCCAGGTGGCAGTGGGTTTCGATGATGGGGGTGTCAAAGTGCGGAATCTCGCGCCGCTTTTTCTTACTCATGCCCTTCAGTTCACTATTCGTTTGAGTCGGCGCTACCGGGTCTTGCTCATGGCTGGTTGGGTAATAAACAGCCGCTCGGCCGCCCTGGAGACATTTTTTCTTACAGTAAAATATTCAATGAAATCAATAGGTTGACGTCTATCTTGACAAGTTTCTGAGTACGCATAGAACTAGATATAAATATGATTCATATAAATAATAATTTAAATAAATTGAGTGTATATCATAGCGCATATTAGACTGATTACAACTCGAAACACACTCGAAACACAGTCCTGAACTTACCGGGTTGACAGTTGTCTCAATGACTAGTTGCCTCAGTGGCGCTACGTTAGGGAAACCATCCAGGTCCAGTTGAGTTATTTTGAACCCGCCCTATGGCGGGTTTTTTTAGTGGCACAATCTGCGGGTGGTTATTTCTTGCACAGATATCCTTGCGGGTGAGGCCTGCCCGTGGCATGTTGATATTTTTACGGCCAGTTAACTGGTTGGGCGCTGTTATATCACTGTCTGCTAGCGCAGGTTGGAAGGGGTGGTTGAAAATTGGTCAGTAAGATAAACAGTTGGCCTGAATTTATCGCATTGTACAGTACCTGCATACTGCTTCTGTTGCTGGCTGCACCGACGGTGTGGGCGGGGAAGAATGCCTACGGTGAGGCATTCGTGCGGGTGGGACACAGTTGGGCGGACAGCGGGCCAGTGCAGGGTCAGCCGCCGTCCGATGCGCGGGCAACGCGGGATGATGGTCAGTACCAGCACCAGGTGGACGAGTTGGAGGGTGAGGGTGGACCCTATGCCGAGGCCCTGGCCGAGCCCTTGACAGGGCTGGGGCGTCATTATCGCCAGAAGGGTGATATAGGAGAGGCGCTGCGTCTATATCGTCGCGCCCTGCATGTAGTGAGGGTCAATGATGGACTGTACAGTGAGCGCCAGATGCCTATTTTGCGCGAGCTGCTGGATATATATCGGGTAAACGGTGAACTGGAGTTACTGGATAACCGTTATGATTACTACTTCCGCCTGTACGGTAACGGCCAGCCACCCTATACCGATGTGCGACTGCGTGCGGCCCTGGCGTATCTGCGTTGGCAGCGTGAGGCGGTGCGTCTGGAAATAGATGAAGATGATACTCTGCGTATACTGGCGATGTATCAGCTCAATGATAAGCTGCAGAAGTCGGTAGCCGCAGATTCCTCTGTGGCTTTGCCAGGGTATCGGGATCTTGTGCTGAGCCAGTTGCGCAACCTGTATTTGCTGGAAGACCGGTTCGCTTCGACTGTTCAAAACGCGGGTTTGGCGCCTTCCACACCATTGTTTGCCGATAGCTGGAATCAGGAGGACTTTAGTAAGAAGCGCCTGGAATTAATTCAGCGCGGTGGCCTGTCCCGGGGTGCAGGCATGCTACAGGCATTAATTGATCGCACAGCGGCAACCGGAGATCGCACTGAGTTGGCCAGACTGTATCTGGAGTTGGGAGACTGGTATCAGTGGCATGGCAACGATAGTCTGGCGGGGGAGCAGTACCAGCAGGTGGTGCAATTACTGTCACAAGAGAATCAGCCAGACCTGCTGCAGCAGTGGCTGGGACAGCCCAGGGAGCTGCCTGATAATGGTGCATTCTGGCTATCTCGCCCTGACCGAGAGGGTGACCGCCAGGTGGTGGTGAGCGTACGCTACGATGTGTCTGCCAAAGGTCGTGCCAGCAACATGCAAACTATTGTATCTGACCCGGCGGATGAAGGCCTGGCTTCGCGGCTCAAGCGTAAGCTGGCCCGGATTCGCTTTCGGCCCCGCTGGGTAAACGGGGCGGCCGAAGCGGTATTGCAAATCCAGCGAGACTACCAATTGATCGACTGAGCGCGACGTGTTCAGACGCTCTCTATCACCATGATGGCGCCGCTGGCCTTGATCGGTGAGTGGGTTTTCCAGTCGATAATGTCGGCGCAGTGACGATCCACGCAGCGCTCGGCCATTTCAAAAAAAGTGGAGCGCTCCGGGTCGGCTATGAATATGTGTTTCACTCCGGCTTTCACTGCGCGGTTGACCATGTTGTACACAGGGTTGACCAGTTCATCCCAAAAGCAGATGTCCGCCGCGATAAGCATATCGAACTGAGCCAGTTGTCGAGTGCTTAAATTCTCAAAGCGTGAAACTACAGATGTGGTCTGCACCCCGTTCAGGCTGGCCGATGCCTGCAGGAACGGAAAAACGTCGGGGTCAGCATCTACCGAGGTTACTTGTGAGCCCAGGGTCCTGGCGCACCAGATACCGGAAATACCCCAGCCGCAGCCCACGTCGATGACCGAGCGGCAATGCTCTGGCCTGTTTTTATTCAGGTAGTCGATCAGTAGGCAGCTGGATTTCCAGAGTTTGTTGCCATGAATGGAAGGGTAGAGGCCCTGGCGCTTGACCCGGCGAATGGCCGGGTGTGAACCGGTGGGCATGGTCACACCCCTGAAGCGATGTTGGGTGCGAGGCTTGTTCTTACTCAACTTGATTCCTTGTTGTTGGTCGAGGTGGGAGGCCTTGCGCCAGGGTGCCCTTAGGATCCAGCTTTACTGGTGGGATACTCTGCAGGACGCCTGACCCGGTTGTTCAATCAATGCCTTCCACGTCCTCTGCCTGTGGACCCTTGTCACTCTGGGCGACCACGAAGGATACGCGCTGGCCATCGCGCAGGCTGCGCCGACCCTCGCCCCGGATGGAGCGAAAATGAACGAAAATTTCCTCACCGTCATCTTTGGTGATAAAACCGAAACCCTTGGATACGTTGAACCACTTAACCTGACCCTGTTCCCGAGCAGAATCATCTGCGGCGGTGCGCCGGACGGGCTCTTGCGCGACGGTTTTGGACGGTCTGCCGGCGTCGCCCGATGCGAATGTGCCGGTGGGCGGTGAAATGATCAGGGCGGTCGATACCGTGGCGACACTGAATGTGGCCAACAGTACCAGGTCGGGAATAGTGCCGCCCTGGAGCAAGGTGGTAAGGGTGGATGTAATGGCAGCGATAACCAGGCTAATAATCAGCTTGACGATAAGACTCATCTAATTCCTCTCTACTAGTTATTACGCCCCGGGTGGAGGGGGCTTGAACGCTGCGCAATTCTACCACCAATGACGCCGCGTGGAATGCCCTGCGGGGAAATAAACAGCGATAGACTAACACCCCCCCCCTGTGCCATATCGGCGGGAAGCGCAACGAATGAGGTTGTTACGTTTGCTACATTTGTTCGATGCGCTGCACCTGCTCCTGTAATGTTTCCAGCGCCAGCTGCTGCGCCTGCATCTTATCTCGCTCTTTGGTGACCACCGCGGCGGGCGCCTTATCGACAAAGGAGGCATTGCCCAACTTGCCCTGTATACGTGATACGTCTTTTTTCAGTTTATCGATTTCCCTGGCCAGACGCGCCAACTCGGCATCCTTGTCTATCAGCCCCGCCATGGGTACCAGGATCTCCAGTTCACCTACCAGGGCGGTGGCGGCAACAGGGGCTTCTTCACCTGCGGACAGCCATGTGATGCCGGCAAGCTTGGCCAGCTTTTTGAGGAAGGGCGCATTCTTCTCCAGCCTCGTCTTGTCGCGCTCGTCGCCGTTAGCCAGTAACACCGTAAGCTCCTTACCTGGTGGGATATTCATCTCACCACGGATGTTACGAACGGCCACGATCACACCTTTAAGCCATTCTATGTCTGCGTTCGCAGCGCTGTCCACGTCTTTTTCGTCAGCCACTGGATAGGGTTGCAGCATGATGGTCGGGCCGGATTTGCCCGCCAGGGGCCCTACCGTTTGCCAGATTTCTTCGGTGATAAAGGGCATTAGCGGGTGCAGCAACCTGAGCCAGGTTTCCAGAACGCGGATGAGGGTTCGCCGGGTGCCGCGTTTTGCCTCTGCTGAGGCATTGTCATCCCACAGTACCGGCTTGGACAACTCCAGGTACCAGTCGCAGTACTCGTTCCAGATAAATTCGTACAGTGCCTGCGAGGCCATGTCGAAGCGGTAATTGTCAATCGCCCTTGCGACCTCTGCCTCTGTATCCTGTAGCTTGCTCATGATCCAGCGGTCCGCCAGGCTTAACTGGACAGGGGTGTCACTCTGCGTACCGCAATCCTCGTTCTCGCAGTTCATCAACACGTAGCGTGCCGCGTTCCAGATTTTGTTGCAGAAGTTCTTGTAGCCCTCGATGCGGCCGATATCAAATTTGATATCGCGGCCGGTGGAGGCGAGGGAAAAATAGGTGAAGCGCAGGGCATCGGTACCGTAGGCTGCGATACCATCGGGATATTGCCCCCGTGTGGCTTTTTCAATCTTCGCCGCCAGCTTTGGTTGCATCATGCCGGCGGTGCGCTTGTTGACCAGCCCCTCCAGGTCGATGCCGTCGATCAGGTCGATGGGGTCGATCACGTTGCCCTTGGACTTGGACATTTTCTGGCCATCGTTATCGCGCACCAGGCCGTGAACGTAAACCGTGTGGAAGGGCACTTCCTGGCGAAAGTGCAGCGTCATCATGATCATCCGTGCAACCCAGAAAAAGATGATATCGAAGCCCGTTACCAGCACGGAACTGGGGTGGAAGGTCGCCAGCTCTTCTGTTTCTTCGGGCCAGCCCAGGGTGGAAAAGGTCCACAGGGCGGAAGAGAACCAGGTGTCCAACACATCGTCGTCCTGGCGCAACTCGATGTCGTCGGCCAGTGTGTGCTCCGCCCTTACGGCGGCCTCACTTTCACCCACATAGAAGTTGTCCTCATTGTCGTACCAGGCGGGAATGCGGTGTCCCCACCACAGCTGGCGGCTGATACACCAGTCCTGTATATCGCGCATCCAGGCGAAATAGGTGTTTTCCCACTGCTTTGGCACAAACTGAATATCGCCGTTTTCCACTGCAGCGATAGCGGGTTTGGCCATTTCCCTGGCATCCACATACCACTGATTAGTCAGGTAGGGTTCTATCACCACGCCGGAGCGATCACCGCGAGGGACTTTCAGGGTGTGATCCTCTATCTTGTCCAGCAGGCTAAGGGCCTCCATATCGGCGATGATTCGCACACGTGCTTCGAAGCGGTCCATGCCGCGATAGGCTTCGGGAGCCTCCACGCTGATAGCGGCGTTGTCATCCAGGATGTTAATCATGGGCAGGCCGTGACGGCGGCCCACTTCATAGTCATTGAAATCGTGGGCCGGAGTAATCTTGAGGCAACCGGTGCCAAATTCGCGCTCTACATAATCGTCGGCGATTACCGGAATTTCGCGCCCGGTGAGGGGCAGTTCCACCATGCGTCCAATCAGGTGGGCGTAGCGCTCATCGTCAGGATGTACTGCCACGGCGGTATCGCCCAGCATGGTTTCTGGACGGGTGGTGGCAACTGTGAGATGGCCTTCGCCGCCGGCCAGGGGATAGTTGAAGTGCCATAAATAACCCTGCTCTTCTTCGGAAATAACTTCCAGGTCAGAGATGGCGGTGTGCAGGGACGGGTCCCAGTTGACCAGGCGCTGGCCGCGGTAGATCAGCCCTTCCCGGTACAGGCGGATGAACACCTCCTGCACCGCCGCGCTGAGGCCCGGATCCATGGTGAAGCGCTCGCGCGACCAGTCCAGCGAAGAGCCGAGGCGGCGCAACTGTCGGGTGATGGTGTCGCCGGATTCTTCCTTCCACTCCCATACCTTTTCGATAAATTTCTCGCGGCCGAGTTGGTGGCGGTCAATGCCCTGGGCTTCCAACTGCCGCTCCACCACCATTTGCGTGGCAATGCCGGCGTGGTCCGTGCCGACCTGCCACAGGGTGTTGTAGCCGGACATGCGGTGATAGCGGACCAGTGCGTCCATGATGGCTTCCTGGAAGCCGTGGCCCATATGCAGGCTGCCGGTGACGTTCGGCGGCGGGATCATGATGCTGTAGGCCTGCTCGCCACCCTGGGGTGCGAAATAGCCCTTGCTCTCCCACTCTTCGTACCAGCGGGTTTCAATATCGGCGGGTTGGAATGTCTTTTCCATCAGTTACGGAATCCGGGGAGTATAGTAGGTGGTGGTTCGGGTCCGCATATCGCGGGTTTGCCAGGGGCGCGATTATACGCGCCAAACCATAACCGGGCTACAGGTCGTGCTTTTCGAGCTGATAACCACGTTCCTTATAAAATTTCCAGGACTCGCGCAGTGCTTGCAGGCTGGTGGGATCCTGGGTCACGACTTCGGCCACCCGTTGGAAGCGGCTGAAAAATGATGGGATGCCCAGTTGCAGGTTGATCAGCAGGTCGTTGTGATTTTGTGGTTCCTGGCCCCAGCCGATGGCGATGGTGTCGGAGTGCTCCTGACCGTGCAGGCCGTGGGGCAGGAAGCTGGCGGGGCGAAAGGTCCACAGTAACTCATCCAGTGTACGGGCCTGTGCTTCATCGACGGCGTTGATAAAAATACGGTGCCCCTGCTGAAAAGCCTTGTCGGCCAGTCGTACGGCCACCTGTAGCCGGTGCCCCTGCTCAGCGGCCTGTACCACATAAAAACCGACACGGGTCATTGCTTTATTTGCCCGCCCTGTCCATCAGGTAGCGGGTGAGCAGAGCCACCGGTCGCCCGGTTGCGCCCTTGGGGGTGCTGCTCCAGGCCGAGCCGGCAATATCCAGGTGGGCCCAGTGGTACTTCTGGGCAAACTGGGCCAGGAAGCAGGCCGCGGTAATGCTGCCGCCGCCAGGGCTGCCGATATTGCCCAGATCGGCGAAGTTGCTCTTGAGTTGTTTTTTGTAGTCATCCCACAGGGGCATGCGCCAGGCCCGGTCGTGGCTGTCTGTGCCTGCTGCCAATAATTGCTCCGCCAGCTTGTCCTGGTTGGCGTACAAGCCTGTGGCATGAGAGCCCAGAGCCACCACGCAGGCGCCGGTCAGGGTGGCGATATCAATTACCGCCTGGGGCTTGAAACGCTCGGCGTAAGTGAGGGCATCACACAGTACCAGGCGCCCTTCGGCATCGGTGTTGAGTACCTCGATAGTCTTGCCGGACATGCTGGTCACCACATCACCGGGTTTGGTGGCGCGGCCGCTGGGCATATTCTCGGCAGCGGCGACGATGGCCACCACATTGAGTGGCAGTTCCATTTCAGTGATCGCGCGTAGGGTGCCGAAGACACTGGCAGCGCCGCCCATGTCGAACTTCATCTCGTCCATTTTTGCACCGGGCTTCAGGGAAATACCGCCGCTGTCGAAGGTGATACCCTTACCCACAAGCACATAGGGCTTTTGTCCGCTATTGCCACCCTTGTAGTTCATTACAATCAGCTTCGCCGGCTGCTCACTGCCCTCTGTCACAGATAACAGGGAGCCCATTCCCAGCTCTTCCATCTTTTTTTCTTCCAGCACACTGACGTTGAGCTTGCTGTTGCCCCGGGACAGTTTGCGCGCCTGTTGCGCCAGGTAGGTGGGCGTGCAGATATTACCCGGCAGGTTTGCCAGGTTGCGAGCCTCATTAATGCCCAGGCCTGTGCACACACCCTGGTCCAGGGCATTCTGCGCCGCCCGCACAGGGATGCTGCCACCGGTGTTGACCACCATGCGCGCCAACCTTATGGGTGGCTTGGGCTTGGTCAATGTCTCGGTGTAGCGGTAGGCGGCACCGGTGAGGTGACGCGCCAGGTAGGCCAGCAACCACTTGGGATCGCCGTCTTTAAGTTTCAGGTCCACTGTGTGCAACATGGCGTCTTTTGCCTGGGTGCCGTTGAGGGCGGCATAGGTCGCCTGGCAAAACTCTCTTGCTGCGGCCCTGTCAAATTTTGCCGGGTCGCCACAGCCCACCAGCAGCAAGCGCCTGGCGCCGCCGGCGCCGGGCAGCATCAGGGTTTCGCCGGACTTTCCACAGAAGTCACCCAGTGTGAGGGCGGCTTTGATCGCGCCAGAGGACGCCTTGTCGAATTGTTCTGCGGCGCGGGACAGCCTTTTGCGGGTAAACACCGGCAGCACTGCGCACTGGCAGGCAGCACCGGCGGCATCGCTCACGTTGCGCGCAGTAAACTTAATGGCGGTCATGGGATATCCTTTACTGTTTTTTTTCAGGAACCACAGTGTATGACGGACAGCCACGCAGTGCCATACTCAAGCAATAAGGATTGCCGCCGGTTACGACGATGCCGTGGGACAACTGACGGGTTTTCTACAACAGCCCGGAGAGTCGGGCGACTCCAACTCACGGGAAGCGCCTGGAGAATCAGGGGATGCTAGCCCGCCGGAACCGCAAATATAGTGATAAAGCCAAGTATCACTGCGATCGCACCCATGGCCAATCGCCGGGTGGTCGATTTGCTAACGGAGATGGCCACCAGGCATTGCAACAGGTAGTAAAACGCGAACGCGCGGGAAGCCAGCGCGAGGATTTCCAGCGTGTTCGCCGACCAGGATAGCGCGATCGCGCCGCCACCCACCAGTACAGTACCGAACTTCGCCTTCAGGCTGCCGTGGGTCATTTCCTCCATATTCCCGGTGGCGGCGAGGGTATCGGCCACTGCCGCGGAAAACTGGCTCATGGCCGCAGCGATGACCAGGGGTGTGACTAACAGAACTGAAGCGACCCCCGCCAGTTTGATCAGGCTGTTGTCGTCGTACTGGCCATTAAGGGTGTGCACCAGAGGCATGGCCACCGCAATAAACACCAGGTAAACAGTCGTCGAAATAAGCTGCGACCAGCGGGATGCTTTTACCCGTGTCGCGCTGTCAAAATTATCCCCCAGGTAACGCGGTGTCTCGAACCCCTGAACTACAATCAAGGTGCCTGCGACGATGGTTAATATTTCCCACGGGCTATGCGCAGTCGCCTTGAACGGCGTGATGCCGGCTGTTGATTGCCAGGCATTGAAGCCATACCAGGCGAAACCACCCACCAGCAATACAATAATCAAAAGCGTGATGTAAAGACCCCATTTCTCCAAAATAGCGAGGTCATCAAGGCCCTTGGTCAGGCCGATAAACATGATCACAGAGATGATTAGCGTGGTTAGAATGTTTTCATACAACTCGGTGTCGAGGTGAAGGCTGCCGAGCACAAAAGAGGACAAAATATGCAGGTACAGGCAAACCGAGATAACGTATGCCAGTACCAGCGCGAGATCAGAAGCCCTCTCGAAACTGAGGATGGCTTCCTTCGGGTTGCTTGCCAACGCGGGCTCAGCATGGGTGATGTTGTAGCGGATAACGCTGCCCACCGCGTAGGCGATGGCGCAGACTACCGCCATGGCAAGCACCGAATATCCGCCCACTGCGCCCGCGAGAATCGGTACGATGACGAGGAATCCGCTGCCGAAAATCGAGGAAAGCGGGGTGATTGTCGCCTGCACCAGGGATGTGGATTTTTGCGTGCTCATAGTGGTCTCCCGCCAGCAAATTTTGAAGTTATTCAGCGCGGTTTTCAGTTAGTACTCTGAAAAAGATACCATGTGCCTTGTTCAATATGAAGTTAGTCTGGGGTGTGCTGTATCAGATTTGCATATTAATGCTCATGCAGGCAAAATGCCTGCATGAGCATTCAGATCACAATAAGGAACGTTCCCGAGGACGTTCGCGATGAGCTCGCTTCCCGCGCGGCCTTGCAGCGTCAATCAATGCAGGAGTACCTGCGCGGTGAATTACTGCGAATAGCCTCCCGTCCCTCCGTCGAAGCCTGGCTTGAAGCCGTGCGCGAGCGCAAGGGGGCGGCTGGCACCCGGATTCCCGCTACGAAAATACTGCAGGCCAGAGACTCTGAACGTAAATGACGGTTGTTGTTGATGCGTCTGTGCTGGTCTCTGCATTGGTCGACACCGGGAGCGAAGGCGTGTGGGCTGAGTCTCTCGTGGCTGATGAAACCCTGGTTGCACCAGAACTGGTGATGGTTGAAACTATTAACATCCTGCGCCGATTAGAACTGGCGGGAGAGGTTCTATCACTCGAGGCTGAGCTCTCGCAACGAGATTTAATGCGCCTGGATATCCAGTTATTCCCATTCAGTCCCTTCGCTAATCGTATTTGGGCTTTGCGCAACAATATAACGAGTTACGATGCCTGGTACGTTGCGTTGGCTGAAGCCCTGGGTTGTCCGTTAGCCACGTTGGACCAGAAACTGGTTCGCGCTACGGGTGCCAACTGCACATTTACCACACTCTGAACAATGCCTGGAATTCCGGGGACACAATACTTAATTACGGGCTCAACGTGAGCGAGTACCCGGGCCGCAACGCAGCGTAACATGATGATGGTCGGACGTGGCCGTATTTCTCGGGAGTCAGTGCCAGGCCAGCGCAAATAGATAAGTATTGTCCCCGGAAATTATGAGTCGGGGCTCGCATCTGTCCAGATGAAGCAATGTCAGCCGGCTGGGCCCCTATTCAGCACATGGCCATTTGGCGACCAGTGCGCGAAATATGGCATCGATCGGTGGTTCTACACCATACTGGGGGTTGGTTTGCATGTACTGGACAAAGGCAGCGACCGCTTGCGTACGGGTGACCCCCGCGGGGTTGCAAACAATATCACTGGACCTTCCTGAATCGGCCAGCGCGTCATCATAGTGTGTAGCGCCCTCAAAAAATCCGTAGCAGAATGCCATGGCGATATTGTGCTCCGGGTGTCCGCTCTCAAGGGAGCAGACATCAAGCAGATCGTCCGCCGTATTAAGATCGAAATCTTCCAGCGAGTAGCCGTCGCTCCCATTGGCGGCGGCTTGCAGGTTGCCCGATGCCAACCAGCCTGTGCTTAATACAGCGATGCTCAAGATTCCCATCCAGCCCCTGTAATTCATGACTCTCGCTCCTTTGTCACCGTCTAGTCGGTGATTTGTCTCTATTCGATTGTTTGGGCAATATCCAACGCCTTGTGGAACCGCGAGAGCCATAGCCCTGTGCGCGCGGCTGTTGGGCGAGCCGGCTACTGTCCGGTTTGTTCTCTCAGGCGTTGGTTTTCCGCCTCGAGTCTTAAGCGTTCGTTTTCCGCGCGAAGTCGATCATTATCGGAGTCTGCATCCTCACGCTTTTTATGCTGATCGACCATATAACCGCCTGCGGCGCCAACGGCTGCCCCGATTGCCGCACTTTGCCTGCTGGTACCCAGGAGGGCGCCGCCCAATGCGCCTATTGCGGCACCGCCTCCGACGCGTTCCTGTGTCTCGCTCATCGTGCAGCCGCCAACAGCCAGGGTCAGTGACGCGACGATGATGAACATAAACGCTGAATATTTTCCATATAGATATGGTCGAGAATTAGCTCTGGCCTGCATACCTGATACTCTCCTGTCGTGTTGGCAACGCTATTCAATCTGGTGAGCAGGATTGTAGCATGGGGTGCCGTAGTGGTTAGTGGGGTTCAGGGGGCATGGAAATCTTTTTTTTACCCTGGTGCAGAAACCCAATTTTCCACCTGTAATGGCTCGCCTACGTGACTAAATGCCCGATTATCCGATACGAGTACCGCGCCGACTGCAACCGCGTGGGCAGCGATTAACATATCCATGGAACCGAGAGAAACGCCCTTCGTATTACACTTCGTCCGGAATGGTCCATAGGCGGTTGCCGCGGCGTCATCCCAGGGTATGAGGTCCACCCTATCCAAAAACTCCTTTACTAGATTTGCAAGCTGCTTTGCTTCGGGCTTCCTGGCCACCCCGTATAGCAACTCAGCTTTGGTGATCGCCGACAGGCAGAGACTCTGCGGAGAGCAGTGCTGTAGGTTTGCCAGAACCGCCGGGTGTCCTTTGATGATATGACCGGCCGTATTGGTATCGAGCATTCTTCGCTGGTCTGCCACTACAGTGCGTCCCGTTCTTGCGGCGGTTCGTTATCCCGATCCGTCATAAAATCATCGGGTACTTTTGACTGTTCGAGCAACTCAATGAAACTTCCCCATGTTTTGCGCGCGGGGCGCAATATGACAGCATCGCCCTCTTTGTAAATCTCTACTGATGTCACCCCCTTGAATGCGAATTCTTTGGGCAGGCGCACTGCCTGAGTGCGTCCATTTTTGAATAGTGTTGTGGTTCGCATGCTCGCTCCTTTACTGTTAAATCACCACGAGGTGCTGAGTATAACATGGGGTATATACTACGGTATATATTGAAATGCATCCCATTGATTCTGGATTCTGGGAACACAGCTAATAGTGACTTGCTCAACACAATTTTAGGCCGCGGCCGCCTGCGCTGCACAACATGATGAGAGTATGACGGAACGACCACTCGCGCCGATCTGGTCATAAAACCCTCCTTGTTTATCCGGCCGGTTAACTATTGGTCAGTATATCTGTGGTTTTCAGTTTGGAAATGATGTGGCTGAATTTGGTTGGTCAATTAAGTATTGTCCCCGGCATTATTGTAACTCCAGTACCCTCATGTGGGGGTAGGAGCGTAAAGGTCAATATAGGCTATGCTTTGGCGTAACACAGGCAACAACATAGAAGGAAGGACCACC
>Ga0164315_10000427_pt1 | contig 29129 bp, 22 predicted proteins | sample GuaBasSedimGuay6_FD_113737 | JGI IMG/M metagenome (GOLD analysis project Ga0164315, IMG submission 113737) | Subseafloor sediment microbial communities from Guaymas Basin, Gulf of California, Mexico - Guay6, Core 4569-2, 0-3 cm | ecosystem: Environmental > Aquatic > Marine > Hydrothermal vents... | reverse complement strand
GAAAGTAAAGTTTTAAACTTTATACACCAGATATTCGATTGTGGTTATTGTTTTTCTGTATGGGCAGCATCTTTTTCACTAGTATTAGTGTTTGCTTTAGATAATAAAATAATAGATTTTTTTATTATGGCTATCATTATACATCGTTTGTCTAATCTGTTTCATTTTGTAATGGACAGATTACGTGGTAATAAGGACTAAACATAAAGGACAAGGTCAAAACAAAAAAGAAAAGGAGGAATTAATTATGGAAGGATTTGTAAAGAATATATCATCAGAATGGGCATATGCCATGAAACGTTCAATACGGCCTGGAGGAGAGATACCTCTAGAGGAATTATACGAACAATATGGAAAAAAGTACGACATGCAACCTGATGAAGATTTTGTAAAATGGTTACAAGAAATCAAATTGAAAGATGCATTAAAATGGGATATAGTATTTGATTTTAAGGACGTAAACAGTAAGGCTGTAAAAAGTAAAGCTGCTATTGTTCCTACTCAACCAGTTAGTAACTCTGTAGATGAGACTTTTACTTCTTCAGTAGCTATTAAGCAATTACAAGTTGAGGATCTAGTTAATCTTACAGTTAGAAAAGCCAGAGAAATTTTACCTAGGGTAATGGACTTGAATTTATTAAAGTACTCTTTGAATGAGGCTAGACAGCTAGCTGATAAGGATAGTCTATGTAGATTATTACAGAAGCGAGTTAAAGAATTACAAATTTCTAGATAGGCCAACTAAAAAATCGACGGGTGGACAGTATAAATGATTGTTTTAAAAAAAATCAACACAAGATTAGTTGAAAAAACTATACAACCTGGACAAACGGAAGAATTTTTTACTCTTGATTTAGATAAGTATGAAGCATTTGATTGGAATGTAAAAATTCTATGTGACGGCAAAAGCGGCATTACTAAAATATCAAGCTTATACAATGATAGTGTTATTGAATCTACTGCATATGCTTTCTTGGGAAAAAGATTTAATGCGAATGTTAACATTTCTGTATTCGCAGGCACTCACTGTCAGTTGAAGATAACTAATGGTGAGGCTGTATTAATGAGATGTAGTGTTAAATTAAAAACTTTTTAAGGAGGAATTTAAAATATGGCTCTTTTTGGAATAAAAAATGGCTTAAAGATCTTCAACATGACTGATGAGGTTGAAGCTGATGTACTGAATGGTTCTGCGGACCCTTCTGCGGCAGCTGGTATTGCTGCTCCTTTAGGATCTCTTTATCTTAAAGCTGATGGTGTTAGTTATAAAAAGACTGGGGCTGCTGATACCGATTGGCAACCATACAGTGAAATTGAAGGTGGTGGACTTCTTTGGTCTACTATTAGTGGAGCTACAACAGCTGATTCTAGTAAAGGATATATCCTTGATTCTAGTTCTACTGATTTTACTGTCACTTTACCAGCAGCACCTGAAGAAGGTGATACTGTTGGATTTGCTGGACTAGGTGACATAGAAACAAATAATATTACAGTCGATCTAAACGGCCTGAACATGAATGGTTCAGGTGACGATCTGATTATTGATTTGAATTATTGTTATTTTGAAATGCTTTACACAGGAGACGCAACCACAGGTTGGGTACTTTCTAATACTGACGAGTCTGGTAATGTTGATAATATCCAGACTTTTATTGGAAACAATAACAACATTGATTCTGCTGTAACTGAATTTACTGAAGAAAACTATATTGTCGGTGGTGATTCTCTTGAGGATGCTATTGATAAATTAGATATGGCTCTTGCTGATGCTGAAGCTACAACTTCTGGAATAGATGTTGACCTTTCTGCTCTAGACGCTAGAGTAACTGTTAATGAGGGTGATATTGACGGTGCTGAGGCTGATATTATTACTAACGCTGGAGATATTGTAACCAACGCTAGTGGTATAACTGCTAATGCTTCTGATATTACTGCACTTGAGGCTTACACTGGTTCTGCAGGAGCATCTGCTCCTGATTATAACCAGGAGTTCTACGTTACTGATGGAGATTCTCTAGAAGAAGCTATTAGTAAACTTGATGCTGCTCTAAAAGCGGTAGATAATATTGCTGCGACTGGTGTAAACTGGCGTCAGTCTATTTCTGCTGCAACTGGTGACGCAGTTCTTACCGGTGTAGCTGCTTATGCAGGTACCGATCATTTTGGTGATGATGATGTTCCTTTCTGGACTCATGATATGTGGGCTGATGGTGATCAGATACTTTCACTTCATTCTACTACTTCAGGTATTATTTATACTTGGAACGATGGTGCAGATCAGTGGGTACAGACTGATACTCTTGGAGCTAATGACGCTGTATCAGTAAGATATGACTTCCCAGATGCTCCAGGTAGCCAAGAAGACGGCGCTTCTTATATGATGATGCACGATCTGTCAGATGTTATTAAGATTGCCGACTTTGATATGGAGACTGCAGCTACTATAGCATTGTCTTCAGGTTTTACTTCTTCATCTGGAATTATTACCTCAGCTGATAGTGTAGAAAGTGCAATTGAAAAATTGGTAGGTAATGCTACTAATAATGATGTAGACATTTCTAATCTTGAAAGTAGAGTTACTACCAATGAAGGCGATATTTCTACTAATGCTGGTGATATTTCTACTAATGCTGGTGATATTACTACTAATGCTGGTGATATAACTGATTTAGAGGCAGCTGTTGGTTCTGCTACCGGGCTTGCTGGTATGGACTATACCTCTACTGACTATGTAACTGTAGATTCATCAACTGTTGATGCTATCTCTGCTCTAGATCTTGCACTTGCTGCTACTGATGCAACTGTATCAGGTCTTGGTACTTCTGGTAATGATAACTACCAGTATATAGTTAATGTTGATACTGCCCATGATAACCTTGCTGCTGCAGTTCTTAAAGAAGCTACTACCGCAGTTGGTGGTTCTTCTACAGATACTGTTGTAGATACTGTTCCTCAAACTGGAAATCTTGGAGCGAAATGGTTCGTAATGGTTTATGATGGTAGTGGTAACAGATATGCAGCTGAAATTTATGCTATGCATGACGGTACTACTTCTGCAGATCTAACTGAATATGCTATTCTTACTATTGGTACTAAACTCAAAGTTGACTTTGATGTTTCTGCTAATGGTACTCTTATGAGTCTTACTTGCGACAACAGAGATGCTACTCCTGTTACAGTTAAAACTCAGAGAATCACTGTTCAGACTGCTTCTGTTGATACTGTTGCTGTACTTAGCTAATAATTATGATAACTTGAATTAAATAAATATAATTAGTTAATAAACGGGAGGGGTCTGTATTTTTTACAGACCCCTTTTGTTATTTAAGTAACCATCTTATAAATAGAATATTAATTAAGTAACTTACCTATAATTAGGTGAAGTTTATTCAAAAGAAAAGGAGAATTATAATATGTTTAAAAAGGTTAAGGATTTTATTTTAAGATTTACACTCTGTACGTTCACAATACATAAAAAAGGCGGTAAAATTCAATCACACAGAGAATATGATATTTATTCTTGTGAACGGTGCGGTAATTTATTTGGTTCAAAGAAAGACAAATACAAATAATTAATAGGAGAGTTTGATGGTTAGAACCAGTTACTTAAACGCTAAACATGGCATAGAAATACTACATGAAGATGGGTTAACTCAAATTCTGGCTGGTGCAGGTGATCCTAGTCTAGCTGGGCTAGTAGCTGATTTAGGTTCTATATTTCTACGTAATGATAACGGTGGCGGGATTTATAGTAAGGTAGGTCTACTGAATACTGATTGGGTGTCAGTAACCTCTTCTGGTACTGTGGCCGTCTCAAGTAGTGGTATTGACCCAGCACAGCATATAGCACTACATAATGGTAGTAAGTTTGTAGAGTATACAAGGACTGGGCATAAAATATCTGCTGTAGATGAGTGGGTTGATAATACCAAAACATATCACATAAGTTCTACAGCTTTAAATAGGACTGGAGGAAGGGTAACTTCTTTCGTTAAAAATATATATGATTATGAAACAGGGGCACATGTGGTAGCTACTGTTTCTGGAGTAATTCATAGGGTAGCTGGTAAAGTAACATCTGTTGAATACTCCAGAGATAATCTTATAGGGGGGTATTAATTATGGAGTATGTAGTAATAGAGGGTGAAGTAACATTAGTAGATAATTTAGGTAATACTTTGTCAACTATAAGTGGTATAAATGGCCCAAAACTAGAAGTAGTTACTGAATTGGCTACTACTGTAAGTGGCGGGGCTATAAATGTAAGAGAGCAAAACCTTGATCCGGAAGGTTATATTAAAAACTCTTCACATAATATGGCTCATAAGGAAGGGAATTGGGCCCCTTTAAATCTGGATACTGAAGGGAGATTACGTGTAGTGACTGAGGTAGTAGCCCAACCACATACGTTAAGTGGTACTGGTCATATAGGGTATTTAGCAGATGCTCAAATTCCAGAAAATATCGTAAGGGATTATGAGTTATTAACAACTTCAGGCACCTTGAGATATGATATAGAACATATTGATGGAGGAGCCTTCATTTAAAAAGGAGAAATATTATGGCAATAGAGATTAGAATTAGACGAGGTACTAAGGTTCAATTAGATACTGTTATGGGAGGAGGCACCCCTCTTCAAAGTGGAGAGATGGGATATACCACTGATACTAAAGAAGTATTTATATCTGATGGTGCAGTAGCACATAAAGTGGGTAGGGTGTTAGTAGGTTTACTAGCTGTACGTCCTGCAGCAGGAGTATCAGGAAGAATGTACCATGCTACTGATGATTTGTCTACTTGGGTTGATAATGGAGTTGCATGGAAAGATGTTTCTGGAGGAATTTCTAGTTTAGATGATGTATCAGACGGTCTCACTTATGGCAAGGTATTAAATACTTATTTAGATACAAATAGACCTGATGGTTTATGGGATGGCAGTGGTAAACTATCTGGTAGTGCCCTTAGAGCACATTTAGATGCAATAGCATTGCATAGAACTATTAATGACTCTGGTAATTTAGTAACAGATTTATGGTCTGCTAATAAAATCAGTACAGCAATTGATCAAGCAATGACAGGTTTGGATTTTCAAGCTGATGTTTTAGGTATACAAGAAGATGCTTCGTTAGTTCCAACTACGTCTAATGGTGATAGGTATATTATAACTAATGCTACTACACTTAATGCTGGTTTTGGTACTATAACTGGTCTACAAAATAACGATATAGTGGCATATAATGGAACCTCTTTTATTGTAGTTTATGATGTGTCTACTGAAGGTGAAGGTGCTCTTGTATGGGATCGTGCTACTGATACATACCAGAAATGGGATGGGGTTATTTGGTCTGAGTTTGGAGGGTTAGCAGGAATAACAGCCGGAGCAGGACTAACTAAATCAGGCAATACTCTGAATGTAGGAGGAGGTAATGGATTAACAGTTGGGGTCGATAATATAACAGTAAACCCAGATGTTTCTACAGGTCCTGGTATAGCTCCTGTAGCCGTAACATCTAACGGTGTAGGAGTAATAGTTGATAATGACTCTATTGGTCACTCTGGAGGTTCAATAGAAGTGAGAAAGGTGGACGGTGGGACATTTGTATAAGGAGTAAATTATGACTACTGAGATAAAAATAAGAAAAGGTATAGAGGCTCAGCTTCCTACGTTAGGACTGGCTGAGCCAGGATTTACTACAGATACTAAATGTTTATATATTGGTGATGGTGTAGGTAATATACTTATAGGCCCAAGTGGTAGTAATACTACCCTTAGTGGTCTGCCATTAGCTGCTGTTCAGGCACGTGGGACATCTAATATTACATTAACTACTACTTTTCAGTATATATCTTTTGATACTTTAGATGTATCTACTGATACTTCAGTATTAGAACTTGATAATCTTGTGGATTCTAGAATAAATATTAAAGAAACTGGAGTGTACTTAATAAATTATTCTTCTAGTGTTAGGGCTTCTGGTGCTAGAAGAGATGTAATAAGTAAAGTGGTGATTAATGGTACTAGTGATTTAAATGGAAGTTATGTGTTACAGAATCTATATCAGGACGAAACGCATAGTCAAGCAAATATGTTTATAACTAGTTTAACTATTGGAGATTTTATTGAGCTAGCTATTTCTTGTGGATCTACTCCGGTAGCTTGTTTATCAGATCAATTCTTAAGTATAGTAAAACTTACTGGAGCTCAAGGTCCTCCTGGAGTAGATGGTACGAATGGTTCAGGGTCTACTTTAATTATAAAGGAAGAGGGCACTAATTTAGTTAATACTCCTCATTCAACCATAAATTTTATAGGGGAAAATGTAACTGCCCAGGATGTAGGTGGAGGAGTAGTAGATATAACTTTTGATACACCAACTTCTTTAGCTTTTGGAACCTGGTACGCTTGGGGAGGAGATGACTCTTTATCTAGTACTAATAGTACTAGTTATATAGAAAAAGCAAGTCTAGAAGTAGTTGGTATACCTACTGGATACTATAGATTAGGATGGTATTTTGAGTGGTGTAGAAAGGATACTAAGTCTGACTTTGAGGCAAGAGTAACTATAAACGACACAGATACAGTGATGGAGATTAATCAAGAATCTAAAGATAATAATTCATACCATGCAATTAATGGATTTGTAATTACTCAATTATTAGCAGGGGATCATTTCTTTGATATAGACTATGGCGGAGAAACAAATAAAACATCATATATTAGAAGAGCACGATTAGAGATATGGAGGGTAGCATAATGACAGATATAAAATATACTTATTTAATTACAGATTTCTTAAATGGTGAAGTAGATATAACTAAGTTCGATAATGAAATAAGAGGATCATCAATAACTACATCACTAGCTTTTTTAGCTACAGGGGGTATTGAATGCGACTGTTGGTTTAGAGATACTTTGCAACCCAAAGATATTACTACATTAAGTGGATTAGTATCTTTACATGACGGTATTTCAGATGACATAGATGATGTCCAATATGTGGTAATTAAAAGTTCGGAACAGAATTTAAATGTAGATATTACAGACGAGTTAAGAGATAGATCCGGTAAACTAAGAATTCATCAAACATCTAGAAAGATTGGAACTATTGTTTGTTGGACAGGTGAAGGAGATGATCCATCTAATTCATCGGTTGTAGGTAATGGTGAGTCGTTCTCATTTAATTATTTTGTAGGACAAAATGATCCTTTAATTAAATACATTGACTTTAACATGGTAGAAAATGAGACTTGGCTTCACGAAGGTTATGTTACTTGGCAAAATTGTTATCTTGATACTTTAGATCTTTTACTAGTTACTAGAGCAACATCAATTGTACCCGCTGCAGGCGCTAACTATACTTTATATGGTGGGTATTTAATTGTACCTACTCCTGAAGGATACGGGAATTACGATGTAACTTCAGACATCACTTTACATGATGGAGGTCTTGTGTATATGCCTGATAATGATCAAGGTGAGTATCCTAATGCCTTCTTTAACGCTGAATGGGACCCAACTACTAAAAGATATATAAATATAACTTCTGCTCCTGCGGGTGATGGCAGATATAACTTGTTTGCTGGAGAAATAACTTTAGCTCATTTTTTACGTAAAATGCACTTGTTAGATTCAGGATTTATAGCACTTAATTCATCTGACACAGATCAGCTAGGGCACGGTATGCGTTTAAAGATGGTAGCAGATACTAATACTACTGTTAGTGGAATAGGAGACCATAATTGGTCAATAGCCTGCACAATGTGTTTGCATAGAGCGAAGACAGTATAGTAATTCATTTAATACTAAAAGGAGGAAATTATGAAAAGTAAGAAAAGTCTTTTTAGACGCTTGAAAGAAAACCTTATAGATTTTTTTGGTAATATAAGAATCTACAAAGGAGGAATAGTTTTATTTGGGGAATCCAAATATAAACTAAAAGGACCAGACTGGCGGGAAATAATAGACGCGTTACAACCTGGTGATTTAGTATTAAATGCCCATGATCATTATATAAGTTCTTTGTTTATAAAAGGCGACTTTGGTCATGTAGGTTTATATGTAGGGGATAATAAAATAATTCATGTGATGACAGATGGAATAATAAAACAAGATATTCTAACTTTCTTAAGAGCTGATAACATTGCAGTTGTTAGGCCTATTGCACAGGACAAGGTTGATCTAGCTATTAAAAGAGCTTATGAGCAACTAGCAAAAGATATAGAGTACGATTATGATTTTGATAAACAAGATATTACTCAATTTTATTGTTCTGAATTTACAGATTTTTGTTATGATTACCCTTTAAGAGGTGGAGTTTCTAAGGATAATACGTTTATCTATCCAGATGACTATTTAATACCTTCTGATTTATTCGAGATAATATGGACTAAAAAATAAAGAGGGTATTAAACTATGATAGAAGCAAACAAAAATGAATTGTTTCCAATAACAGTATCGCTTCTAGATGATACAATTGCGGAGCTTGTTGTTAATCAAACTGTCACCTATGATGTGAGGACAATTGATGATGGACTTCTATCTCCTCCAATAAGCGGTAGTTTAGTTGAGTCTACTGTTGAGGGAGGGATATATAAAACTGAATTAAGTATTCCTGATTCAGGCTCTTATATATGTTATGCTTCTTGCTCTGGTTTTATGGCTAATACTGAAGAGATAGTAATAAGTGAAGAGAATATTTATGAAGTTACAAAATCTAATAGACCTCATAACTTCTCTGTAATAGATGTTCCTCGAATTAGTGCTTCTGGTACTGTCACTCCCTCTCAATTAGCGCGTAATGTTCCGTATGGCAGAACTGACTATATTGTAACAGTAATAAAACGAGACCAAGATTTAAATTGGGATAGCCCAGTTAGTTCTGGCGTATCCTACGCCCATTATAGAACAACTAGTGAGGATTTACCTTATCGTATGGGGAGTGAATTCTAAATGGTTGATATAAGGCCTATGGTATCTAGAGGCTTTGATCTTTGGAGTCCACAAATTATAACAGGCAGTATGGACGGCTTTGGAAAAGGATCTATCGAACTAGAGCAAGGATGGCAACTGGTGTCAGTTCCAATACAGTTTGGTTATTGGGATTTATCAATACATAGATTAATACATGATGATACAACGGTTGCAAAGTTTAAGAACTACGTATTAGATCAAATAGAAGATCTATATGGTACAGGAAAAATTGAGATAGCTAATACATATACTGGAGATCAACAGGCGTTCTTTTCTTACGTTGTTGGTAGTACGCCTGCTTCTTCTCCTCATAATTTTAATTTAATCTACGAAGATAACGGTAATTTTGAGATAGCCGGTTTCTGGCTAAAGAGTATTAGTGGAACTCCTATCACTATTAACTGGGGGGAATAGATGATGTCTTTTGGTGTAATTTATAAAGTTACTAATATATTAAATAATAAAGTTTATATTGGTCAGACTATTCAAATATTAAAAAGAAGAAAACAACATCATTACTCTGATGCTTATAGAAATATAGATAATTATCATTTTCATAATGCTTTAAGAAAATACAATGAGGGAGACTTTATATGGGAAATTCTAGAAGATAACGTCGCTAAAAATATACTTAATGATAAAGAGACTTATTATATAAATAAATATAATTCTGTTAAATTAGGGTACAATATGCGTTCTTTTGGAGAAGTTCAATCAGGGTGGAAACATTCGAAATCTTCTAAAAAAAAGATGGCAGAAGCAACTAAGGTCAGCTTGTTGAAAAAGGGACATCCTAATAAAGGTAAAAAATGGTCTAGGGAGACTAGGCAGAGGATGTCCGACAGCCATAAAGGTAAAACTCTAACAGAATCTCATTGTAAGTTAATGAGTGTTAGAGCATCTGGGAAAAATAACCCTATGTACGGTATGGTCGGTGAAAAATCACCAACGTCAAAAATGTTTAAAATAACATATCCTGACGGGCACACTGAGATAATTAAAGGGCTTTTAAATTTTTGTAAGGACAACAACTTAACCCCAAGTTGTATGTACGCATGTGCAAAAAATAGACAAAGTCAACATAAGAAATTTAAGTGTAGTTATTTGGAAGAGAGAGGTTAATATATATATGAGCTTGAATATTACCTTTGATGGTCGCACATATGATAAGGATACTAATATAGGTAACTCTAGTATCTATTATCAAGGCTATTTTTATAAAGGCCAAACAGCTTCTAGTGCTTCCAAGTGGAATAACGTTAGATCCTGTGAAGCTTCAGGGTATTTTAATATAAACCTTGGAGACGCTGACTGGTTGACTCAGGATGGTGTAGCTTTAAGTGATGCTAGGGTAGTGATAGTATTTTGGAAAGGAGATCCTAATAGACTAGCTGATTGCGGTTTATTGACTGAATGGGGAGCGTTTGAACTTATACTTGGTGGTGGGTCATTCTATACCCATGATGCTCAAATAAAAGACAACATGGCACCTAATTTAGTATGGTATGATAATATACCGACGCACGCTTATGTTAATACTACCTACAGTGTAACTAATAATAGTAACGATATTCACTCATGGGTTTTCAATGGAGTTGCTTCGGCTGGTAGTGTTACTATGTGGCACTGGGATACTAGATGGGGCCAGAATATAAGTAGTATAAATAAAGTCGAGTCTACGGATTACGATTGGGGTAATGGTGAGACTACTTTAGGTTTAGCAGGATCTGCTAATTCTACTTATAGTTGGGACTCATCAGGGACCTACTCAGTAGGTATAGAGATTTCAGACTATTGTGACGATACAACGTCTGACACAGTGGAGATCAAAACTTACTGGCATGCCCCTAGTCCGAATATAGCTAGATGTACAAGTGGAGGAACCACACAAGGAAATACCATAACAACACCAGACACTCCAGTGTATTTTAAATATGTTGGTACAGATGTAGATGGTACTATAACCTCTATAGATTGGGTTATAAATGATAGTGGAGCTTATGGTAATACTACTACATCAGCTACTACTGGGGCGAATGATATAGCATCACATACTGAAGGAGAAGGTACCTCGTGGTTAAATCATACAGCTACGCCAGGAGCGTTTACTAATCCAGGAACTCATACAGTGGAAGTCACTGTAAATTGGTTTGATGGACATGAGAACCAGACTACAGTTTATACAGAGAATTTCACACAGTCTAAATTTAGAACTCCTTCTGCTTTAGATCTAGTTTGTAATGAGGCTGTTAATAATACTGTCAGTGTGCCTAGTACAGTAGTTTCTTTTAACTACACAGGAAGTGATGTTGATAATAGAATAACTGGAATTGATTGGACTATAGACGATGGTAGTACTGATACAGTTATAAATGATGTACCTAAGGGTACTACAGTAGAACACACAGAAGGACTCGGGGCTTCATGGTATGGAAATTTGTCTACACCAGGAGCATTCACTAATTCAGGTAGTCATTCTGTAGGAATAGTGATTAATTGGAATGATGGATGGGATGATAACACAGTCACTCACAGTGAGATTATAGTACAAGGCAAATTTTCTGGACCTACTGTACGTTTTATACAAGAACCAGTACCAGCACCTGTAGGTAGTGGTATAAGTTTTACTAATACCTCTATTAATACTAGTAGGGTAGGATTAGGTTTACCTAATCATGTGGAGTACTCATGGACTTGGACAGATGCTACTGGAGTAGCCTCTATAACAGATACACCTTTTAGTTATGAGTTTGAAAAAATACCTACGTCAGCCGCAGCCCAAGTAAGTTTATGTGCTGAATGGTCGGATGGTTGGGATACAAAAACTACCTGTATTTCTGAAGATGTAGTATTTGAAACAACAGTAACAGTTACTCCAGAAGATTGTTACTACAGTATTAATGTAGTAGGTACTTCCTCTGATGGTACAGTAAATAATTACGGATGGACAGTGTCTTCAGGTATAACAGAAGAAGGTCCTTGGAATTTAGTATGGGAAAGTCCTATAGGAATAGACCAACAACAAAAGACTCTTTGTTTTTCTACTACAGGATGGTACAAGGTTACTGGGTTTGTGTATGGTACAGGTACTACTACTAGTGATTATGATACTCTATTAATTACAGAAACTTGTCCAGATTCGGCGTCAATATATAATATATGGAACGGAACTGGTATATTAGATGTTGAAGCTGATTGGTTGAGATCTGGAGCAGGTGAAGAGTCTACAGCCTCTAAATACAGAGGCACAAATGGTTTAGATGTTAGTTATGATAAAGATAATGAATCTATTTATTTTTATAGAAATAACGCATTAGACATGGATTCAAATGATTATGATTTTCTTTCATTTTGGATTAATATCAAGAGTTGGAATAGTAAGAAAGACGTAGTTATTAGATTATACTCCACTAATTATTCTTATGGTGTGGACGTTAATTTAAGTTCTTATATAGACATAGCTTCATTAGGCCCTTGGACTAAGGTTATGATACCTTTATCTAATTTTAAACTAACACCTCAAACTGATAAAGAAGGTTGGCCTACTTATATAAATAAACTACGTTTTAAAATGGAAGGTGATATTAGTTTCTGGTTGGATAATGTGGCGCTCACTATGGGTTCTTTGGTAACTGTACCTATATGTAATCCAGATCCAGATGTTTACAATATTGGGGAGATGGGTATGACCGCTGAATTAATTACTCCAGCCCCAATGAAGTCAGAAGATTTATCATTGATACCTGGCCCTAAAGCTAGTAAAAAAGATATAGGTACTATTACACCTAAAGTTAAAGTGTATAGTCCATTTCCTAAACCAATAAATTTATAATACGGAGGACGAAGTATGATAGGATTAACATTTACAATAGACAGTATAGACACAGTATTAACAGTCTATAATCAGATACAGATTGTTAGATACACAGGTACAGAGAGTGATCAGCCAGCATCACCTACATTAGCTTTAACAGATTGGGTTATGGTGTCTGGTACTCAAGATTATCCAATTCCAATTGATCTAAAGACTGGTACTTCTTTTTACCAGACTTATGATTTCGAGGGTAGTTTTGATGATTGGTATAGTTCAAGATATGTCTACACGACAGGTAGTGGATTAGGTGCTTCTAGTGGTTGGTCTGATCCGATTCTAGGAGAGACAGGCGATTTGTATTATGATCCTGAATTCCCAAAAGAAGTTAATTATGGCTCTAGTGACCAAAGAATAATAGATAGAATTAGATTATACATAGGCGATCCCAAATCATTACGTAGAGAGTATGGTGATGAAGCCATGGCTTCAGTGCACCCTGACGGAAAGACTTATGAAATGGATGAGAAAGGGTGGCCGGTGTATATAACTATGGGCGGTAAAGCATTTACCGATACATTGAATCCATCTGTTAATGGCTACAAGCTATTAAAGTTTCAAGAATATATAGATGAAATTTGTTCTACTTGCTCTGGTATAACTAATATTTGTGGTGATAATATTATTAAAGAGATTGAACACGGAGTAGATATTTGGTATTACACTTTCCGTAATTCTGATAGAGAGATTATGCACGCATATGAAAATTGTCCTCCACCCGCTGCATTGTCTGAAGAGACAGCCACTTCACAGGTGTATATGTTACAGACATCAATTGATTTATTGAGACAGGAACTACTTGAGGATTCTACAGAGGATGGAGCCATGATTAAAGATGAAGGCACAACTTATAATCCTGAAGGTGGTTTAAAAATAAGAAAAGTTTTATTAGATGACTTAACCAAACGACTCGATGATTTAGTAAAAGTATTAATGATGCGAGGAATATCAGGAGTTCTAATAGACTAATAGGAGTTCAATATGGGACATAGAGGAATAAGCACAAAAACTAAAGACAGATTTAAAAGATCTATGAAGAAAGTTATTGGCACACTTAGTAGAAAAATACTATTATATAAACAACCATTGAAAAGTGAGTGTTTTAATTGCTTCTATGATAAATTAACTAATAGTTCCACTGGTAAATGTAAATGGACACCTTTAGAGGCTAGGAATAAGCAACAAGAACTAGGTTCTGGGGCTGATCTTAAATATAAATTTTTTAAGGTAGGTAGATGTCCCATATGTAAGGGTAAAGGTTTTCTGGAAACTTTACGTAGAGTTTGGGTGGACTGCCTAGTTACTTGGAGCCCTAATGAACGTAATGACTTAACCTTTACTCCAGCTGGGACTGAAGGTTCTACTATTGTGGAGTTAAAAACCGACACCAGGCACTTTGAATTATTTAAGAACTGTGATAAGCTGATAATAGATGGAGTAACTTGTAGACTATCTAGACCCCCTATATTAAGAGGATTAGGTAACCAGACAGTACTTGTTATAACTGCGTTTACTACAGATAAAGCCAGTATTGATAGTAATGAGATATTGAAGAACTACTCAGGAGAATAATGGCTTCTAAAATTAAACAAAGTAAAAAATTTATAGTTTCAGAACTAGTTGAAGCTTTTGAAGATCATATAGATGAGGTCAAGGAATTAATTATGGATGGATATGATACTCTATCTGTCAGAGTGACTGATACTCATAGTAAAACTAATCCTATGTTATATAGAGATGCGTTTGAAGAGAGGTTAGATACTTTTGTTTTTATAGCTAGAGAAGAAGACAGTATAAATTTATCTCTGCCTGAATTAGACACATTTGATTTTTCAGGTATACCTATAATTCAAACTATTTTAACAGGTCCAATAGGTTCTTTTGTAGAGATTGATCATGATGATTTAGTTAAGATTTCAGGCAAAACTACTGTAAATAGGAATCCTATAGATGAGACGGTAACTAAACAAAAAAGAGTTTATCTAATAAGATATACTGATCAAGTACGTAAAAAAGAAAAAGATGTTTTAAAAAAGAAATTAGTAAAATTTGCATTCTCAAATCAGCCTGGATTAGACAAAGATGTTTTTGGACCGGCTGAAGAATATGTTAATGCTAATATAGAAGATTGGCTTGATAAATCAATAAAGACTAGTACGAAAAAAATTAAACAGAAATTTTGAAAGGGGGTATATGAAAAATATAAGAAAAGAGGATCTAAGTTTATATCGTTATATAAAGGACACAGTACTAAGAACCTTTGTAGAGAAGGAAGATATGGCAGTGTTAGAAATAATGCCCGAACTATCTTGTGCTGGTAGTTACGTATATCAAGCTATCTCTCCATTAGAACCTTCTCCTACTGAGAGAGGTAGAGGTTGGGTGTTCTTTGATTGTCCTGCCTATGATTCGGACGGTGATTGTGTGTACTCTGTAGAGACTTGTGTTCCTGAGTTTGTTACGGTTTCTGGTACTGATTATGGTGGAACTATATCAGGTACTATTATAGCTGGTAATGATTGTATGGGTACCCCAGAACAAGTTAATAGAGTAGTAGTATACGATGCAGATTTTAATACTATATCAAGTTCAGAATATTTAGTAGACTATATAGATGGTAGAATAATAATGGCTACTGGTAGTCCTATACCAAGCTATGTAGATTATTACTATAACTACATCAGTGTAGTGGATGAATGGGCCGCTATTGAAGCAGCAGATCCTCCTGTTGTAGTAATTGATATGAGTGGTACAGACAAAGAAGGCTACCAATTAGGTGCTGGAAAAAAAGTCAAAAGAAAAGTAGAAGTGCACGTGTTTGCAAGTAATACTTCAGAACGTAATGACATAGTAGAGACCTTACATGATGGATTTTATAATAAGTCAGCTCCAGTATATGATTTTCCAACTGGTGATGTACTAGACTTTGATGGAACGTTTTATGGTAGAAAGGAGAACTCTAATAAACTAACCTCCTTATTTAATAGAACGTCTTTAAATAATTTGAATCATCTTCACGGGGGGATGACTTTTAATAAAGTGTCTTCTAGGCATGTTAATTTACCGTTATTAATGTCTAGGAATCGTGGAGAGGTCATGTTAAGCGACTTGAACGCTTATAGATCTAGGATAAGTTTTGAAATAGAAACTTATACAAGAAAATAGGGAAAGGCTCATAACCAATAAGATACGCCTCAATTAATGGTATGTGAGAGGACGTTTTAATACCAACCTGTGTGCTGTTTAACAAAAATATATAGGAGGAATTAGAAAATATGGCACGTAATAGAATAATTTATGCTTCACAATCCGTATGGGTTGATGGTGAAGTACTTTATAGAGTTCAGTCTCTCGGGACTACCACATCTTTTACATCTGAAGATATATTTGAGCTTGGTCACTTAGATATAATCGATGTAGTTGATGATGTACCTGCAGTAACTGTAACTTTGAACACCAATGATTTTGGTGACGTAAAAACATTCGCTAAACTAGCCCAGGTATCTCCAGCAAAAATTGCTATGGATGCTACTGCTGACGTAACTAATGCTAATCTTATTGCAAATGGAACTTATTTGCATGGTGTGGCATTGGCTGACTTCGCAGTAACCTGTGGTAATCTTACTGGTGTTACTTTATGGGCACCAGTTCAGGACGAGTGTTCTATTGGTACTTTGGCTAATAACATTGATCAAACTTTGTTTCTTGATGAAGTGTATATCAATAGTCTGGAATACAGCTATACAACTGGAGCTAACGCTACAGAGAACTATGGCGCGGAAACAGACAATAAAATGTGGTTACTGAATGATGGTAGGTTTGTTAATTTTGAGACAGTAACTATTTCAGGTAGTGCTACTACTTGGGATCTTACTTTAGCAGATGGTATGGATGTTGCAATACTTTCAACAGGCCTAGGCTTTTTGAGAAAAGACAACAACGGTGTATCTGCCGTTACTCATTATGACACAGCAGCAGGCACTGCAGAAAATGTAGCAATTGTTGTTGGAGTTTCTGGCGATGTTGATCAGCCAGGCTTTGAAGGCAAATATATCTATGAAGATACTGGGACTGGACACACTATCCATTTCCCAACATCTATTAATGTTCCTATTGATGATGATGTGCTTCAGGTGGTTTACTCTGCTAATGATTATGCAGGTGCAATGAATGACTACTTCGTACCTCTAACAGAGGAAACTACTAGACCTGACGCCGTAGGCGCATTAAGACAAGGTCAAGTAGAAGTATATATTGTTGATCCAGATTCTGCTGCAACCGATTATGATAATGCTTGGAGATTAACTGGTGCTACTATCTCTACTGATCTTACTCGTGAACCCCTTGCGGAGCTCGGGCACTTAGGTCCTTATGATAGACCACTTACTCTACCTATTCCAATTACTATGAGTATTGATACTACTGCTGGTGATTTGGAAAACTGGGCAAAGTTTGCAGGAAAACTGGTCGACTATGATGCAACGACTATCCAATCTATAGATCTTACAGATCTTATGACTAAAGATAATCTGACTCTGGTTGTTAAAGTATTTGAACAAACTGATGAAGAAGCCGGTGGAGCTACTGGTGCAGGACGTAAAGTTCTTGCAGGCAGTGATATGATTGGTGATGAATATTTCCTTAATGGTACAATGGCAACATATAGCGCACTCGATCAAGAGTATGCACTTAAAACTATAATTGTTAAAAACCTTAAGATCACTGATGAGGGTATGACCCTTGACGTTGGATCTAATGCAACACAGACATTTGGTTTCAAATCCAGTAATGATCTGTATGTAGTTAAAGGCGATATAGCTTATGCTGATGTTAACGCTATTATGCGTAATGCTTAATTAGAAAGACAACATATTAAGAAGGGAGGGGGCAAGCCCCCTCCTATTCTTAGGACAAGAATATGACTAAAGGAAGGTAAAGGCTATGGGAGAAAAATTTAAGGACAACAGCCGGAAGAGGCTTATACAGGCAATGAGGAAAGAGGTTACTAGGATGATGGAAAAGACGCTAGATTTTGCTGATGTAGCATGTCCTAAAGATAACTTTAAACAATTAAGATCAAAAATATTACGTGTTGGAAATGACTGTATGCGTAATCTAACCAAGGAGTTCGATGCTTATGAGATTGAATTTAATAAACTCACTGAAGAAGTAATCGAATTTAGGAATAAAGGATAAGGAGAAATAAAATGGTAGAAGAAAACAAAACAGAAGAGATTTATGAGGATAGACGTAGTTTTTTCGGAGCTGATGAAGAGACTGAGTATTTTATTGGTGCACCTAAAGCGGAAGACATTCGTGGTGCAGACTGGCAGTATAGTAAAACCTACACCAAATGCCTTACTGAAGGTATTCCTACAAGTGCAGAGTTAATGGACATTCTTAGAAAACGTGACATCGTCGGTACTGACTTCGATAGACGTGCTGATGAACTGGCCTATACTCTCAATGAACTCATTTCTAGACTAAATGACACAGAATCTAACGAAGAAAAAGCAGCCATGGCAGTAGATGTAGCTCAAGCAAGGGAAGCCTTATTTCAATGGAACCAGAGATTAAGTGGCCCCATGAGTAACACCTGCGAACAGATTGCTGATGATGCGAGGCTCGAATATCTAACTTCAAGAATTATTCAAAAGAAAGATAAAAATAAAGTTTGGGAAACCTATGAAGATTTTTTGTCTTCTACTTCCCAGTCATTGACATTGAAGGCTCGGTATGAAGTAATGTTATTTCTACAGGGTTACGACTCTAATTTTCTTGAAAACACTCCTGAAGCAATGGCTATGAGAGAAGTAGAACAGGATATTATTAAGAAAGCAGCTGACGCAGTAGAAGCAGAAAGATTAGCAGAGGAAGTGGAATCACCTCCTGAAGTTAAGGAAGTTAAACCAACCCCGAAAGCTAAGGCTAAACCAAAAACAAAGAAAACTTTGACTAAGAAGTAAAGGCTAAAAAAGAACTTATGCTTATTGACGACGATGATGTAGAGAGATATATCACAAGTATAGCCACCGGATCAATAATTAAAATAATTGATGGTAAATTTGTAACTTTAAAATATCCAAATAATCATATCAAATTACAAGCAGACGTTCTATATAAAGCAGAATATGACAAAGCTATAGAAAGTGGATTACTAGATAGATCTTCTTTAGAAGAATTAATTAAACAAAGAAATTTATTCACCGAAGAAGATCAAAAGAGGTTGGACAAATTGTACACACAACTAGAAGGACAAAGAATACTTCTTGCTAAAACAACAGTTGTTAGGTCCAATCAAGATAGAATTAAGGGAGTTATAGCTAAGGTAAAGACTGAGATCAACGAACTTAACTATAAAAAGACTTCCAAATTAATGATGTCTGCTGAAGTTAAAGCTAATGAAGAAAAATCATTATACTTATGTTGGCGATGTGCTTTTAACGAAGACAATAAACTCATTTGGAAAACCTTTAATGAGTTTAAAGATACTACTAATATAGTTAATAGAGATAAAGTTTTAACTTCTTTTTTAATTTTTTATTCAGGGCTTGTAATAGATGTAATTAGATTTGTAGCAAGACATAATTTATGGCGTATCCGATATATAAATAGTCAAAAACTTTCTGAATCTTTATTTGGTGTGCCATCAGCGAATTATTCAACCGACATGTTAAGTTTAGCATATTGGTCTAATTATTATGATAATATTTATCAAATGATGCCAGAAGATAGACCTAGTGATTTAGTTATAGAGGATGATGAGGCACTCGATGCCTTCATGAAACACTTCTACGAGGAAAGGAACCGAGAGGACGCCGCAAGGCGAAGCAAGAATAAATCAACAGGCAAACTATCAGCATTTGATTCAGAGGAAGTAATTGTTACTGCCTCTAATGAGTTATACCAAGATATAAAGTATGATACCCCCAGAGAGGCTAAACGTCTAAAAGACAAAGCCGACATTAAAAAAAGGATAAAGCGAGGATAGGGAATTAAGTAACTACTAAAGGTTTAAGGGATTTTTTATTGTAAATTTAGGAGGGTACTAACTTGGTCGATTATAACTTAAACATTAATGAAACAACTTCGAATACTGCTGCAGCAAAAGGTTCTAAAGGTGGAGGAACTCCTACTGTAGAGCTGTCAAAATCTGATAAAAATCTACAAAAAAATGTAAATGACACTTTAAAAGATATTAAAGCTGCCATTAAAGAACAAAGCAAAAGTGCTATTAGTAATGCTTTGTTGAAAGCTATAGAAAATTTAAGTAAGGGATCTGGTGGTGGTTTCTCTCTTAGTAAGGCAGAGATTACTTCTATTGTTAAAACTATAGTTAATCAGACAATTAAACAAACTTTCACTGGTACTGCTGCGTCTGCAGCTCCAGGAGCAACTCCAGGCAAGATATTAGATGTATCTGCCATAACAAAAAGTTTAGATAATCAATCAGCTACAACTGTTGCTGCTTTAACTAAAGCTCTAGCATCTAAAGGTGTAACTATTGATCCAGCTTCCCAAAAAGAATTACAGAGAACGTTACAAACAGCAGTAAGTGGTGTTATACCTCCTAAATTCTATAGCATAATAGATGAATTAAATACAACCATGGGTAGTCTACTATCTTTAAGCAAGACAGGTATTAAAGCTTTCCAACAAGCTAAAAGTTTTTCAAAGAGTGGTGGAGGAGTAGACCTAACCGAGTTAGGCCCCTTCTTAAAAAATATTACTAAAGGTAATAATGATATTAAATCTTTAATATCTCAAGTAGCTAATATAGTAGGCGAGATAGGCAAGCTTCCTGAGGATTTGCAGAAAAAATTTGATGGTATAATCAAAGAAGTAAAGTTATTACAGACTAGAACTGTTACTAGTGTCCGTACTTCTAGAAAAGCAGTCTCTAGTGATCCTACCTTGTTTACTAAAGGAATGTTTAATGAATTATCTACAGTCTTAAAACAAAATATAAAGATAGAAGAAAGTCCAGGCATTAAGAAACTAGTTGAAGCTCTTGATAGATTCGAGGGTACTATAGATGGATTAGAGAAAGTTGGGACCTCTATAAGTGCAGCTTCAAAAGAATTATCAAGTCTAGCTTCTAAAGATATTGTAGACGTTAAGGTATTTCAAAACGTATTTAAAGATATAGCTAAACTGTCTACACAGGTTCCAAAAGGTGTAAAAGAACCAGCAATAAAAAGACAAGATTACGGTAAGTTTATTACTAGTATGAATAAAGTAATAAATGCAGCAAGAACTATATCAATGACCCTTGATATAACTTCTAAAGATGTACAGCTTGCTATAGATAATGCAATGCCTAAAAAAGCAATTCCTATCAAACTTACTCCTGACGCATCAGAATTTAAAGGATTTAATAAGACTTCAAGTAAACTTGTTGAACCTTTAAATATTCCAGTAAGGCCTATATACGATCCAAAACATATTGAATCTATGCGTAGGGAACTGGCAAAAGAAACTATAGAATACCATAGTTCTTCTAGGTTATGGGGGGCTAAAAGATCAGCAGATGCTGGCAAAAATGTTATTTCTTCAGGCAGTAATAAAAAAGAAGCACAGGAATTGGTTTCTGTTTTTAATAGCTTAATAAAAGAATTAAATGATCTTTTAACTAAAGTAACTAAAGAATCTAAAAGAGGTGGACCAGACTATGATAGGAATAATGCCAGAAGCGTATATAGTAAAAATTTACAAGGAGAAGTAAATTCTAAAGTTCAAGATCCTAAAGAATTATTAAGATTTATAAGTAATGAGGCAGGTTTATCTAGAGTACAAGCAGGTTCATCCCCAGCAAGTAAACGCCCAAGCGGTCCTTTTTATAGTCAAGTTCCTGAAGCTGAAGCACTTCTTAAGGAAATAAGGAGTACTATAACTTCAGCTGGTGGTGGTAATGAGATGGAAAACATTCTTAAGGCTGTTGGTCAATTAAAGAAAGAATTAAAAGGAGTTGAAGAAGTAAGTAAAGCTATTGAAGCATCTCAAAATAGAATAGCACAGAATAAACCTACAGATATGTTTAAAGACTTCGGTGTATCTGTTAAGAATACTGGTTCTAAAGATACCAAAAAATTTCCTACTACACAGAAACAGGTTTATAGTTATAATGAATCTCAAATAGGACCTTCTAGAAATACAACTATACCTGTCAAAAGGAAACTTGATGCTGGTGAAGAAGCCAGAGGTATTGTTGAAGAGAATGTTAAAGGCTTAGCTAATTCTTTATTAGATCTACAGCAGTTTATGGTAGAGGAACTAGATAAAGAACTTAAGGATACTAGAGAAAGGGCTGCTAAACAAGGAGGCAAACCTAAAGATTGGCGTATAGTAAGAAAAAAAGAAAATGCTAATGTTTCAGAATTTTTTAAACTCACTGAAGGATTCAACAAAAAAACTTCAGGAAAAGAATACTCTTTTAAGATAGCTGATATAGGAGCACTTCAAAAAAAGACTGGCGCAGCTAAAAATCTTACTGATCCAACCGTATTAATAGATAAATTTAAAGATAAAGTATTTGAGGAGTTAGTGAAACAAAATGAAAATGAACTATCTGAAGCAATAGCTGGATGGGTAAAGCGTTTTTCTTTTGATGACATATCTAATTGGAAAGGATTGGATAAAAGTACTCAACAAGCATTAGCAACTATTAAAAAGAAGCATGACTCAGGTGCGGGTACAGAGCCATCCAAAGGGCTTGTTAAAGCTATAGAAGGTCTAAAGGAACGGCAAGCTAATATCTATAAGAAGACCGTTAGTGAAATAACAGCAGAAAATCAGCTTAAAGAACAGAAGTTAACAAGAACTGTTTCACTTCCCGCCGCTAGATTATCTACTACTGGTGCAGCTACTTTTGAAACGCAACAAGGTAGCCAGAGAGTTATCCCAAAATTTGCTACGTATAAAACAGGGTTTGAAAAGATGTTTGAATCCTTAGTTAAATCACAGACCTTTGATATAGATAAAAATTATTCTAGTAAAATTAAAGACATAGGTTATAGACCTTCAGGTGCTAGATTTAAAGATGCGGATAATATATCTAAAAATATGATAACGGATCTTGCAAAAGCAAAAGATGTCTTTGATAAAAAAGGTAATCAAACAATTGATTCTAAATCAATACGTACTGAAATTGTGGAACAATATAAAACTGCTGCTATACTAGTAGCTAATAAAAGAGTCAAAGCTAAAAAAGATGAATCTACTGCTGAAGTAATAGATGCCCTGCCTACTGAAATGTATGATAAATTTATAGCAGGGTCAGTCACAATAGAAGAGTTTATGGGCGCAATGGACAAGGCTAAAGTATCTGCTTATGATATGGTAAAGAGTATGGAGTCTGTTGAGTTTCAAGATATCTATAAAATGTTTAAAAAATTACTGGAAGGAGCTGATGGTGGATTCTCTCCTTTAAAACAACTAGGCCAAAATCCTGATTATAGTAAGGGTATACGAAATCTTGAAACTTCTTTTAGAAAGTTAATAGGTTTAATTCCAATAGCGGACCCATCTAGACCTAGAAGATCTTCTCATCAAGAGAAAGTAGTAAACTTAATGACCTTATCTTCTAGTCTTTATGATAAAGGTGCAAGTAGTTATACTGCTGAAGGTCAGAAGCAATTCATTAGGGATTTAAATCTTTCTTTACGTGATTTTATTAAAGATACTAAAATTCTTACTGATGTAGATAAAGGTAAGTATGGTGGAAGATTACCAACAGGTGTAGACAATATTTCTAGTTTAGGTATACCTGAAGCTCAAGCATCTACTCTTACTGAATTTAGAAAAGAAAAACAGAATGAAGACTCTAAATATTTAGCAGCTTTTAGTGCAACTAATATTAAGATGTACACAGATACACTATCAGAGCTAGCTCCTTTTGGTGCACAGTTTCAACAGTTAGGTAGAAATATAGCTAGTACTACTAATGCTCTAGCTTATAGACCTTCCCGTGGGGTAGGTACAGACTTTCCTGGTTTACGTTCTGAAAAAGAAACTAAACTAATAGCTGGTGGACGAGCTGGCACACAGGGGTATGGTTTCAATGTTATGGCTGAAATGCGTAACACTGCTGGTACCTTTGAAGACCAGGTAGTTATATCAGGTAAATTGGCTGACGTCTTAACTTCTGTAACTAAAACGATAGTTGCTCCTGATAAATTAGGTAGAATGAGTCTTACTACGCCTAAAGGCACCATTAGAACTTCTAAAGAAGGTGCTGTGAGTGATATAAAGCAAGGACAGCTTCTAGCTGCATCAGAAGATGCAATTCAGAAAGCTAATAAAGTTTTTCAAGAAGTACTTGGAGTTAAACAAGAGTACAAGGGGAGAGCTGATACCGCCTTGATAAAAGAAGTTCAAAAAGTTATTACTACCGTTAGAGGTAAGAGTATTCAAGTACAGTCTGCAAAGATAGCTGAGACATTTTTTAACTATTATGGTAGAAAGTTTACGACTAGAGCTGGCTCAAAGGGGGTGTCAATAACTTCTACACAACCTAATGATAAAACCAGCGAGCAAATGGCTAATATGTTTAAAGGTAAGAAAGTAAGAGTCATTGGCGAATCAGAAAGAGCTACTGCCGGTTTGGGTACCGCTGTACTTCCAAAAAGTATGGGTGAATTAGTACAAGAACTGTTTGAGGCCAACTCAAAGAAATTAGGTTTATCTGAAAAAGATTTAGATGCTTCTCGTCAAGAACTTATTAGTAGTGGTAATAAGTTCATGTTAAGTATGTTTACAGACGCTAGTTTAGGGGTAGTTCCAGATGATGTAGCTACTAAAGCTCAACAAAAACTATTTATTAAAACCCAAGAGTCAATAAGTAAATTAGATATAAAATTAGCAAAAGATGTGGCAGGTATAGAAGGTTTAAAGTCTGCATACATTAATAATAAGAAGATCGCTAAGAAGAATGGCAAGGAAGGAGAATTATTTAAAGAAGTACCAATTGATATTAGAATAAGTTCTCATAGTACAGCTAAGCGTGGACTTCAGACTGAAACATTAGAAACTATAATGAATAATGTTATTGGCGCTGGAGGTCAAGGATCTACTACTTTAAAAAATAAGTTTGATAAGTCTACTTATGAAAGTATGTTAGGTACTGCCGATAAAAAAGATGTAAAATTTTCTAGCTTAAGTAATATTAGTGAGGCTTTAGGTTTTAGTGGTTATGATGAATCAGAAAAGAAAATCCGAGAACAAATCTTGGTTATGCTTGAGAAGAGAAAGAACTTAATAAGCGCAGATGAAGCAAAGAAGATTGAAAAAACTCCTGTTTCTAAAAGAACTAAAGATCAGAGTAAAGATTTAGCTTCCAGAAAGGAAGCTGAAGTAACTGCTCAAAAATTAGCTGCTTTAGAAGCAGAATCTAATTACTATTCTGATATGGTAGATGAGTTTGGAAACAAACGAAAAAGTTTAATAGGTTCTAAATTTGTAGAGATTGTAGAAGATCCTCACTCTAATCCAGCATGGTCCGAGACTGATATAAAGAAACAGATAAAAGGTGAACGATTAAATATTCCAGCTGTTGGTGCTTATCTTAGTATATTTGGAGAACAATCCAAGTTCGTTAAACAACTCGCTGCTGATATTCCTTTAGAAGCTAAGAAACATTGGGAGTACTTAAAAGCTCTACAGGTATTAAATGATGAGAGATCTGAAATGTCTACAGCTTTATTATCTTCAGCTCAAGAAGTAGATGTAAAAAGTTTAAGATCTTTTACTAAATCTACAGGAAGGTTTGTTCCTAGCTCTTCCATGGATAATATTCATGAAATGCCTGAAGAAGAATCAAGTAGGATATTAACTAATACTTTATTAGATACTGCTAAGTTTCCAGGCGCAATGAACTTAAAGATTCCTGATACAAAAGATCTCACTAAACGAGAGTCTTTCTATGTTCCTGGAGCTCTAGCAAGGACTACTTACCCAGAGCCTAGTATAGCCGGTGAACGTGGACTAGACTTAATATCAAGACGGTTACAAGGTGTAGTAAATGCAGCTAAACGTGTAGATGAAGTTTCAGGGCAGGCGGATGAGACTGGTTCAACCGCTATTTGGAAGACTGTAGGCAGAATAAAAGATAGGATGACTAACTATCGTGCAGAGGTCAGAGGCATAGTCGGTAAAGATCCTAAAAGTAAACAACTATCAGAAGAAGAAACTACCAAATTAAATAACATTTTACAGAAGCTTATGCCTGTTCTAGATGAATCTCCAGTAGATGATAGGATGACTTATGGTAAAGCTCCCGGTACATTTAAGAATAGAGGGGAGTATATAAGAAATTTCTTTAAAACTAGAAAAACTGATAGAAAACAAAATTCAGCTCAACAATACCAAAATACGATCAGTCAAGCAATAGACCAAATAATTGGACCAGCAGGCGAACCAGATCAAGGTAAGTTTAAAGCTAGATGGGACAAGACGGCTAATTTGGTTGATGCTAAAGCTGATATAGGTATGTCATCCCTAGAGCCTTTACTGGGTAAACTAAACGTTAAACCAGCCGATTCAGATGAAGATTTAAAAAGAGCAGTTGAAAGTTTAGAAAGAGCTAAAATAGAATACTACAGTACACTGGCTAGTTCTGTTCTTGGTAAGACAGGTTCTGTTCAAGAGTTCATGTTCACAAGAAAGATTCCAGCTGTTATGGCTAAAGCAGTTAATGCTGTAGTTGATAAGACGCAAGAGCTAGATGCTTTTAGTAAAGCCCTTGCTACTATCAGTGCTGATTCTGATGGTTTAGGTGTTAGCTTAGATGGGTTAATGTCTGCTTCAAAGAATATTGAAGACCTTAATAAAGACCATAAAAAGTCAATAATACAGAAGAGAGAAAAGGGAATGCCGGTATTGAAACAGCATGAGTTAGGTGTTTCAGAAGGGTATGCTGCTAAGCTGCCTACTTCTTTTCTAAAAAAATATAAAGTTTATGATGATAACTCTATAGAAAGACTATCTACTCCTATACAAGAGAACTCTAATTTATTAAAGATGATAAATTACAAGGAGTCCTTGGAAGAAGCTATGAAAGATGTTACTCCAAAGATGGCCGAGTTCATGCAGAGATATATTGATTCCGAACTATCTACTTTTATTGAAAGTGTTCGTTATCCTTTTACAGGTATCTCGTCTGTTCAGCCTTATGAAGCTAAACTATTGAGAGCCGGCGAGCAACCAACAGGTAAGGGTGGGAAGATATTTAGTTCACATTCTTTAATGGCTCCAGGTATGCCAGACTTTGATATAGATATGTTTGATACAGCTAAAAGACAAGTAGATAAAACAGTAGATAAATTGAGCATTGAACGCGAGAAGGAGCAGTCCAAAGGAACACCTGATCAAGATAAAATATCTAAACTAACTAAAACTATTGAAGCCTTAGATAAAGCTTTGTCTGATGTTATACCTAAATATGTGGCTCATCAACAGAAATTGGATTTTGATGGTGATCAAATAGAGATCCATTCCGCCAAAACTGCCGCAGCACGTAGAGAGATTGCGCAGCATTACAAAACTTTAACTGATTATAACTATTCAAAAGGTACCACTGCACAAACTTTTAGGGACGAATTCACATATGATGCTCTTGTACCTGCTACAGGTAAGTTTACTTTAGCAGAACAGCAATTATCCTTTCAGAAAAAGTTCCCAGAAAAAGAAGGTTTTGAGTTTCTAAAGAAACCATTCTTAACTGAGGAGATGGAGTATTTAAAACCAAAGCAACGTTTGGATATACTATCAGATTTTCCAGGAGATGATGGTAAACCTCAAGGTGTTCATAGCGCGTTGACTAACTTGATTCCTGAAGCTTATAGAGATGAAAACATACAGACAGAAATTGCTAAAGCACTAGATGCTGTTACACCTAGAGTTGATAAGAAAACAGGGGTAGACCATTACAGTGCTGACTTACTAAAAGCCTTAGAAGATATGGGCGGAAAAATTTCAGCAGTAATGGAAGAAAGTATTAAAAATGAATTATACAATACTAAATATTTAAATACAATTAATGCACAGCTATTTAAGATTAATACTGGTAGAGATACAGAGTCCTTAAATAGATTATTAAAGATATTTGAAAGTAATGTTGGTTTTGGTGGCGGCGTTATAAGAACTGGAGCTCAATTTAATCCTACAGAGAATGTTGCTAGAAGATTTCCTAAAGATTTAAAATCAACAGGCGGACGGATGGGCGAAGAATTAACTACTATGATGAATGAGTTTATGCGTGTGGGTATTCAAAAGGGTCTTGATGTAAAGCATGCAGGTGAAACTCCGATTGCAACTGAAATGGCTCAACTTATATCTAGAGGTAAACCTGGCGTAAAGGAGTTAGTAGATAAAATAAATAATAGAGAAGGTTCTTATGGTGATCTTAAGGATTTCTCTGAAGCAAATGAAAAAGCACTTAGACGTAATATGGGTAAGGTATCTACAAATGATCTGCATGCTGATGCATTAAAGATAGCTGAAGGTCGTGGGGATAAGACTGCTCCTATACAGTTTCAAATGCAAGCCATGTCTACTGACGGATTAGACAGAAAAGCGCTTCAAGATTATATAGTTAAAGCTGTTGGTTTTGAAGGTTTCTTACAGGAGTTAAGTGATCAGGTAGTAGAAGCTGCTTATGCAGGACTTAAGAAATCTGTGTCTACATGGGGTACAGCTAAGAGGAAAAAGATGTTTAAAGGTAGCGACGAAAAAACTTTTATTAAGAGTACTATTAGTGATCAGTTAGGTACGGGCGGGGTCAATGTATTAGGAATGGCTGAAGATCCTTTAATGCCTTTATATAAGATGAGAACTTCTGGGGCAACTCCTTTTAAACAGAGAGGTATCCATCAAGATCGTTATGGAGATCCTGAAGTTCCTGAATTTGATCATCTAACTCCAGGTAAAGAAAAAGATAGATTACTTGCTAAATACAAAGAAGCTAAATCAACCGCCAGAAACTTATATGATAACTTATTAGATTTTAAAGGGTCTGAAGGAAAGAAAGGCAGTTATAATATGCTACTTGAAAGTAGTATTAATAACTTATTTGAAGATCAAAAAGAAATAGTTAAAATGTTAAATACTATTAAGAAAGATGGTGGAATGTCTTCTTCTAGTGTTCTTGAACGTTTAGAAAATCCTAGCCTTATGAATACTTTTACTAAGAATGTTGTTGGTAAAAGAAAATCAAAAGACGCTAAGGATTATTTAGAAAAATTTAGTAGAATAGTAGGTGTTCCTAGTTTAGGTCAAGAATCCCAAAAATTT
>Ga0164315_10000426_pt1 | contig 29134 bp, 25 predicted proteins | sample GuaBasSedimGuay6_FD_113737 | JGI IMG/M metagenome (GOLD analysis project Ga0164315, IMG submission 113737) | Subseafloor sediment microbial communities from Guaymas Basin, Gulf of California, Mexico - Guay6, Core 4569-2, 0-3 cm | ecosystem: Environmental > Aquatic > Marine > Hydrothermal vents... | reverse complement strand
CACCTAGCCTGCCTAAAAAGGGGCAACCACAAGGGTTGCCCCTACGAACGGTTTGTAGGGGCAATCCCTTGTGGTTGCCCTGGTTTTTCAATGGTATTGAAACTTTCGCTCTCCTGCACTAGGCTGTTGATTTTTATAATATTGACCGAGGTACAGGACAAAAAAATAGAGATGTAGGATGGGATCGCTCGTATCTACGAGCGATCCCACCATCCTTGCTCAACTATCCGTTATCAGTTTATAGCCGATTTCTTTTTCGACAAACCCAACACCCAGTAACAAACGTGGACGCGATTCATTCAAAAAGCGTTCGCCGTAGTTTTTTGTTTGAATTTGCTTAATGGCTTGCTTAGTCAAGCTATCCATCTTAGTACCGGCTTTGCCATATTTAAATTCAATCAAATAAATCTTATCCTCTAGTGCCAATACGCCATCAATCCGCCCTTTATCCGTTAGCACTTCTAAATCAATTTCAACTCCCATCAAGATTGAAATCATGTAGAACAACGAATGATAATAGGCTTCTTGTCCGGTAGTGGAGCAAATACGGAATCTTGGCAAATAAGGCCCGGATGAGAGTCATAAAACCTTCCACGTTTTCAGCCTGTAAATACCGGCGTAAATTTTTAGCCGCTGGTTGGATTTCTTCTAAACCATTGTTGGTAAAACTTTCAAACAGATAAGTGATAAAGGCCTGTTTAACCTCAAAATTAGGATAGTTTAAGGTATACTGCACGCGGGCATAATTTAAACTTTTAGCTTTAAGTTTCCCAATTGCATTACGTGCAAAATCGATCATAAAAATATTAAAACGCACAACCCCGAAGGGGTTGAATGTGAATAGCCCCAGGTGGCAACCTGGGGTTGCCAAAAGTTAAATTTATTCCCGCGCCGAGTATATATTCCGCAAAATATTCTTGAGTGTCAATGTGGGTGATAGTGAGATAGCCCGTTTGAAACAACAGCGCGAATACATTCAGGTTCTCAAGGTTATAACTGTCAAAGACAATCTCTGACACTTTTTTGTTTTCAAACGCCGTGACTTCTCGCCCCGTTTCTTTGATTAATTTGATCAAAAAGCTTGGTGTACCGCTTGCGAACCAATAATTTGAAAAACGCCGCAGGGCAAACAAATTGAGAATCGAAAACGGATTATACATTCTATCAACAGCATTCCATGAATAACCGTCATACCACGTTTTGATTTGAGTCAGTAACCGGGCCTTTTTTATCCCCAACTCAAAACAAAGCGTTTGAATATGTTGTGCAAAATAACTTTCCAATTCTGGTTGAGTATATCCAAGCAATGGGGCAAATTGTTTTGATAGCGTGATATCCAGGATATTATTTAAGTCGGAAAAAATCGAAACCCGCGCAAATTTGGACACCCCCGTTAAGAACACAAAATGGAGAAAAGCGTCAGAAGATTTCAAAACACCGAAAAAATTCCGAATAATTTCTCGGTTTTTAGTGGCCCTTTCGATATCATCAACATACTCAACAATGGGTTTGTCATATTCGTCCACTAAAACGACGACTTTACCGTATTTTTTATATAATGCCAAAATAATATTTTTAAAATAAGCCTTAAAGCCACGTTTATCAACATCAAGTTGATACTCATCGTTGAGTTCATCCATTAATTGGATTAAGCCTTCCCGCAAATCGATCTCGGTTGAAAAATCAATGGCTGCAAAATCAATGACAATAACCGGATGCTTTTGCCATTCAATCTTGTCATAGATATATAATCCCTGAAACAGGGCCTTATTGCCGGAAAAAATTTCCGATAGCGTTGAAACCAGTAACGATTTTCCAAAACGGCGAGGGCGCGAAAGAAAAAGGTATTTTCCGCATCGCATTAATTCGGCAATGTGCCGCGTTTTATCCACATACAAATAGTCTTCTTTGATTATCTCAGAAAAGGTTTGAATACCAAGAGGTAATTTTTTCATGGTTTCCTCAGAATGAAAATTATCAATACAGGGCAACCACAAGGGGTTGCCCCTACAGATCAATGATGTCTTTTACACAGTGCAACCACAAGGGCTTGCCCCTACAAAAATAGATTTTTGTCGTATTTAATCCGTTCTAAATTCAACCCGCCGATTAAGCCTATCAATTTGAGCGGCCGTCAGTTGCCAAGCATTAGCCAATTGAAGCGGTTCATCCTCACCTTTACCTCGGGTTTGAATGCTCGCCTTAACACCCGATTGTTGCAAATATTTTTTCACAGACTGGGCACGTTGTTTAGAGATTCTCCGGTTCACATTACGCTTACCTTTTGCATCCGTGTGCCCAATCAAAGTCACTTTAGGGACACCCTTCCGTTTAATATAGGCCGCCAGTTTCCTAGCGGATTGTTGGCCTGTTTCGCTTAACTGCGTCCCACCAAATTCAAACTGTATAGGGAGTAAGCGTTTTTTAGGCGCGATACCCCGTACCTGGGCACGCATCATACCCCGCTCTTTCCCATCATCGTTGATAGTCGATCCAAAACCGCCTACCAAGATTTGTAATTCTTGAGCCAGTTGATACAAATTTTCAATCACCCAGTGTTGCGGCGCTTGAGGCGTTGCTTGCGGATCCGCTATTAAATCAAGGGATTGATTGAAAAAATAAGAGGCAGTTTGCCATTGTTGACGACGGGCGGCAATCTCCCCATGAACCATTTGAGTTTCCCAAACCATCGTCGGCGCTCGTCTCAGCCACCCTTCTGCCGAATTTAAACGCCCTTGTTTCACTAAACGCTTCGCTCTTGCCGCAGCGATTTGTGCCATACTGCGTTTTACGCCATCTACATACCACCTCGAACAACCCGCTTTCCTAAGCGTAGGTAATAGCTTTTCCAAGGTATCAAAATCATAAGCCTGTACTGCCTGTGTGACTCGTGATTCATAGTTCGCACAAGCCGCGAAACTTTCTGTCAATATGCCGGTACTCAGTAGCCCTGTGAACACCAAAACTTTGATGCCAACTAACCGGCGCGAATGGGAAACAGTAAACCTTGTCTGTATCATTATTGACTCCTTTATGATCTTGTAGGGTGGGTAAGCGGGCGGGCCTGAATTAAATATTGTCCAAAAATCTTATCGCCCGCTTGCCCTGCATATTGCCGTCTTCGCAAAATAACATGCACTCCAATGCAAAATAAATTTGGAACGAAAATACGCAAAATAAATTTGGAACGAAAATACGCAAAATAAATTTGGAACGAAAATATGCAAAATAAATTTGGAACGAAAATTCGCAAAATAAATTTTGCACTAAAATCAAGCCTTCAAATTTAAGAATTGTCTAAGTTTTTAAGGTACAACATCATAATGAGCCACTTCAGCAGAATAATGTATAGAACGATTAACGCCTTTTTCATCTTGCACAGTCTGGTTAAGCTGTTCACGTAAGAGTCTTAATATGCTCTGTGCATCTTTCGCTGGTTTCGTTTCAAAAGCAAAACTAAAGTGGCTGTACCATGCTAACGCATCTTCTATCAAGATAGCGAGCAATATGCTTTTACCCGTCGGTTCCTGCACTTCAAATTCAAAGGGATAAAAAATATCAGGAATCGTCAAGATTTGCCCCGCTTTGAGATAGCCATATTGCTCTTGCTGACTATAAGTATTAGGAAAAAGTTGCGTTAATGCCCCTTTACTATTGATATCAAACACAAGCAAATAACCATCATGCTCACTACTGAATTGCAACTGCATGATCTCACCGATTTTCAAAGCCGCACTGGGCAAAATGGTGATTTGTAAAGAGGCCGGATTTTGGCCCACAAACAAATCAATAGCCAATTGGGCCGTGGTTTGAATAAAAGGCTCAACCGTTTTTTCATTTGGAATGCGCTGCATCATTGGGCCAAGTTGAGCCTGTTCAACAGGCGAGTCATCATCTTTCCCACACCACCAAAAGATATCCGAAATTTGACATAAATTCTCTTTTCCCTCAACAAAATCTGCCAAATTAACTAATAAACTTAAAGTGAAGGCTAAGACAAGGATAAAGCTCACAGTAAACCCATATCCCGTTTTCAGCCAATCAAAAAAAATCTTCAAAAACGAGGGTGAGGCTTTTGACACCTCATGCTCGTCAAATGGTTTAGAAATAGGCGTATTGTGAGGTGTATTGTCTTGAGGTTTCGCGTTATTACACATCGTGTCATCCTGTTCAAATCAAACCCATCAATCACAGCGCGTATCCTATCACTTTTTAGATGAGAGATCATCAGATAGTAGTGAGTCATCTTAGTACAACGGATCTGGGGATTGAACGGATTGGTGAGGGGGATTGTTTTCATTCAGATGGATATAGTACAACGGATCTGGGGATTGATCGGATTGATGAGAAAAATTGTTTTCATTCAGATGGATATAGTACAACGGATCTGGGGATTGAACGGATTGGTTGTGAGGTGTTTTGATAGTAGAGACGCGATGCCTCGCATCTCTGCCTCGCCGCCTTGCCTCTCTACTTTTCAAAATACCAGTTGAATGCTAAACAGGCCTCCTCATCAATCCGATCATTCCCCTGATCCGTTGTACTAATTCCCAACCCAAAGAGGATGAACAGTGATAACTGATAACCGATAACTGATAACTGATAACTGAAAAAGGATTTGACTGGAAGAGGTGAGGGCATTAGCATTCTCAAAAACAGGCCAAAACGCTCACAATATGAGAGACTGGTGTATATTCTTAAGTGATTGATTATTCAAAGTGAATGAAAATGGGTAGGGTGGATTAATAGAGGATTGGATGGTTCTTAAATAGCTATAAATCAGCTTGTTGACTGATTTATAGCAATCAATAACTCAACCTGAAAAAGAGGTTCAGCTATGAAGAAAAACGTTGATTATAACAGATTTTAGGGACACCAGTATTTAAAAGGGCTTTACCTTGGTTCGCCCCTACAAGATAATTGATAACCGATAACTGATAACTGAAAAAGGACTTGACTGGAAGAGGTGAGGGCATTAACATGAGCATTCTCAAAAACAGGCCAAAACGCTCACAATGTGATAGTTGTTATATATAGTTAATTGCATAAAAAATGCCAATTATGTTTACGCAGCGAAACATAGCATCAAAGCGCCTTTACGATAACGTGTTCATCAACTTAAGTCAGGAGGTATTCGTTATGAAAAAAATATTGACATACCTTATCATGGTTCTGCTCATCAGCGGTTGTGGAAAAACAATAAAAGAGTCGCCACCTCCGCCACCTCCGCCACCTCCACCAGATAAAATTGTGGAACTCGGTAACCCCAACAGTCCACAAAAAGCCTTGGTAATAGGCATTAGCCAATACGAGCATCAAACCTTAAATAACCCCAGGAATGATGCGGCTGATATGGCTAACCTCCTCAAAGAAATGGATTTTCATGTGATTCGCGCCTTCGATCTCAATTACGATGAAATGAAGGCTGTTCTTAAAGATTTTCGTCAACGGTTAACGCAAACCCAAGCTGATGTTGATAAAAAAGTGGGCTTGTTCTATTTTTCAGGCCATGGTGCCCGTTCAAATCGAGACAAAAATTACTTGATTCCCACCAATAATGGCAAAATCAAACGAGACTATGATTTAAAACATCAAGCTTTCCACGTTAAAAATGAAATTGTCGCGCCCTTAGAACAGGCTAACAAGGGCGTGAATATTATAGTCGCCGATGCCTGCCGTGATAATCCTTATGCAGGCAGTCCAACAAAGGGCAATCCGATACGTGGTTTGAAAATACCGGCCCTCCAACAAGGGCCACAAAAACTCGGCGCTGTTGTCGCTTTTGCCGCCTCTCCCGGTGAAACCGCCGATGATGGTGATCGACGTAATGGCTTATATACCAAACACTTGCTAACGCAAATGCGAGCATTAAAAAATGAGCCCATAGAAAAGGTATTTCGACAAGTACGTCAGCCGGTGAAACAAGAAAGCCGGGGAAACCAAACCCCTGCATACGTCTCAACATTACTCAAAAAATATTGTATTGGCGGATGTTAGTTTGAGTTTGTCATTGTAGGTAATAGTGTTGTAAAGTGGGTGATGACAGTTATAGAAGCCAACAGCCAACAGCTAAAGCAGTTGTCTAAAAGCTTAAGTCACCTAAAGGTGACTAACCCAACAAGACAAGCAACAGCCTTTTGTAAAAATCACCAAACATTCGATATGAACGGAGGTACATGAGCTTGTCGAAGGGGATAAAATGCGAGAGAGATATTTGGTTAGCCAACAGCCAACTGCTTTCACGTGAAAGCTGTTGTCTAAAAGCTTAAGTCAGGTGGTGGTGACTAACCCAACAAGACAAGCAACAGCCTTTTGTAAAAATCACCAAACATTCGATATGAACGGAGGTACATGAGCTTGTCGAAGGGGATAAAATGTGAGAGAGATATTTGGTTAGTCACCTTTAGGTGACTTGAGCTTTTAGACAACTGCTTTAGCTGTTGGCTGTATCTGTAAAAAAAAGCGCAATTTATGATTTAGCTGTTGGCTGTGTCTGTAAAAAAAGACGATGCTAAGTATATATCACCCACATAAAACAAAACTTTACCCATGAACCCATATCACACCTATTATTTATTATCGCTCATCTACGCTTTACTGCTAAGCTGGCCTATTCAATTTCTCCAAGCCTACTGTGACGTGCCGCGCCTTCAATACGCCACAGGGGTCCCCGTTGCATTAGTCATTGGCAATCGCGACTATCACACCGGCACACTCAGCCAACACCCCATGAATGATGCCACCGATATGGCAAAGCTTCTCAAAAACATGGGTTTTGAAGTCATTTCCAAAAAAAATCTCAATTATCACGAACTCAATAGCGCAACCCTTAAATTCACTGACTGTTTAAAAAAACAACAGAGTGTTGGCGTGTTTTATTTTAGTGGCTATGGTACCCAAGCCCTTGATCGTCAAGGCAAAAAAGCAAATTATCTGCTGCAAATTGATAATACCCATTTATTAGATGAAGAAAATGTCAAATACCAAGCATTTCCCGTCCAAATGCTATTAGATAGATTAAAAAAGGCCAACAATGAAATCAATATCATTATTTTAGACGCTAACCGTCAATATCCTTATCGCCATTTTAAGCCATTAGCAACCGACATTTTTTACAATGGCAATTGGATTATTGCTTATCCCAGCAATGCAGATCAAATACCGATAGAACAAAGTTACCGAAATAATAGTTTATATGTCAAACACTTGCGTAAAGGCCTCCAAGCAGCGATAGACGAATCGCTATCCATTGAAGATTTATTTAGACAAATCACACAAGCCGTACTAGAGGAAAGTGGCGGACAGCAACAACCTCACTTTCAATCTTCAATCAAAAAGGATTTTTGTTTTTGGGTTTGCCCAGAGCCCGAAGTCTTGCTCATCGTGCGTTCCGATCAACAGGGAGAAGGCGCTTCAGTATTTATCAATCGCAGACATCATGGTTTTATCCAAAATGGCCAAATCGCCCTCAAACTCAAACAAAGCGTTTATAAAATACAACTTAAAAAACAATTCGGGCGAACTACTCGGACAGTTCAAAAAACCATTCAGTTGAAAAAGCAAGACGAACTCTCTATTCCCCTCGGTGGCGGCAGCGCTTCAATGGTAACAGTGCGCCCTAAATACCCTGATCAGATTCAGAAAATCAGTTGTGTCGCCTTATCTCCCAATGGGCGCTATGCCTTGTTTGGCGGTAACAGTAGAACACTGTGGCGATGGGATTTACAAAGCGGCAAGCTACAGGCTTTATTGGGCCATACCGATATCATCAGTTCAGTGACTTTTTCTCCCCAAGGGCGTTATGCGCTATCAGGTAGCCGAGATAGAACAGTGCGACTTTGGGATATCGAGCAGGGTAGACTCAAGCACACTTACAGAGGCCATTCGGGTTTAGTGAGTTCAGTGCGTTTTTCATCCGCGGATTACGCCCTCTCAGGCAGTTATGATAAAACCATGCGATTGTGGAATAATCAAAGCCAAACTTTTGAACAACGGTTTAGAGGCAATTCGGATTGGGTATTATCGGTTGCCTTTTCTCCAAACGGCCAAACGGTTTTATCAGGCAGCCGAGATCACAAAATGCGCTTATGGGATATCAACGGCAGCCAAGTGCGTACATTCTGGGGACAAGCCTATATTCATTCTGTTAATTTTTTAGATGGCCAGCGTATAGTCTCTGGAAACGGCGATGGCACAGTGCAGATTTGGGATATCAATAGCGGCCGAGTTTCACAGACTTTGCGAGGGCATAGAGATGCCGTTTTTTCAGTCGATGTTTCTCAAGAAGGCCGCCTAGTCTCAGGCAGTTTGGACAATACCCTGCGACTGTGGGATACCAACACCGGCCAAACCTTACAGACTTTCAAAGGCCATACTGATGATGTTTATGCCGTCAGCTTCTCCCACGATGGCCATCGCATTCTATCTGGCGGCAATGATGGCCTCATCTTATGGCAAAGTGAAACAGGAGAACCAATAGCGCGACTGATGGTTTTTCAAGATAGTGAATGGGCCATCGTCATTCCTGAAGGCTATTTTATGGCCTCTGACAACGGTGGACAAAAACTCTCCATTCACTTAAGTGGCATAAAATTGAACAATAATGCGTCTTTTAATAATCCTGAATCAGTCAAAGCTAAAATGAGTGGCAACGATTAGGGAAAAGCAATATATCATCGTTAGACATAAATCAAAATGTATTTCACGCAAATGTTTTTGCGCGCAAAAACATTTGCGTGAAATGGTGGGTAACGTGTTTTTGTTGCCCACCATTTAAATTTAAAAATGTAGGGGGCCGGTAACGTGTTTTTGTTGCCCACCATTTAAAAATAAATATGTAGGGTGGGTAACGTGTTTTTGTTGCCCACCATTTAAATTTAAAAATCAATCAAAATGTATTTCACGCAAATGTTTTTGCGCGCAAAAACATTTGCGTGAAATGGTGGGTAACGTCTTTTTGTTGCCCACCATTTAAATTTAATCTTATTTATAACGCAAGAGGCGCAAAAGGCGCAAGAGACGCAAGAGGCAATATTGCGCGCTTGACAACTTCTTTAGCGTCTTTAGCGTCTTTAGCGTCAAAGCGCGTTTATTTCTCTTTTATTTGAAGAACCCCTTACACTCAATTAATTTATTAAAGGAAATCATCATGTTACATAAACTAACCCCGATTCTGCTGATAGCCTTACTCTCCTATTCCACAACCGCTATCGCCAGTTCCTGTGGTTCCGTTTACGACGACAAACTCGGCTGGCTGCAAGAAGTAGAAGTCGCCTCAGGGCAAGCCGAACCCCTTCGAGAAGTTCCCGGGCCTATAACCGTCATTACCAGCCAAATGATTAAAGACATCGGCGCGAAAAATCTCAAAGACGTCTTGATTACTTACGTGCCTGGTATTACTTTCGTGCAAGATCACAATGAGGTGAACGTCGCAGGAAGGGGAGTTTATACTTCTTCTCAACAAAAAATGTTGATGATGTTAAATGGCCATCGTCTGAATTCACGTTCTTTCTTATCAGCCAATCCAGACTATAGTATTAGTTTGAATAAAGTTGAATGTATAGAAGTGCTACGTACCCCAGGCTCCTCTTTGTACGGCAACGTCGTCACGAATGTTATTAACATTATTACCAAAAAAGGCACAGATATGGGAGGCACTGAGATCAGTGTTGGACTGGGTAATTATGGGCAAAGAAAATTGAGTTTTGTTCACGGAAACGAATTTGAGAATGGCAAAAGCGATTTGTTGTTGTGGGCAAATTATTATAAAAGTGACGGTGAAAGCGTCAGTATACCAAAAGAGAAAGATTATTCCAGAGAACCAAAAGACTCTTCTGCTATTCTAGATGGCTTCAAGGATCCTGGCTCGTATGATGTTGGAATCAGTTACGAATTTGGTGATTTTACACTCTTGGCTAATCAACGAGCTTCTAAGTATATAGAGCCTTTTTCATCAGGCGGTTTGACTGGTGAAACCTATAATTACTATGATTATAGAACATTACAGGGTCAAGGGCCCGGCCAAATGCAAAAATTTTCACATTTAGGACTTGATTTTGATAAAGAACTTGATAACGCTTTAAGCTTGGAACTTCAATTTTATTATGACAAGTATGAACATACCTCGCATAAAATTGATAATCCAACACAAAAAGAACATAGTTTCTTAGCTTGGTATGAACAAGCTTTCGGATTCATTACCCAATTAAGGGGTTCTTATAATTCAGGAAGTCCTCAAGATTCAACATGGATGGTAGGCCTTCAAGAAGACAGAATGGAAGTGTACGACAGTGAGCTGATTACCGGGACAGATGGTGAATGGACAGATTTTTCTGATAAGGATAAAAGGGATAACAAGGTGCTTGATACAGGGCGAGAAAGAATCACTTCTGGTTTTTTTCATATAAAACATAGTTTTAGTGAACAGTGGCTGGCTCAAGTTGGTATGCGTTTTGATAGAAAAAAACGTCATAAAGGAAAGAAGATTAATGATTGGTCGCCCCGTTTAGCATTGATATGGGTACCCAATGATCAATTTGATCTGAAAGCATCTTATTCAAGAGCTTTTATGGACGCACCACATTGGTATAGGCACAGTTCTTTACCAAGTTACGAGGGGGCGGAATCACTTGAGCCTGAGTATATGGAGTCTTATCAAATCACACCCACAGTCAAATTATTAGAGGGAAAGCTTACCAGCAGTTTTAACTTTTTTTACAATAAATTCTCTGATTTTATTTGGAGAAATCCTGGTACACATCCTCAGTATCAAAATGCAGGCTTTTTAACGGTATCGGGAATAGAAAATGAAACCAGTTATCGGGGAACGGGCTATAACATTGCATTGAACCTCACCTACCTAGCCGCAGAAAATGCAGAAAATTATCCAGTGGCAGGAGAAAGCATATATAACATACCCAATTTTACGGGTAATCTCATTTTGAATGTCAATCCGTTTGAGTTTTTTGCCTTCAAGCCAGAATCCGTTTCCAGAGATTTATGGTTGAACTTGACAGCCAGATACATCGGTGAGCAATTATCACCTGTCGATATCACCTTTCCTAATGGCACGGTATTTAAGGAACCCAATAAAGAAGTCGATGATGTCTTACTGTTTAATACCGGTTTTCGTTGGGACAAGTTTTGGAACGGTTTTTTCTTAGATGGGCGGCTGTATAACCTCTTTGATAAACAGTATTATCAAGGCGGGAGTGTCTCCCATCCTTATCCACAACCGGGGCGTTGGTGGATGCTGACTTTAGGATATCAAGGAGATTTTTTGTAGGCGTGAGTGAGGGGGGGCAACCACAAGGGATTGCCCCTACGGGCTGGTTGTAGGGGCAATCCCTTGTGGTTGCCCTGAAATTATTTATTTTCTATCTATATCAAAAAATCAGTATCAATCTTTTATGAGGTTATCATGCATACACACAACGCTTATTTTTCTAAGCCAATCATTTATACCCTTCTCTTTCTGTCATTGGCTTTCCAAGGGTGTAATGATACACAGATTCGTGAACCATCATCACAACCCCGCCAATGTGAACGGCCTGAATTGACAAGGCAAATTCATATTCCACCTGTTCCCAGGCCCTCAAATCAACATGCTTTAGTGGTGGGTATCAATCAATATCAAAACGTATCAAATCTCAAAGGGGCCGTTAATGATGCGAAATTATTAACACAAGCTTTGCGTCGCGCTAAGGTGCAATTGCCTGATGAACGCATCTTATTAGACACGCAAGCTACCCGCGAGGCTTTTCTGAAAGCTTGGTATGATATGCTAGATAAAGCGCAGCCGGGGGATACTTTGATATTAACTTTTTCTGGACATGGCATACAGCAAGAAACAGACACGCCCCCATTAGATGAACTTGATCATAAAGATGAAGCTTTGATTTTTCACGAATTTGATTTTAAACGCGCCATCGGATATATCAGAGACGATGAACTCTATGGTTTATTTGAAAAAGCCAGTGATTATCAAATCGTCTTTTTGGTAGATGCCTGTCATTCCAGTGGTATGAAACGTTCAACCGCACAAGTATCAGAGCAAAGCGTTCGCTTCGCCGGCAGTTTTCCGATTATCCCAACACTGCCATCCTCTTTACCCACGACGCATCAAGAAGAAAACTTACCGCATGTCACCCTGATAACCGCCGTTGAAAGAGACACTTTAAAAGTCACAGAAACCAGTTTCAATGGCAAACTACATGGCGCTTTAAGTTGGTATTTTGCAGAAGCATTAGACGGCAAAGCCAATGGCAACCAAAACCACTATTTAGAACGTCAAGAATTAGACGCTTATTTGCGAGAAAACGTTCGCCGCCATACCGCCCAGCGGCAAATCCCTAAACTCCTGCCAGCAGCCGATAGGCAATCCGTCATCAAATTACCCTCACCGCTCGCATCCACCTCACCCCATCCCAATATACCTGAAATAGCCGTCTTTATAAACGACGAAAAAACGTTTGTAGACAAAGGGTTAAAACAGGTTCGCTTTGTCAGTTCAGCCCAAGCGGCAGATTTACGCTTTATCATCAAAGATCAACACACCGAAGTCTTCAATCGCACCGGCGATAAAGTCACCAGCTTATCAAGCAGCGCATTGAAACAATGGCAACGGGTAATAGACAAAGAACGATTATTAAACGTCTTAGCCACACAATTTGACATGCGCCGCAAACCGATATGGATATGCCTAGAGGAAGGAGACGGATTACATCAAGCCGGAACAAAACTGCATTTTAATATTGAACCCGGCAATGCCAACTTAAACGCCCTGACATTATTTAATCTAGCCGGAGATGGGCAATTACAATTTCTCTATCCCCAGCACAATCACCCTCAAATGGTTCAAAAATTTCCTTACAGATTAGAAATGGAAGTCGCCGCACCTTATGGCAGTGATCATTTAGTCGCCGTCTTATGCGAAAAGCCAGCCATAGCATTACAAAGATTATTGGATGAAAATTGGCCCAATGATCCAGAAAAAATCCTCGCCCAATTACGCGATAAGAGTTGTCAAGTAGGGCAATATGCGTTTTTTAGTAGTGAATAGGATGACTGTTTTTTTGATAGAACGCTGATGACACTGATTATCATGATCTACGCTGATTTTATTTTTTTTGATAGAACGCTGATGACGCTGATTGTCAGGATTCACGCTGATTTTTTTAAAATCAGTGTTAATCAGTCTTTCACGCAAAAGTTTTTTGCGCGCAAAAATTTTTGCGTGAAAATCAGTTCAATCTGCGTTCTATCCTCATGATTCACGTTGATTTTTAAAGCCTGTCAATAATCCGCCTTGTTTCCAGACAGTACATCCCCATATCATCCCCATTCACTTGCCCAAAGCGCGGTTAATACGGATTCTGACTGTGATTTAGGAATCAACGGCCCATCAAACAAGCAATTATGCATTCGCTGAAAATAGACAGAATAACACATCAATTGGGCAATATGAATGAGTTTTAACCATCGTTTTTCTGTTCTAATGGTTTCCCATTGTTCAGGATAAAAATTAGCCAAGATCATTTCACAAGTCAAAATCAATTCCATAGGTGGCATTGCCCAACGTGGCCGACTGAGTTTTAACTCCTCTTTTCGATTACCCTGTGGTTTGTGCCCACCACTTTGGAGATGAAAAAGTGGGCCCTCTTGATAAGAGCCATCTTCTTTCTGGTTAGCCAGATCGATATGCCAACGGGATTGTAAACGACCAGCGAGATCAAAAATCTCAATTTTGGTATCAAGCCTTTTAAAAGGAGGCAGATCGTCTCTTTTAGGGGGTGCAACCGCGACATCAAGATAAACTTGAGGAACGATTTCTCCCAACTTTTTATCCAGCGTTGGTACAAATTTAATGGGGATTGACGGTTTAATGATGTATTCCCACTCCGTTTTTTCATTGAATCTGTCAAGTTGAGAAATGGCACTCTCAAGACCATTTTTATGACGTTGAATCAGTTTGTTGTGGTATAACAAACGGCTCAAAGCATTCAGTTGTTGCTTCATTTCCTTGGCAGTGGGGACAGTGGGGATTTTATCCATTTTCACATTTCCCCTTTCAGAATCAGATCAACAATAAATTCTTCATCGTTATTATATTCCAAACCCTGTTCTTTAAATTCACCCGTTTCTATACATTTCCAACAAATACGCTTACCACGTATGTATGTATGAGGTAAAGGATCATAAGCGGCAACCGAATATTGATCCTCTGTGGGTTGAAGGCAAGAATCACAAGCATAAGCAAATAAGGCATCAGTATGTTCTTGCCAGCGCGACTTAGCGGGCGATAAATTCAAGCCCAATTTTTCATTTAAACACGCCACCCGTTCTCTAGCCGTCAAATTGCCTAAAGACTCGTCACAGACTTGCTTTTCCCAATCCCATAAACGATGCTGCCACCAGCGCGGCCAACCTTCACTAAAAACGCCACTGTATATGACTTTGTCCTGTTTTAACACCTCAAACAATGTATCAATATCTTTGCTTTCTTTTGCCACGCCACATTGCGCTAAGACATTCTCCTTGTCCAGTAAAATGCCTTGTCTTCCAATCACATAGTGCAAAATCTGCTGGGCAACCTGATGGGGCGCTTTGAGTTTATCCAGTTCCAGAATAGCTTGATAAGCCACCACCCCTCTTTCTTCCTTATTCAGGCCAAAAAAAGTTGCCCATCGTTCCGATTTTTTGTGCCATTTTTTTATCATGCGCCGATAACCCTTAACGAGCGACAACATTTTTTGGCGATGTTCTGGATCACCCGCGACTTCTTGTTTTGTAAAAAGACAATCGAATAAATTATGGGCAGTGACATTATTAAGAAAACCCGTGATATCCTCCTCATGGGAAAGCAAAACAATAGGAAAATCTTGAGTCACATTTTCTGAGCTATAAGAACGCAATAGCTGTGCTAAAGGTTCAGCTTTGTAAGCATACGGCATTTGTTGACGGTAATTCAATACCACGAAAGCGGGCGGACTTTCCACAATGTGATTAGCCAACGTCATCAACTCAGTGGGTTGTTGAAATTTAACCGTCAGCCCCTTTTTTCCAGGAGTTGACATGAGCAAAGCAAAATCCTTATCTGCTTCTTGATCATCAATAAAAATACCTTGATACATTTTTAAACCTCCAATCGTTTGAGTTGTTTCGGTTCGATTTTGCCACGGAAAAACACGGAAAAACATGGAAAAATATTCCGTGCTTTCTGTGTCATTCCGTGGCTTTTAATACATCTCAATTCCCACTATTTAGCCGGTATTGCAAAACCGTGTGCAAAACTATGACGCACTTTTAAAATTTGGTTAAGTCTTTCTTGCACTTGTTGAACACCCATATTGTGAGTTAGCCATACCCAATCATTAATTGGATCATATCCGGTGTGCTGAACGAGCAAGTTTCGGGTATTTTCCCAATTCGGCGTATTGAATTTTTTAAGTGCTTTTTCAGCTATACTCTTTGCAACACGATGTAAAGTATGGAATTTAGGTATAGATGGATCGAAAGTCACGTTAAAAAACTCTCTGACTATAGCGTTTCCCGATCTCATGACGTACAGTTATATCAAGAAGAAAATCGAACCGCAAAATAAATTTTGCACTCCACTTGATGATCAAGTTTTTTCTAAAGTCAAACAATAACTACTAAAGACTGTATATAAAAAAGGATTTAAACCGTTAACTACAAGGATTGTATATAAAAAAGGATTTAAACCGAGTACCACCACGATCCAATCCCTTCATATATAATTCTTGTAGTTAACGGTTTCAATCCCTTATTATACCTATATCCTTTCTTGTAATATCTTCCATTTCTGTGACTTTATCCATCCAACCCTTCATGACTAAAGCTGGCGAATGAGTCGCCAGAATCACTTGAACATTTTCATTCAAACTTCTGATCACTTCAATTAATTGTTCTTGCCAATCTATGTGTAAAGAAATTTCAGGTTCATCCATAATGAGGATATAAGGCTCATTATCTTGAATGAGTGCAGATAATAAAATGAGCAAGAGTTGTTTTTCGCCAGATGATAATTGATAAGGCGTGAGTTTCTTGTCATTTTGACAAAAAACGAGCTCATTACTTTTATCAGATTCTACGGTTTTACCCGTTTGGGCAAAAAATTGGTTGAGGGTTTGTGTAAACCGTTCTTTTTTGCCATAAATTTCATGACGTTTTGTTTTTATATCAATAGGCACACCCTCTGAAAAAATCTGTTCCACTCGTTTTCCAAGATTGATTTGATAACTTAAATAGGCTCTTTGGAGTTCAAAGATTTGGATATCTAAATCAGTCTTAATTTTTTCGGGTAAAGCGTGTTTTTGAGTGACAGACTGAGTTTTGATGGGTTGTTCAAATGTACTGATTCTGTGTATCTTAATAACATCTGATATGACTTCTTCATGGATATTTTCAAATCCATCAAAACGAAATTGACTTGATTTTAAAACCAATTCATTTGAATTTTGTTCTGATTGGATTAATTCAAATTTCACGCTATCATTTTCTTGATTTTCAATTTCAGTTCCAAGTGAATTATTGATTAAATTTAACGGTGTATTGCCCTCTCCTAAGTTTTGAATCGTTTTTCGATTCGATGAAAAAGAAAGCATTTTATTATCATTAAAACTCATCTTGACTTCATCGATCCAATTATCAACCTCTCCAACAAAATTCCCGCCTCTCAATACGCCGGCGATAATATTCAATACAGTACTTTTACCACTCCCATTAATCCCCGCCAAAATATTAACATCCGGGTTTAAATGCCACTCAATATGGTATTTTCCCCAGAGCCCTTCAATATCAATTTTCTCAATATGCGTGATTTTTTCCATTTTGATATTACCTTTTCAGTTATCAGTTGTCAGTTATCAGGATGGTAGGCCTTTTGTTGTAGCCATAAAATCAACTCATTTCTTCAATAATCCCCATCGTCTTCACACTCACCGTACACACCCGCTGCAATAATTCAATCACTGTTTCTTTGTAATCAGCGAAACGATAGGTGTTGAATTTGTCGGCGATGGTTTTATCACGGGGCTTCTTTTCTTTGTATTGATCGAGTATCCATTCTAAGGCGCTGCGATTACCGAGTTTATATTCCCAGGCTTGGGGAGGTACGCCTTGCAAAGTGGTGATGGCATCTAACTGAATTTCGCCCTTGGCTTTATCGGCTTTGAGTTTGGGTTTGTTAGTAGAGACGCACGGCAGTGCGTCTCTACTGGCCCATTTTTTATCAATCCGTTTCAGTGGATATTTTTCTACCCACTCGTAGTTGAGATGTAAATCCATTAATTGTTTGCCCCAATTTACCCATTGATGAAAATCATCATAAAACGGGAGGCGCGGAAATTCGCGCTTTAAGTTGATGGCGTATTTTTCCCGATATTGCGGATGATGTAATACGGCGTAAGTATAATGAAAAATGTTCTCTTTGGTAATACTCTTATCAAGATAATGGGTGCGGAATTGGTTTAAGCCCCAGTCTGTGATGTTTTCGATGCGGTTGCCTTCATTGTCGTAGCGGTATAGGGGGAGGCATTGCGTTTTTTCTAAAAAATCATAGCTAAAAATTTGATTCGCAACTAGTGCAGCAAATGGTTTTGCCGTGCTTGTTCCTGAAAGAGTTATTACTTCATTCAAATGCTCTTTCACAAAAACCTTAGGTAATTGATACTGCATTTCGTTGAGTTGTTTGCAAAAATAAATTTTCTTTCCTACAAATGGCCTATATAAAGAATTTGCAATCAAGCTGTCTTCAAATTCATATTTCACGCCTTTCAATAAATCATTTTTAACGGATCTAGTCCATTTAATAGCATAATTCACAACATCATTGACATTTGATTTTTTTGCAGTATCGTGTTCATTCACTTCTTGATTGTAAACTTCAATCAAGTACTTTACCTTATTTTCAATGTTTTCTATAGAATAATCACAAACCCATTCATCCCGCGCAGTGACAACGCCTAAAGAAAACAACTTAAAAACTGCCCTTTCTTCTTTTTGATATTTAGCCTGTTTGGTTTCTTTATTTGCTAACGGCAACAATTGTTCAAAATCATTATCAACGATGTTGAGCCAATTGTGATTTTTATCTGGCGCAATGCGCTCAAAATCCATTTCCTGAAATGGGGTGCTTCTCAAAAAAGCCAGTTTATCAGTGGCGATTTCCATTTCAGGGCGACGCACATAATGAATTTTGCACGTAGAGACGCGATGCTTCGCGTCTATATTTTTCGCGTCTATATTCTTCACGTTTTGATGTTTATTATAGACGCGAGGCTGAGAGATGCGAGGCTGAGAGACGCGAGGCTTAGCAAATCTACGTGTTTTTACCATAAATGAAATCGCAACGCCGGTTTGAATGCCAAATACATTATTTTTGGTGCCAGACAATTTTGGATTTTTGCGAACATCACCGCCTAAATCAACGACATAAATCTCATTAAATTCCTCTGCTACCACTTTTCTAAATCCGTCAAAAGTACGTGCTTCTAAAAAGGAGGAATTGGTGATAAACGCTAAAATGCCATTTTCTGATAAACGGTTACTCGCCCACCGAAAAAATCGCGCATATTGATCATAAAGTTTGGTTTTCTGCGCGGTGCTGTTGGCAATGTAAGTGCGTTTAATGGCGGCATCTATTTCTGGATAGTCACGATTTTTGTTATTGTCATTTTCGTTTTGTTGGTTGGCATTGTAAGGCGGATTGCCGATAATGACGGAAATTTTGCGTTGATTTTGGGCCTGAATACGTGCGGCATTTTCTTCGCCTAATCCAAATTCTAATCCAACTTGTTGATTTTGATAATGATATTCAAAGCCTACATTATCTAAGGTATCGACAAAGCATATATTTGGAAAGGCTTGATAATCGCCCATTTTTTGTTGGTAGGTATATTCAATATTCAGGTTGGCGATGTAATAGGGCAAAATGGCGAGCTCGTTGCAATGAATTTCATTGAGATATTTTTGGCGTAGCCGATTTTTGGGCAAATATTCAATCAATTCTGTGATAAAGGTGCCGGTGCCGGTTGCTGGATCGAGGATTTCTACATCGTTATCGGCTAATAAGCGGTTAAAATGCTTGTCTAACAGATAATCGGTGCTTTCTATCATAAAGCGCACGATTTCATTGGGTGTGTAAACAATGCCTAATCTATCTGCGGCTTTTGGATTGTAGGTTTGATAGAAATTCTCATAAATGACTTTGAGAAATTTTTGCTTTTCATGATGATTGGCAATATTGGCTGCTTCGCGCCGAATGACGGCATAATAACTTTCTAAGGATTTCAAAGTGTTACGCCGAAGGGTGCCGGTAAAAAAGCGATTGACGACGGTTTCTAATTGCTGGGCAACTATATTTTCCCGATGAAATTGGGCTTCATTGAAGACGCTTAAAAAGATATCTTCTGTGAGCAGATGTTGAATAATCATTTCCCGAAGATCAAAGGTGTTGATTTTGGGATTAATGGATTTTTGGCAGAGTGTAAATAATGCATTAAATGCCACTTGAAAGGGTTTATTGGTTTTAGCCGTCGTGTCAAGCGTTTGACGTAAAGTGTCCAAAATCGTGGGCAAATCGGCTTTAAATTTTTCAATGGCTTTTTGAAAATCTTGAATTTCTGGGCGTTCATAATGAATAAAATGCGTGAGCAAGGCATCCAATTTATCGGCATCCGCCATCGAAACGCGCTGAACTTCTTGCCCATCTTGAATTAAAACGGCCGTTTGGGAATCCTCAAACAATATATTATCGGTAGGGTAGCCTTTAGCGAATTTGTTTTGGATTTCTTGAGCTAAATCATCATCCTGATCTTTGCTTTCCCAATAACCCCAGGGCAAGCGCAAGGCATCTTTGATCGTGCCATCGGGATAAACGGTAGTTTCGTATTGAGTGCGATAGGCCAATTCTGGAATTAAAATAAAATGCTTAGCCGAGCAATAGCCCTCTAAGAGCTTTTGAAAAGCGACACGAATAGTCGTTTCTTTGCGCGAACCACCGTATTGAATGATTTTTTCGACTTGGGTGTGGTAGGTTTGAATTAAGAGTCTGGACATGGTTTTAGATTTGTTCCGTAACTAACTGTTCAACTACTTTATAAACGTGTGTTCCAACTTGATGGGGCCATCTTGCTTTTTTGTTTTTATCCAATTGTTTTGCATTTTGCACTGCTTGTTTAACATAAGGTTTAAAATAGTCTGTATTCAACTTGGCTTTGTTATAACCGCTGTTATGAACTTGTTTTAATTCATTTTCCAATTGTTCAGTGATTTTTTTGCAAGCACCTGTTGTTATGGTAGGTAAAATATAATGGCAAAGTAACCAGGTTTCAAAACAAGGATTACTGATCGCTAATTGAAAACCACTGTCTTTCGCTTCTTTAGTCACCTTGCTGAGTGTTTGAGTCTGCCATCTATCAACATCAATCATTAACCACAGTTCATCATTAGCTTCTAATTCATGTTCTTGGCGAAAATGTTTTAATCTTTCAAAAACATATTCTGGCGACGATTTATTATCTTCACCAGTTGGAATCACTTTAACTTGGATACGCCTATTATGAAACTGAGCAAAATAGTGTTTTTCCGTGATTCTACCTTCAGTCGCAATAATTAATAAGCGTGTGTCTCCTAAAGTTTTTAAGCTGCGATCAATGGGACGTTTTTTTCTCTGTGTGAGTGCCATATCTTATTCCTTGCTAAACCAGTCTAATTGTTCCAGATCACCCAGAAATGGAATGCCGCCAAATCGCCCTTGAAGATAACCCTTTTGAAGATTTAAGTTTGGATTCATTTTCAGATTCACTAATGAATAAAGATGTGATGCTCCGTGTTCATTTTTTTCTAAAAACCAGATTTCATCTTGACGCAATAAGTTTAAATCTAATAAATGGGTATCATGCGTGGTAAAAATTAATTGGCTACGGTGTTGATTATTAGCACCTTTTAGGTAAGTTTCTAAAAACAGTTTGGGTAATAAAACATGTAAACTGCGATCCAGTTCATCAATGATATACACTTTTTCGCTAGAAAGCAGATCAACTAATATGGCTAAAAGTTGGGTTAATCGTTGCGTACCGGCAGATTCTTTAGCAAAGTCAAATGAAACAACACTGCCATCATGTCCAGAATGTAGCGTTTCTAAGCGGATGAGTATGGGTTCACCCGATTCGTTAGCACATAATGTATAGGATGTGCCTTCACTCAGCATAATAAGCGTACCGCCTGCACGAATGTCATTTTCTATTTCTAGTTGTATTTGCTCTGGCAATCCGGGAAAATGTTTTTCGTAGTCAAACTCTTCTTGAATGGTTTTAATGCTATGTATGCCTGTATCGGCTTGTTTGAGAAAATCACTTAAAAAACGAATAAACGGTTTTTCTTGATTGGCTCTGATCTCTAAGGGTAAATAACGCGGATTGGCAGGAACGATTTGCAATATATTTTCAAACCATTCATAAAGCGGCTTTAATTTGGCTACATTTCTTTCCAATGCTTCGGTTAAAAAGAGTTGATTGGGGCGTGTGCCTTGGGCAACAAATTCAATAAATTGTCTTTGTTTAGAGTTTTTACGGGCTAATGATCCGCCTAATTCAATGGTGACTTTGCCTGTTTCTGATGTGATTCGTTCAAAGTAACGCAGTTCTTTTATTTTCGGGGTAACAAATAACCATTCTTCAAGCACTCGTTGAGAATTGATGATGAAACCGTAATGATAGTGAATATTTTGATAAAAAATAAGAAATTCAAAGCGACTGGGTTTATTTTTCAATTGTTTGTCAAGACGAAAAGGCTCAACGGGAATGAGTTGATTCCCTTTGACTCCATTAACTATAAGCTGTTTGGCAAAACTGATGGCTTCAACCCATTTGGTTTTTCCATGTGCGTTAGCGCCGTATAACGCGGTGGTGCGTAGTAATTCTGTTTTTGGTGTGATCTGGATTAAATGACTTTTATGTTGTTCTAGATCGGCACTGGCTACCATAGAAAATAGGGTTTCTTCGGCAAAGCACATCACATTTTCAATAATAAATTGGAGTAGCATATTCAGTTATCAGTTATCAGTTATCAGTTATCAGTTGTAGGGTGGATAGAAGCGAAGTTTTTTTCATCAATGTTCACTTAAAAGTTTCCAACCTACATTTTTCGGTAAGGTGATTTCATTGATGATTTCAATATTGACATTCAAAAAACGTAATTGTTGTTTTATTCTGGTTTTTAAGCGCAATGCAAGCGGTTTAAAGTGTTCTTCCCTATCTAAATACTCATCCTGATGCAAAAATAAAACGATTGTCAGTGGTATTTTTTGTGCCAAAACATTGACATGGGGAAGTAATGTCTCATCATCATGGCGAAATGCGCCCGCAAGCCCAGTAAAAGTATCGCATACTTTTTTGACGACTTCATCTGCTAGAAAAGGCTTTTTACGAGTGACTTTGACTTTTGAATCGCATAAATGACGGCATTGTTCAACTTCAGGTGGTTCTGCTGCTGAGAGTCTTGGACTATTTTTTTCGCTATCACCACGAAAGTTTTTAACTTCTATCCAGAGTATTTCTTGCTTGTCAGTTGCTAAAAAGTCTACAGCCTTCATGCCTTGACATTGTTGAACTTTATGATAAAAACTATTGTGATCATCATATTTGCACACGATCCATTCTTCTGAAAATTCAAAACGTAATGCTTTACTTTGACTGCCTTCTTGTAAAATCATAATACTTTCTTTGCCTTCTTGGCATAATAAGCTGATTGCTCCCGATCATACAATGCTAATTCTTCATCCAATGTGACAATCGTCTGTAAATCTTCTAGCACGTTGCCCTGTTCAATTGTTATCGCGTCATTATCTCGCTTGAGACTAAAAAATCGTGCGGACATTTCAGTGGATTCTACTAATAACGATAATTCTTTCATTAAAAATAAATTATGGGTAGCTAGAATCACTTGTATGCCATTTTGGGCAAGGGTTGCCAACACTTTGGCGACTTTTACCATGATTCTAGGATTGAGGTTAGCATCCGCTTCATCCCAAAATAGGGTGCTACCGAAGCTCAATGATCCATTCAAAATCAGATAAACGAGCATGGCTATTTTTCGATATCCTTCTGCAATTAAAGAGATTTCAAATTTGCCGTGTTTGGGGGTGTCAATGTAAAAGCGGCCACTTTTATCTATAATGACTTTGCCGCCTAATTCTGCTTCTAAGGGTTTTATGAGGGTTTGAAGAGTCGTTGGCAGTTTTTTGAGCAAAGGTAAATTGAGGGCTTTACATAAATCATAGTGGGTTTCTGATAGTGGCAGATAGCGATTTTCGTACAGTGCCGTAAATGTTGGTTGCAATGTTAATACTTCTCGTGTTGGAAAAAATAAAGGGGCTTGCTTGGGAAAATGTTTGGGTAACTGATCAACTTTGATTTTATTATTCTGTAACATGAATGAAAACAATAGGTTATCTATCTCATCTGTGATGTTAATGGTGATTTGGGCCGGTTGCAAATTTAGAGGGTGACGACAAAGATGGTTGAGGTTATCTGGTTTGAAAACGCCATCTAATTTATCTTCTAATTGGATTTGTAATTGTTCTACATTATCCCTAGTGACTTGGTACAATGAGCGCATCACACTATATCCAAGTTTGAGTAAATGACTTTTTCCGGTTGCATTATCCCCAATGATAATATTCAATCCGGGTGAAAATTCTGTTACTGCGTCTGTAAAAACGGTAAAATTCTTAATACTCAATGATTTTAACATGTTATCAGTTATCAGTTATCAATTATCAGTTTTACAGGCCTGTGCCTGTGGGCAAGTAGAAATCAAGGCTTTTTTCCAATAATCCGCATTGTATCAATATTCACGGTAGACACTCGTTATTCAATCTCCGTTTTTTTGTAATCGGCGATGCAGTAGGTATTAAATTTATCCTGATTATAACGGATGAAAGGGAGGCCCTATTTAAAATAGGCTTTTCAAATATCAGTTTAAAAATACCGGTAAATGATAGCCTTGGTTACAATCCTGCTCAGTATTTGACAATGTGGGAAGAAATAACAGTCATTAAGTACTGAAGCATAAATTTTCGTGTATTTTGAAATGGGGCCCTTTGCGCTAAAATATCTGTTTATTTGTGCTTCAGTACTTAAAATATCATGAGGGATGTCGTCGGCTTGCCGCAAAGTGAGATTTAGCAAATTCTGAATTTTCTACACTAAATAAACTAGGTAGATGCTTATGAAAACTGTCTTCCATGAGTCGAATCATGCTGTCAAAGTGTTGCGCTATGATGTCGTGCAAATCTAGTTTATAAACGTTTTTCGGAGCTAATTTATGTATAATGTTTTGTACAAAATCAAAATGGACTTCAAAATCCTTATTCAGTAAACCGTACAAGGAATACATGGCATAAGTTTTCCCTGTATTATTCGGGCCGCATAATAAGGTTAAATCATTAAGATTAATATCTCATTTTTTGATCACGCCCAGTCGTTCAAAATACATATTCATATTGTTACCTCAATTATTTTCGTTTATGATAAATTCTAATGGTGGGCAACATAAAAATGTTACCTGCCCCCTACATTTATAATGGTGGGCAACATAAAGACGTTACCCACCCTACAAAAAACATTTTTTATTGGTATATTATGACACAAAAAATTGAGAGGGGCTAAAAAAATGTCTTTACGCATAGGTGTTGATTTAGGCGGTACGAAAATCGAAGTGATTGCTCTGGATAAACTAGGAGAGACTTTAGCTAGGGAACGTGTGCCTACTCCTCAAGGAGATTATGGGGCGACTGTGCTGGCGATTGCTGATTTAGTTGTTCGTGTTGAAGGGCGTTTAGGGGCTGAAAGTTTGGTTGGTGTTGCTATGCCGGGTGCGTTATCGCCGGCAACGGGTTTGATTAAGAATGCTAATTCTACTTGTCTCATTGGGCAACCTTTGGATCGTGATTTGAGTGCGATTTTGCAGCGCCAGGTGAAATTAAGCAATGATGCAAATTGTTTTGCTTTGTCGGAGGCGGTGGATGGGGCGGCTGCTGGGGCGGCGGTTGTTTTTGGGGTGATTATTGGGACGGGTACTGGTGGTGGGGTTGTTGTGAATCGGATGGTGTTGGAGGGCCCTAATGCGATTGCTGGGGAATGGGGGCATAATCCTTTGCCTTGGCCGCTGGCTGAGGAGTTACCGGGGCCTTCGTGTTATTGTGGCAAAAGCGGTTGTATTGAAACATTTTTGTCTGGGCCGGGTATGGTGCGAGATTTTCAAGCGATGAGTGGGTTATCAAAAACACCGTTTGATATTGTGGCTTTAGCTGATGCGGGTGATCAGGGGGCTGCGGCCTGTTTGTCACGCTATGTTGATCGGCTGGCGCGAGGATTAGCGAGTATTATCAATGTGTTAGATCCTAATGTGATTGTATTAGGTGGGGGGATGTCGAATATTGAGCGGTTATATACTGAGGTGCCGCGTTTGTGGGGGCGTTATGTGTTTTCAGATCGGGTGGATACGGTATTAAGACGGGCAAAGCATGGGGATTCTAGCGGGGTGCGTGGTGCGGCGTGGTTGTGGCCGATTGATTGTGAGATGGGGTAGGGAATGGTGGGCAACAAAAACCCGTTACCCACCCTACGGTGCTGGATAATTTATTTTTTGGATAGGTTTAACCTAAATTCTGAGCGACAAAATCCCAGTTGACGAGATTCCAAAAGGCTTCGAGGTATTTTGGACGGGCATTGCGATAGTCAATATAGTAAGCGTGTTCCCATACGTCACAGGTGAGTAGGGCGGTTTGCCCTGAAGTCATGGGGGTTGCGGCATTGCTGGTGCTGACTAGGGCTAAACTGCCATCGGCCTTTTTGACGAGCCAACCCCAGCCTGAACCAAAAGTGGTGACTGCGGTTTTGGTAAACTCTTCTTTGAATTTGTCAAAGGAACCAAATGTGCTGTTGATGGCATCTGCTAAGCTACCAGAGGGTTGCCCGCCGCCGTTAGGGCTTAAGCAGTTCCAATAAAAGCTATGATTCCAAACTTGGGCGGCGTTATTAAACATGCCACCAGAAGACTTTTTGACAATGTCTTCCAATGACATGTCGGCAAATTCAGTATCCTTGATCAGGTTATTGAGGTTGGTGATGTAAGTTTGGTGATGTTTGCCGTGGTGAAACTCTAAGGTTTCTTTGGAAATGTGTGGTTCTAGGGCGTTGAGTTCGTAAGGCAGGGCTGGTAGGGTATGTGCCATAAAAAATATATCCTATTTTTGTAAGTGAATAAAAAACGGTCATTTTTGCAAACGTTATGCGCAACCAGTAAATGTTGATTTATTTTTTTTTTTCAAGTTGCGATGATTTATGTTTTTGATTTTCAAGACAGTCTCTATAGAATGCTGATAACGCTGATATTTCACATTTAATGTGAAATACCGTTTTTGCGCGCAAAAACTTTGCGTGGCATCAGTTGTCAGTGGGCGGGCGCATTCCCAAAAAAACATTATCAATCTCAATCGTGCCGAAGCAAAATCAATTTGGAACGAAAAACAAACGCAAAATCAATTTGGAACGAAAAACGCAAAATCAATTTGGAACGAAAAACAAACGCAAAATCAATTTTGCACAACTCAACCGAGATTAATAAAATGACCCTTTTTTGGGAATGCGCCCCAGTGGGCTTTATGTACTAGGCAAAGTTTGTCTGGCAAAAATTTTGCCTTTTGCTCACTGTTATCAGTTACCCAAAAGTTGTGTTGAATACGAGAACAAGCGTTTTCCGCTATGTGAACATTTTAATAGGTGATTATGAATTACCCATAGTTAATTAATAATCGGAGTTAATAACCGGCCGTTATTCAACTTCAATTCTTAAATGCTTTTCTTCGAGCATTTGATACCAGGCATTATCTTTAGCGAGTTCAATATCTTTCAACTCGGACATTTCTCGCTCCTCTTTAAGTTCTTGGTGTATCAAATCAAATTCATTTTTCAATTGTGAGTTGTCTTCTCTCAATTGTGAATTTTCGGCTTTCAGTTGTGTGTTTTCGGCATTGGTGTGTGATTTCTCATCTCGCAATTGTGCTTTCTCAATGCGTAGCCGTGAGATATCCGTTTTTAAACGTGCGTTTTCTTCTCTAAGAGGCTGAATAGAGGAGTCATTGCTGGTGCCGATACGCACTTTTGAGGGTTTTGGTACTTTAATAGTCATTGTCTTCATCCTTATTCAGAAAAATAGGTTTATTTTTATAAGATGATTTAGGAATAATGTCATGGTGTTTTATTATTTTGATAGGTTATATCATTCCCGCCTGTGATGAATACTACTTATTCAAAGCGTAGACTGTTTTTTTCTATTCGTCAAATAATCGCTGAATGACAATGAACAATGAACAATGAACAATGAATAATTAGTTTAATAGAATGGATATGATCTTGATTTGTTAAGTGCTTGATTTTATGACTGTTTTCAAGATTATGTCTCAATTCGAGCCACTTGCAAAATAGATAGAACGCTGATTAATCATGATGATCATGATTAATAACTGATTAAAATGATAATTGATAACTGATAACTGATAACTGATAACTGATAACTGATTTGGCAACTGAACGAAAATCCTTTGTTGACTGGTTTCGCAACGCTTCACCTTATATCCATGCTCACCGTGGTTGTACTTTTGTGATAAGCGTAGGGGGGGAGGCTGTACACGATCCCCATTTTTCTTATTTGATTCATGATATTGCGTTATTGAGCAGTTTAGGTATACGCTTAGTCTTGGTGCATGGGATTCGCCCTCAAATTGAACACGGTTTGCGTATGCGGGGGCGGCAATCACGTTATGTCAAGGGTATACGCATTACTGATGAAGTCGCGCTTGAGTGTGTGAAGGCGGCCTGTGGAGAGGTGCGTACAGAGATTGAAAGCTTGTTATCAATGGGTTTGAGCAATTCGCCTAGTACCCAAGTTCGCATTCAGACGAATTCGGGTAATTTTATTACGGCCCGCCCTTTGGGTGTACGTGAGGGGGTGGATTATAGTTACACGGGGAAAGTGCGCCGCGTTGATGCTGAGGCGATTACACGTAGACTGGATGAAGGCTGTATCGTGTTGATTTCTCCGGTAGGCTATTCTCTTACGGGAGAAACGTTTAATTTATTGACGGAAGAAGTGGCAATGGAGGTGGCGATTGCTCTAGGAGCGACTAAATGGCTTTGTTTAATCGAAAATGAGGGTGTTTTTGATACTGCTGGGCAATTGGTGCGGCAATTGACGGTGCTTGAAGCGCAACATGAGTTGGACACGCAACAGCCGTTGGGATGTCATCGACAAGTGCTTCATGCGGTGAAGGCTTGTGATAACGGGGTTGAACGAGTGCATCTGGTTTCACGGCACATTGAAGGGGCTTTATTGCTGGAGTTATTCACTCGTGATGGCATCGGCACGCTCATTAGCATTGATCCTTATGAACACATCCGTTCAGCGACAATAGATGATGTGGGTGGGTTGCTTGAATTGATTGAACCTTTGGAAGATGCGGGGATTTTGGTGCGGCGTTCGCGTGAGAAATTGGAGATGGAAATCAATTATTTTACGGTGCAAGAACGTGATGGGATGATCATCGCGTGTGCTGCTTTGTACCCTTTTCTTGAGGCAAGTATGGCAGAATTAGCTTGTTTAGCGGTGCATAGCCACTATCGCGGTGCTAACCGAGGTGATGCGTTATTGTCTTTTTTGGAACGCTCCGCTCTTGAGAAAGGCATTACTCAGATTTTTGTGTTAACGACTCGTACTGCTCATTGGTTTGCCGAAAGGGGTTTTGTAGCGGCCGATTTAGATTCATTGCCCGTTTCACGACAGGCACTGTATAACTATCAGCGCAATGCTTTGGTATTTGTTAAACGACTTTGTCAATGAACAGTTATCAGTTCTTTGCTGCAAGTTTTGCGCGCAAAACTTTTGCGTGGATATCAATTATAAGTTATCAGTTATCAATTGCAATTCTTATTAATTAACTGATGTTACGCAGACTGATTCTTGGGCGAACACACAGGTTCGCCCCTACACCCAATATTACTGTGGACTCTTGGGCGAACACACCGGTTCGCCCTTACACCAATATCACTGT
>Ga0164315_10000424_pt1 | contig 29179 bp, 27 predicted proteins | sample GuaBasSedimGuay6_FD_113737 | JGI IMG/M metagenome (GOLD analysis project Ga0164315, IMG submission 113737) | Subseafloor sediment microbial communities from Guaymas Basin, Gulf of California, Mexico - Guay6, Core 4569-2, 0-3 cm | ecosystem: Environmental > Aquatic > Marine > Hydrothermal vents... | reverse complement strand
TTCGTTACGGCACGATGCGGGGCAGGAGCCCCGCGGTCCAGGACGCAGTCCCGGCAGTCCCTTCGGCTTCTCTCTTTGTGCCTCTTCGTGCCTCTTTGTGGCTATTTCATGATTTATGCAAGCGCCTGAACCCTTAACCTCTCAAGAATCAAAGTATTGAAACGTCGCCTGAATGGATGAAGGTCGATCCCTCGATGTGCAGGGTGGTGGCGGTTGCTCAGCAAGGCCATCACACAGCCCTGTTGGCGGTCGACCCAAAGCGAGGTGCCAGTGAACCCAACATGGCCGATCGAGTCTGGGGACATGGCTGGTCCGGCGGAGCACCCCGGCGATGAACTGACCTGCCATCCCAGTCCTCGGGCCGAGGCGTGTCCATGAGTTCGACATTCCGCTGCGAGATCAGACTCCTCTGAGGTCAAGAGCACGCCTCCCCCAGAAAGGTATTCCTGGCCCAGCCGCACCACACCGCCAATCGTACCGAAGAGCCCTGAATTCCCCGCAACGCCGCCCAGGAAACGGGCATTGCCGTCATCGACCTGCCCGTCGACATGCGGCGGAATCGTCGAAGGGTCAAACCCCAGACTCCGGACCATTTCGACCTCGGCGCCCGATTCCGCTGCTCCACCGGCAATCAACCGTCCCGCACCATGAGCAGCAAAAGAGAGTTCGTCCTTGAGGGACAAGGGTCGAGCTATATTTTCGGTGAATGCCTTCGCCAGATCCAGACAAAAGACCTCTTCCAGAATGAGACCCAGGAGGATAAAGCCGGGGCAGGAATACTCTACCTGCCCACCCGGGGGTCCGACCGGAACGAGGGCTCTGATTCCGGCCATGATTTCGCCAGGTGAGATTCCGGACGCATACAGTGGGGCCCACCCCGGAAGGCCGGCTGTATGGGTCAGGAGATTCTCCAGGGTGGCGTCCCTGAAGGGTCCAGCCTGAGGCAAGATGTCGCCGACTCTCCGGCCGAGTTCCAGTGTTCCCGCGCGACGAGCCAGCAGAAAAAGTGTTGTCACAACCAGGGGTTTGGTCAAGGAAGCGAGATCGTACCAGGTGGTTGGTCCGGCCTGTTGCGGCTTGCCTCCGAGGCGAGAACTGCCGGCCGACTCAAACTGCGCTGTCCTCTCACTCCCAAAAGACCATCCCCCGACACATCCTGGAGACACTCCGGCCCTTACAGCCGCACCGAGAAGGCCATGGACAGATCCATCCATCTGCTCAGCCCTCAAGGCCCGGAAGTGTCCCCAACGCACCCACGCGCTAGCGGTACCGGACGACCCTCCGGATTGACATTGACATAGGTGATCTCGGCCTCGGTGACCTTGGCTATTTCATTGCGATCCCACCGTCGGGATGCCTCCACCCCGACCCTGATGGTGATAGAGGTACGCCCCTTCGTGACGACTTCGGCGTAAAAGGACACCAAATCGCCGACAAAGACCGGTTCATGGAAGACCACCTCGTTCATGGCGGCCGTGACAACTCGGTGGGCGCCGGCGCGATATGCTCCCTCGGCCCCAGCCTGATCGAGGTACGACAGAATCACGCCCCCGAAAATCGTCCCGGCAGGATTGGTATCCCTTGGCATCATCATCACCCTGGTGGCGGGCTGTCGCTGTTTCATGTTTGAGCTTCCCACTTGAAGACCCCCTGTTCTATCAGTTGTTTCTCGGCGACCTGTCGCCAGCCGCGATTGGCTGCGGGGCTGGCAGGACTGGGGTGCAGGATCTTGCCAATTCGCACAGCATGCCCGGCCAAGGACTCGGTAGCCCGTCGAGCGGCGAAAGCTCCAATACCGACAACCCATTGTGGACCGACACAGTCCAACATTTGCCTGATGGCACGGTCACAGATTTCGAACAACGGCCCCCTTTCCTCTGGAGGAAGGCGATCGGGCGTTCGATTTCGCCCACTTTCTTCCAAAAAAACCAGAGGACAATAGTTGGCCACGAACGCATCGGCAAAAAAAGCCTCCGGCGTTTGCCAGCGATCTTTGACCCATCCCCAAAGCCGTTTCCCACTGACCTCGACCCTCGAACACTTGAGACCTTGAACAGGCCGGCGCGGATGAGGGTCACGAGGGAATCCGACCGGTTCCTTGATTTCAAACCACTCCCCCACCGTTTCAACATCTCCAAACGGCACGCCGGTCTGGGCCATCCCGAACGGACCGGGATTCATGCCCAGAAAAACGACCCTCTTTCGACCTACTCCGAAGCGCTCAAGGAAGGCCTCGTGAGATCGGGCGGCATAGGACAGAGGATTGTAGACGTGAGTCACCGGCAACGAGAACGACAACTGATCAACAGCCGCCGAAAGCTCCCTTGATATTTCTACCAGTTCGTTAGCCATTGATCATCCCTTCCAGCCTCCTGTTTCCTGCCTTCCCGGAAGTGTGGATCCCTTGACACTTTCGGTCCTTGGGTTTCAGTCGACCTCAGGAACTTCGTCATCGAGGGTCTTTTCGGGTTCCGGAAGTTCCTCGATTCGGTCCAACCCAAAGTGAATCAGGAACTCCTTCGTGGTCCGGTAAAGAAACGGTTTGCCGACCACCTTCTTCCGACCGGCCAGCCGAATCAAACCCCGGTCGAGTAGAGTTCGGATAACGCCGGTTGAGTTGGCGCCACGAATAAAATTGACCTCGGGGAGTGTGACGGGTTGTCGGTGAGCTACGATCGACAGGACTTCCAGGGCCGCCTGGGACAGCCGTTGCTTCGCAGCAAGGCCGTGGAAGGTCCGGAGAGCGTCGTCCAGTTCCGGGAGGGTGACATATCGCCATCCACCGGCGACCCGCTCCAGTCGAACACCATGCTCAGGCGTGTCCATCCGTTTCCGGATTTCTTCAAGGGCCGACTCGACCTCGCCCGGCCTCACGGTAGCCTCGCCCAGGGTCTCGATCAATCCGGTTACCGTCACCGGACCCCGAGATGTCAGAAGAGCCGCTTCGAGGAATGGAATCATCGCCTCATCACTCATGGATGGCCTCCGAAATTTCCTGATGGAAGGCAGTCGCTGGGTCGTAGTCCTGGGGACCGGGGCGGAGAAAGATCTCGGCAAAAACGCGGCGCTGTTCGGCCCTGACGCCTCCCAGGCGTACAAGCTCGAGGGTTGCCACCACCAAGGCAACGATCTCTTCAGGATCTGAGCGGCTGTTCAGATGCCGAAGAAGGGGCATCAATTTCTGTTGATGCACGGTATCGTAGAGTTCCTGCATCTTGTCTTGAACTTTGAATCGCAGCGGAATCACCTGAAGCGGTGGCGGGTGGGCTGCCGCGAAACGATCCATCACTTCGAGGTAGGTCCGAGCCAGCACTCTGAGATCAACGTCTTCCCAATCCAGTTCGAGGTCCCCACTGAAATCCGCTGCTTCGATCCTCGGTTCCCAGAGACACCTTCTGACGACATCTGCGTCGTAGAGGTACTCCGCAACATCCTTGACCCGCCGGTACTCCAACAACCGGTTGACCAACTCTTGCCTCGGATCGCCGCCATGCTCTTCGGTTGAAGCCTTGGGAAGTAACGTTCGAGACTTCAGATGGAGGAGCCATGAGGCCATCCATAAAAACTCTCCGGCGAGTTCAAGGTCGAGACGCTGCATCTTTCGAAGATATTGGTGGTACTGGTCGCAAATGCTGGATATTGGAATATCATGAATCGAGAATTTATTTTTGCGAACGAGATGCATTAGCAAGTCTAAAGGCCCGGTGAAGACCGGAACCTCGATTGGTGGCCCAATGCCGGTCGCCTCAGTGGTTTCAATCGCAGACACCAAGGGATTATAACCCGACGGAGAATCCTGGGTCGAATGTATCCATCAGGATTATTGAATTGTCATTCCTGCTAAACTCTGGTCTCCCTGATTCCTGAGATTATTGGTCCCTTCGATCACTCTCAGGGTCGCTGATCGAGGAGGTTGCGGTGGATATTTGGGACGGCCAGATGAACATGTTTGATGAGAATCCCCAGAGGAAGGTCACCGCCGGGAAAAAGGTCGTCGTTTTCGACCTCGAAACCCAAAGATCGTTCAACGACGTTGGCGGCCGAACTCAGATGCACCGATTGGGCGTCTCCATCGGTGTTGCCTACCGGTATGACACAGACGAATACCTGACCGTCACCGAGGAGAGGATTGCGGAGTTGATCGAACTCCTGCAGAGTGCAGACCTCGTGGTCGGCTACAACATCAGGGGCTTCGACTATGAGGTTCTTCGTGCATATACGGACGCCGATTTGTCGGCCCTCCCCACGTGCGACTTGATGCTGGACTTGGAGGCTCAACTGGGTTTCAGGCCAAAGCTGGAAAGTGTAGCGTCCTCAACCCTGGGAACGGGAAAATCTGCAGACGGTCTTCAGGCCCTGGAATGGTGGCGGCAGGGCGAAATCGAAAAAATCGCGGAATATTGCAAGGAAGACGTCCGGGTCACCAAGGATCTCTATGATTTCGGTAAGAGGAATCGTTGCGTCCTGATCTCCCGCTTCGGCGGCAAGCCACGCCAGGTCGAAGTTGACTGGTAAGACCGAATGCACGGTGGGTCGAAAAATCAGAGTCACGGTAGCGGCTGGGGGCCACCTGACGCTGGCATGACTGGTGTGGGCGGTGACTGCTGGCAGACTTGGGTTCAATCCGGGGGGCCATGTTCCATGGAACCACTCCGAGTGGCCTTTTGACACTCGATCTTGATGGTATCCCTACCCGGGAAATCAGGACCGTCGAATATCTCAAGGGTCTGCCCGGCCCCCCTATCCAAGATCTCAAGCACCGTTCTGTACTCGGCCAAAGCCCGCCTAGTCCAGCCGACGGCTTCGAGGCAATGACCCAGACGGTAGTGAACCTGGTAGAGATCCGGCTGGAGATACAAAGAGCCCCGGTAACACCGAAGAGCCGTTCGGAGGTCATTTTCCATCTCAGCCCTATGGCCTTCAAAGGCCAATTCTCCAGGATCGGCAGGAATGTCCTCGGGCTCGGCACCAGTATCGGTTGGCGTGGGCAGCTTGGAAGTCTCATTATGTTCCAAAATTTTCGATGACTTGTTGTCCTTCGGAACGGTGGCGCCATCTCTCTCTCGTCCGTCACGCCTTCTGTAAACGAAAACTCCCTGTCGTTCCTCCGCTTGAAGGACTGGAGTCAAGTGCATCAAACTTTCGGAGGGCCCGATCAGCAGAAAACCGTCTGGAGCAAGAAGCTGCTCAATATTGCGGACAACCCTGGCTTGTGATTCTTTTCTGAAATAGATCAACACGTTTCGGAGCAGAATGATGTCGAATGGTTGGCCTGGGACCTCGAGAGGTTCCCGAACAAGGTTGATCGAGCCAAACTCAATGTGGCAACCGATTTCAGGGTTCAGCTCAAAGGCCCCACCTCGAATGGTGAAATCTCTGTCGAGGTATTCCGAAGGCACCCGGCGGACGGCTCGTCGAGAAAACCGGGCCTGCCGAGCGGTTTCCAAGGCATCAGCATCAACATCGGTTCCCAAGACCGACCACTCAACATCTGTCCCAGCGAGACTGTCGGCAAGTACTACCGCAAGGGTCGCCGGTTCCTCACCTCTGGCACAGCCTGCCGACCAAACTCGAAGAGTCTTCCGGCCCGAGTCCACCAACTCCGGGATGATGTCTTCGCTCAGACACCTAAATTGCTGAGGTGCGCGAAAGAGGGAACTCTCCTTGACGGTCACTCTGCTGAGTAGAACCCTCCATTCGCTGCAGTCTGGATCCCGTCGCAGAGCGTCAACATATGCGTTGAGGTCCTTGAAACCGCTACCTGTTGCGCGCGTCATAGCCCAATTTGTGAGACGTTTCAGTTCGCGATCAGGGAGTACGATCCCGCTCATCCTTTCGACCAGCAACATCAGCTTCCGCCCGGGAGTCATCGAGGACTCCCGGTCTCGATGCGGTCCTTGAGAGCCCTGCCCAACGCGTCGGGTGGTTGCACAATCGCAGCTGCACCACGTTCGAGGGCTACCCGGGGCATGCCGAATACCGCGCTGGATTCACGGTCCTGGACCAAGGTCAGACAGCCCGCTCGGCTGAGACTCAGAAGCCCTTCGACCCCATCGACTCCCATACCCGAAAGAAGGACTCCTACAGAACTCCTTGGTATCGAGCGAGCGACAGACTCGAAAAGACGATCGACCGACGGCCTGTGACCGTGATCGGGCGGCGCGTTCCGGTCAAGCCTCAGGGCGGGGCCTTCTGTGACCTCGAGGTGGGCTCCTTGTCCGGCCACTCGAACACAACCTGGGAGTAGCTTTTCTCCGTCCTCCCCCACATCGACGTTGACCCAGGGGAGAACCCGGCGCAACCACTGAACATATTCGGCCTGAAAATCTTCGCCGATGTGTTGCACCACGACGACCGAGGTTTTCAGGAGGCTCGTCCCGATGGTCTTCAACATTTCCCCAGTGGCATCCGGCCCGCCTGCTGAGCATCCCACAGCGATCAGGCCCAGACTGGACATCATGCTTTCTTCAAGCCGGTCACAATTTTGGTCCTCCAGTTGCCCGAGCGCGGAAAGCAGGTTCGATGAAAATGTCTGCCACCCCCGGGGGTGCCGAGGTTTTTCCAAAAAAAGAATTTGCTCCAGCCGGCCGCTGGACTCCAGGTCCGACTGCCCGGGGGGTGACAGAACGACCACCGGTAAACGCGACTGTGTGAGATTTGCTGCCAGGGCCGGCCAGCTCCTTTCATCACCCCGAGCCAAACCGATGACCATCATATCGACCGTGTCGATGTCGGCTCCCTGCTCCATCAGCAAGGAGAGCGGGGCGCACTTGGCACAGGCCAAGTCGTCAGCACTTTCGACTATTCTCCTCAAGAGAGCCCGAATCGAAGGGGATCGATCAAAAACGCCGACCCGAATCTCCTTCACCGCCGCCCTCCCAACCGTTCCACGAGGGTTAACAGTTCCTCCCCCATCATATTCTGCTTGGCCAGGTAGGCATCAGCACCGGCTTCGAGGCCGGCCATGCGATCTGAGGGCTGATTACGGGTCGAAACGACGACAACCGGAAGATGCTCCCACTCAGAGGAGGCCCGAACCCGCCGTGTCAGTTCGAGACCGTCAATTCCGGGCATTTCAATGTCGGTGACGATGCAGTCCACCGTCCGGTCATCCAGAACCCCGAGAGCCTCCTCGCCGGAGGCTGCCAAGATGATTTCGACACCACCATCGGCAAGGATCCTGCGAAACATCTCTCTGGTGATCCGGGAATCATCGACCAACAGTACTTTGAGAGGCGGAAACTCGGCAGAAGAGGTGGCGAAAGCTTGGGGCTCACCTGCGGTGGGTTGAATGAAGAATTGAAGATCGAGCACTGCGATCGGCACCCCTTCTGCCAACAGGGCCATCGCCTCGGTCCCCGGAATCCTCCCCAGGAATTTGGGCCATGAATGAAGGAAGACTTCTTCTTCGCCGATGACCCTGTCGACCACCAGGTCAACTGGTATTCCTACGGATTTTGCATGAACGACGGTTGATCCGTTCTCGGCCGGCGCAAGACCAAAACGGGTAGAGAGTTCAACCGAGACTGCCACGCCGTCCGAAGGCGCCGCTCCCCCAGCACCTGAATCCCTCGCGACCCCGGAGCCACCGAATGCCCGGACCTGATGCGCCGGAATCCCTACCTTGTATCCGCCGGCCTCGACAACCAGGATTGGCTCGCCACGTCGGCTGACAGGAAGATCGATGGTGATCTGTGTGCCCTCCCCCGGAACCGCATCAATCCAGACGTCTCCGCCAATCCTCCGAACCGTGTCTGCCACCGTATCCAGTCCAATCCCACGCCCCGAAACCTCAGTCGTTTGATCCCGCATCGAAAAACCTGAGTGGAAGAGCAATTGCCGAATGCCATCCTCCTCGAGGGCCTCTGCAGCTTCTTTCGACACCAGGCCACGTTCCACAGCTTTGGCCAGAACCTCTTGAGGGTTGATTCCCCGCCCATCGTCGCTAACGACCAACCGAACCCGTTCTGCTCGGGTTTCGGCTCTCAGGGCGACGGTGCCGGTTGGATTCTTACCCAACTCCATCCTTTCGGTTTCTGGTTCGATGCCGTGATCCACCGCATTTCTCACCACATGCAACAACGCCTGCCTCAGAGCGTCCATGATCCGTCGATCCAGACGGCAATGAGCTGATTCCACCTCGGCCGCCACCGTTTTCCCAAGGGAAAGTCCAAGCTCCACCGCGTGGTTCCCGAGACTGCTCAAGAGAGGTCGAACCGGTTGCACCTGAATAGAAAGGAGACTGCCCAATTGCTGTTCCAGCAGGCCATCAAAGCGGCTGTGCGCCTGGCCGGCACTCAGGGCAGCACGGCGCAGGCTCAGGGCTAGAGTTGCCAGCACCTGTTCGGGTTGGCCGTCGGTGACACCCGATTCTGCGGTACGAGCCATTGCGTGCAATGCCTCGACCATCGCACCAATCTCCCGGGAAAGAAAACTGAGGTGCACGGCCTGATCGGACACCCTATCCAGAATTCGAGTATCCAACGACGGCTGGGCCTGTGGCACAACCAGACTAGGCACCTCCTGTGTGCCGTTGACCGGTTCACCGCCGGCACTACCCTCGATAACGCCGATAGTTCCGACCATCGTACGGACCCGCTTTATCAGACCCAGGAGTATCTCGAAGCCGTCTTCCGCAGGCCAATCAATCACATCCTCAGCCTGATGGCAGACCTCTGCAATCTCGGTCAGGCCCATCATTCTGGCGGCGCCCTTCAGTGTGTGGAGTTCCCGCCGGGCGATCCTCCACAGTTCGCCGTCCGGGTCGGGCGACCCTTTAGCGAGAACCTCGTCCAGACGATTCAGGCGGCCAGATGCTTCCGACTGGAAGAGTGGGAGGAGATCATCATTGCCCAGGGGCATGATTCAGATCCTGGTCCAATTCCCAACATTGACGTCAACGCCCAAGGTCGCTTCCTGGGTACCATCGCGTCGTTTGACAGGAACGACAACTGAAAAACACTGATCGCCTGTCAACAGGCTTTGGTAGACCGGTGTGACCGACGTCAGGTTGTCCCGCCCGGCAGCTTGGAACCAGGGACGATCGGAATAGGATTGGCCGACTGCAGCCACACCCTTTTCTAAGTCCTCTCCCACCAGGTCACGGTTCACCGCGAAGGCCACCATGCCACCTTCCGTATCCACCAGATAGGCCATTTCGAGATAGGGAAGGTCCGTGAATACGCCGTGCAGAATTCGATCGGTGGCCTCCAAATTTCCAGATACAGACTCAAGCGATTGGGCAACCTGAAAGACCAGGTGCTTCAGCGAATGGGAACTCTCGAGCCTGAATGACTGGGACAAGAGTTGTATCGACAACGCCAATTGGTTCAGCCGGATCGCGGCCCCGGTGAATTCCTCCAACCCTTCCGCAATTTCCGTAATGACGTCACTCTCCTCCCTGACGGCCAGAAGGACCTCTTGCGATGCCGTCTGCTGCTCCTGCGTCGCCAGGGAGATCTCCCGAGCTGCCTGTGCCGTATTCCCCAGTGCCGCCGACAACTGTTCCACTGCCGTGGCGGTGGCACGAGCTTGCTCAGCGACAAGATCAGTCTTCTTGCCGCCTTCCTCAGTCGAAATCACGACGGCGTGAATGGCTGCGGTGAACTCGTGGAGAATGTTTCGCACGCTCTCTACACTTTCCCTTGAACGCTCGGCCAGGCGTCTGACTTCGCGGGCAACCACCGAAAACCTCTCGCCGTATTCGCCAGCAGTCGAGGCCTCGATTGCGGCGTTCAGCGACAGGATGTGCGTTTCCTGGGAGATGTCGGTGATCAGGTCGAGAACCTGGTAGATCTCCCTGGAACGGGAATCTAAAATCTCAGCCCTTGAAGCGATGATGCCCATGCCTTCCCTGACACTCTCGATGCCGGTCACCGCCGCCTCGATGGCTTCTGCCCCGTTCCTCCCGGCAGCCTCCGATTGCGCGGCCAGATCGGCCTGAGACGAGGCGTTGGTGGCAATCTGGGCCGCAGTTCTCGCCAACTCTTCCATTGTGGCGGTGATCTCAACAACCGATGCGGCCTGTTCGGAGGAACCAGAGGCCAACTGAGCCGAGGTATCCCGAACTGTATTGGCCGTTCCGGCGACCTCAACCGATACCGACTGAATCTGTTGTACCAGACCACTGAGAGCGCGAACTGCCGCCTCGACCGAAGCGGCGATACCCTCGGGAAGGCCGACTCCAGGTAACGAGGCGGCCAGCAAATCCCCGTGCTGGAAATTCGTCAGAACTTCGACCAGGCCATCCTGGTGCACCTTACAGTCGTTTTCCAGACGTGCGAGTTTCTGCCGAACTCGCTGACCCGGCAAAAAAACGGCTATAACGTACACAACCAGCAGTAGCAACGCGAAAACCATGTAGGCGCGAACCAGCCACGCCCATTGCCCCGTTCCAAACGCAGTTTCGAGCAAGGCGCCGGCAGGCAGCATTGCCGCCACGAGCATGAATGGACCCAGCCACGTGCGGAATCGTTTCTCTTCCATCAATCGCTCACTCCTTTGCATTATCGAGCATAGTTGATCCGGCCTCTAAGTTGTCGATGTTGAATCGTCGTACACGACGACCGCCGAGATCAAAAAACCCGGAGACCACCGTCAACGGCACCTCGTCGGAATCGGTTTCTCCGAGTGGGTGAATCTCAAACACCTCATCGACCGCTAGACCTATTCGCTCAACTGGATGATCCTTTCGAGCGATTTCAGCGACTACGACAGTCATCCTCTCCCGCCGAACACATGGACCTCCCTCGGCCAAAGCCTTAAGGGAAAAAATAGCCAGGGGCTCACCCCCAAATCTCGCAAGGCCAATAAGGGCGCGAGCCGCGATTGGTGATGGCGAGATGGCCAAATCATCTTCAATCCGTCGAACCCGATCGATATCAATCAGAAAAAACTCTGTGGCGCATCGAACGACCAGGGTCTGAGTATTCTGAACATCATTCATCGGCGGATCCAGCATTCCCCAAGCATAACGCGGCCAGACCACGTTGAAAGAGAACATTGACGCCCGATTGGCATGTCAAAAAACTCCCGGCGAAACCGGAGCCCCGACGGGCCCGGCTCCACCGGGAACCAGATTCGTCCGAATTGCAGTTAAGACCTACTCTACAACGGCCTTGACCATGGATTCGATCGTGCCGGGCTCGACCTCCTCCAGTTCATACTTGACATTGGCGATCGGCTTATTGATCGTGAGGATTCGCTTGAGCTCAATAGGCGTTCCTTCGACAACGACATCGGCCGGGGTGTTGTTGATGGTCTCTTCCAACTCCCGGACCTGTGTTTCGCCGTAGCCCATCGCGGGCAAGATGGCGCTCGCATTGGGAAATTTCTCGAAGGTCGACTTGATTGATCCAACCGCAAATGGTTTGGCATCGACGATCTCGGCCGCGCCTGCGTCCTTTGCGGCAAACCAGCCGGCGCCATAGCTCATGCCGCCGTGAGTCAGGGTGGGGCCGTCTTCCACAACCAACGCCCTCTTGCCTCGAACCAACTCGGGTTGGTCAACAGTGATCACTGAGCGACACTTGATGAGAGTGGCGTCAGGATTGGCTTCTCGGCAGTTGTCCATGACCTCTTCGACCTTGATCGGATCCGCGGTATCCACCTTGTTAACGATCAGGAGATCCGCAATGCGGAGGTTTGTTTCACCGGGAAAATAACTCAGTTCATGGCCAGGCCGGTGAGGATCAACCAACGTCATATAAAGGTCGGCCTTGTAAAAAGACGTGTCGTTGTTGCCACCGTCCCACAGAATAACGTCGGCCTCTTTCTCGGCCTCGCGTAGGATCATCTCGTAATCGACGCCGGCATACACAACAAAACCGTTGTCGATGTGGGGTTCGTACTCTTCCCGTTCTTCGATCGTGCACTGGTGGCGATCGAGGTCTTCATAGGTCTCGAACCGCTGGCACGCCTGTTTTGCAAGGTCGCCGTAGGGCATCGGGTGTCGAATCGCAACGACTCTCTTGCCGAGGCCCTTGAGGATCCGAGAGACGTAACGTGTCGTCTGCGATTTGCCCACACCGGTTCTGACGGCGCAAATCGCGATGACCGGCTTCGTCGATTCAATCATCGTCTTGGCCGCGGAACACACGCCGAAGCTGGGACCCCAGCCAATCACCTGGCTGGCCTTGTTCATCACGAAACTGTGGGGAACATCCGAATAAGAGAACCAGACCTCGTCGACCTGATGGTCTTTGATCAGTGACTCCAGGTCACTTTCCGAATGGATCGGGATTCCCTCAGGATAGAGCGAACCAGCCAATTCCGCCGGGTATTTCCGGCCATCGATGTCAGGAATCTGCGTTGCCGTAAACGCAACCACCTCGTAATCATCGTTGTCCCGGTAGAGACAGTTGAAATTATGGAAGTCACGTCCGGCAGCACCCATTATCAGGACTTTTCTGCGAGCCATTGTATCCTCCTACATTGCCGCAGTTCACCCCTGCGACACAACCGCCGGGTAAAGCTGAACCGGCGGAACACCGGAGATGGTAGCAGAGCCGCAACGCTGGAATTCCGCCTGAGGCGGAATCAGCGAAGCTCTCAGCTTTCAGCCATCAGCTGTCAGTTCCCGAACGGCCTCTTGCTGGGGATTCCGGAGGGTCAGAACCAGACACTCGGGTCATTGCAGGTAGGTCGTAATTTTGGCCAGTTCTGTAGGTGCCTTACTGATAGCTGAGAGCTGAGCTGCTTGCATAATTCGACGTTTTGCCGGAAAACGAGTTGGCCCTGAGTGTCACCCTGAGCGAGGGAGTCCGACGACCGAGTCGAAGGGTCTCCATAAGTCACGTATTGCGTTATTTTGCGAGAATCGCGCCGCTAATTGGGAGGAGATCCTTCGACTCTGCGGCCTCCGGCCGCTCCGCTCAGGATGACATTGGGGATTTTTGCAGGAGGCTGAGCTGAAAGCTTCTTCCGCCCTACTCCCACTCAATCGTACCGGGGGGTTTTGAGGTAATGTCGTAGACGACACGATTGATGCCCCGGACCTCGTTGACGACCCGCCTGGCGATTCGATCCAGCACCTCAGGTGGGAAACGAAACCAGTCAGCCGTCATGAAATCGGTCGTCGTGACCGCTCGAACGGCCAAGACCTGTTCGTAGGTTCGAGCATCACCCATCACACCGACGGACCTCACGGGCAGCAATACGCACAGCGCCTGGGCAATCGCCTCGTAGAGCCCGGCCTGACGGATCTCATCCAATACAATGTGATCTGCCTCCTGCAGAATATCGACCTGGTCCGGTGTGATTTCGCCCAGAATCCGTACGGCGAGACCCGGACCGGGGAACGGATGCCGCCATACAAAATCGTGCGGCAGTCCCAACTCCTCGCCCACTCGGCGTACCTCGTCCTTGAATAGATCTCTGAGCGGCTCCACCAGTGTCAAACCCAAGCGCTCCGGAAGACCCCCTACATTGTGATGAGTTTTAATAACGGCGGCGGTCCCCCGCACCCCGGAGCTCTCGATGACGTCGGGGTAGAGAGTTCCCTGTGCCAGGTACGAAGCGTCTGAGAACCGTTTGGCTTCTTCTTGAAACACCTCGACGAATTCGTGTCCGATGATCTTGCGCTTTTTTTCAGGATCCGAAACACCCTTCAAGGCTGAGAAAAACCTCTCGGATGCGTCGACGACATCCAGGTGCATCCCGAAACGGTCGAAACTGGTCTCAACCGCGTGACGTTCTCCCTTTCGGAGCAGTCCAGTGTCGACGAAGATCGGCACCAGGCGATCCCCGATGGCCTCCCGCAACAAGACCGCCGTCACCGAAGAATCCACCCCACCAGACACGCCGCAAATCACTCGGCCTCTGGGCACATCGTTGCGCAACCCTTCGACGAGTTCCGTCCGGATAGCCTCTGGGTTCCAGTCTCTCGCGGCCCCTGTCATGTCGAGAAAGTGTTCGAGCATGGCCTCACCGTTAGGAGTGTGTTTGACCTCAGGATGGAACTGAAGACCGACGAAACCCCGCGTTTGATCGACCATAGCCGCGACGGGAGTGCCTTGGGTTCGGGCGAGGACCTCGAATCCTGGGGGAACAGCGCCGATGTGGTCGCCATGGCTCATCCAAACACTTTGCCGAACAGGTGTCCCCTCGACAACACTCCGATCGCCAACAATCTCCAATTCTGCGAGCCCATACTCTCTACTTTCAGAAGGTGACACCTCCCCGCCAAGGTATCGTGCCATCAACTGCATTCCGTAGCAGATACCCAAAACCGGCAGACCAAGTTCAAAGACCGAAGCGTCCACCTGGAGGGCCCCTTCTTCAAATACCGAAGAGGGTCCACCTGAGAGCACAACACCGATGGCGCCACGCTGTCGTATGTGCTCGGCTCGAACGTCGCCCCTGGCGATGACCGTCTTGACACCGAGTTCTCGCAGCCTTCGCGCGATCAACTGAGTGTATTGCGACCCGAAATCCAGGATGATGATTTGCTGATGGTTCACGAGTCCCCCACTTGGCCATGTCTTTGGCACTGACAGAGGATACCATCCGGGTCAGGTTTCGACTCACCGGCGCCTCAGATGAATTGACGGACTAAAACGACCACGCTAGGATGAGCTTGTGAAAATACCCACATGCAGAATGCCGAGCCGGGCCGGCAATCGAAGGGTGGGGCCGTCGGGGAGGATTCAGTGGTTTCTTTCAAGCGAAACATAGACCCATCAAAGATTTCAGACCTGACGATTGGCCGACTTTCAGTCTACCTCCGATGCATCGACCGGCTGATTGAGATTGGTATCGAAACCGTATCCAGCCAGGAAATGGCCAAACGGTTCAACCTCAACTCGGCCCAGATTCGCAAGGACCTGGCCTATTTTGGGGAGTTTGGAGTTCGTGGGGTCGGTTATTCGGTCAGTGATCTCCGCCAGTACATGGTCGGCATCCTCGGCCTGGACAGCGAGCGCAGAATATTAATTGTAGGCGCTGGTAATCTCGGAACCGCCTTGTGCCACTATTCCGGTTTTTCCGGGGCCAGCTTTCTGGTCGTCGGTGTATTGGATAGTGACTCTTCGAGAATCAACACCCCGACCCCGGCCGGGCTGTTGGTCGAGGACTCGGCGCGACTGGCTGACATTGTGGAGCAGCGCCAGGTGGAAATCGGCGTTATCACGACACCTGCCAACGCTGCTCAGAAAATCTGCCAGGAAATGGCCGACGCCGGGATTCCCAGCATCTTGAATTTCGCTCCCATACGGGTCAAGGCGCCCGACGGCGTCCGGGTGACCTCGGTCGACCTCAAAATCTACCTCGAGGAACTCTCGTTTCATTTGACGCACGGGTCGTAACCCCACTACAAGGCTTAGCAACTCCCGTTCCAGAAATCGTCGCAGCATTCGCCAATTCCACTGTACAATCCTCTCGGCATGGAGACACCGCAGCGCATCGGCAAATATGAAGTGATAGCCCAGATCGCCGTTGGCGGTTTTGGGGTGATCTTCAAGGCGTGGGACCCATTCATCAAACGGCCGGTCGCAATCAAGATGTGCGCCTCGCACGATGAGGAGGTCCGCCAACGCTTTCACCAGGAAGCGCAGTTCGTGGGCAATCTGGTCCATCGCAACATCACGATGGTCTTCGATTTTGGGATGCAAGACGAAGTTCCCTACCTGGTTCAAGAGTTTCTGACCGGGTTTGACCTTGACCATTTGTTGAATGCCGGAGTACTGGGCGACCTCAACGCAGTATCCTCAGTCTTATTGCAGGTTGCCGAGGGCCTACGCCATGCTCACCAGAGGGGCATCATTCACCGGGACATCAAGCCCTCGAACATCCGAATCCTGGAAGACGGCACCGTCAAGATCATGGATTTCGGGATTGCCAAGAGCCTCGAAGGAGAATCGAATCTGACCCAGACCGGTATCGCCCTTGGAACTGCCGGCTACCTGGCCCCGGAGCAAATCCAAGGTGAACCGGTTGATCAAAGGACCGATATCTTCTCGCTGGGGGTCGTTGGTTATGAACTGATAACAGGTTGCAGACCGTTCAAGGGTGCGTCTTTGAGCAATGTGCTTTACAGGATATTGAATGACGAACCGGAGAACCCTCGGGTATTCACGCCGACCTGTCCGCCTGAATTGGAAGAGTTGATCACCAAGTGTCTACAAAAGGACCCCAATCACAGATTCCAGACTGTCGATCTGTTGATCGAGAATCTCCGGCAAATTTCGGTTGGCGATGAACCAGGAGCTGATATCAGGGATGTGACAACCGGATTTCTCCGATCGGCAATCGATCGCCTTCCCTCGGGCGAGGCTGAATCATCTGAGCCCGATACGACCCCAATTCAGGGCACCAAGATTCTTGAGCAGCCAACCAGGACCAAAGGCCCACAGATTCACCATGAGCCGGAATTCGAAGAGCCTGAGAATCGGCGAGGCAACCCTGTTCTTGTTGTTTTCGTTGTTTTGACATGCCTGCTCGGTGGGGCGGGCGGCCTGGTGTACTTTTCTCCCGAAGCCCAAAAGGCGGTTTTCGGCCCGCAGGGGGCGCCATGGATGGCCACTCCAACCCCAACGGCGACCGCAACGCCCATGCCGTCACCCACGCCTGCACCGACCGCAACGCCATTGCCCGTTGAAACGCCAACGCCAACCCCGACGCCTGAACCCTCACCCACCCCAACTCAGGGGCCCGTCGAGGTCCGGCTTGTCATTGATCCACCCTCGCCCATCGAGGTTGACGGGCAGTGGCTCGGCAATTCTGGACAATCCAGGCAGATCCATACCCTCAACCTGATGCCTGGGGAACACTCCTTCACGGTTCATGTCAAAGGATTCGAGCCCCAAAAACTGTGGAGAACGGTCGGGACCACAAACGGGCAAACTCTTGCCTTGACTGTCGACCTCGGCTTCTTGACAGTGAATCCCCTTCCCGGGCAGGCCCCACCCGGAGGTGAGGTCTACCTCGACGGCGCCCACATTGGAAGGATCCCCTTGATCCGAAAGAAAGTACCAGCCGGCGATCATACGTTGATCATCAGGTGGCCCGGTCACAGTCCTTTCAAGAGAGCCATTCAGGTTCCCAGCCTGCCTTCCCCGGGCCTGAACATCGGCGACGCAGCGCCACCTGAGTAGCGACCCTTATTCCTGTGACTCGATGATTGGGATCGTCGTACCGTCGTTGGTGCGAGAGTCGATTACAGAAGCTGAAACCAGCAGGCCATTGCCCTCAGAGATCTCGATAACCGCGAACCCCCAACCGAGATTTGGCCGCCCCGCTCTCTTCTTGAAGGGCTCGAGGTCTTGCAGTAACTCTCTGGGTCCGACATCAAGCGGATACTGATGCAACTCGTTTCCGGCAGAGTCAAAAAGCGTCACCTGCACTGTTGCAATTGTGGTTGCGGTATTCGTGATGGTCAGGTTTGTTCGAAACTGGCCTTCGACCTGTCTCAGTTGCAGCAATCGCCCCCACCGCCCGGCAGCAAGCCCGTCGCCGTTATTCCACCCATGCACGTACTGGCCGAAGGTGCCGCTCGGTGCCTCGTTGTAGATTCTGCCGGAGACCTGCAGTGGCTGACTCGATCCGATGCCCAGGCACCCCTTGCCGGATGTGCCAATCAACCCTACAACGTCTTCGAAGATCCCTTCCGTACCGTTGCGGACGGTACTCTCGATAACTTGGGCGCCGTTTGAAGAAAACAGCCAGAGTTCCACCATAGCGTCTTCATCGCCGGGATTGAGCAACACCACATCGGAGCGCCACACACTACCGGCAGCACCGTCGAGACGGGCGACATTGTCGAGCCAGTAGATATAGGTGGGGCCGGCAGCATCCAGTATTGAAAAGGTCTCGGAGAATCCCTCCGACTCGGCATCTGCTGTATCCCGGATACGAATCGTATATTCGTGTCCAGACTCCAGATCGATCGGTACGATCCAACTCTTCTCCCCCGAATTGCTCGCACCGCTATCGATGGCCATGACCTCTTCATCAGAGTGCAGTAGATCGAGCGCTACTTCGGATGAACAACTACCGCTTGAGAACCAGAGAATTGAGTAGGTCTCGTCGGTGTACCAGGTGTCCTCGTCGGAAGGGCTTGTGAACTCGAAGGCACAGGGGCGAGCCGGGGCGATCGTGAACCGGCCTGAGGAGTCGTAGATGGTGGAGTCAACGAGATCTGTCACCTTGACCGAATATTGGGATCCCGTAGCGAATTCCCCTGGAATCGTTCCCGACCACTGACCAATATTAGACGCATCTCCCTCGATTTGCAGGACATAGCCTGTATTGAGGTAGAGATCCAATGCCACTCGTGACCCGCAATTTGCCGTGCGATTCCACTCAATTGTGAAGACCTCCTCTTTGTAGACGGTATCGGCCTCGGCAGGTTTCGTGACCACCAGGGTACAGCCAGAACTGTTGGTAATGGTGAAATCATTCGATACTACGAACGACTCAGAATCACTCTTGTCCTTGATTCGGATGGAATAATCGCGGCCAGGGTGTGCGGAAGACGAAACGGTCCATCGATAGCTTCCGGTATTATTGACCGAGGTTGAGATGGTCTGGGTCTTCGTGCCGTCTCTCAACAGGTCGAGTTCGACATTATTGCTGCAGGTTCCCAGTTTCGTCCAAGAAATTGTCTGACTCGTCCCCTGGCGCCAGGTTTCGCCTCCCCGAGGCAGAGAGATCCCGTAGGTGCACGATGTCAGAGTTTTCACTGGAGGCGCCTCTGCGGCCACGTTCAAAGTCACCGCCGCTCCAAGGCTGATTCCCACCATCAATACTCGTCTTATCAACATTACTCTGCCCTCCAGGTATTGCAATTCTAACTCGTGCTTTCCAGGCCGCACAATTCGGCGTAAGATCGATTCATGAAGTTCCGCATGTTTGCCATTTTCGTTTTCATGACCCTCTCGATGGTCGCCCTCGTTTCTTCCCAGGAGACCACCCCCAGCGAAGATGCAGCAATCCAGGCCTATCGCCAGGGTTCGTTTTCCCAGGCAGTCACGCTGTATACGAAAGCACTCTCCGAAACCGAAGACGCTGAACACCGGGCACGGCTCCACATCAATATCGGCTGGACGTTGTTTGCCCTCGGGCGAACCGATGAAGTCAACACCCACTTGCACGCCGCACTGGTCGAGTTTCCAGCATTGTCGTTGATACCCGACTATTATACTGAGGAATTCATGGCGCTCTTTGAAAAGGCCCGGCGTCGGGTCATCGACGGCGAGATCGACAGCGGGCCGCCCGCCCCTGATCTCGAAGCCACTCTGGCGGCCGTCGACTCGAGGATCGCTGACGAAACAGACCTCGAGGGCGCCCTGGCCGACATCGACAGGCTTCTTCCGGCCTATCCGCTGGACGGGCGTTTGATTCCACTCAAGGTGCAACTTTTGACTATGCTGGGGAGGACCGAGGAGGCGCAGAACCTGGCACAGGGCAGGACCGATGGTCTAATGGGCCCTGGCTCGATCGCGTTAATTCCGATCCCAGACCTCATCCTACGGGCCAACCGCATGCTGGAACAGGGTGACTCCGAGACCGCTCTTGAACTTTTGAAGAGTGCGGTTTCCCGCCAACCCAGCAATGTTGCTGCCCTGGAGTTGATGGCAGAGGCCGCCCAACAGGGCCGGCACTGGCAAGAGGCGGAGTTTGCGCTAAAATCCGCTCTGGCCCTCCAACCCGAGAATATCGGACTCAACCTGCGACTGGGAGAAGTTTATCTGTCAAAAGGTGACGCCTCCGCGGCCCGCGATGTCTTCCGGCAATTGACCCAGCAATTCCCACAATCTGACCGGGCATGGGCTGCCCTGGGGTTGCTGGACGCGAAACTCGGAAATTTGGATCAGGCCGAAGAGGCCTTGGCCCAGGCATTGCGAGAAAACCCGCTCTTGGCCGAAGTGCAATTGGCCTATGGAGAGCTGGTGTTGCGAAGAGGTGATTCGCAGCGGGCGTTGCAGGCCTTCTCCGCAGCAGCAAACCTTCTGAGGGAGGATCCAGCCGTCCAGGCCCGTACCGGGCAAGCTCTCCTCGGTCTCGGTCGACACTTCGATGCAGAGCCGCTACTGAGAACGGCTATCGAGCAAGGATTCAACGGAGCGGATGTGCAACGGGCTCTGGTTCTCTGCCAGATCCAACAAGGGAACCTCTTGGAGGGTGAACGCCTGCTTGATAGAGTCGGACCGGGTTCTGAAGGTGACGGCGACATCCTCAAATCAATGCTTTTTCTCGAGCGAGGCCAAGCTGATCAGGCGCTCGCCGTCATGGAACCTCTGACCCGAGAACGGTCCGGAGAACCCATGGTTCTCAATCTGTTGGCGGGAAGCCTCTATCGCCTCGGACGCTATCAGGACGCAGTCGACGTCTTGACCCAGGCCAACGAAATGGCACCCTCCGATACCGTCGTCGAAAATAACCTCAGCCACGCCGAGGCCGCCTTGGCCGCAGTAGAGTTGCAGACCCAAGCCAAACCCACCCAGGCGATCGGGAACTGAAGGAAAGTCCCGCTTGAGGATTCTGCGAGGCCTCAGCTGAGGCTCTTCAGGAATTCCGCCATCGTTTCAGCGGCTTGTTGGGGCATGTGGCCGTCCTCGTAGAAAGCCCGGGCGGCTGGCCTTCTGTCCTGCCAATCGTCATCCTCCGGAATCCGCCTCAGCAGTCGTGCGATCTCAGCAATTGTCGATGGACCGGGTGTGATTCTGGGAGCAACTTTTTCAGGCCACTCCAGAAACTGCCGCCTGGCAATGACGGCTGCCGGCGTCCCGCATGCAAGGAACCGAACGACCGCCGCGGAAGTTTCCCCCGCCGAGGGAACCCGCAGGACGACCCCGACATCGGCAGCTACGGGGGCCGTGACCATCTCGTCCCACGTCAGCCATCCGGTTGACGTGACGGACGGACCGATGCCGAGCCTCTCAGCGACAGCCTGCACCCCGACGCCTTCGGCTTCCTGCCCCACCAGCAGCAGGCGGGCGTTGATCCCAGAGCCTCGAGCCGCCGCCAATCCTCCAAGAATGGCGGCCAATCCCTTCTCAGGAGTCAGAAAACCAAGATGCATCATCAGAATCTCCTGGTCGGAGATCTCCAACTTCTCCCGAATCTTCGATCGATCCAAGGGACCTGGATCGGCCACCGGGAGTCTCATCCGCAGCACCGGCCTCCCAGGGAATAGACGGACAAGTTCTCGCCGGCCGAATTCCGAGTGGCAGATCAGTGCCTCGGCATCCCCGAGCAAAGCTTTGAGCGCGGGAAAGAGAAAAGGATCCAGGCGTCCGCTCACACCAAATGAACGAGCTTGAGCCAATGCGACCCCGGAGTCCCCGTGGGCCTCTCTCATGGCGGCCGCGTAGGCGTCGGAGTCCTTCGTGACATCCAGCATCTGGTGAACCAGAAGGTGCTGGAGGACCAGGTCGTGTACGACGGCGACCGTTCGACGGCCGCGACTTTGCTCGATAATCCATCGGTGATAAGGATTATTTCCGAAATGAGCCACAAATATCTCGCCTGGTATTCCCGGTGTCTCAAGAGGTACCAGTAGCGAGGCCAGTTCAGAGGGCAGTTCGGGAGGCCCTTCACTATTCGGTGGCGTCAAAATCCTGACGTCAACCGAACGACTCATAGGACGAAGCAGTTCGACCGCGTAATCGCTGACCCCTGACCGAACGGGTGGCAATGGTGAGCCCCACAGTATTCTCAATGCCATGGTCTCTAAGGTACCAGATTCGCTACAATGGCCCCTGTGCCGCTGGCTCGATTTCTGCTGCTGCTGCTTTATGCAACCTATTTGGCCTACGCAGGCTTGTTTTTCCTTTTGGTGCCCTGGACCGAAATTTGGACCATTTTTGTCATGCGCCTGCCTTTTCCAATCGCGGTGGTTTTGGGCCACCCTTCAACCAAAGGCATGCTGAGCGCCTTCGGACTTCTCCATTTCATTTTGGCCGTTTTCGAAGGCGCAACAGGGCTCAGGCTGAAGGCCCGGCGATGAATCCAAGTCAACCGGGTTCGAATTCCCATTCTATTCAATGATGGAGGGTCAATGATCACGATCGAAGGACTGCGGAAACACTACGGCGACATCAAGGCCGTCGACGGCATCGACCTGGAGATTCAGGACGGCGAGATTTTTGGTCTCTTGGGACCCAACGGCGCCGGAAAGACCACAACGATCTCGATGATTTCGGGAGTCCTGCGGCCGGACAGTGGGCGCATCACCTTCGACGGCATGAACATCTGGGTGGAGCCCAAGAAGGTCAAGCGTAACCTGGGTGTCGTTCCCCAGGAAATTGCCGTCTATGAAGACCTGACTGCCAAAGACAACTTGGATTTCTGGGGATCCCTTCACGGGCTTCGCGGCCCCGGGTTGAAGAGTGCAGTTCACGCGGCTCTTGAACGTGTCGGCCTCGAGGATCGAGCCAAAGACAGGGTCAAGGTATTCTCAGGCGGCATGAAGCGTCGCCTCAATCTTTGCATGGGTCTTTTGCATCGCCCCAAATATCTGCTGTTGGACGAACCAACTGTTGGTATCGACCCCCAGGCTCGTCTGGCAATTTTAGACATCGTGCGCGAAGTCGCAGCGGCCGGGACGACTGTCTTGTATACGACCCACTATATGGAAGAGGCCCAGGACCTCTGTGACCGAATCGCCATCATTGATCACGGCCAGATACTAACCATCGGCACGCTTGAGGCGTTGACCCGCCAATCAGGCGAAAGTGAAGTGCTCAAGGTCGTCGGGAACTTTGACGAAGCTGCAGCCAATCAGCGGCTCTCCGGCCTTTCGGGCCTGCGCCTGATTCGAGTCGAAGCGGGAACGGTTCTTGCCGGTATCGACGCCACGGGGCCGGGCCTTCTCGAGATCCTGCCCCAGGTTTTGGGATCCGGCCTCTCGATCGATGATGTGTCAATACAAAAGCCCAATCTCCAGAGTGTCTTCATCAGCCTGACGGGGCGGGAGCTGAGAGACTGATGGCGCCCCTGAAGATCGTTCTCCGTGACCTCAAGCGCATGGTCCGCAACCCTGTACGAACAGCCCTTCTCTTTTCTCTTCCCCTGATGCTGGCGGGAATTTTTTCGTTGGTCTTCGGGGGTGGCGCCGCTTCGGAGATTTCTATTCGAGTCCTGGTCTACGACGAGGACCAGAGCCTGATCTCCCGCCTTCTGGGAGGCGCCGGGTCCAGCCCTGAGTTGGATCGACGCCTGGACCTGGTCCCCGTCGGCGAGGAGGGCTTCGAGATGATGGAACGAGGAGAGGCCTCGGCGTTGGTCCATTTCCCCGCCGGGTTTACTCAGAACTACCTTGACGGCGAGCCTGCCGTGATTTCGATCGTCAAGAATCCTGCGGAGCGCTTTCTGCCACAGGTTATCGAAGAAGGCGGCCGCATCGGCGCGGAAGTGCTCTCCCAGGGCTCACGGGTCTTCAGGACGGAATTGGAAACCATCGGGGCCATGACCGCGAATACCGCCTTCCCTTCTGATCTCGCCGTCGGCAGCGTAGCCTCGGGGGTCAACCACAAGCTGCAAAGCCTGGAACGCTGGGTCTTCCCTCCGGTAATCAACCTGGAGACGACGACAGTGACACCAGACACTGCAGACGTTGAAGAGGCCGGCGGGAGCAGCATCCTCGGCTACTTTCTGCCGGGACTCTCGATGATGGGAATTCTGTTTCTGGCTCAAAGCGCAACCAGGGACATCCTGCATGATCGAGAAAGTGGGCTGGTCCGACACCTGCTGACGGCGCCGGTTTCCCCAGTAGACTACATTTTTGGAAAATGCATTTCCGTACTCGTCGTCTCCACCCTTGGGTTCTTCTTTCTTATAGCCTTCGGGATTGCAGCCGGCGTCAATTGGGGGCCGGCCACAACCACCATCGCCCTGGTACTGGCAGCCTCGCTGGCAGCTTCGGGCGCTCTGGTCTTGATCTCCAGTCTGGTGGGCGCCGAACGGCAGGCAGATGCCCTTTCGACAATTGTCATCATGGTGTGGTGTCTGATTGGGGGCGCATTCGTTCCAATCTCACAGTTTCCTGATTTTCTTCGGCCACTGGCGAAAACGACCCCGGTCTTCTGGGCGGTCGACGGCTTTCAGAAAGCCATGCAGCCTGGGGCGGATGTGGCCGCAGTCTCGACCAACCTTATGGTTCTCGGTGGTGCCGGTGTAATCTTCCTGGGATTGGGCGCTGTAGCGCTCCGACGCAGAATGGCGGGAGGGCATATCTGATGGCCAACATTCTGAAGATCGCGCTCCACGACCTTCGAGTGACACTGAGAGACCGGTCGGCCGTGATGTGGATGTTCTTTCTTCCCATCGTCTTCGCAACATTTTTTGGACTTGTTCTGGGCGGAGGTTCGGCATCAAGCCCGGCCGACGGCACTGTCAGCCTGACGATTCGTGACCTGGACGGCAGTGAACTTTCACAGCGAATGATCGAAGAATTGAAGGACGATCGGTTCAGTCTGACCTTCCAGGAATCTCTCGAAGTCAAGGTCGCCGAAACCGTCAGAACTCTGGTGATTCCGGAGGGTTTCGAGACCTCGGTGATGACGGGCGTTCAAACCACTCTGAGCCTGGAGAAAGAACCCGACACCTCCGAGGAAGCAGCGCTGGTCGCTCAGGCGCGGATCGTTCGGTCAGCCACCCGGTTGATCGCCGGATTGATCATGACGGAGCTGTCGGAGGCTGAGGAAATATCTGCTGCTGAAGGAATTCTCAGTGAACCGGTGAACCCGTTGGTCAGTGTCGATACCACGTGGGCCGGGGAAAGACCCCGACCGCCCTCGGGATTCTCACAGTCGATCCCCGGCAATGCGACGATGTTCGTTCTGTTGGTCACTCTGACTTACGGCGCGGCGTCCATAACCACCGAACGCCAATCCGGTCTGCTTCGCCGACTGGTGACCTCCCCGGTGTCACCGCAGGAGATTGTCGGCGGGAAGATCTTGGGGCGGTTCGTGATCTCCGGCCTCCAGGTGTCCGTCCTGATCGCATTCGCTGCCCTAGCGGGCATGTGGGTGGATTTGGACCTCGGCGGAAGCTTGCTCTCTCTATGGGCGGTACTCCTGATATACGGGGCCTGCGTGGCCCCTCTCGGGGTCGCCCTGGGCGCCTGGTTCCGAGACCCTGATCGGGCCGCCAACATCGGTGTAATGCTAACGATGGCGATGGCGGCCTTCGGTGGATGCTGGTGGCCCCTGGAAGTTGTGTCCCAACCCCTGCAGAGATTCGCCATGATCTTCCCGACAACCTGGGTCATGCGAGCCCTCCACGGCCTGATCTCCTTCGGCCACGGTTGGGAAGTCATCAGCCCGTTCGTAGGAGTGCTGGTACTCTTCGGCATCGTCTTCACTGCGCTTGCCCTGAGGTCGTTAAGGGTTGAGTAGCTGCGGCGCCTTAGGCCGCCGAGGTCGTTCCCCTTAAGGGCGATGTCTTCCCGCTCCCAACCCCGCTGCCCTTGAGGAAACACGCCGAGCGGGGGTGCCGACAGGCAACCCCGAAGGCCGGGGATGAAGAACACTGGTCTCATGTACACGGCACCTTTTTAAATGGCACGCCGCTCAGCCAGTAGAAGAACAACCTGGTTGTTTACGACCTTCTTAACTATTTGGATTTCTTGGGCTTGCTCTTGGCTTTGCCCTTTCCCTTGGCCGCCTTAGCGTTTCCCTTGGCTTCGGGTTTTTCTTTCGGCATGGCTTTTTTCTGAGCAAGGGCCTCGTTCAAAGCATCACTCGCGTCAATGGCCTTGAGTCGAAGTTCTGCCTTTTTCACGTTTGCCTTGAGTTTGCGCAGCACCGGATCCCTTGCCATTTTCTGGTCACTATATTCAGCCGCTTTTAGCCTTGTCTCGCGAGCTTCAACAGCAGATTCGGCCTCTGCTTTCTGTTTCATTCTAGTTCCACGGATTTTCGAGCTCATTTCGTCTCCCTTATTTTTGCGTCATGGCGATTTGCGTATTCGACCCGCCATATCCAGGTGGAGGAGATTCGCACATCGCTTTCAAGAGAGCAAGACATGTTGATTGTCCATCGGTCAGGTCAGACAACTCTCATGGGTGCCAATGTTCTAATGTGACACGTGGAACCCATTTTCGGAAAGTTTGAAGTGAGAAGTTTGAAGGGGGAACAGTCTTCTCCTTCAAACCTGACAGGACGCGCGGACTTCAAGGTTCAAACTTCACTTTTCAAGCTTTCTTCTTCACCATTCGAACCCATTTGACGTTTTGGTCGTCAAATTCTCGACTGTGCTTCTTCCTGCCCCCTATCCCCTATCCTCTATCCCCTGTCCCCCGACCCCTTTCCCCTTGACGCCCCCGCCCCCTCCGCGTAGTCTCCTTGCCCATGAAGAAGAGGAAACGCCAACAGTGACACCGAAACGCCTTCTGCCCTGGATGACAGCTATTTTGATCCTGGTATTGGACCGGTGGAGCAAGGGACTCGTTCTTGAGCACCTGCCCTTCAGTCCCTTCACCGAGATCAAGCTTGTGCCGGGGCTATCTCTGACACACGTTCACAACTCCGGCATCGCCTTCAGCCTTTTCGCGGACGGCGGTCCGCTGTCGAAAATTCTCCTTCACGCGGTGATCCTGACCTCGGTCGTCGTCATCGCATGGATTTTGGTCCGCCACTCGGGTGATCGCATTACTACGGCTCTCGCCTTTGGTCTAATTCTCGGCGGCGCGGTGGGCAATTTGATCGACCGGATGCTCTACGGCTGGGTGATCGATTTCATCCATGTTTGGGTAGAAATTTCCGGTCGGATTCACGCCTGGCCCGATTTCAATGTCGCCGACAGTGCGATTTCCGTCGGGGCCGTTCTGCTGGTGATCGCCGAACTGACCAACAAAAACCCCAAGAATGAGGACTTCGATGCATCCGATTCTGATTGACCTCGGCTTCTGGCAAATCCCTTCCTACGGGGTCTTGCTGGCGATCGGCGTCGTGGTCGGACTCTGGCGGGTTCGAGTCCGCTCGGAGAAGAACGGCCTCGACGGCGACCGTATCGTCGACCTTGGCCTGTGGATCATTATCTGGGGCCTTCTGGGATCCAAACTTCTGCTGATCCTCGTCGAACTGCCGCGATACCTCAACGCCCCCGGTGAATTATTGATGGTATTCCGAGCTGGTGGCGTCTTTCTCGGAGGATTCATCGCCGCTGTCGTCGCAGCCGGCGTCCTGATTCGAAAATATGACCTGCCGACCCTCAAGGCCTTTGATGCCCTGACGCCGTCGGTTTCGTTGGGACAGGCCATAGGCCGACTGGGCTGCCTCGCCGCCGGCTGCTGTTGGGGAAGCCATTGCGACCTGCCGTGGGCCATTACCTACAGCAACCCTCACGCCGCCGCGACCCTGGGAACCCCTCTTGGGGTGGCTGTTCACCCTTTCCCGATCTACGCCATGATCTCCAACCTGACGATCTTCGCGATCCTGGCCTGGATGTACAAACAGAGACTGAAGCCGGGCCGGGTGTTCGCAGCCTATTTAATTCTGTATGGCGCCGCCCGGTTTCTCCTTGAAGAAACCCGCGGTGACGACATCCGGGGCTTCGTATTCGGCGGTGCGCTCTCGACTTCCCAGCTGATCACGGCCATCATGATTGCTGTTGGTGTTGCTCTTCAAATCTGGTTGTCCCGCCGTAGACAGCCGTGAGCACTCACTACAGAGTGACCGTCGGGGCCGATCAGCAGGGCATTCGTCTCGACCGGGCGCTGACGGCTTTGATGACCGATCTGACCCGATCACGCATCAAGAAATGGATTGACGAGGGTCGAGTTCAAAGAAACGGCGCGGCGGCCCGCCAGAGCGAACGGGTCAATGAGGGTGATGTGCTCGAGTTGCAGGTGCCGGATATCGTACCGCTCGATGCCCAACCAGAAGACATTCCGCTGTCGATTCTCTTCGAAGACGAGCACCTTCTGATCCTGGACAAGAGGGCCGGTCTGGTGATTCATCCCGCTGTGGGAAATCCCGCGGGAACACTGGTCAACGCGCTACTTCACCACTGCAAGGACCTCTCCGGCATCGGGGGTGTCGAGCGGCCTGGCATCGTGCACCGGTTGGACAAAGATACAACCGGCGCCATGGTCGTCGCCAAGAACGACCGGGCCCACCTCGGTCTGTCGCTGGCCTTCAGCCGTCGGGAGATTGATAAGACCTACCTCGCACTGTGCTTCGGAAATCTCCAGAAATCGGAGGGTTTCATCGACGCGCCGATCGACCGGCATGCCAATGACCGAAAGAAAATGGCGGTCAGGGAAAACGGCCACAAGGCGCGCACACTCTACGCCGTTGTGGAACGATTCGAGGGTGCCACTCTCCTCGCATGCACTTTGATCACCGGGCGTACCCACCAGATCCGCGTCCACTGTGCACATATCGGCCACGCGGTGATCGGCGATCCAACCTACTCGGGGCGCCAGTGGCGAACGCTGGTTGATGGGAAAACCCGCACTGCCTGCCGGAATTTTCCCCGGCAGGCCCTGCATTCCAGAAACCTGGCTTTCACCCACCCTGTCACCGGCGAGAAAATTTCAGCCGAAGCGCCGATCCCAGACGACATGGCCGGGCTGATCGAGACGCTCAGAGGATCCCACCAATAAGGTTTCTCGCAAAGACGCAAAGTGCGCGAAGGAAACACAAGGATATTTCCCCCTCCCCCTTTGCGATTCGTTCGACGAATTGCATTATCATGTCGGCATGAAACGGATTGTGAACCTTGACGAAATCCCCAAGAACGGCATGAAGTTTGCCTATAACGAAGGCCCTCTTGAAGAGGAGGGCATCCTCTTGAAGATGCCGGACGGGTCGGTCCGGGCGTACAAGAATCTTTGCCGTCATCTGCCGATGCGCCTGGACGACAGGGCGCCTTCAAATTTCTTCGACGCCTCCAAGGCCCAGCTGACGTGCAACTCCCATGGCGCCTTCTTTCGAGCCGATGACGGCTTATGCACCAGCGGACCGTGCAAGGGCTCCCACCTCAAAGTTCTTCCGGTCATCGTCGAAGATGGAGTGGTCTTCATCGATGAAAGTGCTACAGGGTCCTTCTTTGATGTGTGACCAGACGATAACGGGACCCAAATGGACCCGGCCGCATTCGTCTGGAGCTTTCAGCTCAGGCGCTTGCAAAAATCATGAAATAGCCACAAAGAGGCACGAAGAGGCACAAAGAGAGAAGCCGAAGGGACTGCCGGGACTGCGTCCTGGACCGCGGGGCTCCTGCCCCGCATCGT
>Ga0164315_10000423_pt1 | contig 29269 bp, 22 predicted proteins | sample GuaBasSedimGuay6_FD_113737 | JGI IMG/M metagenome (GOLD analysis project Ga0164315, IMG submission 113737) | Subseafloor sediment microbial communities from Guaymas Basin, Gulf of California, Mexico - Guay6, Core 4569-2, 0-3 cm | ecosystem: Environmental > Aquatic > Marine > Hydrothermal vents... | reverse complement strand
GCTGGAATTGCAACGCCTACAGTTATAGTATTAAGTGCATTTGCTCCACTTAAGCTGTACTGATCTTTTTTAACGAGACCAGAACCTTCAGCAGTCTCAAGATATACACCAACTCTATCACCAGAAGCAAGACCTGCAACAGTAAATGCTTGGTAATTCGGTGGATTTCTTGTTGTTCCACCATTATCAATAAGTTGAAATGCTTGGGCATCATCACCATGTAAATCAGTAAAGTAAACACCCCTTGCTCCAAAGAACTTACCACCAGCAAATGCACCAAAGGGAGCAGTTACAACTGGAGAATAAGCAGCATCAGCATAAAGATAAGCTTCACCGTTAATGAAATTACTGTCTGAATTAAATTCGAGTTGTTTTGTACTTGTTCTTCTTGTCCAGTATTTAGTTACCTCATAAACATCGGCAAGAGATTGCCCATCACAATCAATCTCACAATCATAGGATTGGTTACCATTACCATCACCAATATCATACTGATATGGGGAAGCAAAATTATAAGCAATCGCAATCGTGGCTGTAGTTCCATCTTGCAAATCTTCAACATCACCAACAGAAGATTCATTATTACCATCAAGAGCAGTACCAAGAGGTACAGCATTCTGACCAGCAGTTGTCAGAGTTATAACAAAGTTGGAATACAATTCACCAAACTCTCTGGCGAAAACTGTAATCTGTTTAGAATTAATATCGGTACTGCCTTCAGTTACTTTAACAAGGATGTCAAAATGTCCATCAGCCCATGATTGATCAACAGCAAAACCAGACCAGTCCAGAACTACGCCCTCTTGATAAATATAAAGAGTTGGTGAACCATTGATAGAACCAAGAGAATAAGGATTAGCGAAAATTGTTTCACCTGTAACTGAATCACCAGAAGCATCACCGGTGACACCTGCATCCCCGTTAATACTCATTACTGAATTATCAGCAATTACAGTTGATGAGCCAACTCTAATCCACCATTTTTGGGCTACATTATCAAAATCAAGTAATGCGCCAACGTCCGAAGAATCATCTGTAACCTGCGAACCAATATTCGCTTCATCCGGACCACTATAAGTTCCGTCAAGTTCCAGAGTATGCACATCATCGGTATATCCACTGGTTTGAATAGCACCTGTTTTTAATTGTCTGGTTAAATCCTCTCGAATATACCAGCCATTCGTCATCGTATAAGAAGTTGGAGTTTGTGCTGACATTGGGATCTGATCATCCATCTGTGCCAACTCATCAAAAGTATCCATCAAATAACTATACAGTTGATTTACTGTATATAAATCTGTGGATGGGGACGAATCCCTTCCTATAATTTTGTTTACATAATCAATCGAAATATCGTCAGCAATAGCCATTTTTAAATCTCCTTATTAAATATTTATGAACTCGCAATCGAGTCCTTTTGTAGTGTAACCGTTGTTACCAATCCCGATGTTGTCGCTATTGTTCCACTGGTTCTTACGGGTATATAACGAGTTTCAGTAGAACTGGAACTTCGTACTTTAATCACGACACTCAAAGGAGTTGATTCCGTAAAAGTTGTACTATATACCCCGGAACCATTGACATCACCTTGTTTTACAAGCGTACCATCAGCTTCTTCTATACGTACAGCAGCCGTAGTTATTGGTGTATTATCAGAATCCACAACTGAAATAGATAATGGAACAGAAGCAGATGTTACGGCTGTGCCCGTACCTGTGTTATAAATAGTTGGGGTAGATCCTGCATTTGATCCTATCGAAATGGTTAATACATATGACCCGGTAACATTTACCAGTATAGTTTTATTTGCATCAACACTTGAAGAATACCCCACGTCTGTATTATCCCACGTTATTCCTTGGGTGCTTGAGATTGTTCCCAAATCAACGGCGTGACCAGTTCCATCACTATTAAAAGTACATTCTGTTACAAGGTCTAAATCATCGCAAGATAAAGCTGTAGTTGCGGCTGAAGAATCAAACACACAACCTGTCAGTGTTGCTCCACCTTGAGTAACTAATCCACACCTACGAAAAGTAGTATTCGTTAAAGTGGTATTTGATAAAAAATCAAACGTACTCATATCGGTAAAAACACAAGTATCAAGAGAGACATCTGCATTATCAATAACTTCAAATTCACCCTTTGATTGAGTACCTAAAGCAGAAATATTTATTGCAGTCCATTCTACATTTGAAGACGAATGATTAATTTCTATTCTATTAAAACTGGGCTGCACCCTTCTGGTATTATCAATGAAGATAGCTCTATTAGAATCTCTAAAATCTACGGAAGTAGTAGTACCTAAAGATAACAACCCTTTCCATAAATAAGACCCAGAATTTTCTTGAAATAATCCCCACATATTAGAATTGTTGTCGTTGGTAGACGCCATATCTGCAAATGTTCCGTAATCACCAGCTTGCCCATTGATTACTCGTAATTCTCCACGACCGTATCGAATAACATCTACCCCATATGGTGAACCCTTAGCAATGGCTGAGATGACATCACACCCCATGCCACACCATCTGTAATTTGTACCAGGAGAACCTGTTGTTGTCCGACCATTCGTTACTTCAGGATCACAAACAAAATTCTGCCAACCACCATAAGGATAACGACCAAAATCATTTCCACCAACTGTCCACTTATAGAAAGCAGAAGTAGACGAACCAACCATCATAACGATACCACCATTTGCATCAGTATTGACGGCAGCAGGAGCAAGAAATATGCCCCATAAAAAGAAATTCCAACCACTTGTCCATGTTATGTTAGATCCATTATCCACTGCGATTGAACCTTGGGCAGCAGTTCTCTGTTCAGATGAAACATGAGCATTCCCTTGAATTGGAAAATCAGTATCACTGTCATCTGGCTTACTGGTGGCGGTATAACCAGTGAACTCACTGTCCGTAGTTGCCCCTTCAAAATCATCAAGAGTTGTTAAATCCGTTGTATACCCTGCGACAGTCATTATTTACCAGCCTTTAAAAATTTCTCTTTATTATCCTTTTTTATTTTTTTAAAAGATTTAGACCAATCTTTAATGCACTTTTTACACAAAACCATATCGTCTATTATCTGCCAATCATGAATCAAATTTCTACTGTATACATTTGAGAATAACGAAGTTATAACAGCAATCTCAACTAAATTACATTTATCACAAGTAAGTTCAATTTGTGCAGCCATTTTAAACCCCCTCCGATAATAGTATGTCTGGATTAAGTCTTTCAAAATCTTTTAACGGACACCATTCAATCCACTCTCGATTCCGTCCTATTATTGTATATTCAACAAATTGTTCTTCTACATTAACAACACTTATTTCCTGCATAGCTTGAAGTTCGCCGTCAACATTCTCATGAAAGATTTGACCACACTCATTCGATCGTTTATCAATAATAATTTTTAAATCATCATACACTGTTCTTTCTTTGTTATTTATATCTTTGATTAACATTTTAAAATTTTCCTTTTGATTAAAATTAAACCACTAATCATTTTAAAGGCATCACACAAGGGATTTCATCCAGCTTAGATTGTACTATAGCATATCTCAATTCAAAATGACAATAATATTTTTGTACATTTTCCTCTACATATTGATAAGCAGAACTATTTAAATTACACTTATCCCATCCCAAACATTGTTCAGCCGCAAGACGCATACAAACAGCTTCAACAAAGTCTTTGCAATACCCTATTTGAACCGTTTTCTTATTTTTCCGTATATACACTATATGCGTTTTACGTTTTTTATGATAACATACTCCTGTTATTCCTGTTTTATTATTTTTTTGAATATTACAATTTTGCAAATTACATTGCTTTGATATTTCTCTTAAATTAGAAATCCAATTATGGTATTTAATTCTATCTTCATGATCAATATCATTCTCAGGCATATACCCATGAACATAAAACCAAGCCAATCTGTGAGCAAGATATGCTCTATTATTAAAAACAATTCTAATATAACCAACTTTACTACGATGTCCCGCAATAGAATTAACTTTTATCGACTTATTTGTAGGATTTCTCCAATAAAAATATCCCGTTAATTCATTATATGTAAAATGATATTTCAATTGTTTGTAAGTGATCATAAAGGAACCACACATGGAATTTCATCTAATTTTGAAATTATTATTTCTTTGCTCAATTCAAAATGACAGAAATTAACACTCTTCCTATTAGACCCACCCCATTTTAATTCAGGACATGCATCAAGCACAAGATTAGCAAATAAAATATACCATGCTGTTGTAGTTCCATCACGCAAATTCCACGACCATTTTTTATCATAGTGAACATAATCAATCGCTGTTGCATATAAAGGAGGATCATTTTCTAAATTATAAAGATGTCTTGATACAATATTCTTTGTTTTCCCTCTATTAATTAACATCTCATGTCTTTCGTGATCTCGTCCTGTTTCAAATAGGCGCATAGGGACGTTATATGTGTCGATAATGCTTGATTGAATCTTTCTTGCGCACTGAGCAAGCACTGGATGCAGAACGTTCAAATTTCGATAGATTTTCATTGTTTAACACCTTCTTGTTATGTAAAAATTATCATCATTATTGGTGTTGCGGTACTTCCTTCGGGATCGGGACCCCCTTCCGAGGGACCACTGAAAGCCAATAGTGAATTAGTTATTGCCAGATTATTTACTGCTTCCCATGTAGCTGATCTTTCACCTTGTTCAATGGTGACTTCACTTATAAGTCCATCCCACATTGTATTTGTAGTGTATCCTCCAATTCGAGTATTAGCAGCAGTCTCAGTACCAAAAGCACTTGAAGCTGATAAAGTTTTATTCACTCCATCAACGTATAAAGTGTAATTAGATAGAGTACTTGCACCACTACCATTATAAACAAGAGTTACCAAATAGTCAGTATCAACAGCCAGTGAAATATTTCCTGTAGTTCCATTTGCAAATGTAGCAGAACCAGAACCAAAAGCTATATCTAAATAACCAGCTTGATTAGAAAATACAAATCTCCAATTTTCGGCTATATCTGTATGAGTTGTAATAATTGTAGGATAATTATCAGTAAAAGCATCTAAATTAACTATTGCAGAAATAGTAAATGGTTCCGTCGAATCAATCATGGGAAGTGTATTCAAATCTATAGAGTCATTACTTCCATCAAAATCAAATCCGTGTCCGAACAAACCTTCAACTAAATTAGCACTTGTCATACCTGATGAAGTTCCATGATGTGCATTAGAAGTAGATTCTTTTATGCCTCCAGTTACAGCTCCAGCAGGATCTTGATTCATATGATACACAGCTTTAAAATCTGATTTCCAGACATTTTCCGAAACTATGAGTGGTCTAATATATGATCTATTTGGAGGAATAAAATTACTTGTCCAAACAGCAGTTCCTTTGACAATTCTGAACTCATCTATATAACCTTGATAGTAAATACCAGCATATTCCCCCTGACGCCCAATGGAAAAATCAGTAGAGGAATCAACTAAAGACCCAGTTCCAATCGACATAGTGTCTTCTAAAGTACCATCGACAAATAATAATAAATTACTACCCTTTCTAACCCAGGCTATATGATAAAAATTACTGGTATCAGATAATGAATAAGATGAAGCTTTATTTGAATTCATTAAGTACAAAGAAACGACATCTCCTGCTGTAATTTCCATTCTCATTGAAATAGAAGAGCCATTGCCTGACGAATCACATTGACCAAAAACCATTTCACGAGTGGAATTTCGACCTCGTTGCATACAGAAATCAATTGTCCAATCCCCCGAACCAAATGTAAAATCAGTCGAATCAGGAATACTTAAATAATCTTCAGTACCATCAAAATAAATAGAGGTGGCCCCAAATTGCTTTTCCGTATCTTCATGATGAGTGTCCCCCGCATATTCAATACCATGTCCACTAAAAGACGAATCTTGAAATACTACACTTCCATCTGTAGTATCGGAAGAAAGCAGAAAAGTCGCATCCACCTGTTCAATTGATGGAGCAGCAACATACACCACTTGTGAATGTTCTTGATCCACTGCTTGATGTTCTCTAAATACATCATCAAAAAGCTCTGTTGAATTTGCAATGGCAGCATCATAAGTTGTGTCAGTAATTGCATCGGAGGAAATATTAATAACAACATTCTGCGATCCACGATCAGTATTAGTCCCAGAACCGTGAGCGTTATTGATAATAATTGTATCAAACACAATAGGTAGATCAAAAACACAAATTAATCTTTGATTAGTTGTTACTGCATTTGATAACCACTGTGTGTTTGTACCAGTTCCAATTTTCGTATAAGAAGTATCAAACGCATACTCAGCTTGTCCCGTACTATATTCAGTTGTTGCATATGCAGTAATATCAGCGGTCAAAACAGTCAACTTTTCACCATTCAACCAGAAATCAATAGAGCGAACACCAATATATGAACCCCCATGATTATCAGCAATATCTAAAATTATTGATTTAGCAGTAACAGTTTTGTTTTGTGAATCCAAATTATCTACTGAACTAACATAATCAATATTATTTCCGACTGTAGAATCTTCACACCAAGCTGAAAATCCAGAAGGTATTGAATAGTTCATATGGGATTCAATAAAACAAGCTGTCATTTCAGAAGTTAAGGTGTACATTGATAAAGCCGGATAGACCACATCAGGTAAATTTGAATAGGCTGGATCGGTGCCTGTTACTGGATTGGGAGAATCACCAGAGACACCGACCCAAGTTCCATTTATACTCCACCAAATATAACCATTATCCATATCCACGGCAACACCGACTATATCACCAGTATTAAATGTATCAGTTGGCGTCACAGTCGTACTATTGAAAAACAAGGTGTTCATGAAACCCCATCCGTTAACAGTATCACCTACGTATGTTTCGGGAGTTTCATAACCTCTTTGCACTCCAATTGCTTCATAAATACTTGTAGATGTGCAAATTACTTCAAAATACCATTTTCCGGTTGTTCGTCCTTGTTTACAAATAACTTGCTCGTAATCAACAGCCGCCGCCCCGTGTGAGAGAGTTCTTCCGTTATCGGCAACAACTAAATCGGGGCCTCTATGCACATCATCAAAAAACTCAAGACGCTCTATTGGAGTGGCTCCATACTCTAATTCCAAAACTGTATCTGTCGAAGATGAAATTACGAAATCATCACGGGAAGCCCATAATACTCCGTACATGTTTACCATTGCCGCAGTTGGTGGGGTAAATGTCGTAGTCCAAAGAGCTTCTCCATTATGAACAATAATTTCATCAATGTATCCATTTCCATAATGTGTAGAAGTAGAACGACCTATATAATTAAGAGTAACCCCACCTACTGTTCCCGAAGATGTGCCAGTGGTCCCTGATTGTACGCCATCAATATAAGCTTTTAATGAAGTTCCATTTCTTACTAAAGCAAAATGTTGCCAAGTATCGGCTGTTAAAACAATTCCTGTTAGGTTATTTGCTCCAGCAATAATGACCCTTCCTGATGTACTTGAATCTAAATATAATGCGTGAAAATTATTAGATGAATCATAATTAACTAACGACATGGACCCGCCGCCAGTGGGGTAAACCCATTGATGAATTGTAAAATCACCTGTAAATTGTAAATAGGGGGAAGCTGCAATAACTAAACCACTATTCCCTGGTAAGTCTATAGAACTATCACCCCATTGAGATTGGTCGGTACTGTGACGCACAACAGCACCATCAATTAAATGAGAATACTGAGAACTATCTTTATACATAACACTACCATCATACGTATCTGAATGAATATGCAAAACAATTCCTGGACCACCACCCCAATGAACTTTCTCTACATATAATTCAGAATTATCAGCCTTGGTTATTTTTAATTTACGCCAATCATGTTGAATAGCTTCAAACATAGTTTTATGATATTCATTCTCTTCAGAATTTAAAATAATGAGTAAAGGAAAATGAGTTAAATCAGAATCAATATCACCAGCATCAATAGTAATTTGAAATTTATTTACTAATAAAGTTAAAATTTCCTCATCTTCAGTGTCAGTACCAACATGTTCTGCAAAGACACCATCAAAAATTAACGTAGAATTTGCAATTGCGGCATCATAGGTTGTGTCAGTAATACTGTCCGTAGAACCATGTATTTTTACATTATTAATACCACGATCTGTTAATGTGCCTCCATGATGAGAATTATTTATTCTAATTTCATCAAATTCTGTTTCAGAATTAAAAACACAAATCAATCTTTGAATGCTATTATTGCCTACGGATGAATACCAACGGTTACCCGTAGCTGTACCTGTTTTTGGAAGGGAGGTATCAAAAGCCATAGCTGCATCGTAACTGGTACTATATTCCGTAGTTGCATAAGCAACAAAATCAGTTGTTTCTATATTAGTTATTTTGGAACCTTCAAACCAGAAATCCACTGATAGAATTCCGATATAGCTTGCATCTCCATGATTATCAGCCGCATCTAAAATAATTGATTTAAATGTATAACTCATTTCTCCCCCTTATCTTGTACCAACAATCACCCATCCTAAATCTGCAAGAGTGGTATCTGCTGTGACTGGAGCAGTTATTGTCAAAATATCGTTTGCAACAAATGACGTTTCCGAAGCTGCTACAAAAAACGCCCATGAGAGTAGTATATCTTCTGTTCCTGCGAAGGTTTCAGCTACATAAGTAGCAACTATCACTATTTCATTTGTCGACGAATCAGCGTCAACCTCGTAAGTTCCATCATAGTTTGTTGTTCCATCAAGAATGATTTTCTGTCCTTCAGACAATCCATGAGCGGTAACGGGAATACCTACTTTACCTCCAGTTTTATCGACAGCAACCGCCGCATCAGGATTTGTATCTGGCAAAAATGTTGCCGTCCCAAATGAAGTTCCATTCTTTTTCAAAGTAATAACCGTACTTGCAGTCGCACTTATTTCCGCATATAAATTTGAATCAACTAAATCTTCCGGAAAAGTACAAGCTTTATAAATTGGCAATCTCAATAAAACCATACTATCCTCAAGTACGGCATTCCAAGTACCACCAATCTCAAATGGACGTTCTGCAATAACAACTGGATTAAAAAATATTGAAGTAGCAGACAAAACATATCCAATAACCTGAGCATTAGATGAGGGTTCGGTTTCTGTTAAATCTCCTGCCGTTGACCCATCTAAATACACATACGCTCCAATTGTAGTCCATGACCACGCAACATTCGTTATCACACCTTCCCGTTGTATTCGTTTTTCGTCATCGGCAACACCTGATTCAATCATTAATCCCAATGCAGGTTGTTTAGTTCCATCAGCTTGTGCTTTCCAAAATTTTCCATCAGATTTTAAATAAACTGCATCATATTGAGCAACCGTCTCACCTATAGTATTAATCATTCTGGAAGTGATCATGTCATCTAACTTTTCCATATCAGTATTTAAAATGGCGTCCCATCCCTGTACTGAATAATCTATAGTATGTAAATCATATTTCTCGGTAGTCATTTTTTCCTCCTAATTTAATGTACAAATCACTTCCACTGCCTCTGATTCGTATGTTATTCCTGAGTCTACTATAAAATTTGTTAATTTGAAAGTAATTTCTGATGCAAGGGATGTATTATCTGCTAAATTCATAGCTTCAGTATATGTCCAGGATAAAGCATCTAAGTCAGTAGTGGTTCTAACTAAAGCAGCACTTACCCAAACCTCAACTTTAAACAATCCTTCATGTGTATCATCTGCAAGTACTGTACCGGGAATACCAATTCCTGCCCCCTCTCCTCGCACTCTACAATCCCACTCTAAATCAACATCATCATCATACCGTGCATCATATGCCCCATCATTTGCTATAAAATTAGTAGGCTTATATGGGGTTTTTGCTACTCCAACAATACTTAAATCTATAGCAATAGCATCAGCTATACTACCAGAAAATTTGTTATTAAATGGAACGAACTTAAATTTTCTATCTGCACCCGCAGAAATTTCCACATTTTTCAAAACTAAAGGGGCTGGTATAACAGTAAACGGGGTATCAACTGCATGAACAGCTTGCTCACTTCCCCATCTACTTCTGATAATTCCGTCAATTCGGTATTGGGTTTCAGTAATTGGAGTAATAGTTTGAAAAGTTATATACTCATCCCCAAGCAAAGCTCCATTTTTACTACCACTTAAAGCTTCAGATAAAGTAATAGTTTCGAGAGTATCTTGACCATTTACAAAATCCACAACAAAACCAACTGAATCATCAATTGAGTACGTTAAAGGATATTCAGCATTTAACGTGCCGTATGGCTGAATGCTTGTTGATCTTCCTAAAAAAGAATACGAAGACCCATCATCAATACTCATGTACACATCGTATCCAAGAAGTAGTTCATTATCAGAACTTGCCAACGGCACAATCCCGATCGAATCAGGAGATAATACATGTATTGCTTCTCGTACTTGTTGCACGGTAAAAGGATCTATTGCATAATCAGGCGCTACTGAAGTATTATCTTCAGGATCACCATATTCCGTAATCGCATTAGCAACTGAGAATATATCCTCCATAGCATGAATAATAATCTTTTCAGATTTTAAACCTTCTTCTTCAATTTGAAGAACTCTACAAATCATATCTGTTATGCCATATGGACCATAGGAAAATTTAAACACATCTCCAACCTGCAAACGAAACATATTTCTATTTACTGGAATGGAAATAAAAGCAAAAGGATATGATTCTTTCTGCAATTGTTGTTTTGCCGCCCATACTGCATTTTCATTAGTGGTAAACAACCCAAATTTTACAGTTTTGGAAACAATCCTGCCTTGAACAGTTTGATTCCCTATATCCACTGCTACTGGACTTGAAATTGATTCTTTAAATGTAATAGCCATTTTATTAACTCCCATATCTATCTTTCTAAAATCCACAATCCACGAACGGAATTTATACAAATTCCGCTGCCACTTCCAAGTGCAACAGAATTGACAGTTCCAAAAGGACCCGCAGCACAATCAACAACTTCCCAATTTATTCCATCTTTGGATTGAAATATGCCACGTGGACCCGAACCAGTATGTTGCGAACCCAACCATAGTCGGGCTATTGAATTATAACGCATGAAAGTTATAAGTGTCCCATCATTGCGTTTAAAATCATTATCGAATGTATCTTTATACCCCAGTCCCCAAGTTAATATGACTCCATCGGTCGCCATTTCATAATGAACTGAACCCGCAGAAGGAAAGACACCAGTTGGAATACGTTTTGTAGTCATATCATCACTTGATATAGCTAAAACAGTTTGTTCACTAAAAGTTCCAATCCAATGATCATTATCAAATTCTATACTCGCACTGTACCCAGCGTATAGACTAAGATACCATTCATAATCCCAAGACAAACCATCCACTGAAGTGAGCCATCTTGTTCGAGGTGACCACTCACCAATTAAAGCATATTTTTCACCAGCACTATTCCACTTTACAGCAAACCTAACCACACCAGAATATGGTAATGCAGTACCTTTCACCCAGGATATTCCCAAATTTCCTGATTTATACACATAATTACCAGATGCGGCAAATAAATAAGAATTTTCATAAGAAACATATACTTCACCAGTCGCACCATCTAACTCACCTGCTGTTGCCCAAGTGTTCCCACCATCGATGGATAAATGTACTTGTCCTACATAATCTCCAATTACAAAAGTTCCGAGAAGGTTATTGGAGGGCATCCACGTGGTTGATGCCGCATGAATTCCATTGTCGATAAAATAACAATTATTAAGCCAAACTTCCTTTTTACGAACAGTAATTAATTCAGTATATTGTACCTTCACCTCATTAATAGTGCCTGCCCAACTATCTCTTTTGAATGTTGGATCGTCTACTAAAACAGATTCTTCAATTACAGGTAAACTTTCTACAGCATAGTCATCTCGAAGTAATTTAATATGAAACTTCCCATCAGACCCATATCTAAGTACACAATCGGCATGCATATTCAAAGTGGCTATGTAATCAATTGCAGATTGTTGTGAGATAAACAAAGCACTTATTCCTCTATACTCAAGAAAACATGCATCAGCAGATACAGCAAAAGAATCTTCATCTAACCAATTCTCAGATAATCCACACAAATTATGTAAAATATGCCAAATTCCATGAATGGGATTATAATCATATTCTTGAATTATTTCTTTATTTGACAAAAAATCATATTCAGGTAATTTAGAAATAACAAAACGTAAAGTTGGACATCTATCAGTGTATTCACCCATTATACAATCATCTAAAACAGCATAACAGAAGTTTCTATAAGGAGTATTATAATCGGGATTGGGAATTAATTCAGCCACAAGATCATTTGCTACTTGATCATCTGTTCCAAAATAGAACGTACAGGAACCCATTCCATCTAAAGTGATTGTTTCTTCTCCGCCAGATTCCGGAAGTTCAAGAGATCCTTCCCAGACAACTTCATCTTCCCTAAATATTGTATGCAAGGCTGAAATGGGACCAGCACAAATACCAACAGCCCAAGACATATAATATAAATAGCCTGAAATATATGTTTTATCACCACCACCCCCACCACCTTTACCTCCACCACCTTCCATTGTGTCATAGACTTCTTCTACACGTTCATTTCCATATGCAAGGAGGTGTCCCGTTATCATTCCAGTACCAATTAAATCAGGAACTGGAGTACCCACAGAACTTGACATAACAATATCTTGAGGATCAGGAACTCCGGGAGTAGGCAGATCAGGAGTTGCAGGATCAATCATCATTCCTACAGCATACCCAAGACTAACACCATATAACATGCCTAAACCAGGCACCAAATAACCTATAATCCCCCCAACTATAGCTCCTAATATACCTCCATTAGAACTCATATGTTTAATCCTTTAATCATTTCATACGTCCTATAACCAAACCATCCGACCTACGGGTTTGAATCCATCTATCCCCACCACAACAACAACCATAATGAGTGACAGCAGTTGCAGGCATTTCTTGGTTCACCCAATTAATTCCATCTGTAGATATCATAGTTCCACTATATCCAAAATCTGGATCACCAGATAATCCAGACCAAGAACCCATAAATCCAAATGATGGTGAGTAATCAAAATTTTGCATTACTGGAGGAGCAATCGCTTCAGGAGTAGTCATTCGTATCCAAGTTATAGCATCCAGAGTATAACAATTTGCACAAACCATAATAGTCGGATTAGGATGATTTGCGGCAGCTTGTCGTACTCGGACACCTAATCCACCTATTGTTCCTAAATTACTTGTATTATAACTTCCCCAGGTATCCGTGTCTTCTGACATAAATCCAGGTCCTGATGTAACAAATGTGTAGTGATTTGCTCCAAATTCCATACTACCCCAATGAGATGAATAATTACCAGCACCACTTTTCGTAATCCAAGTATCTCCATCATCCTCCGAAATTCTAATATATTCTGGAGTTCCAATTGAAACTATCAGCACCCATCTTTCATATTCCGCATTCCACGCAACACAACCATTATAGGCAGTACCACCAATATCAAGAGTAGTCCAAGATTCACCATCTACTGAAGTAAAACAATTCGTACCTTTTGCAAAAAATAATCCATTCTGGTATTCAATTTGAGTGCAATTATAAGTATCATATACCGGAAATGGAACTGCTGTCCATGTGTAACCTCCGTCATCAGAATAATGGGATGTTCCATATAATCCAACTGCTACAAAACGACCATAGATTCCTCCAAGAGTATCCGTCCACGCCATATCAATCACATTTAGGTACACTATATTATCATCAATAACCCATTCGACTGGACGAAGGGCTGTTAATTGTGTGTATTGAACTTTTACCTCATTAATAGTATCATTCCATGATTTTCTATTAAAAACGGGGTTATCTACTATAACATCGGCATCTACAATAGGTGCAGCATCTACATCATAATCATCTCGAAATAATTTTGGATAAAATTTTCCTTCATTTGAATAGGACAAAATATTATCAATATGAAAATTTACAGTTTGTAAATAAACTAAAGCGTCTTGTTGTTTATCGAGTAAAATACTTAATCCTCTATGTTCCCTATTAAGGACATTCGCAACTTCACCAAATACAGTAGTATCCAACCAACTTTCAGGCACTCCAATAACCTCATATAACAAATACCAAATAATATTCATTGGATTACAATCATAAGTTTGTATTTCTCCAAAATCAGAAAATGAATATTCAGGAATTTTTCTAATCAAAAATTTTAACGTGGGGGTTCTTGGATATTCCCCAATTATACAGTCATCCAGAACTGCATAACAGAAGTTTCTATAAGGCGTATTGTAATCGGGATTGGGAATTATATCTTCTAAGACTGAATTCTGTACGTGGTCATCCGTTCCAAAATAAAATGTACAAGAACCCATACCATCTAAAGTTATTGTTTCTTCCCCATTAACAGCATCATCAAGATTGAGTTCACCTTCCCAAACAACATCCTCATTTTTAAAGATTGTATATAGTGTATTAACAGGTCCAGTACAAATACCAACTGCCCATGTCATGTAATAAGTATATCCGGTTACATAAGTAGTAGAACTACTTCCCCCACCCTTGCCCCCAGATTCTTGAGTTTCAGTTATTTCGATATGATGCTCATTCCCGTAAGCAAGAAGATGTCCCGTGATTTTGGCAGAACCACATAAATCAGGAACACCCACACCAATTTTACCAGACATTGATTGAATTTGCGGATCTGGGGCACCTGGAGTTGGTAGATCAGGAGTATTTGGATCAATATAGCCCCCAATGCCAGCACCTATCAAAATTCCATATAAAGCTCCGTAAGGACCTCCGGTAAAGAAGCCAACAATCCCACCAACAATACCACCTAATATTTGACCTAAACTCATTTATAATTTCCCGTAAATAAAATGTTCCGCTCCACCTTCAATAAAACTTACATCAGTATCTAATAACTGAAATCCTATACCATAATCTTTTATTCGTGTATTTGGATAAGATTTAAAAAATCCTGATACATATAAATCACCATCACTATTCAAAAGCAAACCGCAAGCCCCTGTTTGTGAAACACTTCCAGCTATAGCAAAATCAATCCAATTACTACCGGGCATTAATTGTGTCCAAGTAGAAATATCCCCAGAGAACCCTGCCCATCCAGTACCATTCATACCGGTACCCCAAATAGTACCATCTTCCTTTAGTCCTATAGTTTGATATGTCCCTGCTTTAAATTTTGACCATCCCGAACTTATGTACCTCGGATATGGTACATAAGGATCAGTAGTGCCGTCTCCAAATCTACTCCCAAGATTGACACCATTTTGTCCCCATCCGTAAAGCGCACCCCCAATTTTTATACCGTAAGAAGTGTAACCCCCTGCAACAATATCAATCCAATCATTATCAATGTCTTCCTCAACATTTGCCAATACTGGAGAATAAGTTAACACATCACCACCAACCCAACCTTGCCCGCATTGTAATTGCCCATTCCATCCTACAGCATAAATAATACCATTTAAACCCAAAGCTAAACTGTGGTCTGAACCCACAGCTACCTTGGAGAATGTATTGAAAGTTGATTCTTGTTCAAAAATTGTAACAACCCCAGTCAATAACCCATCGCCTTGCACACCATGGTCTCGTTCTCCAGAAGTGCCCACAACATACTTAATAGAGCATGTTTTTGTATGCTCTGTACTATACGGGGCACGACTGGAAGCTATTGTATGTATAGTATCTGAATGTATATTTAACTCAGTGATACCTAAGTTAGTGTCAGTATGTCCTAACCCAAATTCATAACTTCTATTACTTCCCGCAGCAAACCAATTATCACCATTATGCATATACGATGTATAAGATTCTGGAGAAATAACTATTTTCTCCCATAAACCTTCTAACGGAACGGGAGTTGTAGCTCCAATTGTACCTCCCACATACCCCCATAATTGAGAACCACCTCCACCTACTTGTGTATTACTGCCTACACCAAATAAATTATATGTGGCAATTTTCTCACGTAATGTTATAAGTTCCGTGTATTGGACCTTCATTTCATTAACCGTATCATTCCAATTTCTACGTGTAAATGTAGGATCTTCAACCAAAACGTCTTCCGAAATACTCGGTACTAAATCTACATCATAATCATTTCTTATTACTTTTGGATGAAATTTTCCATCTGAACCATATATTAAAATACTATCAATATGCGCAGTTATAGCTTGTATATATTCTGCCGCACTCTGATTACTTACTAATAATAAACTAATTCCTCGATACTCCTGGGCACAAGATGACGCTAAAGACGTAAAAGTGTCTTCATTCAACCAAGACGTCGGCAATCCCGAAACAGTATGTAAAATATACCATATAGCATGGGCTGGATTACAATCATATTTTTGGATACTATGTCTTTCTGAAAAACTAAACTCAGGTATTTTAGAAACTATAAAATGAAATGTAGGTGTCCGAGAATAATTCCCAATATAACAATCATTCATAAGAACATAACAGAAATTTCTATAAGGTGTATTATAATCTGAATTAGGGATAATTTCTTCGATAATGCTATTAACTACTTGGTCATCAGTTCCAAAATAAAATGTGCAAGAACCAATTCCATCAATTACAATAGTTTCTTCTCCATTAACAGCATCATCAAGATTGAGTTCACCTTCCCAAACAACATCTTCACCCTTGTAAATTGCATATAAAGTATTTACTGGTCCAGTACACAATCCTAAAACCCATGTCATATAATATTTATGTCCGGTTACATAAGTAGTAGAACCGCCACCACCACCCTTGCCACCAGAGTCCTGTTCTGCTGTAATTTCTACAGTACGCTCATTCCCATAAGCAAGAAGGTGTCCCGTGATTTTGGCAGAACCAAGCACAATAGGTACCGGATCACCCACAGTACTCGTCATTACAATTTGACCTATATCTGGAACTCCGGGAGTAGATATATCAGGAGTTGCAGGATCAATAATTCCGCCCACAGCGTAGCCAAGAGCCATACCATACACTAAAGATAATCCAGGAATAAAATAACTAATTATTGCCCCGACAATCGCACCAACTATTTGCCCAGTTGAACCCATTTAGACAAGAATCCTAAATATAAATTTCATTTGCTTTTTGAATTTTTGATCATCAAAATGTATTCTCTTAACCCCTAATCCAGTCAAAGATTGATATACGTGTTTTCCATATAAAATACCCACATGAGATGAAGCTTGTCCATAGTGCGATAGAATGATATCCCCGTTAATGTGTACATTACTATTCAATTCTATTTGTTCAACGTCTAAGTGTTTAAAAATCGCTTCTAATAGAGCTTCTCTTGTATTGTGCAAATGCCAATCACGAGGGTAATCAGGAATCATATCTTTTGTGTACGCCATTAACCCCATTTCTTCAAAAACTCGAATAGCAAAATGGATGCAATCACATCCTAAATTCTTAACACCACAATGATGTTTAAAAGGCGTATCTAACCATTCATCTAAAATAATTTTTAATTGTGCATCTTTCTCTTTATTATCAAAATAATAATCAGTCATTTCATCTCCTTACCAACTTACTCTAAGTGCAGGATTTTCAACTGGAATAAATGGAAAACCCAAAAAGTTAATAACATTATTATATTTAGCAAAACAAGTTTCAACTCTCCCATCACATCCAGGAGTAATTGTAATTGTATCAGTATCCTCTAACTCTTTCATTTTGTACATTAAGGTAATTGTATTATCTACATGAGCAATTACCGTTCGAGCTTCATCACCAAAAAGGACTTGCCCACCAGTCCAGTAACCATCTTCAACATCTTCTGAAGAAGCATCCTGGGTAAAATCAGAACTTGTTAATTGAACTCCAGTCGCATCCAAACTTATTGCAGTAGTTACCGTATATGTAGCCCCAACTAATTGGCATTTACTGTCAAATACATTGTGATTACATGTTAATTGGTATCTCCACGTAGGAACTGTTTTTTTCAAAAAATGCTCAAATCCAACACATGTAATTGAGGCAGCACTGCCCTGAAACGCTACATTCTTTATTTGTCCAATAAAAACAACATCTGCATTGGTCAAATCATCCCTATGTAATTTCATTATAGATACCCAAAGAATTTCAACTGGGTTTGATGCAATAAAATCCAGAACAGGATTTTCCACATACGCAGCTTTAATGACCAGTGTGGTGACATCAAGTTTATTTTCAAAAGAGACAGACCCACGCTCTAATGTAGCGGGAGTATATTCTTCTCCATCATAAGTTACAGCAACATCTCCATCCGTATAACGCCAATCAACTCCACCATCTCGCCAAATATGATACAACTCAACGGGTTTACGTTGTTCCGCTTCTTCATTATCAATAAAATCTTGTGCAATATCTTTCATAATTTCTCCTTATTCCACACATTCACTCATTTCTATTTCGGGGATTATTAAATACGAACCATGTCCATTATTTGCAGTAACATTAAGTCTATAATATCTATAAGCAGTATTATTAGAAATAGAATAATCCTTTTGTTCCATTTGGGTAAATGATTGATCAGTTTGAGTATCTAACACGACTTCCTCTCCACCCCACGCACCTGTGTCAGAAGCTTCAAATGTCCAATCTTTAGGATCATAAGATCGCTCAGTATCATTAAACGAAATAAGAGAATACTGTACAATTATTTTAAAATTATCTACTCCAAAATCCTGTCCCGTCCATCCTGTATTTTTAGGAAATGTCTCCCATGCATACCAACAGTTATCAATACCAGTTGCAGAGGATATACCATCGTACCCACCACCCGAATATGATGGGTCTTCTTCACCAATAGCGAAATCAACTTCACAAACAGTTGCACCGAAAACGGTACACGGGGTGACTATATCAACTCCATCATTATAGACAGTTCTAAATCTTAAATTAAACTTTGAGATGGTATCTGTAACTTTCAAAACTTCTATTTCGTCCATATTGAATCGTACTTGGTATAAAAATGAAACTGTTAAATTTGGCAAAGCTGATTCCGTTATATTCTCTCCTATAGCCGGAGTTATAGTCATTGATGTACCTGTAGCACCCACTATCGTTCTATATACTGCACTCCCATCAGGAAATCTAAATTGAAGTATATGTCCCATGGAAGTCATCTCATCCCAATAAGTACTCCAATCAATGTCTTCAATTGTGAATATTGTATCTGTCGAAACAAAATCCTCAGTAATTACAATATCATTCATTTGAGAAGGGATTAAAAAAGTTCCCCATCGACCTTTATTATCATCAAAGAATGCCAGAACTTCATTTGTTTCCGCATTTGTAGCCTGCAAAAACTGCATATCTAAATCAAGAGCTGATTCATTTATAGTTGATAATGTAAATTCAGGGCCTAAAAATTTTAAAGATTCAAAATTATGGTGAAATTGTAATTTTAAACCACTTGACCAATCAGGTAATAAATCAAAAACAGGCAAACCAAATTTTATTGGAAATGATGATGTAGTCATTGGGACATGAGTTACATCCACATCAGGAACTTCATTCGCATCAATTTCAAATATAGTGTGTCCAGCAAGAGGAACATCTGCACTTTGCTTAATCTGTAATCGTGCTTTTAATACAGGATAGACCATAGTACCTGAAACCCATGTATCCGAAAGGTTAGCATCTAAAGTAATTGTATTTGTTGTCATACTTAAAATAGTACCAGCTTCATACGTATTTTCATCAATTATGATAATGCATTTTCCATCTACTGCAAAGTTTAAATTCGTAGTATCTTCAACATTCAAAACAGCTTGTCCCAAAGCTGCTTGACTTGTTAAATCTATTCTGTCGGGCCAATAAGGAATTCCCCAAACCAAATGCAGTGATTTATAAAACTTTCGTATCATATAATTGGTTTCACTGGCAGACATTGTTAATATAGAAAAAGACAAAAACAATCTTGACCAAGTAAACAATGCTGAACGTTTTTCCATAGCATTAATACTTAATTGAATCCCAGTATTCCAAATTCGTTTATATTTAATACCGTTATCCCAATTAGGAGGAATTAACAGATATTCATTAATATCAATCGTCATCTTAATATCCTTTTAAGTGTCTGAGCCTTAGAACTCAATACGTTCATCAAAGCATTGGTACCTTCGGAAGTTGCAAGATAATTACCAACTTCTCTTGGATCAGTGACATTAATTATATTAATGGGTTGTTTTTGTTCTGAAGGTAAAGTTACCGTGTCTCGGTCTCGATTTGTAGAAGGAACTGATCCTCCAGAAGCAAGGGAGTAATTCTTACGACTTAATGTAGGAAATTTTGTCGTTAAACCACTTAACGCATTAGTAAATAATGCCTTAGGGATCATTCTTCTTCTCAATAATTCCATTACATCCTCACCATAATGCTTAACTGTTTTAACTGGGTGCATAAACTCACCAGCAGTAGCATTAATTCTAATATTATCAGAAGTTGAAGTAGGGGAATTGCCCGGGATTCGCCCTCCACTTGCAAAAGATGGAACTAATCCACCATCTGACATTCCATAACTTGCAATAGATTTTAAAGCATTAAATACTAATTGTTTTACAATCATTCGTTGAATCTCAATCAAGAATGATTTTGCAAAATCTGACATTGCTTCTTTGGCGGATTTTGTTCCTTCGAGAAAAGAACTAAAAGCATCAGCCATACCATTACCAAAGGAGTCAAACATCTGGGCACCTGCACCCTGCATAAACTCTCCAAGAGATTGCACACCCTCCATTGCTTGATACGTGCCTTCTTGAAAATTTTCCCACATACTACCAGTAGATGCAAGAGTTCGGGTTCGTAATTCTTCAGCGCCAATTGCACCCGCAGTAAAAGCTTCTTTTACTGCCGCAGAATATTCTTCAGCACTAATTATACCGCGTCTCCATTCTTCTTCCGCAACTTGCATTCGTTCCTCAGAAGCCGCTTTTAAGTGAGCATTTAAATCTATTGACTGCTGTTGTCTTAAAGAAAAAAGATCATTTTCTAATTTAGCAAGCTTAACTATATTATCACCTTCCATTACTTGTAATTCAGCTATTTCATCTTGCTTCTGTTGAATTTTTAATTTTGAAAATGTTTTTTCTGCTTCAAAAATGCGAGTCATCTTAATTAACTCAGTATCCCCACTTTGCCCTTTTCCAGCTTCCTCAATAATCCCCTCTTGTCCCATTAAAGCACGTTCATTTTTAAGTGTTTTCATAGACTGAACAAGTTTTCTATTTGCGGAAGCTTCAGAAATCAAAATCTGAGTACGAGAAACATCTAATTTATTAAGTTGTGCTAATACTGAGAGATATTGAGTACTATCTTTTCCAAAGAACTCTTCAGCGACGTTTTTGAGCTTTATATAAGCATCTTTTTGATCTCCAATTGCCTCTAATCTAAGTTGAGCAATTTGTCTGAAAGCTTCATCACCAGAAATTAATCCTTTTGCAGCTTTCATTTCAACTTCCGCAATTTCTTTATCGACATCGGATGCAGCATTTTTAACTTCTTTTACCATTAACTTATATTGATCTTTCTGTTCTTTCATTATTGCTTTATTGGTATCTTTTGCGGCTTTTACTTTAGCTTTACCAAGAGCAATTTGAGCATCTAATTGAGCTTTTCTTATGGCACGTACCGCAGGTGAGTCCGGTTCATCTTGATCAATAATCTTTTTATTCGCTTCTGCCCAAATAGCAACAATTTTATTAGCTTCTTCCTGTAATAATGCACTTTTTTCTATTGCAGCTTCTTTTTCAGTTTTTTTATGATTTAAAACTTCTAATTCTAATTTAGAATATAAAGTAGCATACTCAGCCTCAATTCCTGTAACTTCTTCTTTTGTATCTGCAAGAAGTACTTTAGGATCAATGGTCTTTTCCAAAATAGATTTCTTTTTTCTTTCAAACTCAGCAATAATCTTTAATTCATCTTCCATTCTAATGCGAACAGAATTTGCATTTTTAACTTCATTGAGTTTTAAAGCGTTATCTCTCTCCGTCGATATACGTTTCAATGCTAAGATAGTTTGAGTTAATTCATTTTTGGCGGCTGAGGTTGTAATAACTCTGGCTTTCTCAACCAGTACATTTCGAGTAGTATAATATTTTTTATAAGCAGCTTCTTGTTCTTCCGGACCCGCTCCAGTTAACTCAGTTTTTAATAAATCTTTAGCTTCCTGAAGTTGCTTGATTAAATCTTCCCGAAGTTCAGCATTTTTAACTAAGGCCGCATATTCTTTTTGATTTGTTTCATCAATTACACCCCCAAGAGCTTTATATTCATCAATATAATTAGCAACAAAAGCACCTTGATCTTTTTGTTGTGTCCATTTATCAATAATTGTATCAAGCGTATCAGAACTTGCTTTTTTCAACTCTTTGAATTGCCGTACAACAGCCTCAACAGCTAATTTGGATAGATTCAATCCCTTTGCCGTCGCCTCGACTTGTTCAACAGTATGTCGAATATCAATTTGTCCAGTTTCTTGTAAATGCTTAAAAGCCTTAACACCTCTTTCTTGAATCAATTTGAAAGAATTCAAGAAGGATTTTTCAGAAGAAGTTAAATCAAATTTAGCCCCAAGTTCATTTGCATATTTGGCAATCTCATCAAAAGATTTTTTACCTTGAGCAATTGCTTTAGAAAAATCTTGAGCAGTTTGAAAAGCAGCCCCACGTTTTGAAGCATCTTTCCACGCCTTTGCCCACATACCCGGAATTTCTCTAAAATTCCCATCAAAAGCAGCAGATATTTGATCCGCAGTAGATGAAAGATAAATTCCAATTTGTCCAGCCGCATCTTTCCATCTATCCACCCATCGACTCATGGCAGTCGATTGCGCCTCTAAATGTTCAGTAGCTTTATTTAGTCCCTCTACTATTTTAGTAATTTGAAAAGTTTCTATTTCTTTTTTATACTTCGCAAGAGCTTCTCCATTGTTAGCAATTTCTCCAGTCAAAGGATTAATACTTAACGCTGCCTCTCTTGCTTTTTCAGCTACACTTCCAACTCCTTGAGCAACTTCCAACAACTCAGCCCTCAAAGTTTTATTTGCTTCGGCATATTCCTTAGAATCAGTAGCCAAATTTACAGTAGCAATTCTATAATCTAAAAGTTGCTTACTTAATCTTCCATATTCATCAGCAAGAATGGAAGCTTCATCAGATGCTTTTTTAGATGCTCCAAATTTTTTGAACATGTACCCAAGCCCCAAAGTAACCGCGGCAACTGCAATTATCAATGGACCAAGCGCAAGAGATAATCCCCCAACAGCCACTGTCGCTCCATGTACAGCAGGAATCATTGTACCAAATGCAGTGGCAGCACGCAATGCCACAAAACCCTTTAAAGCAACCTTCAAAATGAGAAAAGCTTTAGTTAACCCATATATTGCCGCAGAAATTGCAACTACCCTAATAAGAAATTGTCCAAAAGCAGAATTCACCAAAGCCGTTACAGCAATGATTAAATTTTTAATAATAACAACAAGACCACGAAGAATATCAGTTAATCCCGCTTCACCTAATGCAATTGCCAAATTACCTAATCTATCACGTAAATTCTTAAACGCAACTCCAAGACCTTCCATCTGTGTTGCAGCCATATCAGCAGCAGTACCAGATTCACTGATAACTTCCAACATCTCTTGATATTTTTCAGGATTCTTTGCGAGAGCTAAAGCAGCAGCAGCCCCACGTTTACCAAATATATCAAATGCAACCCCAGTATCAGCAAGAATTAATTTTAAATTTTTAAATACATCAGTCAATGATGCAGAACGAGGATCTAAATCAGAAAGAGCTATTCCTGCCTGTCTTGCGGCTTTCTTTAATTTCTCAGATGGATCTATCAATTCAGCAAAGATGCGTCTTAATCCAGTACCTATGGTACTTGCACGAATACCTGAATTAGCTAAGGTACCCATGGCAGCATTTAATTCAGCGAATGAAACTCCAGCAGCAGTCGCAACAGGACCAATGAAGTTCATAGACGTTCTTAATTTATCAATTGTGAGTTTAGACCTATTGACCGCATTGGCAAAAACATCAGCAACTTCATTGGATCTTGATGATTCAATATTGTAAACTCTCATTGCGGTGGTTACAAGATCAACAGTAGACGCCATACTTGACAAAGTACCAGTAGCAAGATCCGAAACAGCTTGCATAGTTTCAATTGATTCAGAAGCAGAGAAACCAGCCTGACCAATTATTCTCATTCCAGCAGCAACTTCAGAAGCAGAAAATTTTGTTGTGGCAGCAACCTCAAGAATCTTTGCACCCATTTGAGAAACTTCAAGCCCACTGGCTCTGGTGATAGCTTGTAAATCTTTCAATGCTTGATCATATTCAATAATAGCAGTGACTCCACTTGTAATAGCATCTCGAACCTGCAAAATACCGGCAGAAATAGATCGGAATTCTAATACTGTTCTAATCTTATCACCAAAAGTTCTTAATTTTAATCCTGAATCTTTAGCAGTACTGCCTAAATTTTTAAATGATCTGGATGCTCGATTTGCAGCAGTGGTAGCTTTATTAAATCCAGAAGCAAGATTATTTAAATCTCTTGCAAACGTGGCAAAGACTTTCAGAAATCCTTGTTTTCCTAATTCTTTTAACGCATTCGATAATTCTCTTATTTTTGCAGCAACTTTTCCTACATCAAGAGATACTAATTTTTTTAATCCGTTCGCAAGACCAGTAATACTTGGAACAGAAATTCCCTGTAATTTTGTTAATGCTGTTGCAATGGATGTAATTTTTAAATTAAATCCACTGAAAGAAGTCTTCATTAACTTGCTTAACGCATTAGCTAATTGAAGTATATTTGGAACTTTAATTCCAACTAATCTTTTAAGTCCATTCACTACAGTAGTAATTTTTAAATTAAATCCACTGAAAGAGGTCTTCATTAACTTGCTTAATCCATTAGCTAATTGAAGTATATTTGGAACTTTCACAGCATTTAATTGTTTTAAGCCCACAACCACAGAAGTCATCTTTAAATTAAATCCACTGAACTTAATACTCATTAATTCTTTAAGTCCAGATGACAGATTTTTTATATTGGGAGCTTTGATATCATTAAGCTGTTTTAATGAATCAATAGATTTGATAAATGTTGGGGGAACCTTTAAATTTTTTAAAGAATTCCCCAACTTTTCAATAGATAACTGAGTTTTTTCGACCGTTTTTTGCAGATTGGTAAATGCAGTGGTGATAGATTTTAAGGTGTTTTTGTCAAAACCAGTTATCTTTAAACCAATTTCAACCGTTTTTTTAGTATCAGAAGCCATTTTATCTCCTTTTTGACATGAACGTGGCTAATCTTTTCCATTCGCCTGTAACTACTTCTGGAGCAGGAGACTCTACCGCTTTCTTCGCTTGTGGATCGAGAAGGTCTAAAATTTTCTGTAAACCTTCGTTTGTTAAATTATTGCCGAACCACATATGCGTAAGTTTTTCAGCCTTCCTCTCTTTCTCACCTTCTATTGTTACTCTTAAAAAAATACCAATTTCTGCTAATGTGTATGATTTAATCCTTGACCAAGAGTGTCCATGTTCAACTAATTTTTGGACAGCTTTTGCAATTTCTGCTTCACCTTCTTCTTTGGAGTAACTGGCGTGGGCTCTTCTGTCGGAAGATTTAGGTGCTTGATCAAGGAATTTAAGTTTCCCTCAAGTTTTTCTTTCGAGTCTAAATTAGCTTCAACAACTGTTGATAAAATGTCAACCACAACATCAATTGGGAGTTGAAGCAAATCCTCTTTTCTAATTTGTGATACAGTTTCAAGAACGTCTGGAAATTGTTCAAGAAGTGTTACGGCAATTTTAACCATATTTGCAGGAAGTTGAACAGTTTCCCATGTCACACCTTCAGCAAGCAAACCGTCAATATACCCTTTTAGAGTACGAGAAACAACAGCTAATTGTTCGATGTTTAGGGGTCGGATAATTACAACTTGACCACAAATTTCAATAGACTTTCCTGGGAATAGTGAATCGAGATTTAGATTCAATCTCTGGAGTTTTTGTTCCATGATAATCTTTCCTTCTTTTGGTTGTGCGATTAAAGTCTGGTGAGCTTTTTTTCTTTGTATCTCACTCACCAGACTATAGTAATTAAATTACGTTATTATTAAGTTGCTACCTGATCCATAATAATTGACATATACGGATTCAGCGGATGGTTTGTCTCATCTTTCAAGATTTCCCCTGCAAATTCCATTGTACTCCAATCATCACCAATAAGGGCAGTGTCCCCAGCAGGAGTGAGTGAAACAGTCCACACTTCCAACTCTTGCTGATTACCTGCTGGATTGTCAGAAACAAATCTGAGTTTTCCAGTAATTTCAGTATTGGCAAAAGCTTTAATCAATGTGTATGTCAATGCAGTATATCCATAAGAAACATGAACAGTTGAACCATCAACCAAAGTTCCACCTTCAAGAAATTTAATACGACCAATTTTATCATCGCTCAAAGTTGTGTCAAGCTCATAGTCAGTACCTTCAACGTATGTAGTTGAGTCAGTATCATCCTGAACCAAGCAAAATGGAGTGCCCGCATTCGCAGTTCCGCCAGTGGCTGAATTAACAGTTGCAGCACCCGTACCATCACCAGTAAGAGTTTCATCGTCAACAAAAGAAGTAGTGTTGGTTCGTGCTATGGTCAATGTGCCAGAAGCGGAATCACCAGTGACTGCAAGTACAATACCAGTGGCACCACCTGCGCCAGTTACAACTTCACCGACTACGAAAATCACAGTGCCAGCATCATAAGGTAGCAACCAATGAGAAACTCCTCTGAATGCAAGATCAGAACGTTTGCCCAAATTGGCTACAACTTCTTCAGAAGATACACCACCAGCAGTCTGAGTCTCAGTGGAAGTATCACCCAATGTAAGCAATGCCATATTTTCTTTATTAACTTCATCAAGAGTAAATGTAAGACCCGGTGTAATCTGGGAAATAATCTCTTTGTCCTTTGCCTTCAGTCCACCACGAGAACTGAAATGATCCAGTTTCTCAAGTGCAATGTTAAATGTAAAAGCAGGTGCATTTCCTAAATCACGTTCGCCTTGGAAAACACCATCGACTAACTGATCAAAGAATACAACTCCCTTACCCAACGTATAATTGTCAGTGTTCGGTGCGGTTGCCATTTTAAATCCTCCTTAAAAATTATAATTTGTTACAAGCTATCGTCTGTATAAACTAAATCTAAAATTAAACGCATAGATAAAATATCGGGTAAACCATACCCTAAAGGTCCTTCTGTTCGATTTTCCCCCATGAAAACATTATCGGCAATTCTTGGATTAAATTGACCTGAAGTGATATCAGTAAATAAAGCTTTACGCATTTCCAGATACATAGTTTTGATATCAGTCTTTTCATCAGTTACTAACTCAAAAATCACTTCTAATAATCTTCGTGCTGGATATCCAGTAGCATTTCTTTTTGATGGGTTAATGATGTTGTCAATTCCTTCCAACATAAAAATACAGGGCATATCAGATTCAGTAATGGGATTAGTAGGAGTGCGTTTAAAAGATGTTACGCCAATAGTAGTACGTTTATCTCTTACACGTTCATAAAGCTCATTTAATCCCACTTCCCTGTTTATCATATGAACACCCTTATAGCTGAATTAGATACATCAATCATGAGTTTTTCTAATATTTTACTTTTATCAGAAAATACATTTTGTAACACTCCTCCAACTGTTAAATTATGTCCAGGTTGTAATCCACCCGCCCATACTTTGCCATCAGATAGTTTTAATTTCCCTGTACCTTTCACCATCTGCCCTTTAGTTTTTCCTGCTTTACTTCTTTTAGGAAAGTACCAAGGTGCTTGTCCCGGCTCTGCTCCGTGTTCAATGAATTGTCCATAATGAGAAGTATCATTTGAAATTATCATTCCCGCTAATTCATCCGCTCCAGCAAATTTAGTCAATGAAACTCTCCAACGTGATCTGAAATATCCAGAATCTACAGGGGAACTTGCTCTAAGTTTTTGCAAAATGAAAGCTTCATTTTTCTTCAAAGCTTGAACTGAAACCTTCTTAAACTTAGGGCCTCGAACAGTTAATTTAATTCTATTTAAAAATTCTAATAAAGTCATTAGGTATTCCTCAACAATAAAGTATATAAAACACCCATTGGATCAATCTCTGAACCTTCAACAGTATATTCAACGTCATCAAAAACACAATAGCCCTTAACATTCATATCCAAAGTCACATCTTCAGCAGGCATCAAACCTTTAATATCAGTGGGTTGAATTAACTTAGAAAATGTAAGAAGTTCTACATCTTTTTCAGTAAATTTTTCAAAAATACACCTAACATCATTTGATTCACTTGTAGCATCATCAAAACCATTATCTGTAGTCTGAACATACGTTCCCGTATGTACTGCTTCTTCAAAAGTTGAAAAAAGAGTATTTACACCTTTTACAAATATGTTTTTTAATTTTGCCATTATGCTCTCAAAAGCCTCACAACACTGGACCCGCCCAAAGTACGTAAATCAGATAAAATCTTAAATACTTTAGAAGGTATTGCATCAATAGAAGTTGAATTCACTCCCGATGGTCCCGCTTTAATCATAAGAGAGCCAGCTTTTAACTGATCAATACCGGATAATGGATCATCATCGGTTCTATCAGCTTCAAGGGATGATAAAGCAAGTTCGTATACCGCAACTTTTACTTCATTGGGTATGATTTCCTCATCAATCTCAGTGCCGTCTCTACGAATAACACCTGTTCTCGGCCACAGCAAACTTTGAGTAGTTGTGGCACGAAAACCTTTCCAATTTATATACCAATCTAACATCTGTGACGATGTAATCAGCACTTTATCCTTATCTTCAAAGTCTTCCCAGGCGGAGGCATGCACACGATCAAGAATGTATGCATTTGCCTCCGCTTGAGTCACATATGAGTTTGAATCCGCTGCACCTATGGCTGCATTTAAAGACATTTAATCCTCCTTATTTTTTCTTAGGAGTTACTTTACGGATTTTTTTAGGTTTAGAAACAGAAACTTTTGCTTCTTTTTCAGAAGCTTCGCCTTTTTCAGCTTCGCCTTTTTCAGCTTCGCCTTTTTCAGCTTCGCCTTTTTCAGCTTCGCCTTTTTCAGC
>Ga0164315_10000422_pt1 | contig 29359 bp, 30 predicted proteins | sample GuaBasSedimGuay6_FD_113737 | JGI IMG/M metagenome (GOLD analysis project Ga0164315, IMG submission 113737) | Subseafloor sediment microbial communities from Guaymas Basin, Gulf of California, Mexico - Guay6, Core 4569-2, 0-3 cm | ecosystem: Environmental > Aquatic > Marine > Hydrothermal vents... | reverse complement strand
CTTACATCAGCGCATGACAATGAAAATCCAATATGAAAACCCGGCCATTTGGCAGCCATACCTGTTTAATCTTATGGCCGGCGCTGATGTTAGGAGCCCTTGCGGCGAGTTCGCAAAGCGATAGGGGATTATTCATTTCGCGTTCGCTGAATCCAGAAAGTTGAGTTATAACGTTCAACATGGGACATCTTAGCTTATATGGCATAACATATCAATAAGTTATTATAGCCGAGTGTTGTCCAAAACTGATTTTCTTTAATTTTGCATATTATAAACAATCCAAAACATCGTTTCTGCGGTTCAACAGGCGCTGCCGCTCAACTTAGGTTGAACTAATAGCTTGAAAATATAATATGTTGATCTATAATTATTAAACTGGCTTTTCCATTCTATCTGTACAAACTCATTAAACGCATCAGGCCAATGCCTGGAGTCGGCTGGAGACAAGTAAAACCTTGAGAATCATCAGCGGTACCCTAAGAGGAAAAAAACTCCACCCCTTTCATGGTAAAGGCATTCGCCCCACCTCCGATCGAACGAGAGAAGCCATATTCAACATTCTATCTGATCGTGTCCGTGGTGCAGTTGTTTTGGATTTATTTGCCGGCAGCGGGGCGTTAGGAATAGAGGCACTGAGCAGGGGCGCCGACATGGCCACCTTCATCGACGTGGCACCTGCCGCTGTTTTACTGCTGGAAAAGAATCTGCGTTCGTGTTGTCTCGAAGAACGTGCCCGGGTTATTCCATGGGATATTGAGCGTAACCTGAACTGTCTGCAAGCACATGGCCTCCAGTATCATCTAATCTTCCTGGATCCGCCATACCACAGAGGCATGGCACTGACGGCTTTAACGCATCTGAAAAAAAGTCAGGCCATGACACCGGGAGCATGCCTTGTCCTGGAGCATGGCGAGGCCGATGAACTTCCCATGCCTTTAGCCGACTTTGAACTCTTGGACCAGAGAAAGTATGGAAAAACCCTTGTCTCTTTTTTGAGTTATATGGTATAATTTGTTTTTTTTTGGTGAAGGGATACATCGTCTAACAACTTGTTATTATAATTGATTCATAATGGAGGCTGAAAACGAATGAGAAAAATTGCAATCTATCCAGGCTCTTTCGATCCAATTACCAACGGCCACCTCGATATCGTTGAAAGAGGGCTTTCCATCTTCGATAAAATCATCGTGGCTATTTTGTTGAATCCATCAAAAGAATCTTTTTTTTCCGTAGAAGAACGTATGGAAATGCTGCAGATCAGCATGAAAAAATTTACCAACGTCGAATTCGATACCTTCGACGGACTCCTGGTGGACTACGCCCACAAGCAAAAAGCCCACGCCATTTTACGGGGTATGCGAGCTGTTTCTGACTTTGAATATGAGTTCCAGTTGGCCTTGATGAACCGGCGACTGAGACGCGAGATTCAAACCGTATTCCTGATGACCGGCCTACGCTGGATATTCACCAGCTCGTCGATTATCAAGGAAGCCGCTCAATTCGGCGGTGACATCAACGACATGGTACCGCCGATCGTCAATAAAAAACTACAAAAAAAATATGCTGAAAAAACTGTCCAAGGGAAATAATATGAAAATATCCATATCAAAAAATGCACAGGTGGTTCTGGAAAAGCGCTATCTGAAAAAAGACGATAGCGGCAAGGCCATTGAATCACCGGAAAACATGTTTCAACGGGTCGCCAGAAGCGTGGCCGAAGCAGACAGACTGTTTGACCCTGATGCCGATTTTAAAAAAACGGAAATACAATTTCAAAAACTCCTTGGGAACCTGTGGTTTTTACCCAATTCGCCCACCATGATGAATGCGGGCAGGCGGCTTGGACAGCTGGCGGCGTGCTTTGTACTTCCCATAGAAGATTCCATGGAATCTATTTTTGAAACCGTCAAAAACACAGCCATGATTCATAAGAGTGGCGGTGGGACAGGATTCTCTTTTTCAAAAATCAGACCTGCCAAAGATGTGGTTCTTTCTACGGCAGGTATTTCGAGCGGCCCCCTCTCTTTTATGACCGTGTTCGATATCGCGACAGAAACCGTCAAGCAGGGTGGCACGCGACGGGGTGCTAATATGGGCGTCCTACGAGTCGATCACCCCGATATTGAAGCATTTATCGAAACCAAGAATGACTTGACCCGTTTGAACAATTTTAACATATCGGTGGGACTGACAAAACAATTCATGGACGCTCTGGAGGCCAAGTCCGACTTCGACCTGATCAACCCGCGTACCGACAAGACGGTCCAACGTGTTTCCGCAAGGAAAATCTTCGATATGATCGTTCGCTCCGCCTGGAAAACCGGGGAACCGGGCATTATTTTTATCGATAAAATCAATGATGACAACCCAACAAAGCAGATTGGGGACATCGAGGCGACAAATCCATGCGGTGAACAACCGTTACTACCATATGAATCCTGTACACTGGGGTCTATCAATCTTTCCCAAATGGTGACGAAAAACAGCCTCAACGTGAATCGGCTGAAAAGAACGGTCCATGATGCCGTACACTTTCTGGACAACGTCATCGAAATGAACAGGTATCCCCTGCCCCAAATTGAATCCATGAGCAAAGCCAACCGAAAAATCGGGTTGGGTGTCATGGGCTTTGCCGATTTATTACTAAAACTGGGAATCTCCTATGATTCCGAGGACGCCATATCGCAGGGTGAGTCCATTATGGCGTTTATCTCCCGCGAATCGAAAATTGCCTCCGCTTCATTGGCTGAAAAACGGGGCAATTTCAAAAACTATCCCGGCAGTATCTATGACACCGCCAACACACCTTATATGCGAAATGCCGCTACAACCACAATCGCACCCACAGGTACCATCAGTATCATCGCCGGCGTTTCGAGCGGCATAGAGCCGGTTTTTTCAATCGTGCAAATGCGTCGCGTACTGGATGGTGAGACACTGCATGACGTGCACCCGCTGTTTATCAAGGCAGCGAAAGCCGGCAAGTTTTTCCACAAGAATCTAATTGATAAAATTGCCGCCGGCAGCACTCTCGCGGAAATCGACGAGGTCCCGGAACATATTAAAAATTTGTTTAAAACATCTCACGACATTTCACCGGAATGGCATGTCAGGGTTCAAGCCGCTTTTCAGAAACACACGGACAACGCCGTTTCAAAAACCGTCAACCTTCCCTCAGAAGCGACCGATAAAAAGGTGGAAGAAATTTATCTTTCAGCATACCGACTCGGCTGCAAAGGGGTCACTATTTACCGCGACGGCAGTCGGGACAAACAGGTTCTGAATATTGGGACAGGTTCAAAGGACAAGTCGACCATCGCACCAAGATCGAGACCGTTGCGAACACACGGCATGACCGAACGGATCCAAACCGGATGCGGGAAACTCTATGTCACCATCAATTCAGATGCCAAAGGCATGTGTGAAGTATTTGCCCAGATGGGAAAAACCGGTGGATGTGCGTCATCTCAGATAGAAGCAGCCGGCCGTCTTGCATCGCTGGCACTGCGCTCCGGTGTAAACGTGGATGCCATCATCAGGCAACTCACCGGTATCCGCTGTCCATCGCCGGCATGGCAGAATGGTAAGATGGTTTTATCTTGCCCGGACGCCATGGCACGGGTCCTAAAAAATCTGACCAATTCCAAAGTAACCGAAAGCGCTGTTCTCATGGGCGGATGCCCGGAGTGTGGTGGCGTGCTGTCACATGAGGAGGGATGTCTTAACTGTCATTCATGTGGTTTCTCCAAATGTAGCTAACTGATCAGCTCTGCTGCTGTGTTATTCAGCCTTCGCAGTAGCACACTACGGCTTCAGGCTGAAATGCCTTGCATCAGAGCCGATCAGCATTTTGTCAACTCTGCTGCTGTGTTAGATTAGAACATGACCTTGATCAGGAAGAAACTACCAACCAGCAAAACAGTAAATGCAACGGCCAGTATATTAAAATACTTGTCGATAAAGCCCTGGATTCGAGGCCCAAACTTAAAGATAAGCCCTCCCACCAGAAAAAATCTTGCCGATCGTGAAACTGCCGATGCGAGTAGAAATATGAGGAAATGGATCCTGAATGCACCGGCTGTTATGGTGAAGACCTTGTAGGGAATCGGCGTGAAACCGGCGATCCCGACTGCCCAGGCATCATATTGATTGTACAAAGACGCCATGGTGGCAACTTTTTCCGTGAGTCCATAAAAAGAGATGATCTTATGGCCCACCACCGCCATGAACTGCCAGCCGATCAAATAGCCCACAATGCCGCCAAGAACCGACCCGACAGAGCATATCAGGGCAAACTTCAATGCTTTTTCCGGTTTGCCCACCGCCAGGGCAATCAGAAGCACATCCGGGGGTATGGGAAAAAACGATGATTCACTGAAAGCAAGTATGAACAGAGCCCAACTGCCATAAGGCGTATCCGCCCATTTCAGCACCCATTTGTAAAGCTTTTTAAACATACTGATCTATCCTGATACTTTTTATAACGCAGCTGTAATAATACTGCTTCAGGGATTTCCATATTTTTTTTCATAAGGACATATCATTATCAATCTGCATCACTAGCGTAGTGCCCTGCCGGATTGATGATGTTTCTACTGCTTTATGTTACTACCAACCGGCCGTATTTCATCATCAATCCGGTGGGCACAAGACAAGGCTTGGTTTGATATGTCCTTATGAAAAAAAATATGGGAACCTCTTTTCGGAGTAACTGGAGAATATTTTGATAACCCCCATTGAAACCTAACCCGGATAATTGAAGAACCAAATAAAGTTACCCTTTCCATCCATGCTCACCCACAAGTTTGACAAATCGACATCCACCAAGGTTAGTCTCATGCACACTCTTCTCGTCTTTGGTGATCTTGATTAATTCCTGTGAATAACGGTCTCCCACCGGAACGACCATCCGGCCCCCTATGGCAAGCTGGTCTATGAGTGTTTTCGGTACGTTTGGCGCCCCAGCCGTCACGATGATCGCATCAAAAGGGCTTTCATCTTTCCACCCTGTTGTTCCATCGGAATATCGCGTGACAATATTGTAATAGCGCAATGAATCAAAAAGGCGACGGGTTTTGATAAAAAGCGAGTGGAGCCTTTCTATGGTATAGACCCGAAACACAATTTCGGCTAAAATCGCCGCCTGATAACCGGATCCGGTACCTATTTCCAACACCCTGTCCTGGTGCCGCAGTTGAAGCGCCTGGGTCATTTCGGCAACGATAAAGGGCTGCGATATGGTTTGCTGATCTCCGATGGGCAACGGAAAATCACCATAGGCCTGATCCATCAATGCTTCACTGACAAAGAGGTGCCTAGGAACACTGCCCATGGCAAGCAGTACATTCGGATCGTGAATGCCACGTGCTTCAACCTGTTTATTCACCATCTCCATCCGTTGGCGCTCAAATTTTCTCGATTCAGTTTTCATGAACAGATTTCTATCAGAACAAAGATTTTCCGTCAATATGCCAGCATCGGATAGTACTTGTTCTTTTCACAATCAATTCGTTTTACGAATGTATCAAGCGCGAGGAGGACAAGAAATCCTTCGGCAGAGAAAAAGTACTTGAATTTTATATAATATTTATCCAGAATAAACCAACTTAACCATCGACCATAAAAGCCTATGGATAGCACAAAACATATTGTTGTGGCGATTTGTTGTTGGATTACCATCGTGATAATCGGTACCATCGGATACATGCTTATCGAGGGATGGAATCTTTTGGACGCCCTCTATATGACCGTTATCACCTATTCTACCGTGGGTTTCAGCGAAGTTCACGAAATCAGCAAGTTCGGGCGATTGTACACCTTGGTTATAATCTTTATGGGTGTCGGTTTTTTTATGTATTTGGCAGGCGCCGTCATACAGTACATGGTTGAGGGAAAAATTCGGACCGTGTTGGGGAGGAGAAAATTGGATAAACAAATCCACCGCTTGAAAAACCATTATATTGTTTGCGGATACGGACGGATCGGCAGGGAGATCTGCGACACATTAAAAAGATCACCCATCGATCTGGTGGTAATAGAAAGCAGCGAAAAACTTGTACCGACAATGGAGACCGATAATATACTCTATCTATGGGGAGATGCGTCCGATGAATCCCTGCTGCAAAAAGCCGGTATTCAGCACGCCAAGGGACTGGTAGCCGCATTGGGCACGGATGCGGAAAACGTTTTCCTGGTATTGACGGCCAGGCAGCTCGCACCGAACCTTTTCATTACAGCAAGGGCCTCCGACACGAATGTAAATAACAAGCTTCGCGCAGCCGGCGCCGACATCGTCGAATCTCCCTACGAAATGGGGGCCGCACGAATGGCGCAGCGCATCATGCGCCCAACCGTCACGACGTTTCTGGATCTTGCGTTTGGATCCGGAACGACCGACATTCAAATGGAAGAAATACCCATCAACCCCGATTCCTCCTTGAAGGATGTCATACTCAAGGATTCGGGAATACGCCAAAATTTCAATCTAATCATTATTGCCATCAAGAAACCGGATGGCAGTATGATCTTCAATCCTTCATATGAAGCTATGATTACATCAGGTGACACGGTCATTGCGGTGGGAGAAAGCAAAAACCTGCAGAGTCTCGAGAAGATATTAAATCCTTCTTGAGAATTGATCTATCCCGAGTGTTTTATGAAACTTCCGGGCTAAATTTTATAGATAATCCGATCTTCCGTGATGATGATATCCATAAACCTGTCATGTGACTCCATGGGAACCTGTTGGACAATCTGGCATTCCAGGGACAAGGCAACTTTTCGGGTCGTAATAGGTAATTTCCCGATAAATCTGTCGTAATAGCCTTCACCGGAACCGATCCTGCCCCCTTTTTCATCCAGAGCTACCCCAGGGATAATGGCAATGTCAATTCGCTCTATCGGTATGATTTTACACCGTTCCGGGTTCGGTTCCAGGATATTGCGCGGCCCAAGCATCAGGTCAGGCTCAAACGCATCAACCTTAAACGGTTGCATCCCATGTTTTTCCGTATTGAACGCCGGAAGAGCAACGATTTTACGATAATCAAAGCAACGCTGGATGATTTTTTTCGTATCAACCATAAAATCTTGCGGCATGTAAAGCAGAGATATATTTGCCTCCAAAAAATTTGCAAATTCAAACAGCCGGATTTCAACTTGAGATGCTTTTGCTGCTAATTCCTCTGCTGAAAAGGCCTGAATGGCCGTTACAACACGATTGCGGATATCGCTTTTTGATTCTTGAACTTCTTCCATGGTATTCTCCGGAAATCGAAATTAAAACTTACATACTGTATTTGTATCAACAAAGTAATATAATAAATAATTGGAGAAAAGTCAACTTTCAATAATCATTGACTAAATTGAACGAGCATGTTAGACGGACGGGTAATTTGAAAGCCCGAAATAACCATGAAATTATCTTCCTGATTCGTTTCAACCCATGATAACCGTCAAAATGAAATAACCCGATACAGCTCAACACGACCCGATATGAGATTGCTATGCTGGAAATCAAATTCGTAAGAGATCACCTGGATGATATAGAAAAAATGCTGTTAAACCGCGGCAGCATCGCAGACTTACCACAGTTCAAAGCAGCCGACGATAAAAGAAGAGAGATTCTGTTTGAAATTGAAGACTTAAGGCATCGTCGAAACGTTGTGTCAGACCAGATCGCCGAAATGAAAAAAAAAGGCGAAAATGCGGATACGCTTGTAGCTGATATGAGGGACGTTGCTAAAAAAATAAAAGCGTTGGAAACACCATTGTCGGAAAATGAGGAACAAACGCGGGAAATCTTGATGCAGATACCCAACCAGCCGCATGCATCCGTACCAGTGGGAAGCGACAGCACCGACAACCCTATCATCAAAACGGTTGGCAACCTTCCTGAGTTTCAATTCGAACCGAAGCCCCACTGGACACTCGGTGAGCAGCTGGGTATCCTCGACCTGGACCGGGCAGCCAAGATATCCGGGGCTCGTTTTCCCCTCTGCTTTGGCGCCGGAGCAAGGCTTGAACGGGCACTGATCAATTTTATGCTCGATATCCACACAAATGAACACGGATACAAGGAAGTCCTACCTCCGTTCATAGTCAACGTAAACAGCATGACGAATACCGGCCAGTTACCCAAATTCGAGGAAGATCTGTTTAAGATTGAAGGATGGCCGTATTATCTTGTACCCACTGCCGAAGTCCCGGTAACCAATATTCACCAGGGGGAAATCCTGGACGAGTCGAACCTGCCGATCCTGTACGCAGCCCATACACCCTGTTTCCGTTCGGAAGCGGGCTCCTATGGTAAAGATACACGCGGGCTCATTCGTCAACACCAGTTTAACAAAGTCGAACTGGTTAAATTTACAGCACCTGAAAACTCCTATGCCGAGCTTGAAAAACTATTGCAAAATGCAGAAAAAATCTTGAGCACCCTTGGGCTGCCTTATCAAATTATCACCCTCTGTACCGGTGATCTCGGTTTTGCATCTGCAAAAACATACGATATCGAAGTCTGGCTGCCGTCTCAGAATGTATATAGGGAAATTTCATCCTGCAGCAATTATGAAGATTTTCAGTCCCGGCGTGCCAATATCCGGTTTCGCAGAAAAGGGAAAAAAGGCACGGAGCTGGTTCATACCCTCAATGGTTCCGGATTGGCCGTCGGTCGAACCGTCGCAGCCATTCTGGAAAATTGCCAACAGGCTGATGGCACGATTCTCATTCCAAAAGCACTTCAACCGTATATGGGCAACATGAAAAAAATCGAACCATGAAAATCAAAGATTTTCCCAACGATATTCAACCGTTTCTGATTCCGAAATTGGCAGGTGCCCTCCAATATCGATGTTTGGGGTGCGGCAATGAACATCCGATTGAGAAACTGCTTTATACCTGTCCCCAATGCGGTCATGTTCTCCTTCTTTTTGACAAAAACTTCGACCGATTGAAATCCATCCCCGGCAAGATGTGGCACAAGATCTTTGATTACCGTCGGATGTTGAACATCCCTGCCCTGAAGGGCATCTACCGCTATCATGAATTCCTGGGGCCTGCCATCCCCCTTGATTCCGTTGTCTATCTCGGTGAAGGACATACGCCCCTGGTAGAAGCCAATACCGCCTTATCAAAACGGGTGGGAATCAAGTTCTATTTCAAGAACGATGGACAGAACCCCAGCGCATCCTTTAAAGATCGCGGCATGGCAAGCGCTTTGAGTTATATCCATTTTCTGGTTCAACAGGGATTTGTTTCTGAAGTGCTGGCTATCTGTGCCTCAACCGGTGACACGTCTGCGGCTGCCGCGCTTTATGCCGCCTACCTCCAGCCGCACATCAAATCTGCGGTCCTTTTACCGCACAAAAAAGTGACACCCCAGCAGCTGTCGCAACCCCTGGGAAGTGGTGCGGCTGTTTTTGAGATCCCCGGTGTGTTTGATGATTGCATGAAGGTGGTCGAGACCTTGTCGGAGCAGTATCATGTGGCCCTGTTAAATTCGAAAAATGCCTGGAGGATCTTGGGCCAGGAATCGTATTCATATGAAATATCACAGGATTTTGATTATGATATGCGGCAAAAGGTCATTGTTCTGCCCATAGGCAACGCCGGTAACATTACGGCCGTCTTAAACGGATTCATCAAATTTTACCAGACAGGTGTCATCACGGACCTTCCTAAAATTGTGGGGGTTCAGTCCGAGCACGCCAACCCGGTATTCCGGTATTACCTGGAACCGGATGTAAACAAACGTAAATTCACGCCCGTCCACGTCACCCCCAGCGTAGCCCAGGCAGCCATGATCGGCAATCCGGTTTCCATGCCGCGCGTCATTCACCTGGTGGATCAATACAACACCCTGAGTGGTCGACAAAGTGTATTTTTTGTAGAAGTGGATGAGCAGTCGATCATGGACTGGGAGCTGCTGGCAAACAGAAATGGTCATATCGCGTGCACCCATGGCGGTGAATCTCTTGCCGGTCTTGTCAAGGCGATCAACAATCAATTCGTCGGCCCGGATGAAGTAGCCATTGTCGATTCGACGGCCCATGCATTAAAATTTTCCGGTTTTCAGGAGATGTATTTCAATGACGGTTTTCCTGCGGAATTCGAGGTAAAACCTGTCCCGGAACTTGTCAATGCACCTGTTTATATACACCCCCGGGACCTTAAGGATGTTCCTGGTCCGGGTCAGCCCTTGAATCAAAAAGCCTTGAAACAGTTTGTCAAACGAATTTCAGATGAAATTGCATCGGTATTGGCGCTTAGGAAAATAGATGAAACAACCTGAATGTTCTTGTTTTAAACGTGTTGCCCCCCTTTTTGGTATCCTGTGGCTGTGGATGCTTTGCGTCACCGTGACACCCGCCGGCAGCGCCGTACTGTACAAAAGTTATCTGGTCAAGTACGATCAGGGCTGGGATATCCTTTGTGATCCCTACGTAGTCCAAAATAACGACTGGGTTTATAAAATATTTCGACAGAAGGGAGAGCTTTCTGCCAAGGACTTTCGTGAGTTTATCAATATTTTCAAACGACTCAATCCACACATTCATAATATCAACCAAATAAGACCCAGGCAGAACATCATCATCCCCTTAAAAAAAATTGAACCCGGCACCTTTCCAAATCAATCCTCGGGGGTCGTATCCATTCCGTTTGTCACCATATCCAAGATGTCCGAGCTTCTCGGCTCCTATGCCAATCCACATAAAGTCCGGAAAGGGAATACCATTTCCGAGCTGATAGCTGACCGATTCGGATCCTATGGCACCAAGGCCTACCAAGAGGGGCTCCAGCTCTTTAAAACCATCAACCCTCAGGTGGACAATATCAACTTTATCTATGTCGGTCAGGAGATAAAGCTTCCGGATGTCACCCTCCGAAATCAGGCCTGGTATCAGTCGTTATTTGATAAAGCCGGACAGATTAAAAAGGAACTGACGGGAACATCCCTGAGTACCTCTGCCTTAAAACCATCCGTAACAGGCAGTATTGAAAAACCACCCGTTGACCCCATCTCCGAAACCGCTGCCGCACTGAACGGTAAGCTACTCAATAAGGGGACTTATTTTTTCCCCAGCAAAGGCAAAGAAGACTTTGCCTTAGACCTGTCACAATTTCCGGTCATCGAACTGAAAGATGGTTCCCGGATCGTTTTTGTCAACAAAACAGACGCTTCAACCGCTGACCTGAACCTGCTCCGCTCCTTATGGGAGAAAGTCAATATTATCGAGGTCGAAAAAGACACCCCCGTTGACACCATTTTAGGCAACATCTTTAAGGACACCACCCAAGACATCACTCAGAGCGTGCTATCCTTTTCGGATAATGGCATGGACGTTGTTGTGACGGCAAAATGGATCAAACCCGGTCCGCCCGAGGAAGACGGTACCATCCGTCAAACCTGCATTTCATTGATAGAAAATACAACTCAAAAAACATCTGATGCCATTGTGCGCTATCTGGATCAGCACCATATCGTCATAAAAGACATCCTTGAAAATGAGGCCGGGACCCGTGCGTCTGAAAGCACTACCGCCTCGTCGACGCCTTTTGCCTTGCCGGACGTGGTCACACTGACACCCATATCCCGGAAGGCCTTTGCCAGAGACCTGATCGAAGCCTTGGGAAATCTGTATACCAAGGATATTGCGGTTACATTCCCCTATGCCGGAATTCAGGTGCAGGCGGTATCGAATCTTGTTTCAACCGGTAGCGGCAGGGAATTTTTGATCGACTTTGGTGATCTTTATGGCGATGCCGTCACAGAAATTGAGAAAACAGGTCTCAAGGTCGTCCAGTTAAAGCAAAACGACAGTATGCACACGCTGCTTACACGTATCCTTGATGCCATTGGCGAGCCCTATGTCAGCGACCCTGTATTCTATGCCGCAAAAAGACCGGCTGCCTTCAATACGAAAATCAAAATAAAGGGATTTCTAGTCACAAAAGCAGAAGGTTTAAGGGTGCTGATCTCTGCAATTCCTTTGCACAATCGGGTGCTCCAGTTTTTCAATGAAGATAAGGTCAAAGTGGTTTTAGCCGGCTCGATCAAATAAAGTGATCATGCGGTCCGGCCGGTTCACAATCGATATTCGTTGCTGCAAGAAAAACAACGTTGGGAGATCATATGACACGAAATAAAATCTACGTATACTTGTTTACGATCCTGTGGCTGGTCAGTCTGGTTGCCTGTACCGGAGCTATGGAAAAACGCAAAAATAAGGCCCGCGTGACACGGACGCTTGGAGAGGCCTATCTACAGCAGGGAAATTATACAGCGTCGCTCAGAGAGTTATTAAAGGCCGAAAAGCTCTATTCCAATGATCATCTGCTGCACAATGATCTGGGCCTGGCTTACATGGCAAAGCAGCATTACGACAAGGCTGAATTCCACTTCAAAAAGGCTATCAGCATCCGTCCTGAGTATGCGCCGGCAAAAAACAACCTGGGCACGGTATACATGGCAAAGCATGAGTGGGATGCCGCCATTGAGCAATTCAAAACCGTCGCTGGTGATCTCCTGTACGGAACACCCCACTTTCCCCTCACGAATATGGGCATTGCCTACTACAACAAGCAGGATTATACCCATGCGGAAAAATACTATCTGGAGGCACTCGATTTGGAGCCTGATTTTGTTCTAGCCCTCCGGAACCTGGGCAAAACCTATATCGCCATGAACAAGCTCCCCCAGGCTGTGGCAACACTTGAAAAAGCGATCATAAGCGCACCCCAGTATGCAGGCCTCTATCTGGAGCTGGGTAACGCCTATCATATGTCAGGTAATACTCAGATGGCTTTGTTTGCCTATCAGAAAGTCCTATCCCTGTCACCCAACACACCCATTGCAGAAACTGCGCAAATAGAGATTTTAAAAATCGAAAGCCGTAAATAAATTCGTAAAACGAATTTATTTCGGGATTATAATCGATAACAAGGTAACCCCGAAAGCGGATGGGTGATCCCTGTGCGATACCACCAACCTTCTTTTGGGTTATCATCCCGATTTACTTAGAAAAAAACCCGCTCATCGCATCCATTGCGATGACGGGCTTTTTTAGGGAGGGGAGAATGCCAGTGTCGGTTACAACGTCTGGCGCTGTTCCAGTTTTACAATCTTGGGTGTAAGGAATATCAGGAGTTCGGAGCTCTCTTTTGAAGTGAGATCTGTTCTAAAAAACCAGCCCAGCACCGGAATTTTGGATAGCCATGGGAATCCCCGGGAGGCATCGATTTTGCGGGATTTCATGATACCGCCGATAACGATGGTGTCGCCATCGTTTACCAGAAGTTCCGTCTCTGCTTCGTTGGTGGATATGGCCGGCACGCCATTGGTGATGCTGTCAATGTCGTTTTTGGTTATCATGATTTTCATGGAGACACGATTGTCCGGGGTAACATGCGGTGTAACTTCCAGGAGCAGGTCGATGTTCTTGAACGAGACAGAAGAACCGCCTGTGTCGTCCCTTTCGAGATATGGATATTCAATACCCTGCTTTATTCTGGCTTTCTTGTTGTCCAGGGTCACGATCTTGGGCGAGGAAATAATCTTGCCCTCATTATTGATTTCCAACGCATTGAGACGCGCGTTCAAGACAACAGGTGTTCCAGTAAGTTTAGCGAAGTTAAAACCGATGCTGGACGAAGCGGCCGCCGCCGGAAAATTCATCGCCATATCGCCGGCCAGATCCCCATTGAGAAAGTCGTTGTCAGCGGGTCCGACTGCCAAATCCCAGTCAAAACCGAATTCACTCGAAACGTCGGTATTGACTTCTGCAATGCGCGCCTCGATGACAACCTGGGGGGTTACCTTGTCGATCCGATTGACGATTTCCTTTGCTTGCCAGACCTTATCGGCAGTATCGGTCAGGATGATCTGGTTGTTACGGGCATCGACAGTGACCGACCCTCTCTCCGGTGTCAGAATAGTTTTAACATGGGGCAGAATCTCGGTCATGGCATTGCTGTAATTGACAGCGATATACTCGGTGACCAGCGGTTCCAGCGCCTTCTTCTGCTCTAAAGATTCCTGGACTGCCGCAATTTTAGCGGCCCAGAGTTCTTCTTCATCTTCAAGCGTGTTCAATGTGGCAATACGAATGATGTTATTCTCTTGGACCTTCCCCAGCTGGTTCATCCGCAAAACCAGATCCAGGACCTGGTCCCAGGGAACCGGTGTGTCGAGAGTCAGGGTCACTCGACCCGAAACATCTTTGTCGATGGCAAAGTTTTTGCCGCTGATTTCTCTCAGGATGCGGAATACATTCTTGATATCTGTTTCAAAAAAGTCGAGTGCAATCTTTTCGCCGGTATATTTTTTTGGTTTTTGAGAGCGAAACGTGGCCACGGAAACGTCGGCCGTTTCTGCAGCGGCCTCGACCGGTTCCACGCCGGCAGGCGGCGTCAGCCCTTGGGCGTTGACGCTTGTTGCTTCGGCTTCGTCCTCTATGGCCAACTCAGCCATAATGGTTTTCCATGAAGGCAGATCAGCTTCCGCCAGGGGCTTTGGTGGAATAGATGACGCCTCAAAGTGAACCATGATGAAATTTTCGTTCTGCTCCACAAAGAAGGGCACGGATTCACGCAGTTCGAAAGAAAAGAGCGTTTCCGTTTTCATTTCAGGTTTTTGAAGCGGCAGGATCCGGTTGACTGCGCTTTCAAACCGTGTAGTTACTAAGGGATGCTTTCGATAATCGGGAAGGTTGGTGTTGTTTAATCGCAGTTGAATCCATGTGTCGGTTTTTTTCTTGATACTGTAGGTAACCGGGTGTGTCGTTCCGATGATAACAGTCGATTTTCCGGCTTCTTCACTGGTGAAATCGATTCTGTTGACCCAGGCCGGACCTGCGGGTTCTTTTTCGGTTGAAGGGCTATCCGCCACACTTGTCGTGGTGTCCTGAACAACTTCAGTTGTGGTCTCGCCTGCAAGGACGATGGCCGGTTGATTCTCTACCGGTACAGGTACAACTGTCTCGACTTCTGTGTTCATTGTGGTTTCAAGCGTTTTTTCGCCTGCAACCGTATTGAACACAACACTCAGGCCGCTTTCTCCACGGATCACTTCATAGGGGGCGTCCTGCTTGAGCCCGATCTCAATTCTGGAGGCCTGTCCCCCAGTCGAAATGGCCGATGCCGTTATAAAGCTTACCACGTCACTATCGATGACAATATCTGTTGCGGCACCATCTATTACTGTTTCGGGGAAATAGAGCACAACACTCAGGGGAGATGGCTTTTTGACAGAGGTGTAGGTCAACAGGCGATTGCTTCCAACCTCTACTTTGAATTGATCGGTTTCCTGCACTGTAGAAATGGATTGGATTGCCTTGAGTTCAAGCGGTTTAACAACCTCTGGTGAAACCGATGGCTGTTTTGTTGAACAAGCCCATAGTACCATCATCCATGCAATCAGAGCCAAGATTATTGCTGTTTGGATAAATAAATTTTTCCTTGAGTCTGCCATGTTATTCTTCTCCGGGAGGTTTCGGAAGTTTGATTTCTTTTTCTTTTACTATCATTTTACCTTCGATATTTTCTGTCAATTCTTCAACAACAACAATATTTTTCAATATTTTTATAACCTTGCCATCGTGTCTTCCGATATAAGTACCTCTTCTTATGATATAGCCCTTTCCGTTAGCTTCTTCCACAAGTGCTTTGTTGCCACTTGGGGCTATGATAATCGCTCTCAGTTTCAGCTGATCCAGTTCGATCTTTTCCAAAGGGGTCTTGTTGCGCTTTTCACGAACTTCACCCTTTGCATCAACCAACCCCTTCTTTTCAACCTTGACCGGCTCGTCTTTCACCAGGGGAATAAACGGGTCAATTCTTCCCTGGGGATCATATCCAAGCGCCAGGTCAGGAATCAGTGTCTGGGTGTCGAACGTTTCGGCAGGAGGCTTGGTCATCGTTGTCGTCTCCGCCGAGCCCTTCTGGATTTCCTTCGAAGGTGCCGTTACCGGGAAAGCCTCTTTTGCTTTAGGTGTCAGCGGTGTGCCCTTCTGCATCTCAGTTGATATTTTCTGACTGACAACCGCTGACTTCTTTTTGGTCTCATCGGCCTTATCCTGGCACCCGGCGAGCAGAACCAGAAGACCCAGCAAACAGATGGCGATACGTATGAAAACGGTATGCTTAAACATAATGTTAGTTATCATTCCCTGCGATTATTTTTTCTTTTTCTTTTTCTTCTTCGATGGTTTCTTTTTGACGGGTTCAATAAACTTATACGTAACAGCCGTACAAGTTGTCAAAAGTTTATCACTCTCCTTGCCCGGCAACATTTTGATAGCTTCGATTGTTACGATCCTGGGTAAATTTGATATCTTGTCAAAAAACATCGCCACGTTATGATAATTTCCCGAAACAGTGATTGTAATGGGAACTTCTGCATAGAACTCTTTCGCCTTTTCCTGGTTGGGTTGAAACTTTGTGATATCAAGGTCTGCATCTCTGGCGGCCTGCGAGATACCGCTCAGCAGGGTTGGGATCTCTTCTTTCTCCGGTAGTGCTTTCATGACAATTTTGAATTGGGCCTCTGCCGCCTTCATTTTGGTGCGATAGTAATTGAGCTGTTTTGCGGTCTTCCTTGCCTTATCAAGTTTTTCTGCAAGTTTCTTGTATTCTGATTCCAGCCTTCCGATTTCCTTGTGTTTTGGCAGATAAGCAAAATATGTAAAACTCCCCACAAGAAGAACAATGGCCGAAGCATAGATCAGTACTCGCTGCAGTTTGGTTCTGGCTTCTACCCATTCGATAGCAGGTGCGAATATTTTCAAGGAAAGGTTTAATTTTTTCATGATTTTTTCGTTTTTCCTGCGGTATCTGGTTTTGTGGCCTCTTTCGGGGCCGCCCTGGTCAGAGTAACATTAAAACTTTTTAAATTCAGGTTTTTATTTGTTATTTGCTTCTGTTGAATCGACTTCAATGTGACGTTGGTGTAAGGCCCGGTCCCACTCCCCTCCAGATTTTTCATGAAATCGGCAATGGTCCTCTCGTCCAGTGCAATCCCTTGGACCGTAATGATGTCCCCCTGAACATTTAGGCTGGTGAACCACATCCGTTCTTTGACAATCAGTTCGGTCATGGAGTCCATAAGATTTACCGCATCCTTGCGGCCGCTTTCAAGAGTCTCTATCACTTTGATTTTTTGTTCTAAATTACTGAGTGCTTTTTTGATCTGAGCGATCTCTTTATTGATTTTTTCATATTTAGCAATTTGAGTGATGGTGTCCTGGTTTCGGGCCTTCAATGTACTTATTCTGTTGCCCAGCCATATATTCCAGTAGACCACTGCAATAATAATGAGTGCAAAAGAAAGCAGAAAGACCGATATCTGTCTCCTGACATTCTCTTTTTTACGGGCAGCCCTGAAAGGGAGTAGGTTGATTCGTATCATTTGTCATCCACTCTTCTGATCGCTAGCCCCATGCAAATAGCGGCCTGGGGAGCGATGCTTTCGATATAAGATGGATCAAAACGACTTTCATCGGCAGAAATGCTTTCAAAGGGATTGATCGTCTGGACCTCTGCCGATGTTTCCACTGCCAACAACTGCCGGAATTCCTTGATACCGCCGCCACCGCCGCTAAGTACGATCTTTTTGATCTGTTCATCCGGATAGGTTGAATAGAAAAAATCGAGAGCACGGCGAATTTCCGTGCACCAGTCCGTTACGACGGCAGATACAATATCGGCCAGGTCTTCCTTGGAAAGCTTGTCGCTCTGATCGCCAAATTTGAGTTTTTCCGCCTCCTCCATGGTCGAATCGGTGATGGAGGCAATTCTCTGATTGATCTGTCCGCATCCAAGAGAAACATCCCGCATGAATACGGAGGCATCGTCCTTAAGAATGTTCAAAGATGTCTTACTGGCACCGATATCGATCAACGCAATATTTTCATCTTTTGAGTCGTAGTTGACCTCAAATATATTTTGAAGAGCAAATGCATCGATATCGATTATACAGGGATTCAGTCCGGCCAGTTGGGCAAGGTTCACATAATCGCTTACCATGTCTTTTTTGGCTGCAACCAACAAGACGCTCATCTGGTTGGGATTTTGCTCATTCTCACCCAGGATCTGAAAATCAAGATTCACATCACTGATGTCGAAAGGAATATACTGCTCTGCCTCAAAATGAATACTTTCCTGGAGTTGCTCCTCGGACATCGTCTGAACATTGATCTTCTTCACAATAACGGAATAACCGCCAATGGATATAGCAACATTATGTTCCCGGATGTGATGTGTCTGGTAGAGCTGCCGAATGGCGCCGGCAACGACATCGGGGTTCTTTATGGAACCATCTTCAATGAGCCCCGATTCGATGTCGATCATTCCGAACTTTTCGAGGGCTCGGCCTTTTTTTGTTTCGATTATCTCGCATGCTTTGATTGTTCTAGATCCAATATCCAAACCAACGAGATGGTCTTTTCTTCTGAAAACCATAGTAAGCTCTTAATCACCGAATATTTTATTTTTGTCAGAAAGCTTAAAGCCAAGTGCCAGCAGTATCTTTCGCTTGGTTTCCATCCGGCACGGCATACCTTGCTCGATCCGCGTAATTGTAATGGGGGAAACATTAGCTTCACGAGCAAGCTCGGATTTGCTCATTAAAAGCGACTCTCTAATTTTTTTCAATGAATTTTTTGTCATAAGTCATATGCATTGGGTTAGATAATTATTGTGTTAGAATGTCACTCCTTCAAAAGTAAAAAACTGTCCGGATATTAAATTTGGCCTCTATAATTGAATGAAAGTTGAGCAATGTCAAGTAAAATTATATATAAATTATATATAATTTTACTCAATTGCCATATATTGTATCTTGTTAGACGAAATTACTATATATGGTATTGCTTTAAATTGATAATTCCATCCCATTTTGCATAAATTGGATGAGAAACTTCTTTAGATACCGCATGTCCTTGACTTTAATCGCTTCCTTCCCTATATGTTCTGGTAACGAACGATCGGACATGTAATCGACACATTTCATCGGACGGATTAGGACGTTCACGACAGGTCTTTATGATAAAATTTCTCGAATTTACCGGAAGACCCTTCATCCTTCTTATAGAAGAATTCGGCAAAATTTTACGCCTATTTCTGTCAACGGTTTCGTGGCTTTTCCGACCACCTTTCCGAATTCACGTTATCTTCAAACAAATGGAATTTGTCGGGGTCGGCTCCTTGCCCGTGGTTCTTATAACAGGCGCCTTCACCGGAATGGTTCTTGCCATACAGACTTACTATGGTTTTAAAATGTTTGGGGGAGAAAGCCTTGTGGGTGCAATCGTGGCGCTGTCCATGACCAGAGAATTGGGCCCTGCAATCACCGCGTTGATGGTTACCGGACGGACCGGTTCTTCCATGGCCGCCGAAATCGGAACCATGCGTGTTACGGAACAGATCGACGCACTCTACACCATGTCTGTAAGCCCGGTACAATATCTCATCATGCCCCGTGTGTTGGCCGGAATCGTCATGCTACCGATATTGACGGTCACCTCGGATTTCATCGGTATCCTGGGCGGATATTTTGTGGGTGTTCACGTGCTGAAAGTCAACTCTGGTATCTTTATCGCCAGAATTATCGAGTTCGTCAGTATCTACGACGTTTTCAATGGTTTGATAAAATCTGCATTTTTTGGTTTTATTTTGTCCTTGGTCGGCTGTTACAAGGGCTTTTATACGACAGGCGGCGCGGCCGGCGTGGGAAGGGCGACCACACAGGCCGTTGTCTACGCATCCGTATCCATATTAATCAGTGATTACTTTCTGACCGCGATTATGTTTTGAAAATTACACTTGAAAATATTTCGAAATCCTTTGGCCGGCAGAAGGTCCTGGATGAACTCAACCTGACGCTTGAATCAAAAAAAATTACCGTTATAATCGGTCAGAGCGGCGGCGGCAAGAGTGTTCTGTTGAAACATATTATCGGTCTCGTCAAACCGGATTCCGGCCGAATCCTTGTTGACGGCATCGATATTTCCACATTGAATGAAGCAGAACTGAATGAAACTCGTAAATATTTCGGCATGTTATTCCAGGACGCAGCGCTCTTTGATTCCATGACCGTTGGAGAAAACGTGGCCTTTCCCCTCAAGGAACATCGACAACTCTCGAAAAAAGAAATGAAACAGATCGTCACGGAAAAACTGCTGCAAGTTGGACTGACGGATATAACGGAAAAAATGCCCTCGGAATTGTCCGGGGGAATGCGCAAGCGGGTCGGACTCGCCAGAGCCCTTGCACTCGATCCTAAAATTATCCTTTTCGATGAACCCACTACCGGTCTTGACCCCATCATGTGTGATGCCATTGATCGGCTCATCGTCGAAACCCAGCAAAATACCGGCTCAACCTGTGTGGTTATCAGCCACGACATCGAATCGACCTTTAAAATTGCCCACAAGATCGCAATGTTGTATAAAGGCAAGATCATTGCCTATGGAACTCCGGAAGACATACGATCCTCGAACAATCCGGCGCTCAGACAGTTTGTCGAATGTAAATTTAACCCTGATACCGTTTAGGAGATCATGTCGAATTTCAGTGCTGAAGCAAAAGTGGGTGTTTTCGTTGTCATCGGACTAATCATTTTTGGCTATATGTCCATGAAGGTGGGAACGCTGACACTTTCCAGGAACAAAGGATATGATATCGAGATACTGTTCGATTCCGCCACAGGACTGGCCAGAGACGTCACCGTAGAGATGGCCGGTGTTGAAATCGGACGTGTCAAAAGAATAGCCCTGCAAAATGGGAAAGCCCTCGTTGTGCTGAGAATGAATCCGGACCTGATCATCCGGAAAGATGACACAGCGATCATTCGAACCCGGGGCATCCTGGGAGATAAATACGTCGAGATTATTCCGGGTTCGGTGACTGCACCGCCCATCCCGGCGGGTGGACGCATTATCCGAACAGCTCCGATCACCGACATGGATGTGCTCATGAACACCCTGGGTGAGGTTGCCCAGAACATCAAATCCCTCACCAATTCGCTCTCGAAGGTCCTCGGCACTGATACTGGAGAAGCCACACTCCGTGCGATCGTTGACAATATAAAAGAGGTGGTGGTCGCATTGAACCAGACAGTCCAGAGCAACAAGGATGGTGTCGGTAAAATCGTTGACAACCTGACCACTTTTTCCAGCACACTAAAAGAGGTCGGCGACCGCAATAAGGAGGATATCGGCACGATCATCCAGAGCGCCAAGAGCGTACTGGGAACCATGGAATCCCTGGTAACAAACCTGAGTGAGATTACAGATAAAATCAACCAGGGCCAAGGAAGTATCGGCAAGCTCATCAATGAAGACGATGCCATAATGGACCTGAACCAAACCCTGGCATCCCTTAAGGAAATTACCGATCGGATTAATAACGGAGAAGGCACGCTGGGCCAACTCATCACTAACGACGATGTGAGTCAGAATCTCAACAAGATTCTGATATCTCTTGGCGACATCGCAGACACCATCAATCGTGGCGAAGGTACTATCGGAAGACTCGTCCACGAAGAAGAAACCGTGGAAACCCTTAATGAGACACTGACCCATTTGAACTCTTATATGGAAAAACAGGAGACCTTTCAAACCTATCTGGACTACAGGGGTGAATACCTGACCAAGGAAGACACCCTGAAATCCTATCTCTCCCTTCGCATTCAGCCGAAAGAAGACAAATATTACCTGTTTCAGATCGTGGACGATCCCACCGGGACCGAGACTATTACCGATACCAGGAAAACCACAGATGGTACAACCACCAAGAAACATAAAGAAAAAACGGAATATGACAAACTGAAATTTTCAGCACAGGTTGCCAAACGGTATTACGACATAGGGCTGAGGGGTGGACTTTTCGAGTCGACAGGCGGTCTTGCAATCGACTATTATCTGCTCGATGACCGGATGGTTTTATCGTTCGAGTCGTTTGATTTTGAAATAGAAGACAACCCGCACCTAAAGGCGAAGGTTGACTTTTCTCCTTTCCCACACTTCTACATTACCGCAGGATTCGATGATTTTATCAGTGACGATGACAATGAATCGTTTTTTTTCGGTGCGGGATTGAATTTTTCGGATAACGATATAAAAACGATTCTCTCCAGCGTGCCCCTGCCGTAATAAAATCGATTCAATTTACCCCGCGGTAATAACAGCGGAGAATTCACATTTCAAGACGAGCGTATGATAGCCAACTCACATAAGAAAATAAAATCCTTCAAACTCTACAAATACTTTTCGATTACCAGTTTTATCTTTATATTTATCGGCGCCATTGTCCTCTCCTACCTGAACACCCATTGGGCACGCGAATTGCAACTCAAAAAGAATGAAGAATATGCTCAATTATTGGTATCCAACCTGAATCACCAGATTTTTCGACAATTCGTCATCCCCACGTCCCTGCGATACGGTAAAATTCAGCTCAGGGACAAAAACCAATACGAACGCATGGATACCATCGTAAGGGGAACCCTTCACGGCTATAACATCGAAATGGTCAACCTGTACAACTTGAATGACATCATTGCCTATAGTTTTAACCGGGAACTGATGGGGATCAAGGATATCGGCGGCCATTCCTATCAGACAGCGGTCACGGGTGTTTCAACATCGGAAATTGAACAGACCGGTGATTTCTGGGAAATCATTCTTGGAATCCCCAAAACGATCAAGGTGACCACGTTTGCCCCGCTTCGTGCGGAAAAATCCCTAGCCTCCATTACCGGTCCGATCATAGGCGTCATCGAATTTACACAAGACATCACGGATAGTTATCTGACCATCTTCAATTTCCAGATTCTGGTTATCATTACAATCATGGCCGTCATGAGCCTGCTATTTCTCATTCTCCTTTTTATTGTCAAAAGAGGTGAAGCCATCATCGATCAGCGGGCAAAAGAACAGCTCAGGCTCAAAGAACAACTCAACCGCGCAGAACATCTATCATCCATAGGCGAGATGGTAGCGGGAGTTTCACATGAGATACGCAACCCCCTGGGTATCATCAGAAGCTCGGCGGAACTCTTGAAAAAGAAAATGGCATCATACGATTCGACCAGCACGATTCCCGATATCATTATTGAAGAAGGTGAGCGCCTGAACAATATTATTACCGACTTTCTGAATTTTGCCCGGCCACGGCAACCAGAGTTCATAGCCTGCCGGGTAGAAGAGGTTCTGGGGAAAAATCTTAAATTTATTACCGCAGAAGCCAAGGAAGCGGGATATAGACTCGACACACACTATGCTCTCGATCTTCCTGAAATAATGGCGGATAAGGATATGCTCTACCAGGCTTTTTTAAACATATTGATCAATGCCATGCAATCTATGCCGGATGGTGGCGACATCCGGATCAACATCACCGCAGAGGGCGACCTGGTGAAACTTCAATTTCTGGATAAAGGACAAGGCATCGCCGAAGAAATCAACGAAAAAATTTGGGACCCGTTTTTTACTACCAAAGACAAGGGAACCGGTCTTGGCCTGGGCATTGTTAAAAATATCATCGAATCCCACAGTGGTGGTGTTCATATAGAAAACCGTCCCAAAAAGGGCGTCGTCGTAACAGTCGAACTACCGATAAGATAAGGACAATTCAATGGAAACGGTACTCATCGTTGATGATGAAAAAAACTATCCGCCGATACTCAGTGCGGTTCTTGAAGAGGAAGGATTTGAAACGCTAACCGCCTATAGCGGCGAAGAGGCTCTATCCGTCCTGAAAAATTCAGATGTCGATTTGGTACTGACCGATATGAAAATGCCGTCCATAGATGGTATCGAGCTTCTCGAGAGGATCAAACAAAAAGACCCGGGTCTCCCGGTCATCATGATGACGGCACATGGAACGGTTGAAAAAGCCGTGGAAGCGATGCAAAAAGGCGCATACAATTATATTTTAAAGCCGTTTAATAACGAACGGTTAGTCATATATGTCAACAAAGCCATTCAGATGTATCGGGTCATTAAAGAAAACCGCAGGTTACGCAAAACCGTCGAATCCCAGTACAACTTTGGAAATATTATCGGCAAGAGTTCAAAAATGCAGGATATTTTTGAGCTCATCTATAAAGTTGCCCCGGCCACGGCTTCTATCCTGATCGAAGGTGAAAGCGGCACCGGAAAAGATCTGGTTGCCAAATCAATTCACTACAACAGTCCACGCCACGATCATCCCTTTATAGCGGTCAACTGCTCGGCCCTAGCAGAGAGTCTTCTCGAAAGCGAACTTTTCGGACATGAAAAAGGCGCGTTCACCGGAGCTGTCGCAACAAAAAAGGGGCGATTCGAACTGGCCGAAGGCGGAACGCTCTTTCTGGATGAAATTGGCGAATTGTCGCCATCTCTTCAGGTAAAACTGCTGAGGGTTCTGCAGGAAAAAACCTTTGAAAGGGTCGGGGGCCTGCGACAAGTTACAGTTAATTTTCGGTTGATTACGGCCACGAACAAGCGGTTGAGGGAAGAGGTTCGGGAGGGGCGGTTCCGAGAGGACCTCTATTATCGATTGAATGTTGTATACATCGATCTACCACCGTTGCGCCGGCGAACAGAAGATCTGAGACTCCTGGTGGACCATTTCATCGGTAAGCATGCGGCCGAAAGAAGAATGGGTGTTCCTGTCAAGGGTATCGAGAGAGAAGTAGAGCAGATTTTCTATCGGCATGACTGGCCCGGCAATGTCAGGGAACTTGAAAACACGATTGAGCGCGCCATGGTGTTGTGCCCGGATGACATTATCCGGGTTTCCGACTTACCCAGAGAGTACAGAAGCGACCTCACGGGAAAGTCTCAGCTCGAAAATATCCCTGTGGATGCAAACTTGTTCGCAACACTTGCCGATATCGAAAAGAAAATGCTTTTACGGGCATTGAAAAACTGTAACGATGTCCAATCCGATGCCGCTCAACTATTGGGTATCGGAAGGAGCGGATTCAATAAAAAGCTAAAGAAACATGGTATTGTCAGTGATTAATTTAACCAGAATTGTTTCCAAATGGAAACGGTCTTATTTCCAAATGGAAACAGGCATGGGGATATGGGGACAGACAACAATTCAGGATGGAAGCAATCGGTTTAATAACATCTTGAAAATTAAGCGAAATAACTAAATGCAAACATTATGAAGAAATTATTCGTTTTGGCAAAAGAATTGCATATACTATATATCAGTTCCAATTTACCTATAATTAATTACATCTTACATCTATCCTCCTCCTTAATGGTTAATCCGAATAAGCGGATTAGCCATTTTATTTTCATCCAGCGACTTTTTCCCTGGCCAGCTGATAATATATGGAATCCGTGTATTCTGTTGCCAGACGTTCATAGGCCTGTTTGCTTTTAGCCGTATCTCCCAGTTCGTGATAAAGCCGGCCCATATTGAACAGCGCACCATCCTTGACAACCGGATCCTCTCCACCAGCAATTTTTTCAAAATAGGATACCGCCATGCGGACATCCTGTTTTTTTTCATAGGCATACCCGAGACCACTCCATAGAAAGTTTTGATAGGTCGTGTCGTTTTTAAAATAAGTCAAAGCGGCTTCGTAGAGTTGAATGGCCCTTTCCGCGTCGCCCGCATCATAGCTTATCCCGGCGAATACCACGGTCGCCAGTTTCCCACCTTCGGTATTGTCATATTTCCTGATGATATATTCAAAATCGCCTCTGGCACCTTCATAGGCGGCAAGGGTATCCATAACCTTCTTTTGGGTTTCATATTTGCCAACAGCCTGATCAAGCAACAAAAAGGCCTTGTTTTCAGCACTGTTTGAAAAATACCGGTAACCGGCAATGACCACTAAGAGGATCAAAAAAGCACCTGCGGCATATGCCACTTGCTTGGTATACTGCCGCCCCCAGCGAATTATCCTGCCGGTAGTGGTGATAAATTCATCCGGCTCCTTGAGCAGTTGCTTCCGTGTAACCCGTTTTTGTTTTGCCATTATTCCTCCATAATCCGTTTTATCCTTGCCCAGCCCTCTTCAGGAATGGCCGCACCGACAACCTGACATACCTCGTATCCACAAGTTGATGCAAGTCTACCACATGTTTCGACAGCATAGCCCCGGGTGAGCCCAAATAAAAATCCGGACGCCCATAAATCACCGGCACCGGTGGTATCGATGACGGAACCTTTTCCCACAGGATCGATTTTCACGATTTCGCCATTTTGCGCGATATAGCTTCCACGTTCCCCGATTTTCAATACCGCTATTTTGGCTCTTTCAGAGAGGGCTTCAATCGCTTTTCGTTCCTCACGGTGCCCGGTAAATGCCGCAGCCTCATCTTCGTTGGCCATAAGAATGTCGACATATTCAGTGACGAGTGTCTCCAAGAGCGTCTTTTCCGATTCAACCACCGTATAACTCGCCAGGTCCAGAGAAATCATGGCGCCATCCTCTTTTGCCCGACGCAAGGCCTTTATAATCAGCTCATTGTTGAAAAGAAGGTATCCTTCGATATGAACCAAGGCTGCATCTAGGAAACTGCACCCGGCGATTTCGCCCGGCACCAATTCAGATGCCGCGCCTAGATATGTAAACATTGAACGCTGCGCATCGGGTGTCACAATTGAAAGGACCCTGCCCGTGGGTGATGCGGAAGTCATCAGCAAAGGATCCACATGACTGTTTTGCAGATCTTTTTTAAACAGATCTCCCATGGCATCTTGAGCGCATTTTCCTATGAAGCGGGTTTTGCCGCCAAGCTTTCCCACGCCAATGATCGTATTGCACGCCGAACCACCCGGAACCACAACAGGCGTACCGGACGTCAGGGAAATCATCTTGTCGATGAATTCACTGTCTACATAATTCATCCCGCCTTTTCCAAAACCCGTCTTCTCGACAAAGGCATCGTCTTCATGCGCCAGAATATCCACAAGAGCATTGCCGATACCCACAATGACATCCTTTGATTTATCAAAAGGTACAGACATCACCATGGTGTCACCAGACCAGGGACTTGTGAATCCAGCCCCTGTCCCCGTCAGCATGCTTGATTTGAAGCCAGTTTTTCTGACGATCCAAAATCAGAAAAGGAATTCCTTTTTCCACTGTAAACAGGATATCGTGGTTCGTACCTGGTCCGTTGCGGACATTGCATGTATTTTTGATCGTAATGACAGTCGGTTTCTTACGAACCAAGGACGTGTGTATCCAGCCTTCATCACCTTCAAAATCACGAAAGTTAATCCATGAACCCGATTTTTTGAGGACTATTATCGGATAATAGCTTTCGACTTTCCAAAGAATTTCATAGTCGGTTCCAGGCCCGGACCGAATATTGGCGATTCTTGATGACACCGAGAGTCGTTCCGCCATGGCAAAGCTACCGGTCAACAGAATTACCGCAACGGTCAATAATGAAATAAATCTCATGCCGCACCCTTTGCCGGATCCAATGGCTGAACCATTATTTTTTCCGCCAGTCCCCGTCCTAGAACCAGCCGTTTATAATCCAGAGCGATAACGAGCTGCCCCTGATTCAAGTTTGAAATGACATCGATTCGGTCCCCCACCCTCAAACCCATGCTCATCAGGCGCATCCGAGACCTGGTTCCACCTTTAAAACTCCTGACGATCAGTATTTCACCCTGTTTTGCCGCCATCAACGGCATCAGAGACAATCGTCGTTTGAGACAATGGGTACAAATACCATAAATTTCCATTTTATGCTGCAGCATATGGAACCCATGCGTTGCCGCAACCTGCAGTTGGAGATTTTCAAGCTGATTGTTCTTAAACTCGATGATCCGATTACATTTAGTGCATATCATATGGTCATGATGTTGGCCTATATGCCTGTGCTCGTATCGAATAACACCGTTGTTAAACCGGTGTTTGTGGGCAAAACCATACCGACACATGAGGTCCAGGGTATCGGAAATAAAGGCGGGGGCCAAATCAGCATCTTTTTCTTTTATGATTTCAAATAGTTCAATCTCTGAAATATGCCGCTCTGTCTGAAAAAAAGCCTCCAGAACCTTCATGCGGTCTTCCAGGGAGTCAATACCTTCCTGTTCAAAAAGCTTCTTGAACTGATCTTTTTCCTGAAGATGGATAGAATGCATCACATGACCTTGACAATATCAGCCGTTTGGACCTGGAATCGTGTAGGTCGTACATGACCCGCTCGAACAGTTTCGTGTCTGGCTCGTAGTACCCTGCTTCCCTCCGGACGCCACATTGATTGTGTGACTGGTAGTACTGATAACCCGCTCGACTTCTTCAGCGTCACATTCCGGGCACACCATCTCCACTGACTCACTTTTGTTCATGACAAGAATTTCGAAAAACGCTTCACACTTCAAACATTTAAATTCGTATATCGGCATTGTAAAATCCCATAACTTTTTGTAAAAAATGGATTTAAAATCTCATCTAAGGAAACCAACGACTCTGCCGGACAACACAATTCACCCAACATTCAGAAATTACAGTTACGACCATAAATGAAACTGTACTTGTAATACTATCGAGCAAAGATTGTCAAGAGATGAGTCAACTTACCAGGTATTCTTAATGAATGTGATGGAAGTCGATCCATAAGGCATAAGAATCCGGTTTTGAGTAATACCGGCAATAAAGTATCCGCTGCATAGTTATCTGAACTGAAAAAAGGACACTAAATTAGATCAAAATTTGGGGGCAAATTGAGTGCGGACGCAGCAATCCACTGTCTATAAAATAAAAAGACAAAAGATCGACAAATAAAAGACTCGAGAGCCATTATGGCGGAATGCCTTTTTCAGGATCCCAAATGAACTGCATCAAGCTCTGCCAATGAGGAAAAATCAATATTCGTATGGTGCAGCGCAGTTGGTTCCAAAATTCTTTCCGGGAGGTAAACTTGGTATATCGGACTTTCTGGTAAAGCGGATCAGTAAGATCTAAAATCTGATGAACATAAAATGCCACCAGGTTGATCATAAAAAAGATCATTGAAAGATTTTTGTGGCCATGGCCAAAGTTGTGTTCAAGGTGATAGCCTTGATTTTTCAATGTATTGAAGGTTTCGTTTTCAATCTTCCAGCGTGCCCTTCCCGCTTTGACCAGCATGACGATATTATTTTTATCAATCGTAATGTCGGTCACCCAACTGTTGTGATAGGTGGGCTTGCCATTGGTAATAATTTGGTAATCAAAAAAGTTGACCTGGTCGGCATCTTTAGAGCCATTGAGCGGTACATCGTTTACCCATCGGTATTGATGCTTGCGGCCCTTTTTGTCGGTAATCGTCATCTGTTCGCCGGCATTCAGATTGAACATGTCCTTTACCCATTCAAAAAGGATTTTATGGTCCGCCGGCTTGGCCACAAGAAT